>Ga0209512_1003969_pt1 | contig 13402 bp, 12 predicted proteins | sample frozenSSSSmetaG_FD_184142 | JGI IMG/M metagenome (GOLD analysis project Ga0209512, IMG submission 184142) | Glacier valley bacterial and archeal communities from Borup Fiord, Nunavut, Canada, to study Microbial Dark Matter (Phase II) -... | ecosystem: Environmental > Aquatic > Freshwater > Ice >... | reverse complement strand
TCGCCTCAGAACAGGAAAACGAGGAGGTGTATCGTCGTCTTGCAAACTCCTGAATTTCTGGATTTGGCGGATGTGCTACGGATTCACGATCGACAGATCCAAAAGTTTGGCGGCACTTCAGGCGTTCACGACTCAGGACTGTTGGAGTCTGCACTGGCTCAACCGCAGGCGACTTTTTCGGGACAACTCCTCCATGCAACCATTTGGGAGCAGGCGGCAGCTTACCTTTTTCATTTGGCAATGAACCATCCGTTTTTAGATGGCAATAAACGGACTGCGTTTGCCGTGATGGATACCTTTTTGCGGCTGAATGGCTTTGTCCTAACGCTCACTCAGAGTCAGAAGTATGAGCTAGTCCTTGAAGTGGTTGAAGGTACTCTCAGTAAGGAAGACCTGGCAATTCAACTCGAAGGAGCTGCGACTCTGCGTCCTAAAATCTGAAGATACCGTCTTCTAAAAACTTAAGCGATGTGAGCACAAGTGATACCTAGAATTATGGGTAGACTGACTAATGAGAAATGTTGGGCGTGCAGCCTGTTAACGGCAACTGAAGCTCGTAAACTTCACGATAAGGAGAGCGAGGGTGATGGCTGCTGGAAAGATGAGACTTGCCGCAGTCGCCGATCGTACTACCGCAAAGGGCGGGGCAAGGGGGTGCGGCGATTGTCTGCGATCAAGGTGGTAAAGGTGCCAATTCCAGCAGTGCCCTATGTGGTGCTGCACACCTATCTGGACAAGCCGCGCGCTCCTGCTGATGAGGTGGTGATTCACGCGATGTGTGCAGAACTGTGGATCGGGGGAACGCCTAAAGCAATGACGGAACCTCAGCATACCTTTGGGCTGCCGCCTCGCTTGGTGAAGGAGTATGCTCGGCAATTATTGGAGGCGCTGTATCAACAGTATGGAGAGGGGCAACGCAGAGGATTTGAACGATTTGCTCGTGAGGAACAGCATTCGATTGCCCAATGTCCGGCGCGTCCTTGTTCTTATCATGCTGCCCATCTCAATCTGGTTGGGGTAGAGGGATTAAGATGACGATTCAACCGCTGAGGCAGTCTTTGGGGGAAGCACTCCAGGTAGCGCGACTCATGCCAGAGCGAGCAAATCTAGGTGAGTTGATGCCACGAATCGATGCAGCATTAGCGCAGCTTTCCACAAGCAGTGCTCGGATGACAGACTCGGCGCGACTGCAAGCGGCGGGTGAACTGTTGCTGCAATTGGCTGACCTGTGTGCAGCGAGGGCTGAGGCGTTGATGACGGGGTGGGAGGAAACGCATCGTGACCCGATCGTCGAGCGCGACTTCTTTGCCGATGTGGTGCGGCAAACGATGGCAGTGGATTTAAGCGATTTAATGGAGCCAGTGCCATTGCGTCAGCCTCGGACAAAGCAAATTAAACCCACTGCAATTCAAGCAGGGTCGATCGTGGCACCCGTGGATAAAATAGCAGTCCTAGCCCTGGTGGATCAGTTAGAGATAGAAGCGGAAATTCAGAAGCAGCAGGCGTTAGCAATCACATACGACGAGGATGTCACGCGGTGGACGAGTGAAATTTCTCAATGGTTACAGACGGTGCCTGAAGATTTAGTTTCCTTCGCTCAACTGTGTCACGGCTTACAGATGCCGTGGGTAGAAGTGTGGATGGGACTGCTGTTGGGCGGCTTTGAGTTGGAGCAAGCTGGGGAGTTTTATCGCGATACGCTTTGGGTGAAACGTTCGAGCAGAAACGCTGCTGGTTGACCCGGGATTCTGCTCGTTTCTCGTTGAGAGTTAAAGATGCCGCTCTTCTGGAAGTCGCAGAAACCGCACTGTATCACTGCTCTTCCTCCTCAGTGACGAGACCTGCAAGAAACGACAGCGGATTGCTCATATCAGAGGCAAAGCCCAGGATGCCACGATCTCGGTGTTCATAGAGTAAGTCTCCTCGGTCGTCAAATAGAAAGGTCGCTCCTCGTTGAGTCAGATAGGCAGCATCCGGAACATAAGTCTTCCAGTGACTCAGCACTTCGGTCATATTTCGCAGTCGTAAAGTTGCCAGTTCAAACGGGCGCTGAAAGCCTCTGCCGCCTGCCCATTGAAAGACTGATCCTTTGAGCGGGGGCAGAGGTAACGCTTGTACGATTTCGTCATCAGCAATGAGCTGGGGAGCTTGGCGGTCTCCCCAATATCCTCGAAACACTTCAGCCAAAGTCCCAGGGCTACCGATTCCAGCACACATCAACAACAGATTGAGCCAGGCATTCTGAGCAACCGACAGACCAGGCAGTTTGAAGGACAGACCGGAATACAGATTAAGGACTTGATGCAATTCTGCGGTTGGGTCTACAAACAAACAGTCAGACGGGAAGTTAGTGTAAGCACAGAATTGCTGACCCGCATTGCGATCTCCAATGCCAACCGCTCGAACGACGATCCCTGCCGCCTGAATTTGGTGGCTCTCTCGCTGCAACCACCAGGCGTATTCCAAACTGTCAAAATCTCCCAACTGGGGCAAGAGCAGTACCAGTTGTCGAGGGGCGAACTCGCAGCCGCTCAGAATAGGAGCGACAGCTCCATCACTGACCCGTTGGCAGTTGGTTTGGCTCAAGATTGCATACAAATTCATCCGGCACCTGTTTTCTGAGGAATGGAAAGCTCATCGTAAAGTCTGGGATGGGTCAATGACCGTCTCTCTGGTAGATCTGAATTTTCGCCAGTCACTTTCACAGGTTAAGACTAATCATTGTCCCATTGCATGTATAGTTGCACATCGTTCTTGACCGTAGCTTTGAAACCAAGCCGTTCATACAATCCTCTGGCTGGATTGACTTTCAACACCCGTAGTTGGATGGGGATCTCTTTAGCGATCGCTTAATTTTTCAGCGATCGAACGAGTTGAGTTCCTAACCCTTTGCTTTGAAAGTCAGGCAGAATCGCTATTTAGTTCAAGTCTAGAGCCTCTCCTGTATCCATGACTGAAATGCAACCCACGTCCTCACAGGCATAGCGAACTATTGCAAAGGGTGACTCACTGAGTTCCTTCGGAAAACCAGTGGTTTGCCGTTCTTCATCCCAACCCCAAATCTGCTCAATATAGAAATAGAAGGTTTGTCAATGCAGGTTGAAGAGAAAGTCAAAATCTGCCGATGTGACTTTTCAAGTCTGTTCATGATGAGATTGGTTTCGCCATGTAAATGTCGGGTTTCCCCAATCCATTAGCATCTGGCATTACACCCACGATTACAAATCCACATTTCTGGTAGAACTCATACGGGTGCCGTCGCAGGTTCTTGATGGTCGCAATGTGGTCAGATACATTCGGATAGAGGTTGACTCCTGACAGTGTGGTTTTCTTTTCCTCATCGTCTGTTCCCACCCAGAGAGTGATGCCGCCTCGCTTTTTTACCTGCGTCTCCAAGTCCATCACTAGCGATCGCCCAATTCCCTGTCCCCGAAAACCAGATTTCACCACTAACGGGTGCAGTTCCCAGACATGTCCGTCATACTGCTGAATGCCACCAATCCAACCCAAAACTGTCCTTGATCTGTCTATGGCAATGCGACTAATCCGATCCGGTGCAAACGAATTTCGGACTTCCTGGAGGGATTCTTCCCGCGTCAGATAGCCACTAGGCAATGGCTCAAAGCAATCAAGCAATATCAATGCAGCCTGCTGAATGAATAAGTCATTGTCAGGACGCAGATCAAGAACTTGCATAAGCGGAGCTAGAACTGTGCTTGTTGTAAAACCTCTTACCTTTGATGCTACCGTTGAAAGGTAAGCTTTCTTTAATGCAATAGTCCGGACAGTTTTTGAACCGCTTCACAAGGCTCTCAGAGCTTACAGTTTCAGGATCGAGCTATTTTTTCAAAGTTAGCTCTACCCCTGGCTTTGATCATAAGATTCTGTCCACGGCTGAATCAGGGTTTGACGCTCAAAACCTGCTCAAACTTTGTCCAGAGCACTGTTAGTGGGAACAACAAAAATAATAAGACCATTGGTAATGAAACATGGCAGCAGCAAAAATTAGAAAGACTCCTGGAGTTTGCAATGGAGCTGCTTGTGTCGGTCGAACACAAGTCCCCGTGTGGAAATTGATCGCTTTGCACTCCCAGGGATGCTCAGACGCAAATTTGCTCAGCGATTATCCACAGTTGACCAGAGATGACTTAAAAGCTGCGCGTACCTACTACGCTCAGAACACAGAAGAAATCGACATTGAGATCGCGTCTGAGAACTCAGAGAGCTATCATAAAATCTTCGGGTCATGTCTGACTGAAGATCACAGCGAGAATTGCCACTGCTTAACTGTGCGATCGCGACTGCCGCTAATTAAAAGACGCTGATTCAACGCATTCCTCAAATGGTTGGGGCTTGCTGACCCCTTTTGCCCTGCGGGAATTGCCAGGCTCGTGACTGAATCCGTGTGACCCACCCATTGCGCGATCGCTTCGCCTGTCTCCACCTGCCACACTTTCATCGTCTTGTCCCAACTGCCGCTGATCAAGATATCGTTTGACTCAAACATTAGTGCCGACACCGACCACGAGTGTCCAGAGATGACTCGAATGCACCGACCAGAAGCCACGTCCCACAGGCGAATTGTTTTGTCTTCACCCCCGCTAGCGAGGAGTTGACCGTCTGGAGAAAACGCGATCGCTCGGACTGCTTGAGTGTGTCCCTTCAGTGTGCGAACCAGTTTAGCCGTTTCTAAGTTCCAGATCCGAACGGTCGCATCAGCGCTAGCACTGGCAATCAGTAGCGCAAGCGGCGCAAAAGCAACGGCATTCACAGCTAATTGATGTGCCGCAAAAGTAGAGATCAGTTCGCCGTTGGTAGACCACAGCTTCACCGTTTTATCAGCACTGCCACTGGCGAGCCATTGCCCATCGGGGCTAAAAGTGACGGTGTTAACTTGCTGTCCGTGTGCTGCGATCGAGCAAATCTCCCGCTGAGCAACCCAATCCCACAGTTTGATTAGTCGATCGCGCCCGGCGCTCACTAACAGATCAGACTGATGGGGATGAAAGGCGACCGACTGCACAAACTGAGTGTGTCCGTGTAACACCACAACTTCTTTGCCAGTTGCAAGGTTCCACAGCCGCACAGTTTTGTCTTCGCTGCCACTAGCAATGTGCTGCTCGTCTGAAGCGATCGCCACCGCAGTCACGCTGGCAAATAGTCCTTCATGACCGCTGAATGTAGCAATGTTGCGCCAAGTTGCAGGCGGAGTCACGGGAGGAATCAAAATCTTTTTACCGCGCCACCGCTCGATTTCAGCGATCGCCACCGATGCAGACATAAATCGCTGACTCAGGCTTGGGGCGATCAGACGATCGAGAACTTGTGCCAGACGGTTTGCAGAGTCTCGATCAACCGTAGTGGCAGGATTAAGCCAGTAGTTACGCCAAATCCAACTATTCACAGTCAAATCAAACAGTTGAAAGGGTGCAATTCCAGTTAGTAGATGAATGCAAACGACTCCCAGACTGTAGAGATCGCTGGCAAAAACAGCCTCTCCTTGAATCTGTTCGGGAGCAGCATATTCAGGGCTACCACTGGCTCTGTGTGATCGATCGGCGCTAAGAATCGCTGCTCCAAAATCTACCAATACCAGTTTGGGTGAACCATCTGCCCGATCGCCGCTGCGAATAATGTTCTCCGGCTTAATGTCACCGTGGATCACATCTTGAGCATGAATCTGTTGTAAGATGGGCAGTAAGTTTTCTAACACCTGCCAGACTTCTGTAGAGCTAAATGAACCTTGAGTGCCGATCGTCTTAGCGAGACTGTTCCCCATAATATACTCCTGCACCAGATAACAAATGCTGTCTTGCTCAAAGCACTCTAGCAAAGCCGGAATTTGAGCAAGGCGACTCAGCGATGGCAGGGGCAGTTTTGCTTGTGTTTTACATCCAGTATCCCAACTTTGTTGAATCACACATTCTGCTGGCGGGGCAGAGTGGTCGATCGCCAACAGGGTACGACTAGACTGGCTTTGCCCCAGCAGCGCGATTGCCCAATAGCCGCGCAACTCTAAAAAGGCCCCACACCGCTGACAGCACAAATTCGTCAGCGGCTGAGGAAGCGGAGGACATTTAGGATTGAAGCAGTAAGCGATCGCATTAGCCCTGATGCGATTCATTGTCCTGGGCTTCTGGTGCGGCGGCTACTGGGAGTGCTGCCCCATTGGTACCATTGTGAGGAGACGGTGCATTTAGCATCGGGTTGCCATTGGCTTGATTCCACATCATCATGCTCATCAAACCCTCTAACAAGCCCGAATTTGCACTGCTGCTAACCGAGACATCAGGAACCACACGAACATTGCGATCGCCAATGACCTGCATTAACTGAAGTGCAGTGTAGGCCTGTGAGCCAAGTGAATTGACCCCAGCTTGGTAGGCATCAGCTTTGGCTTGTCCTGTGACGCGAATTGCTTCGGCTTCACCATTGGCCTGTTTGACGGCCGCGGCTGCTTGCAACTGAGCGATCGTAACACCTTCTTGAGCCGTGATAATCTCGCCTTGAATGTTTGCTAGAGCAGTTTCTCGCACCAATTCTTGTCGTTGCGTTTGAGCCACTCGCTGAACTTCATAAGTTTTTTGCTGCTCTTCGGCAATTTTGCGATCGGTCAAGGTTTGCATCAGTTCGGGTGGCGGCGTAATCAGACCAATCAGTGTATCAACTGCCTGCACATCATAAGCGCGGAGGGCTTGTCTCACATATTCAGCGGCTTCTGCCTGACGTTCGCTGCGGGCCGTCAGAAAGTCGAGAATTGTGTATTCTTGAGCCGAGTTGCGGAAATAGTTGCCGACGATCGGACGCAAAACGTGATCGACTAGATTCTGCATTGAACCCAGCCGGGAAATCACTTTAGGCGCATCGATCGCCCCCACATGGATAATTTGAAACACTTCCAATTCAAACTCAAACCCGTCAAACGACAGCAGTTTCAGCGCAATTAGTTTGTCATCATAACCATGTTCGCCGCTAAAGCGACTGGTGAAGTTCAGCACAATGTTGGTCGTGGGCACCAGTTCCACTTTCATGATCTGTGTATTGAGCGGATGTTTACCCGGATAGAGCGGCTCAATCCACACACCTTTATCGCCTTTGTTGACCAAGTTGCCATGCGTAAAAGCATCGCCGCTGACATCTTGATGAGAGGTACCCACAAACGAAATCACTACCCCGACATAGCCGATCGGCACTGCGGTCATTGCCACCTGTTCGGTTTGCACAAACCAGGGATTCAAGTTCCACGAGCCTGACAGCATTACCTGCTCTTGCAGTCCTCGCCGTCCGCCATTGTGGACAAACCGATCAGCTCTTTGAAAGTTATCGTGATCTGGCACGATTGCTCCAGCAATTTCGCCCGGCTCGATCGGCAGACCATCCAAAGTCGTGACTACACCTACCCCATCGGGGGCGATCGTATACACCCGCAACTGAGCAGGAGTCATTCCGTGTTTGGCGGCGGTTGCGGCCGTAATGCCCTGCTCAACAATGCTCTCTTTGCTTTAGTGATTGTGCCGATACAAACCACGTTAGCGTTGGGGTTAGCCTTGCTGCTCAACCGTCCACTTAAAGGAATGGCACTCTTTCGCACTCTATTTTTTATGCCCGTTGTCTTTCCGATGGCGCTTGTGTCTGTGATTTGGACGATTATCTATGCCCCTGGTTCTGATGGCATGATGAATGCGTTCCTTAGATTTATGACGCTTGGTTTTTGGCAACCCCAAGATTTTTTGCATGACCCGGTTCTCGCGCTACCTGCTGTAATGCTGCTATCGATCTGGCAGGGCGTTGGGTTTCAGATGGTGATTATTCTGGCAGGGTTGCAGTCGATTCCAACTTCACTATATGAAGCGGCCGCGATCGATGGCAGCGATCGCTGGAATCAATTCCGCTACATTACGCTCCCCCAACTTCGGAACACACTCATCTTTGTGGTGTTGGTCACGACAATTCTATCGTTTCGCCTATTCGACTCAGTAAGAATTATGACACGCGGTGGCCCAAACGATGCAACGACAACCGTGATGAATGAAGCGATTAAAGCAGCGTTTGATCAGCAAAAAATGGCAAAGGGATCAGCCATCACAGTGATATTCTTTCTGATCGTATTAGTGATTACTTTGTTGCAACGGTTGTTAGTTCAAGAAGAAAAAGCGATCGAGTGAATGCTGACTGCCTCAAAGATTAAGTGATTAACCTTTAGAAAATCGTGTTTATGAATAACTTAGATTCAACTCAGTGGACAAAACAACGTAATCAGCAATGGCTCAGACAAATTGCGAGTTACCTTTTACTGACGTTCTTAGCATTTATCTTCATTGCTCCAATTCTGTTTATGATTGTCGGGAGTCTCAAACCTGATGAGCTAGTTCTATCAGAGGCAAGCACTCTCAAAGCATTCATTCCGCAGCAAATCTCGCTCCAAAACTATCGGGATGTCTTTGAACGAGTAAAGTTTGAGAAATTTCTCTTCAACTCGCTGTTCATCAATGGCACGATCGTATTGTTGGGTTTGATCGTCAACTCACTAGCGGGATATGCGTTTGCGCGATTACGCTGGCGAGGACGATCGCTATTATTGATCATCGTCGTTGCGTTGATGATTCTTCCTTTGGAAGCGATCGCAGTTCCTTTATTTTTCCAATTTACTTTTCTTGGCTTGCGAAATACCTACATTGCTCAAATTGTGCCATTCATTGCGAATGCGTTCTCGATTTACTTGTTCTATACCTTTTTTGCTGACTTGCCTCAAGAGTTAGAAGAAGCCGCTCGTGTGGATGGTGCAAGTCCACTCAGAACGTTTGTCGAGATTATTGTGCCAGTTTCAAAACCTGTGTTTGCGACGGTTGCAATTCTCACCTTTTTATCGGAGTGGAGGTCTTTATTGTGGGCACTCATGATCACGATCGATGAGAGAGTTCGTCCGTTACCCCTGGCGATCGCGACCTTTCAAACGTTGCCCCCCACTCAATGGGGCGACATCATGAGCTTTGGTGTGATGATGGTCGCTCCTATTCTGATCGTATTCTTGCTGTTCCAAAAATGGTTTGTTAAAGGCGTTGCCTCAACTGGAACAAAAGGTTAAAAACTCTAATCAAAAACTTGGTGGATTACTATGAAACTTTTTGCAAAGACTGTTACTGTTCTAAATTCTGTTGCGATCGCGCTAGGGGTCACTCATACCGCTTTTGCACTTGACCCCACAACTATCTATCAACGATCTAGCTCCGCAGTTGTTGTGATAGCAGCACCAGACGGCAAGGCATTTGATCTCGGAAGCGGGTTTATTCTAGACTCTAAAGGGTTCATTCTAACCAATCAGCATGTAGTCGGAAACAACCGACAAGTTTGGATCAAGTTAGCAGACGGTTCAGTTTATCAAGGCACTGTAGTGTCTCGCAATTCTAATGTTGATTTAGCAGTGATTCAGATCCAGCCAAAGAAACCGCTTCCAAGCTTGAGAATTCAAGCTGTACCCCCTCAAATTGGGCAAAGGGTGTATGCGATCGGAAATCCAAGTTCTAAGACAACTGGAATGCTGGAGAGAAGCTTCAGTGATGGAATCGTAAGCCGAATCGATGGAAGGGGTTTGATTCAATTTACAGCACCCGTTACCTTTGGAAACTCTGGCGGCCCCTTGCTCGATGAGGATGGTTATGTTGTGGGTATCGTTACATCAGGTGCTCCTGGGACAAATCTCAATTTTGCAGTTCCAGCAGGCGCAGTGAATCTCCTTCCTGGGCGGCGAAGCACGGCCGGATTACAAGTTCAACAAATTAATTACTACATAACAGTAGGGCTTCTTCAACTCAGACAGAACAATCTTCAGAAAGCACTACAGGTATTTAGTGCAGGAATTCAACGGTATCCAAACGATCCCACGTTGTACTCAAATCGAGGAATCACCAAACGCTTTCTGCGAGACTATCAAGGTGCGCTAGAAGACTTCATCCGCTCCATTCAGCTTAGACCCACTTCTATGGCCTATTTCAACCGAGCTACACTCTATCAATCGGAACTGAAACAGCCTCAACAGGCAATCAAAGATTACAGTGAAGCCATTAGAATCAATCAAAAATGGGGTAGCTCTATTACCTTTGGGGATGCGTTTTATCAGCGAGGTCGGCTTCAAGCTCAAGGTAACAAAAAAGCTGCGATCGCTGACTTCAAGCAGGCAGCAAGGCTTTATTCACAACTCGGAAATCAACAGCGATATCGGGCCGCGCTGGATCAAATTACGTTACTCACTGCTCAGTAAACGTCCATAGCACCTCTCACAAGTTTGATGTCTTTCAAGGCGCAGGTACTTGCATGAACAAGCCATTGTTAAGTCTGGGATTCGGTTTAGTTTTATCTTTAAGTGTGACATCTACGGCATTTGCTGTGCAGTCGGCACCGATTACAGAAAACTCCAAGATCGAATGGTCGCGGGTTGTTGAAGATCCGTTTGACGGCACCGTTGTGTATGACAAACATTTCGCAAACGAATTTGCATTCATTAGTAGTTGGTCAAAGCAAGGGATTCGCGCAACTTATACTCAGAAGGAATCCATCTTGACAGGTTATCGAACCACTTGGCGTACTCGATGGGTTCCAGATTATGCTTGCAAGTATGAGAACAACAATGATTGCAAGGATAAGCAAAAAATGGAAAGCTATTCAACCCAAGAGCCAGTTTACAAGGTATTTTACAGCGATCGCATCCCTCGAAAAATCTTGTTTGCGATCGCGGACGAACTTTACACCTACGAAAGCGGACTGGTTTCTCCTGAACTAGCATCAGCCTTGTCCACTGCTCCAGCTCAAAATATGCGAGTTCGCCTAGAGTGGCAGGATGAAGGAACAACGGACATGGAAATTGGCAAAGGCACTGTGAAAGCTTGGAAAACAGTTTTCAAGTTACAGAAGTAGCCTCAGCAAAACCTCTAACCATCCAAACACGAACGATTATGGTAGCGATTAAATTTCAGCATGTATTCAAGGTTTATCCAAACGGCTACACTGCGCTCAAAGATTTGAGCCTAGAGATCGAAGACGGTGAGTTTCTCGTGTTTGTAGGCCCTTCTGGATGCGGTAAATCCACAGCACTGCGGTTACTCGCTGGGTTAGAAGAAATCTCAGCCGGTAAATTGTTGATTGGCGATCGCGTTGTGAATGACCACACGCCCCAACAGCGTAACGTGGCGATGGTATTTCAGAATTATGCCCTCTACCCTCACATGAGCGTTAGGCAGAATCTAGAATTTCCCCTCCGCATGATGCAACTCCCCAAACGTCAGAGGCAAGCTCGAATTCAGGAGGCGGCTGAACGATTGGGATTAGTGACTCTGCTCGATCGCAAACCCAAACAGCTTTCTGGAGGACAGCGGCAGCGAGTCGCGATGGGACGCGCGATCGTTCGAGACCCCGCTATATTTTTGATGGACGAACCCCTGTCTAATCTAGATGCCAAGATGCGATCGCAGATCCGCACGGATATTACAGCATTACAAAAACGGATGGGCACCACGACCGTGTACGTGACTCATGATCAAGTGGAGGCCATGACGATGGGCGATCGCGTAGCGGTAATGCAGGCAGGTGAGTTACAACAAATCGCATCTCCGCAAGACCTCTACGACCATCCCGCCAATATTTTTGTGGCTAGTTTTATGGGCAATCCAGCCATGAACCTCTTTCACACTCGGTTGCAAAAGACGGAGAGTGGCACCTTTAGTATTAATATTGGCGGTCACTCCTTGATGATCAATTCTTCAACTGTAAACCGATATCAGAACTTAGAACATTATTGTCATCAACTGCTGTTAGCAGGCTTGCGTCCAGAAGCATTCTTTCTGCCCGATGCGAACACTCCGATTGATCATTGCGTTCAAATTGAGGTCGTATCACTAGAAGCACTTGGGCATGAACTCCTCATCTACGCTAAAGCACCTGCTACCGAAGTTACGATAGACAATAAGCAGGGGATTTCCATTACTGACAGTCAAAACGACCATGCCGAGCAAATGAGTTCTGTTTTAATTGCCCGTGTGCCTTCGTCTCGTAACATTCATCCTGACACTAAACTAAGCTTGGGGGTGGATATGAGTAAGCTGTATCTCTTTGCAGTTGATGGGAGAGCAATTAAGTAGTGTCAGAATTATCATTAACTCGGCGTAACTACTCAGGTTTAGATTTTAGTAATACTTTAAGGGATGCTTGATGTGAAGATGGGGTGGCAGTTGGGGTGTGAATGCTTTCATGTCAAGTGGATTAGCAGCAGGGGATGATACATGAGAACCGTAGACGATCTTTCAACAAGGTCAGAGGGGATTGATTTAACGTGAGCCTCCAAAGCGCACCTGCGGGAAGGGCGAAAGAAACAAAGCGGGACAAGCAGGCTGAATGAGCAGTAATCTTGGCAGTCAGGCACTTCGACAGTCAAAACCGAAAGAACACTGGTGCGACTTCGCCCGTCGTGAATCTGGTACTGAAATCTTGAGTGAAAGACACTGGTGAAAGGGGTTTGACCCTTTAGCCCAATTAGGAGAATCAAACGGTTGCTGATTCCGGGTGGAAGGATTGCCCCCGACGTTTCATCAGAGGTGTTTGTATGACACAGCGTTCTCGGCGGCATCAGTCGGCTGCACTCAATAAGCAAGAGTCCTCTGAGGTACTCCATCGTCATGCCTGCGGCATTGATATCGGAGCCGCAAGTCATTGGGGGTAGTGTACTAGACGTATGGGATCTGAATCGCAGAATTTAGCCCGACAAAGCTTTCTGGGCAGCCCATCCCCATTTCTGGAGCACTACTCCTTTTATCAAAAAAACTACATAGTCTCGCGTATAATTCATCAGAAGTATGATGTAATAGTATCCACCGCAAGATTACTAGTAGTCGGTCAAGGTTGAAATGAGGGATAAATTCCCTCAAAAGTTGTCTCCAGCCAAGAGCTACGGACTCTAGTTACCCCTCAAAATAAGATTGACAGACCACTAGAGTGAATAGGCAACCAGTCGTTTGTGCACGAACTAATTGAGTGTGGAATAACGTTACTCCACTATTTCCGAGCTTTGAATTTGATTGTACTTTTTTAGCTTTCTAACTTAGCTCTAAGGTCTTTAAATTGATGCAGTCAACATTTTTAGTTCTTTTGTGCCAGGTAAAGAGCATGACTTCTGAAGCTTCTGTGAAACACCAAATTCGGTTGATGATTGGCAGTAATGCTGGAGGATCTGGGAAAACGACAGCATCGGCTCATCTTGCTTATGGGCTGGGAAAGATAGGATACAAGGTTACCATTATTGAACTTGACTACTCAGGATCGCTTAGTTCCTTCACGGGACTTCCCATGAACCCGATCGAGGATCAATCAATCGCTAAAGTCTTAAAGAAAGGATTTAAGGGAGACTACCCGCTAC
>Ga0209512_1003968_pt1 | contig 13402 bp, 8 predicted proteins | sample frozenSSSSmetaG_FD_184142 | JGI IMG/M metagenome (GOLD analysis project Ga0209512, IMG submission 184142) | Glacier valley bacterial and archeal communities from Borup Fiord, Nunavut, Canada, to study Microbial Dark Matter (Phase II) -... | ecosystem: Environmental > Aquatic > Freshwater > Ice >... | reverse complement strand
AATTAGAGTGTTTAAGGCCTTGGATATGATGTGCCACTAGCACATGGGGTTTTGGCTTCGAGGATCTGTTCTCATTTCCCCCTTTTGCATTCCTTTGTCTCATGTATTCCTCTCTCTTTTCTAGGTGCTTAATATAGCAATTCAAGTCTAGGTGACCATTCCTCTTATAGTGGGTGCAATACTTGTCTAATTGTCCTCCTCTTTGCAGAGTGTTCAGCCTCTTTTGAGAATTTGAATTGCTCTTGCCCTTTTGATATTAAGGACGGTTCCCATATAGGGATATTGTTGATGCGTTCTCATCCTAAATAGTGATGGCTCTATTCTCATTAAGGAGATCTGCCATCATCTTGTCTAGCTTGTCATCCTTTAGGGGATCTTTTATTGCGTCTATGTCTCTTAGGGAGCTTCTCTGCCGTTTAGCCTAAGTGGGGAAGGCTAGTGCAATCCATCTAAGGTATTTCATGATATAGTAGCTAATGGGGATCTTTAGACTAGTGTCGTCGATTTTGACTTTAATGTCTTTGAATAGTGCATTGAATGATGCAACGTCTCTTGTCTTCTTAAATGAGAGAGCTTCGAATTTAGCGACGCATTAGTCCATGAGGAAGAAGCCTTTCCCTTCATATCAATCCTTAAGCAGAGTCTAGGCAGTCGAGGCCTTATTAGTGGACTTTATGGTTCTCATGGCCTCGATACCACAGGTCTAATGCAAGATTGTGTATGCTTTAGCATTGCCCTTTAGCCATTTTCCGTATGTTGAAGTCCCTAAATAGGTTGCGTCTTTAGTGTCTAGTTCTTTACTAGTATCTTCACTGAGAACATATTCATATACATTAGCGTTTATGAGGGCTTGTTTAACAAGGTTTTTCCATGTCGTGTAGTTGCCGCTATCCTTAAGCTTGTCGGATGCGGCCTAGTTTAGGTTTGTTAATGATTCCGACATTTTGATGCTGTTGATATCTTAGAGATGATGTGAGAATCGATGTTGTGTATGGTATCTCAAATATGAGAATCTTTAGTGGGTTTTCTAGTGATAATTCTAGAGCTTCTCAGATTGAGAGCGATGCTCAAAGTGAGGCTTTTGATGATTTGTGCTAGTGATGCTGCTGGCTTCTTTTCTCCTAAGAGAGTTCTCACTTTTTGTGAGAGTATATCAATATGATCACAATGTAGGTGACTGTTGCACCTGGGCTCATAACCTGTTAAACACAGTATTGATGAACTGTGTGCACGGAAGCAAAAGTGTGATAAAGCATGTAGAATAAATCTATCTAAACTACGGAATGGGCATCTCTCATATAGAGAGCCTTAAATAAAGAAGTGAAGACTATTAAACAGTGTTCCATGCATGGTGGCTTCCATGCATGGACACAAACATAATCTTCGGGTGGCCGTCAGCTATTGGAAGTGAATGCCCGTATTCATGCAACAAGTATCGTCAATGCACACCTTTGCCTGGTCCACAGGAAGAGTAGTTGCGGATTAAGTGAAAGACAGACGGAGGTTTATCACCTTCTCACAATCAATTCATCATACAGACAACGTAGGATGAAGCGATAGCAATGGAAACAGAAGTCAGCGGATCTGTAGACCCTGCCTTTCTATGAGACGGACATGGAATGCTCATGCGCGCTATTCCATTTCTGTCACAACATTGTTGTAGCAGAAGCGGAATAGCGTGGGCTGCAAGCCCAAGGCATAATACTGCATCTTCTATTGCGGACTGACTAACTGATAAACGCCATCTCATGACCGATGATCCTTGATCTCGATACAACTTCGTTGGGGTATATGATACAGACGGAGAAGAGCTGAAGATGCGGCGGGTTCGATGTCAACCCCAACATATGGCGCTAGTCTCAAATGGTAAAATCGGGACTACAGTATTCTCAATTCTCCCGAAAGGGATACAAAGGTCGCCAACAACTGCACACTGCATGCGGCCCTGGAAACCAATTGTGGTGTTCCAACTGGCGATTACTGTAGGGCTTCTTGGGGTGTAAAGCCGATCGTTCGCGACCATCCCTAGTATTATCTGTTGAATTCAGTTTCATTCCATTCTTGCACTATGTGGATCTTAAATCCTGACATTGTGTTGAATGTATCACGAGCGGAAGTGTCAAAGTGATAATGTGAGAATAGCATGTAGAATAGAGGCTAGCTAAACTATCAAATCTATCTACTATTTATATGATCTCTTGCCTGAATAGGCATCAGTCGGCTATTGGACTGAAGGCAGGTGAATATGCTCCTGCATGCTCTGGATGTGAGACATGCATAAAGTGAGAACTGAATGCTCACGCTGTCACGGTCACGCAGAGCAGGTCATGCGGATCTAAAGTGCTAGATTCAATCTAGAGAGAAAAGAAGGAAAAGGGGAAAGAGAGAGGAAAGGAAAGATCTATATATACAGGATGGGGTTCTCGTGCACAAACGCACACCCGGCTAGCTACCTTGCTAGCGAACACTTCTGCCTTATACACGTGAATACCACAACAACAAGAGCAACACATAAGGTGAAGCCTTTGATATTCGTAACACACGCAACAGTTTTCAACTGACTAGAAGCTGCCACACACGAACGACGACCCGATGCGAGAGAACCATTATGCAGGGCCACCCTGCACCTGCTGCGAATGAAGCACAACGCACTCAAATAGTCCACTTTGCGCATGCACGGCCTATCAGCATAAAGACGCCGATTACGATATGGAATGGACAGTTCGCTGCAACAAAAGGTATAACTACTCGTATTGCAAGCCTGGCTTCCGTCTTCGCGAGATATCAACCAACTCGGAGAGATTCTCCGACTCTCTCTCCACTCTCTCGTCTTATTTATACGAATTCTGCTCAATGCATTCCTGCAATCCCTACAAGGATGGTATAGACTACGCTGCTCTGGCTAAGGATGTTGCATAGGGCATCGATATTAGACGCTTGTCCGTTATTATCCATCTACACTCCACGATGATATAAGCTCTCCTAATAGAGAGGCAGCCTTAAGCAACATGACTTCAACTCGAGTTCAACATCATACCAACTTGGTCTTCCAAGTGCGCCTATAAATCTGCTCAAAGCTTTACTTCTTAGAGACTTTCAAAGCCACATCGTTGTTCCAGATGATCGCCTCTGTCCGGAAATTTCACCTCGGCTCGACTACGTGCTGTGGCTCCGAGATATCATCAGCTTTACCACGGCGGCAGCTAGACCAAAATGTTGAACACAGTATTGGTGGACTGTGTGCACGGAAGCAGAATGTGATAAAAGCATGTCGAATAGAGACTAGCTAGGACTATCAAATGTATCTACTATTTATATGCCCAAATGGTCGCTGCCTATTCAGGCATCAGTCGGCTATTGGACTGGAAGGCAGGTGAACACTCTGCTCTGGTGTTCAGTGAATGCATGATGTGAGACATGCAGATGTGAGAACTGACTCCCTTCGACACAAAGGAAGTCAAAAGATGCAATATTATTGATATATAAGTTAGACACCCTCACAGCGCAATTAATAAGAGTATCGTAACAGTGGCACGGGTGGTTCTGTTATCTACCCACTGCTCGGTTGCAAGGTGCTGCCATCCGATGCCTGCTACGTCAGCACAGAAGTAGATCAATCATCTGTGGATTGCGCCATGGGAAATGTGCTGCGACACCAGATAGAATCCCGCATCCAAGTGCTCAAGACTGAGTGGGTGGGCCGCTGCTGCCACTGGAGGTATGGCGGCTGCATGGGAGTTATACTGTTGAACACAGTATTGGTGAACTGTGTGCACGGAAGCAGAATGTGATAAAGACATGTAGAATAAATCTATCTAAACTACGGAATGGGCATCTCTCATACAGAGAGCCTCAAATAAAGAAGTGAAGACTATCAAACAGTGTTCCATGCATGGTGGCTTCCATGCATGAACACAAACAGAATCCCCGGGTGGCCGTCAGCTATTGGAAGTGAATGCCCGTATTCACGCAACATATACAGTACTCATGTGCAATCAACCATTCTACGCCACGGCCAAAGAGATGGAGGTAGCCGAGGTCTCAAAGAACCGGCCATGCATTCAGGAATTGCTCGATGCGCCCGTTGACACTCTTACTCCCGGCGGAGCAACGGGCTTTATCCTTCGCATACTGAAGGAAAGCTTGCAGCACACGCATCGAGTACGTTGGTTCTCTAGCTTGTGTGGACACTACGAGGTTCTCGAGAGAGTCGTGGCCTAATTGCGTAATCTGGATGTGTGTAGATACTTTGCTATACTACAGTATCTGATGTGACTGAGTGCAGATTGAAAATTATGCAATCACTAAGTTTGAACATGGCCAGAGAACGCGATGGGCTATAGCGTGGTCCTTCGAAGGCCTACACCTACCGAATGCAAGTTTATGGTTTTAATGCAACAGATTGCTCTCACCTTGAAAGGTTGCAGAAAACTGCTCGTGCCAGTGAAGCACCAGAGTTAATTGACCTGCTTCCTCGCGCACTTAGTGTAGGAGAGGAGGACTAGAGAGGTTGAGCGGACACAAATCAAGATTTTAAATTTTTATAACATCAGGTTATCAGCTGCTGCTACATGACCCTCCTCCGAAAGTGCTATTCGATGGAACCTTTGCTTAGTTAAAATGTCCATCTGCTCATGCTAATAATTGGTGAATGAGACAGGTTGTATAATGATATACATAAAGGCTTGATAAAGTTGGATCGATCCGTAATGAAGCAGTAAAAAAGAATGGGAAAGGTGATCAATTTGCACGTCTTAGGAACCCAAAAGTTCAATAAGTTCTTGCTTCCATTATCAGGTATTCATCTCCTATTGCTGTCTATCTTCAAGAGGGCTATTGTCAGTAAGAACTCAGTTCTCACTTCATGCATGTCTCACATCCAGAGCATGCACAAGAGTATTCAGCTACCTTCAGTCCAATAGCCGACTGATGCCTATTCGGGCGAGAGCACATATATAGTAGATAGATTTGATAGTTTAGCTAGTCTCTATTCTACATGCTTTTATTACATTCTCTTCCGTGCCCACAGTGTTCACCGAATACTGTGTTCAACAGCTATTTAGGCTATTTAGATTGTAATCCTTCAATATAAGGTGGGTGGCTGTTCTCAAGCTGTACTGCGCGAAAGATTTCCAGCATGGCTTCATCCGTTTGTAAGTAGGTCCGTTTTCCTCGAAAGAACCAAAACGCCACCGAGATAATAAGCATGACCCCAAACACTGCAATGGCATAGTTCATGTCTGCTGGAGCTGGGTCGGGAGAGCCGGGAAAGAAGAAAAAGACGATTGTAATACAGCAGTATACAACACTGATCCAATTCATCAGATATCCCCAACGACCCAGCCGGAATGTTCCTGGAGGAAGCTTGTCTCGGCCCACGATGAGCAGCGTTATGATTGGCATTGCGTAAGATATTGTGAGTGCAATGGTGCTGACACTCAGAATTGCCTCTAGTACGGTGCTGGAAAACAGGTAGAGAATGCCAATTAAGGAGACAATGAGTCCGTTCGCCCACAAAACCCGGATTGGAACCTTCCACGTCTTGTTAACATGTGAGAAGTAGTTGCTCCAAGGCAGCCCTCCGTCGCGGGCAAAGCCCCAACTAAGACGTGATGCCGTAGTCAAGATGCTAACTCCTTGTCCCAATCCATTAAACACGAACAACACGATCAAGGCTGTCCCACCACTCTGACCAACGGTATCGGTGACCAACTGTATAAACGGCGAGTCAGAGTTGAGAACAGTGTCCAAGTCTTGAATGCAAAACAAGCAAACAACCATGAAAAGTCCGCCGGATACAGCGCCGGAAATAACAGCGAGGTACATGACTCGAGGTGCATTCGTTCGAGGAGACGGCAGTTCCTCAACCATGTGAATGACGGAATCGAAGGCTGTCAGGCCATATGCTGCCTGAATGAGACCGGCGAACCATGTAACGCCATCTGACCAGCCAGTCTCGTTGATCCATGCGCCAAATACGAAATCTGCAGACTGGAAATGCAGGTCCATGCGTGTACCGACAGAGATAAGGAGAGCCAGCGAGAAGACGATGAACAGGGTGCCAAATTGAATGCCAAGGATGTTATTGAACCAGGGAAGAACGGAATCTCTCCGGCATGCAGTGCCGTTTATGATGGTGGATAGAAGAGTGATGCCGAGATAGATGATAAAATGCAGCCAACCCTGATTGATCCCCTCCCAGTCGCTGGCGAATATAACCTTTATCTCCAAAATGAAATCTGTCATGAAGGCAATCTGCGACGCGGTGAGGGCCCACCAACCGAATGTGTTTATCCACGCACACATATACGAAATGAACCGACCGCGAGGCGTATTAACAAGACGATGGATCCAATAGGCCTGTCCAAGCGCAGTGGGCATAGCGCTACACATTTCACCCAGAGAGACGACGATGCAGACATTGCAGAATGTGACGAGACACAAGCCCCAGAGGATGGTGATGGATCCTCCATTCGTCAAACCGCTGGCAAGGTCTTGGGCGAAGGTAGTCCAGGTGCCCAAGACGCTGAAAGCGAGGGCGAGCATGCTCCAGATGTTGAACTTGCGCATAAGCGATTGCTCATGGCCCATGCCGGCCAAATCGAGGGCATCCTGGGTATTCTGATCAACCTCGTCGAGGGCTTTCGTCGCATCGGAAAAGTCGGTCTTTGTTTCAAGCTCCATGTTAATGGCAATGACAGTGATGGCGCAATCTCCGCGTATCGATAACCGGAGACGACAATGTGAAGGCTCGAAGTTGGAATGAGGCGATGTGAGGCGGTGGAGGGCGAGTTCAAAGGATACAAAAGTGTAACGCAATGAATGGAAAGTAAGTAAAGGTCGGAAAAGGTGGTTTCCTTATACTTTGATAGAGAGCGTCAAGATAAATGGTAGAACCGCTGCCACGATCAGGTAGTTCGGACGGCGGGATGCGGGGTGCGGGGTGCAGAACCTGGGGAAATTGACTAGGCTGGACTTTCCTTTAAGAGCATAGCGCCGCGGAATGACAACTGCAAGCGTGAAGTTTTGTAGATCTGAGATATCGCCCTGATCTTCCCCACAATAGAGTGGTCCGTTGTAAGAAATACAGGGCCAGACCGTCCGCTATCGGCAGGTCCATCCGAAAAGCCACCCGCGAGAAGTCGGGCGCCATCGGCGCCAAGAGTGGTCGTGAGTTTCACGAGAATAGAAACCCTGATACGGTCGAAGCATCTCCGGACAGCCGCTTTTTGGGCATCACTCTTTGGGCATCACTTTTTGGGCGTCACTTTCGAACTGTTCCGTATGAACTATGGGCCGGCTCAGCCACTACGTACGTAAAATTGAAATGCGGGGTCTGGACTCTGATGTGTGCCGTTCTGCTATACAGTGCTACTCGAGTATGGAGCCGCCCCATCGAATGAACCGTGATAGGCAAGTCCTTGCGAAGGTCACGTTCCCCTGGGTTCCCCTCGAGGTCTCCGGAAAGATTATAAGAAGCGCTGAAGCGGCACCCATTCTCTTTTTGCGTAGATTCACTGCATCATCTACATCATAAAACAAACATTCCAACATGGAACCTGACACTTCATCCATCCCGGGCTATGCCATCTACCGTGAACCAGCAGATGCGCACTGCTGCTCTTCAGCACCATCGACCTCCACAAACAAGGTCCACCATCCCTTAGGTAATTGCATGACAACATTACATATCCATGAGTATGCACTGACTTTGATCAATTAGACCAGCTCACAGTCTCCGAGATTCCTGTGGTCACAACGCTCATACGCAACCATGCAGCCCCTCTGCATCTCAAGTTCAACTCGATTACGTTACGTGAACCTCCAAAGAAAGAATACGCTGCCTTTCGTTCCGGTGGATGGCCTCGGCCAGACCGAAAAGCATTTGCAATTGTCTTAGAGACAGGTACTTCAAATGTCGCTGAAGTCGTTGTCAATCTCACGTGCAACCGTGTTGAAGACTGGAAGCAAATGACGGATGTCATGCCCACTTTAACCTTCGAAGACCTGGACATCACTGAGCGCCTTGCACGAAAGGATCCCCGCGTGCTTGAAGCTTGCCTTGAAATTGGAATTACGGACATGTCTAAGGTCTTCTTTGACGCGTGGGCTATCGGGCACGATGACCGGTGGGGATTCGATACCCGACTTCAGCAGGGCCTCGCATATTACCGTAACTCCAAGCACGACAATCAATACGCACATCCTCTAGACTTCAGTGTTACCGTTGATACGGAGAGAGGAAAGGTCTTGAGTGTCGACGTTCGCCGAGTGAACGGAGAGAGAACGGCTGTGCCGATAGATGAACACAACTATCTTCCCCAGTTCATTGACGGAACGTACAAACCGGAGAGACTGAAGCCAATCAATGTTACCCAACCTGAGGGTGTCTCTTTCCGCATGAACGGAAATGAGCTGTCATGGTGTGGCTTTAGTATGCACATTGGCTTCAACTACCGTGAAGGTATCGTTCTTTCAGACGTACGAGTTGATGACCCCTACGAAAATCGAGAGCGGACTATCTTCAACAGGATCAGCGTGGTGGAGATGGTAGTTCCCTATGGCTGTCCGGAGCCACCTCACCATAAGAAGCACGCCTTTGACGTTGGTGAATATGGCTCGGGATTCATGACCAACTCACTCAAGTTAGGTTGCGATTGCAAGGGGTCAATCCATTACCTTGATGGCGTTATGGCAATATCTACAGGCGAGGCTGCAGTTATCAAGAACGCCATCTGCATTCACGAAGAGGACAACGGTTTACTTTACAAGCATACTGATTTCCGTGACGGGACCGCCATTTCAGCGCGTGACAGGAAACTCATCATTTCCCAGATCATCACGGCGGCTAATTACGAATACGGCTTCTATCATATCTTCCATCTGGATGGCACGTACCAGCTTGAGGTCAAACTGACTGGAATGCTCAACACCTATCCTCTGCACCCATCGGAGGAAGCTGCGCCATATGGCAGCGAAGTTGCGCGACGCGTGACCGCACACAATCATCAACATATCTTTTCCTTGCGCATAGATTCGGAGATAGACGGTCCCAATAATACTATCGTCCAGTGTGATGCTGTAGCGGCCGATGACCCCGTCGGTTCGTCGGGGAATTACTACGGAAACGCCTTCTACTGCAAAAAGACTCCGTTGAGAACCAGCAAACAGGGTGCCGTAGAATACTGCCACGAGACGAGCCGGACATGGGATATTGTCAACCCAAACGTCCTGCATCCGGTTGCGAAGAAACCAGTGTCGTATAAGATCATTAGTCGTGAGAGCGCCCCTCTGATGGCCAAGCCTGGGAGTATCGTTTGGAAGCGGGCAGGTTTTGCACGCAAGACTCTCTGGGTGACGCCGTATCGGGACTATGAGCTGTTCCCTGCTGGCGACTACGTCTGCCAATCTCAGGGGGTACTCGGACATCCCGGGAACGAGACGGTAGTCGACTGGGCAGCAAGAGACGAGCCCATCGAGAACACTGACGTTGTCTGCTACTTACAATTCGGCATCACACATTTCCCCCGCACAGAAGACTTCCCGATCATGCCTGCGGAGCCAGTCAGCATAATGATTCGTGCATCGAACTTTTTCCTCAAGAACCCCGCGTTATGGGTTCCTCCCACGAGCGTTAATATTGACTCGTTGTCAAGACTGGCTTTTCCGGAAGATGACGGAAAACCACAGGAACATTCATCGTCGAAGCTGTAAAGTATCGGGAGATGATGGTTACTAGTCTTAACATGTTCACTCCACAATGCAGCTTGCTTAAGAAAGTAGATAGTTACAATTGCAACTCGTTTTGTTCAACATGACCGATCGCAAATCCATAATGTTTGAACCTCATGCGCGTGCGACGTCTTTTTTGTTGCCATCGGCTTAATTGTTAATTGAATAATCCCCTGTAATCAACTATGAGCACTCATACAAGCCGCCGCCGCACGTTGTGCAGTACATAACACTTGATCTCAAACCCACCCTGTCGTCACGAGTTCAGATCATGTTCGTGTCAATTCGCATAAACCACAGAACCCGAGGTTTTGTTGGATAGAGTCACGTAGATAACGTAGCAGAAGATGAATCAAAAGAAAAATGAATTGATTGAATGATACTATCTAAACTATGAATGTCTATTTAAATGTGATGCGGCGTTTGTATGAGGGTTTGAGAACCCTCATGCATTGGACCGTCGTCTCCGTGGAATTCTCATATTCTCACGGAGACCGCCGTTATCACCCAATTGCTTCCAACAGGTTTGTCCCCAGAGAAAACTGCAGAATTGAATTAGCTGCATTTACTGGGCTTGTTCTGACATGAGAGTTCAGGATTCTTACGTAGTCGAAATACACGGATACTTCAAGGGTGTGGGAAGTGCAATTCCGGGCGAGCGGGGAGAAAAGCACATCACACTACGGGTACATCAGGGCCCGCCAGTTATGCGACGTTGATCAGGGTCTCATGGACATACCTATTTTGGTTTGCCCTGTGGAGAAATCAAACGTATCCACGGTACTAGCGGCGGATGGAGAGGCCTGTTGTCATTTTCACCACTGACAGCTTCAATTACCAATCCACACTTCTACAATAAAAGGTTTAGAGCGAAATTCCTCCAAGGGAATCTGTGGCAGCGTCTCGAGTGGTGTACCTGAGGAGCTTGCTAATGCCATTTCCCAAATTCCAGCTGCATACAATCTTTGTAGGATCTTCGGCGCACCGGTCCTTCAAAGTGTGTTGCTTTCTATTTCTTCCGGATCAAGAATTAAGGAAACACCTCATTAAAAGTACTGAGCCTACTTATTATTGTCATTCAAAGAGAGTTGACAAGAGCATTGTCTTTTCTCGCATAATAAGAGCTATCGTTCTCTAAGAATTCCTTCTCTACCTTCTCATAGCCGTGACTTCATATTGACATGAACAGCCTTAACATTCGAATAAGCTGCGAGCCCAGCCTCTCCCAACTCTCTCCCAATACCACTCTGCTTCACTCCACCAAAAGGAATCCTGAAATCGCTATCGTTACTCGAATTAATCCAAACCATACCGGCCTCAATTCTCTTCGCCACCCGGTGTGCCCTGGTGATATCTTGCGTGAAAATGGCGCTGCCCAGCCCATATGTTGAATCATTCGCCAGAGCTACCGCCTCATCCTCAGACTCGAATTTACCAATAACCACAAACGGGCCAAAAACCTCTTCCTTGTATATCTTCATTTCACTTGTGACATTTGTGAATACCGTAGGTGTAATGAAAAAGCCCTTCCCGTCTCCAACGCCCTTGAACGGCTGGCCTCCACACGCAAGCACTGCGCCTTCGTTCTTCCCAGCTTGGACATACGAGAGAACGCGGTTGTACTGTTCCTTCGTAACCTGAGGGCCTTGGAAGGTTGATGCATCAAAGGGATCGCCAAGCTTTGAGACCTTCTTAACGTGGGCGATAAAAGCCTCAATGAACTTTTCGTGCACAGCGGCTTGCACCAAGATGCGAGAGGTTGCAGAACACACCTGTCCCATGTTCGACATAATTCCAATATGCGCCCACTCAACAGCTTGGTCCAAATCTGCGTCTGAAAACACTAGCAATGGGCTCTTTCCCCCAGTTTCCAGGGTGATATTTTTCATGTTAATGCTGGCCATCTTCATGATCTCTTTTCCCGTTGCGGTGCTTCCTGTAAAGGCAATTTTGTCGACATCCAGATGAGAGGCAATGGCTGCGCCAGCAACACGACCTTTCCCATTGAGAATGTTGACGACGCCTGGGGGGAATCCCGCGGCTTTGATTAGATTCGCAAAGTACAGAATTGAGAGCGGTGTTTGCTCGGCAGCTTTTATTACGACAGTGTTCCCGCAAGCAAGAGCAGGGCCAAGTTTCCAGGCTGCCATGGCGAGGGGGTAGTTCCACCTGGTATGGTCAGTGAAAAGTAATCGAAGAACAATTCCAGCCAGGGAGTGCGAAGAAGAGGTTTCAGATAGAGTAATAAAGCACTTACGGAATGATTTGCCCGCAAACACCAACAGGCTCTCTAATGGTATATGCAAACTTCTGAGAACCCGCATCAATGACTTGTCCATAGATCTTGTCCGCCCAGCCCCCATAGTACTTGAAAACAGCCGCTACTTCGGCTACATCGTCATTGAGCGCAACTGTGTAAGGCTTCCCATTGTCCCATGTCTCAATAGTAGCCAGAGTTTCTGCGTTTTCTTCGACCAATTGACTCAGTTTGATCATGAGGTTGCCTCTGTCCGTGGCCGACATGTCTCTCCATGATGGATCTTTGAAGGCGTTGCGTGCAGCTTTGACTGCAGTGTCTACATCGTCGGTTGATGCTGCGTAGACTGCGGCGATTTTTGACTCATCTCTGCAAATTTCAATCAGGGACCAGCCAGTTGGTGATAGGTGCGATGTAGGAGAAGAAGACAAAACGTGACATACGTGGGATTGATACTATCCAAAGTGGCTCCATCAGATGACCTCGTCCACTCGTTATTAATGAAAAGGCCCAAGGGTTGTATATATTTACGTCCATTGGGGGCCGTGAGCTGGATGGAGAGATCTGACATGACGAGGGTTATTATAATATTATAACTGTATCGAATTGCAAATCAGGAAGTAGTCGTCAATGTAATCAACTTCGACGTTTGCGAAAGAAGAGGATCCATAACGTCTTATATGGACTTCAGAAACGAATGAATCTAAACTGTGTGTGGACAGTGGGGTAGTATGCGTTCGGGGGTGCTTTTCTCCACATCAACTTGATCGGATGTACCTTCCTATAACGTTTTAGCCCGAGTGCTGTTACAGATAAGATAGCCGCATCACGCTAATCGAACAACACTTGGCAAGTCGCGGCTTATTCAGAATGCCAAGACCTCAAGAAGATAGAAATCCCTGCTCCGACCCCATTGCTGATGTTGCCACCACAGTGCGAACATCGCCAATACAATTAGGGCTACGGGCATACGACCATAGGGGAGATCGTGTATTGCGAAATTTATAAAGCAGTTATCCTAAAACTATTTACTGTGCTGAAAAACATTCTACTCTCATCTTAAAAAATCCATTAAACAGCTTATATAACTATAAAGTGCATTATTTCTAAAGACTCTAAGATAGAAGAAGATGGAACTAAAAAGTTTTAAACATATGAGATGGTGAATGAACTGACCACAGGGATGGAGTCCGCCTTCGTACGGCAACTAGCCCGACCCGGCCCTGACTGTATGGGCCCTGACCCCCCTACTGGCGCTCGGGCCACCCCGCCGCCTATTCCAAACCGGGATCGTACCGGCACCGACCTGCCTGCCGCCACACCCCCATTCCAATGAGAATCATGGTGGTGCCGACCCCTATCCCAGTCCACTCCAAATCCATACCTCCCCTAGCCCCCTGTACACTCGGCGCC
>Ga0209512_1003966_pt1 | contig 13405 bp, 10 predicted proteins | sample frozenSSSSmetaG_FD_184142 | JGI IMG/M metagenome (GOLD analysis project Ga0209512, IMG submission 184142) | Glacier valley bacterial and archeal communities from Borup Fiord, Nunavut, Canada, to study Microbial Dark Matter (Phase II) -... | ecosystem: Environmental > Aquatic > Freshwater > Ice >... | reverse complement strand
GCAATATTGCCAACGGCACCACCCGTTTGCAGCCTGTTGTTTTATTAACAGGGCAGGCCGCCGGAGTGTTGGCAGCGCAATGCATTGCAAAGAAAACTGCTCCTCGAAAAGTTGCAGTAAGGGCAGTGCAAAATGAACTGTTGAAATTAAAGTGTTACCTGCTTCCATATTGTGATGTGGCACCCGGTGATGCGGCCTGGGAAGTAATACAGCAGGCAGGTGCATTGGGTATCATCAAAGGTGTTGGTAAGAGTGTAGATTGGGAGAATAAGACTTTCTTTTACCCTGACAGTTCCATCAAAATTGTTGAGATTAAAAGAAGTCTGCAAACTTATTTTGGGGAGAAAAAACCGGTCAATAATTTAAAAGATGGATGGCTTTCCATTAAGGAAGCCAACCAATTAATTCATCAGTATTTAAAGCAAAACGGGCTAAATAATTTTGATACCGCCTTTTGGAAAGATAGGCTGCACCTTGATAATTTTGATAGTGCAAGGCCAATAACAAGAAGAGAACTGGCGGTGCTGTTTTGCTATTACAATAAAAGATTTGCTGATTGCAACATTGACTTTTACGGAAGAAGTACCAATCGTTGACTAAACACAATGGGCTTTATTTGCTGGTTACTTTACTTCGGCATTTTAAAATCCTGGTTACTAAAGATGGGATTGATGGAAATAAACGCATGACTGTAATATGTTCCAGAATTGTTACCGTGTGAGTTCCAGCATTTTTCTAAAATCAAATTCAGATTCATCAATGTTGTTTTGTTTTAACAGTGCTTCCACTTCGTAAAACGTTTTGTGGTTGTCGGCAATATTTGAAAAGAAGACGATGGTGAATTTATTTTTAGGAATGATTTTTACTACGTTGCTAAAGCCACAGGTGCTGCCTGTATGATAAAGCGCTAATTCATTATTGGCATCTACAGCATTAAACCAGCCAAGACCATAATTAGCTTTTGTAGTGCCCTCAATGGCATGATTAATTCGCATTAACTGACTGCTGATATTGACCAAGCTGTTATTGATTAAAGCAGCTGTCCACTTTAGATAATCATTGAGAGAAGTATACACACAACCATCACCTTTTGTAGCACTGGTAACGCTTTGGTCGGAGGGTATGATTTTATTTTTTTCATTTTTTGCAAAACCCATGGCTCTGTTGGGGATTGTTTTACCTTCTTCAAAAATGCTGGTATTGTTCATGCCGAGCGGCTTGAAGATATGTTGCTCAATAAATTGTACATAACTAAGTCCGGATGCTTTTTCAACAATTTGTTCCAGCACACAAAAACCTGAGTTGGAGTATTGAAAGGCAGTGCCTGCAATAAAATAAGTAGCATCTTTTTTTAATAAAAGGTTCACCACATCTGCATCTGATATTTGTTTGAGCTGGTTTTCAGCAATCAACGCTTCGTAATCCCAAATACCGGAAGAGTGGGTGAGCAGGTGTTTTATTGTAATGTTGGCACCAACAGTTTTATTCCAGTTTGGAAAAAACTTTAAAAGATTATCATCGTAAGAAATTTTATGTTGTTGCTCCAGCAGCATAATGCACATGGCGGTGAATTGTTTTGAAACCGAAGCCATCCTGAAATTGGTGGCTGCGGAAATTTCCTCCCCAGTATTAACGTTAGCCAAACCAATACCTTTTTGATACAGCAGCTTTCCATTTTTAGCCACCAGCAATGCAGCACCGGGTTGGTTTGCAGGAAAATTTTTTTGCATCACTGAATCGAGTTGCTTTGCGATGCTTTGCCCAAAACTCTGGCTGCAAATAAAAATGAGCAATAAAAGTTTTACCATGGTATTTCAAATTTACAAAGTTTTGGAGAGAGTGTTTGGGAATTAATTCATTATAGTTGTTTAGCAGATTTGCATTACAAGGTGTGGAATGAAAAAGGGTAGGCCTCAAATATAATTGCGGATTAAGAAGGTTTGGCAGCAGGGTGGAATCCTGCGCCAGATTGATACGAATGTATTGTTTTTTGCAAATTAGTTTCCCCTGAAAGTGGGTAAGGTGCGTCAACAACAGAATAGTAATCAATACCCGCACGTAGTAATTTTCAATTCAATAGTCTTCATAAACACACATCCATAGCGGTTAAAAGCTGATTCTTAAACTACATCTTTTATGGTATTGGATTTGAAGGCATCAATCCAATTCCTTAGAGTAATTATTCCGGATGCGTTTTTATTTAAAAGTTCTTTTATAAATTGATAAAACTCAATGTTTCTGTCAATATTCTGCCTCTTTGTTATTTGTTTTAATCCTTTTAATTGGGGAGGTAAATTATAGCTAGTTAGTTCTATACCAACTGCGGTTGCATTATTCATCAACCATTCCTCAATTTCAGGACATATTAAAATCAAATATTGTTCCCTTGTGTCATGTTTTTTTAGAATCAACCCGTTCTCTGATTTTATTTTTTCAAATTCCAAAAAATAGTTTGATACAGGCCCTTTATTTTTATCCTCATCTACAATACCTAAAGCGATATTGTTTTTAAGTCTGTTTTTTAACAGATTGGCAATTTGCCCGCATCCATGTTGGTGATTGTATTTTTTAGAGACATAAGTTATTATTTCTACAACTTTAGTATCCACATAACACTCAGGAAGGATATTCAATGCTGTCATTGGAATAGCGATTTAAATTAAAAAAAATGTCGACTCCAAAATCGAGCAATTCTGATAGATCGTTATCGCTAAGTTTTTTTGTAACAGTGGTCCGGTTTAATCTATCGTAAGAAACAACAAATACACTTAATTGATCAGCGGGTGAATTTTCTATCAAACTGTTTAATAAATATGGATTGTGGGTTGCTATAAAAAATTGAACTTCTTTTTGTTTGGTTATTTCTTCTGCCAGATAGCTTACATAAGGTGGGAAAGCGTGTGTGTCTGGTTCGTCTAAAGTTATTACCCTAGCATTTGTATGCTTAACGGCGGCAGAATAAAACAAAATCCTTTTATAGGTATCTGCCAAGGCTTCATAAGACAATGAATAAACAATCCCCTCATTAATCCTCAACTGCAAAGTAATATTGTCGTTCGCATTATCAATATTCAAATCAAAACCATGCTCCTTAGCAAACTCTTTTGCCAATTGCTGCATGTCTGTATTGTGGTAAATTACTTTTGCTAAATTATTACCAAACGGAGCCATTAAACGCTGAATATAATTGCCTGTGTCATGAAATTGAATATTACTTTTATATCGATACGGCTTGATGGGGGTTGCATAAAATTGGAGTGGATCTTGTGGAATAAAATCGCTATCAAAATTTGTAAATGAGCCGTTTGAATTATTAAATTCAAAAAGGTTGATATCTTTTTCTTTATCCTGTATGTATTCAATGTTCGTTCCAGCAGAAAAGCCCGGATGTGTGATCGATATTGGCGAATTAAAATTGCCTAAATGAAACATGTCTGCAACTTTATTTACCCTGAAAAAACTTTTTAAATCTATTAATTCTGTATTTACCTTTTTATTAACTTCATTTATATGCATCATCCATGACAAAAAAGACAAGTCCAATGCTTCCAGTATATTTGATTTACCTGAATTAGGCTCACCTATGAAAACATTTATCCTGCTACAATTAAGTTCCATTTGATTGATGGATTTGTAGTTTTTTATTTCAAGGTTACTTATCATGATGAGAAATCTTTAATGTTGCTGCAAAAATAGTTTAAAAAATAGGATCGTTTAAGTTGAATGCTTTAATTATCTCTAACTATTACTGGGGTTTTGTAATTATGGTATTCCCCTGCCGATTTCATTCTATAAAAATAGTCAAAATTTTTTCGTTGGTATTTTTTGAATTGTAACCTTATTTACAAATCTAAATGTTCCTTAACGATATGCAGTACAAATGTGCGACGCAGCAATGCCGCCGTACAAATATTCTGCCCTTCCATCCAATAAAAAACCCACCCCTTAAAAAAAGAGGCGGGCTATATTGTACATTATTTGTGTAACTCCCCTTTAGGGAATAGCGGCTATTAATAACGGTAATGATCTACTTTAAACGGACCATCTTTTGCTATGCCTAAGTAAGCACTTTGTTCTGGTGATAATTCATCTAACACCACTCCAATTTTTGCAAGGTGCAAACGGGCAACTTTTTCATCCAGTACTTTTGGTAACACATACACTTTGTGTTCGTATTTACCAGGGTTGCAATACAACTCAATTTGAGCCAGCGTTTGATTGGTAAAAGAAGCACTCATTACAAATGATGGGTGACCTGTTGCACAACCTAAGTTTACCAAACGGCCTTCTGCAAGAATGATGACATCTTTACCATTGATGGTGTACATGTCAACCTGTGGTTTGATGGTATTTTTGGTATCGCCGTAATTAGCGTTTAACCATGCCATGTCAATTTCAATATCAAAGTGACCGATGTTACAAACGATGGCTTTATCTTTCATAACACGGAAATGTTTTTCAGTGATCAGGTCGCGGCAACCGGATGCAGTAACGATGATGTCGCCTTCTTTAACTGCATCGATCATTGGCTTTACTTCAAAGCCATCCATGGCAGCCTGCAATGCGCAGATAGGATCAATTTCAGTAACAATCACCCGGCAACCTGCACCCTTTAACGAAGCAGCAGAACCTTTACCTACATCGCCATAACTTCCCACAACAGCAACCTTACCAGCCATCATAACATCTGTTGCACGGCGAATGGCATCTACCAAACTTTCTTTACAACCGTACTTGTTATCAAATTTAGATTTGGTAACAGAATCGTTTACGTTGATAGCAGGAATTGGCAAAGTGCCTTTTTCCATTCTTTCGTACAAACGATGTACACCTGTGGTGGTTTCTTCAGACAAACCTTTAATATTAGCAACCAGTTCAGGGTACGTATCAAAGACCATATTGGTTAAATCTCCACCATCATCCAAAATCATATTCAACGGACGGTCTGCACCACCGAAAAACAATGTTTGTTCAATACACCAGTCAGCTTCTTCCTGGTTTTGTCCTTTCCATGCAAAAACACCAATGCCCGCAGCAGCGATGGCAGCAGCAGCCTGGTCTTGTGTAGAGAAAATATTACAACTGCTCCACTTAACTTCAGCGCCAAGGGCAATCAACGTTTCAATTAAAACAGCAGTTTGAATGGTCATGTGCAAACAACCTGCAATGCGGGCGCCTTTTAATGGTTGGCCAGGACCGTACTCTGCTCTTAATGCCATTAAGCCCGGCATTTCTGCTTCGGCTAAACGGATTTCTTTGCGGCCCCAATCAGCGAGGCTAATATCAGCAACCTTATTTTTAAGGCTGAAGTCAATTGAATTGTGTGTGATGGTTGACATATTTTTTTATTTAAACCACAAATGTACACTCGCAGGATAATATTCTGTGCATTTATATAACTTTGGGATAAAGCTTAACAAAAGAAATCTATTACAGCATAAAACACTTTTTTACAATGTCCAAAGCAATACTAAAAGATGATTCAACTACGGAACAAATTGTACTCGACAGCAAGGACCTTGCAATACTGCACCTGTTGCAAAAAAATGCAAGGATTACGGTAAAAGAAATCAGCGACCAAATGCACCTGAGTACAACGCCGGTACATGAAAGGATTAAAAGAATGGAAGCCAATGGGGTGATAAAACAATACGCCACCTTGCTGGATCACAGCAAGGTTAAAAAAGGGCTGATGGTAATTTGCTATGTGTCGCTGAAAGAGCACAGCAAAAAAGCCGGTGCAAAATTTATTGACATGATTCAGGCCTTGAATGAAGTGATTGAATGCTACAGCATTTCCGGCGAATTTGATTTTATGCTAAAAGTTGTTTGTGAAGATATGAATGCCTATTATGATTTTCATGTAAACAAATTAAGCCAGGTAGAAAATATGGGTAAAGTGCAGAGTGTGTTTGTGATGGGAATTATTAAACAGACGCATCAGTTGGTTTAAGGTTGATGGTTAAAGGTTCAAAGTTAAAAGTTAAAAGTTGAAGGTTGATGGTTGATGGTTGAAGGTTTGAAGTTCAAGGTTGATGGTTGATGGTTGATGGTTGATTGTTGATTGTTGATGGTTCAATATGTATGGTTGATAGTTGGGGAGATTTAGCATTTAAAATTTTAAAACTACTCAATTAATATTTACTTTAGTTAAAATTTTGTACATGAAACAATACATCAATTCTGCCATTATTGCACTGGCAGTTATCATTGGTTTTTTTATTGTTGGTGCTGCTTACAAATACAAATTTAAAGCCACAGAAAACATTACTGTTACAGGGTTGGCTGAAAAAGATTTTGCCAGTGACCAAATTGTGTGGACAGGCAATTACAGCAGAAAAATGATGGATTTAAAAAGAGCCTATTCCTTGTTAAAGGAAGACGAGGGAAAGATACGAACTTACCTGAAAACAAAGGGCGTGGCTGAAGGTGAAATGGTTTTTTCTGCGGTGGCTATTGATAAAGATTTTACCCCTAAATACGATGCGGATGGCAAGCAAATTGGCAGTGAGTTTACGGGTTATAATTTAAAACAAAATGTAACGGTAGATTCAAAAGATATTAATAAGGTAGAAAAAATTTCACGTGAAGTAACAGAGTTAATAGAAAGCGGAATAGAATTTAACTCTTCTTCACCTTCGTATTTTTACACCAAACTATCAGAGTTAAAAGTTGATCTGCTGGCAAAAGCCAGTGCTGACGCTAAACAACGGGCTGAAACCATTGCTAAAAACGCAGGGAGCAGTTTGGGCAAAATCAAGAAAGCAACGATGGGGGTGTTTCAGATAACAGGGCAAAACAGCAATGAAGATTATAGTTATGGTGGTGCGTTTAATACAAGTTCAAAAAACAAAACAGCATCAATCACAGTAAAAATTGATTTTGCGGTGGAATAGCAACATGGCTATTTTTGAGATAGTAGAAAGTTATAGATACATCAAATAATTACCGCAGCGGTAATGTATTGTTATCCTGCAATCATTTTTAAAAATTCTTCTTTCTTTCTCCTGGCCACTTCAATCTCAGTGCCATCCTGCATAATTATCCTGCCACCATTTCCCCGGAGGTATTTTTGAATGTAATTTAAATTAATCAGGTGCGAATTGTGTACCCTGTAAAAGTTATACGGCACCAGCATATCCTCAAAATCTTTTAATAATTTAGTAACGGTCAGGGTGCGGTTATCGTGAAAATATATCTTACTGTAATTACTGTTTGATTCAATGTGCAGAATATTTTTAATAGGGATAAATTCAAGACCTTCTGTGGTAGAGATGGCTATTTTATCGTCCTGTGTTTTTTTATCAGACAGGGATGATTTAAGGATATCCATTTTTTCCCTTGTATGGTTTTCCCTTAGCTTATTCAACCTTTCAACAGCATGTTGCAGCTCTTTTATTGATATAGGTTTTAATAAATAATCAAAGGCTGCAATGCGTATTGCTTCAACGGCATAATGGTTATAAGCTGTTGTAAAAATTATTTCAAAATCTACTTCTGTTAATTCTTCCAGCATTCTAAAACCACTCATTTTGGGCATTTCAATGTCAAGAAAAATTACGTCGGGCTTGTGGTGGTTAATGAGTAGTATGGCATCTTCAGGCTTTTGCGCAGTTGCAACAACCGTTACAGTGGGGCAAAATTCGGCCAGTTTTTGCTGTAGGTTTTGCAGGCTGCTAAGCTCATCGTCAATAATGATTGCTTTATTTTTTTCCATGTTACAATAATTTAATTTTTACTTCAACACGTGTTCCGGCAGGTTCATTGTTATTGTCGTACAAGTCAGTGATAACAATATCTTCGACAGTTTTGCTGGTATCGTTAAAAATATGAATTCTGTCTTGTGTTATAGTAATTCCCACACTTTTGTGTTGCTTTTTATTTTGCAGGTTAAATGCTGCTGCCTGTTGCCTGCCAATCCCATTATCTTCTATAGAGTATAATATATGGTTGTTTTTGATGCTGGCTGAAACAAATAAGGTGCAATCATTTTTTTCACTGTGAGCAATGCCATGTTCAATCGCATTTTCTACAAATGGTTGAATCATCAGCGAAGGGACTTTATAATCACCCTCTGTTAACTGTGTATCAATGCAGGTTTTGTAGGTAAATTTATTATTAAATCGTAGCTGTTGCAGATCAATGTATAACTGCAAAGCTTCCATATCTTTTGTTATGGGAATTAAATCGTTTAAACTGCTGTCCAAAATGGCACGCATTAACCGGGTAAATTTGTTTAAGTAATCACTGCCCAGCCGCTTTTCATTTTGCATCATAAAATTTTCAATACTGTTAAGGCTGTTGAAAATGAAATGAGGATTCATTTGTGCACGCAACACTTTCATTTCTACCTCTGCAATTTTTTGCTTCATAGCAGCTTCGCTTCGATTCTTCCGTGCTTCGTTGTTTTTATATGCAAAGGAAGCTATTACAATGGCGAGTATAAAAATTGTTAATGCAGCCAGTAATAAACTGTTTTTTACAACAAGGTCTTTTTGCTGAAGTTCAGCCAATCCTTTTAACTGAATATTTTCACTTTCTTTTCTTTTTAACTGCCATTCAGATTCCTGTATGATAACATTTCGTTTGTTATTTTCCGAAAACAAAGAGTCTGCCGCAGAGCGGTACAAACGATAATATACAAATGAAGAATCTTTGTTTTTTAAATCATCATATACTTCAGATAACTGCTTTGTTGCGTTGGAAATACCTTCAAGATATCCTGTTTGTGTTGCCAGTGCCAGGGCACTGTCGAGCAGGTTAATTTTTTTTGCAGAGGGAATGGCTGGAAGATATTTTACCCTTGCCAGGTATACCTGCATCTCGTTTCGAAAATCATCATCCAGCTCTGCCTGTTGTAATGCCTTTGTGAAATAATATGCCGCAGAATCTTTATTATTATCTATTGCCTGTAGTTTACCAAATCCAAGATAAAATTGCGATAGTATGTAAGGATCATTAGATTTTATGGCAAAGGGCATACCCAGGCGTAAATGTTGATTTGCCTGGCTATATAATTTTTCTTCCAGGTCGCATTGCTGCAGCAGTTCATAATTTATTGCAATACCCCGCCAGGCTTTAATTTTTGTATTAATACTAATGGCTTCCATTGTATACTCTCTTGATTTATCAAAATCTTTGAGCGTTTTTAAATTGTCACCAATATTATTAAGCGATACTGCTTTTAAACGCAATGCTCCACAAGCTTCAGCATATTCAATTGCTTTAAAAAAAGCCTTGTTGCTTGCATCGAAATTAGCCGAATTATAAAGTAGTATGCCAAGATTGATTTGTGCCAGTGATTTGCCATAGGTAAAATTAAGGCTGTCGCTTAGTGACACCACCTTTTCGTAATAAATAAAAGATTTTTTTACATCTTTTTCACTAAGGCGGTAACTGATTCTATGTAGTGTAAGAATATGTTCAGAGTCAATGGAAGGATGCGTACTGATCCATGCAACCATACTATCTATGCTTTTATTTTGTGCGTATAATCCGGCACTCAAAAGAACATTCATCAGTATGAGTGCAAGTTTTTTGTGCATAAGCTTTTTAATAAAAATACTTTTTTTCTTTTAAACTAATGATGAAGATATCGAAGCTGAAATCTTTGCAAATAAAAGTATAGTCAATTTGTATAAATAATTTAATACTTAGCAATAGTTGTCACGTGATAAATATAATGGCCTTATAAATTGACAGGTATTTTACTTCGGTGAAAATAAATGTAACACAAGACAACGCATAATTGTCTCTTCATTTTGTAAATGGCTAATACTGTTTTGTAAGCGGAGTTCTTTTGGAAGTTATGGTTTAGTGGATTATCTTATTTTTAACCAAAACATTATTGGAGAGGTAAATTAAATTGCACAATTATCTCAAACTATCGGTGATACTGCAATAAGCGTTTAAGCAAATTATTATTCAACTGTAATTTTAAGTTCGGGCGCAAAAAACCTTCTGCCTTGTTTATCTAAAGCTATAATATCAAAAAAATACAAGCTTTCACCTTTGTGCAATCCCTCTGTAATATTAGTTTGCCAGATGGAAGGAAGCGGGCTTGATGTAAACTGGTTAGAAACCATATCGCTTTGTGGAGAAGTTTTTCCTGTTTCTTCATCTTCAGTAATGCCAATTCTTTTGTAAGCAAACTGATAGGAAACAACAGTATAATTATTCTTTTTATCATCGACAATTTTAAGAGGCAGGCTAATTATATTTTTAGCTTCTTCAATGCCGGTGGCGGCTGATTTGCCGGTTATGTTACCAAGATAAGATTGTACAACAGGAGGCCTATATTTTTCGATTGGCTTTACAGCGGGTTTTGCAGACACCTGCGCCAGTGTTATGTTGCCAGCGAAAACTAAAAACAATATAAAAGTAAAGTGAGTATAAAATGTTGCTTTCATAATTGCTTTAAAGGTATAACGAAATTATGAACTGAATAGTGTGCCTTATGTTATCTAACTTTTAATTGTGTTAAAATACTTTTTTCTAATTTAATCCTGCCAGGCTTTCCTCAATTGTTTTGATTCTGGCTTCGGCATCAGCCAGCTTTTTTCGCTCTAATTCAATTACTTCTGGTTTGGCATTTTGCACAAACCTTTCGTTGCCGAGTTTTTTTTGTACACTGGTTAAGAATCCTTGCTGGTGCTCAAGATCTTTCAACAGATCAGTTTTTAAAATAATACTATCAAGCTTTTGTTCACTTTCTATGTAGAATTTATTTTTTTCTACCGCCACAACAATACTGTTTGATATAATATCATTGGTATAAAACAGGGCAGCCGCATTTACCTGCCTGGCTATAATATTTTCTATGGCTTCAAAAGATTTTATAGCTGCTGTTTGAATGTGTAACTGAATTGTATCTTTTGGTTTAAGTTGGTTTTTATTACGGGCATCTCTTAACGCAGAAATTACCTGTTTCAATAATTCACCCTGTTGAAGCACAACAGTATCAGTAGCCTTAGGTATTTCATATTGTGTTACACAAAGATCAGTTGGCTGTTCTTTCAGCAGGTGATAAATCTCTTCTGAAACAAATGGCATAAAAGGATGTATCAATTGCATCAGTTCCCCAAAAAACAACACTGTTTTATTGTATACCGCAGCTTCTATGGGTTGTTCAAAACCGGGCTTCACCCATTCCAGATACCAGCTACAGAAATCATCCCAAATGAGCGAGTAAATTGTTTTTAATGCTTCACTTAAACGGAATTGTTGCATTAGTAAATCAACTTCTGTTTTAACCTGGTTCAATCTGTTTGCAAACCAATCTGTGGCAAAGTTGTGTGCATTTAATTTGTCATCATTGGTTGCTATCTGCGATTGCCTCGCTTCCCACATCTTCACCAGCTTCAATGCATTCCATAATTTGTTATTAAAATTACGGCCCTGCTCTAATGCACTTTCATCAAACATTAAATCGTTGCCGGCAGGGGAAGATACCAAAATACCAAACCGCACCGCATCTGCACCATATTGATCTATCAATGCCAGCAAGTCAGGAGAGTTACCTAATTGCTTACTCATTTTTCTCCCCAGCTTATCCCTTACCATTCCGGTAAAATACACATCTTTAAATGGCGGTTTACCGGCATATTCATACCCGGCCATAATCATCCTGGCAACCCAAAAGAAAATAATATCCTGCCCCGTAACCAATGTTGTAGAAGGATAATAATAGGACACCTCATCATTGCCGGGGTGGCTAATACCCTTAAAAACTTCCATTGGCCAAAGCCAGGCGGAGAACCAGGTGTCAAGTACATCTTCGTCCTGGGTAAGTTGCAGGTTTACCGTTTCCGGATTACTGATATGCAATTCTTCTAAGCTTTCAGCAACATATACATTTCCAAGTTCATCGTACCAGGCTGGTATTTGCTGGCCCCACCAAAGTTGACGGCTGATACACCAGTCTTTAATATTTTCTATCCAGTGGGTATACGTATTTTTAGCTTTAGCCGGATGAAACTGAATGGTATCATCGGTTACAGCCGTTAAGGTTTCAGGGTTGTTTTTAATAAACTGTTGCATATCAATAAACCACTGCAACGATAAGCGGTGTTCAATTACCTCACCTGTTCTTTCACTAGTTCCCACCTGTCCTTTATAATCTTCAGTTTTCTCCAGCAAGCCCAACGCACTGATATCCTCCACAATTTTTTTACGTAATGCAAAACGATCAACACCATTGTAAGACAACACAAGTTCTGACGGGTTTTCCTCCAATAAATTTTCAACAGTAAATTTTCCGGAGGCATCCAATGTATCAATCACTTTCAGGTTATGCTTAATGCCAAGCATATTGTCATTTTTATCGTGGGCCGGCGTTATTTTTAACGCACCTGTTCCAAAATCTGTGGTTACATATTCATCAGCAATAACGGGTATAATTCTATTTATGATTGGTACCAATACTTTTTTACCAACCAGGTGAAGATAGCGTTCGTCAGTTGGGTTTACACAAATGGCAATATCCCCTAAAATAGTTTCGGGCCTTGTGGTTGCCACAGTAATTCCATTACCGGAATTATCATTTAATTTATAAGTAACGTAGTATAACTTTGAGTCTACCTCTTTAAAAATTACTTCTTCATCACTCAATGCAGTCAGGCTTACAGGATCCCAGTTTACCATTCTTTTTCCCCGGTAAATAAGTCCTTTATTATGCAGGTCTACAAATACTTTTATTACGCTTTTGTAATAATCGGCATCCATAGTAAAAGAAGTTCTGTTCCAATCTAAACTACAGCCGAGTTTTTTTAGTTGTTGTAAAATAATGCCACCATATTTCTCTTTCCACTCCCATGCAAAACCCAAAAACACCTCTCTTGTTAAAGACGATTTTGCAATACCTCTTTCTCTCAACATGCCCACAACTTTTGCTTCAGTAGCAATCGATGCATGATCAGTTCCCGGAACCCAACAGGCATTTTTTCCATGCATTCTGGCACGACGAATTAAAATATCCTGTATGGTATTGTTAAGGCAATGGCCCATATGCAATACGCCTGTAACATTCGGTGGCGGTATAACAATAGTATATGCTTCCCTGCTATCTGGTGTGCTGTTAAAATAGCCTTTTTCTAACCAGTGTGGATACCATTTAGCTTCTGCTTCTTTGGGTAAAAAATTCTTACTCAGTTCCATGCTTAAAATATTTTGTCCTGGCTGCAATGCAATCTGATAAATCGTTGCGCTTGTCCGCCGTGGCGTATTACCCTCTTGTACCATATACCAATTGGGTACTTTTTTAAATTATTTATTTTAAACTTCTTATTTCTTAATAGTTGCAAATGTACGAATTGCAGCATCAAATTTTGCAGCCTGACAGCCGCCGCATTTTAAAATTTGGTAACAATGCTTTGCACCTTATAAAAGGATAGCTGCTATCTTTGCC
>Ga0209512_1003962_pt1 | contig 13411 bp, 17 predicted proteins | sample frozenSSSSmetaG_FD_184142 | JGI IMG/M metagenome (GOLD analysis project Ga0209512, IMG submission 184142) | Glacier valley bacterial and archeal communities from Borup Fiord, Nunavut, Canada, to study Microbial Dark Matter (Phase II) -... | ecosystem: Environmental > Aquatic > Freshwater > Ice >... | reverse complement strand
CTCTAAGATGCTAGAGGACCTAGCCTAGGCCTCCTTACTAAAGCAAATACTAGTAGAGTATAAGGAATATGAAGAGCTATTCTAGGAAGCCCCTAAGAATGAGGCGCTTCCTTAGCACTAACCCTAGGATCATGTGATACCCATTGAAGAAGGGAAGAGTCCACCATTTAGACCTATATACTAGCTATTAGAAAAGGAGCTAAAGGTACTTAAGGAGTACATTAATGAAAACCTCACGAAGGGATTCATACAACCATCCACATCGTTAGTAGGCAGCCTAGTACTATTTGTACTAAAGAAAGATGGCTCCCTACGACTTTGTGTAGACTACCATGCACTAAACAACATCATGATAAAGGATTAGTACGCATTACCCCTTATTAATGAGTTGCACGATAGATTTCAAGGAGCGAAAGTCTTTAGCAAGCTTAACTTGCGAGGAGCGTACAATCTAATCTAAATTAAGGTAGGGGAAGAGTGGAAAACAGCATTCCGCACCCGCTACAGCTTGTTCGAATATAGAGTTATGCCCTTTAGCTTAACTAACGCACCTACATCATGTTAACGTTTAATGAACGAGACCCTACACGAGTACTTAGACATCTTCGTTACTATGTACCTTAATGACATTCTCATCTATTTAGAGAATGAGAAGGAGCATGTAGAGCATGTTAAAAAGGTATTAGCTAAGTTGAGGACTAATAGCCTACTCCTAAAACTAGAGAAATGCGAATTCCATAAAAACTAGGTAGAGTTCCTAGGTTACATTATTGGAACGCATGGAATTAAGATGGACTAAGCTAAGGTCACCGCAGTACTAGATTAGCTAACACTAACTACGGTAAAGGAAGTACAAGCCTTCTTAGGCTTCGCTAACTTCTACCGACGGTTCATTAAGGGATATTCTAAAGTGGCTGAACCACTCACAAGACTCACTTGAAAAAATCTTAAGTTTGCATGGACGCCACAAGCAGAAAAAGCCTTCACGGAGTTAAAGAAGAGCTTCATAGAAGCACTAGTTATGGTCACGTTTAACCCTAACAAGAAGATTGTTCTAGAGATGGACTCATCTAATTTTGCAATTAGAGCCTGTCTTAGTCAACTAGATGAATAGGGAAAGCTTCGACTAGTTGCGTACTATTCTAGAAAACTGTCACTAGCGGAACTTAACTACGACATCCACGACAAGGAACTCCTAGCGATCATTGTCGCTATAGAACAATGGAGGGTATACCTTAAGGGATCCACATACCCTATACAGGTATGGACGGACTACAAGAACTTAATATACTTCACTACCACTAAAATATTAAACTGAAGATAAGTTAGGTGGGTAGAAACACTCACGTCCTACAACTTCGTAATCTCGTACTAAAAGGGTTCTAAGAACGCTAGAGCTAACGCTCTTAGCAGACGAACGGATTACGTTAGACTAAAGTAGGAAAGACCACGAGCCATCCTAAAGACGACAAGAGAAGGAATGCAGTACAATGAGTTACTAGCAACAATCGCCATCATTAAAGACACAGAACTCAAAACTAGGATTAAGAATGCTTACGCCATAGATGAAAGTGCAAAACGAATCCTTAACAAGGTTGAAGGTAGCTTCACTATTAACGGGCAAGGATTGATCCGTTTTAAAGGATTAGTGTATATCCTAAACTAGATGAGACGCCCGCTAGTACGAGAACAACACTCGTTGCTAGCACACGGTCACTAGGGAATAACACGAACCTTTAAATGAATCGCAAGACACTACTACTTCCTAGGGTTGCGGAAGCAAGTAGAGACGGTAGTATAGGAGTGTAACATTTGTAGTAAGTCGAAATCTAATAGGCACTTACTATATGGACAACTTAAATCACTCCCTATACTAAAAGGAGCGTGGAAATCAATAGCTTTAGACTTCATAGTTAAGCTCCCACTCTTAAAAGATCCGTTGATAGGAGTAGAATACAATTCAATCCTCGTCATCACGGAAAGACTCACGAAGTATAGGTACTTCATCCCATACTTAGAGGCAAGTGACGCTAAGGCGCTTGCGTACACCTTCCTCTAAGTCATAATAGCAAACCACGGTCTACTAGAAGAAATCATCTTAGATAGAGATAAGCTCTTTACCTTAAAATTCTAGAGATCATTAATGGCATTGCTAGGCACGAACTACAAGCTTTTGACAGCGTTTCACCCCTAGACAGATAGGCTAACGGAAAGACTAAACTAGACCCTTAAGCAATACCTACGTAGTTACGTTAACCACTAGTAGGATAATTAGGTTTAGATCTTACCTATTGCACAGTTCGCATATAACAGTGCAATGATAGAAGCAACTAAGGTTTCGCCTTTCTTCGCTAACTACGGCTACTAGCTAGAGGCATATAGTAGCACATTTCTTAGTTAGCAAAAAGCCTTAAGGACTAGGCCTCTAGAGGGGGACCTAGTGTTACGGCTAAGCAGTTAGCTGCGGATAGCTATGTCACGTGGACTTAGGATCACGTGATGGATATAAGGATATCATGGATAATATGTTATCTAGATATCTAGAGATATCCTTTAGCACGACGCCTCTATATAAGTAGATAGTATTCCCTTAGATAGGAGCTTCGTGCTCAACTTAATACAGTATCTTATACATACTAGTAACGTGTTACTTAAAGCCTTTGTGTCTGATCCCCTACCTCCTCTATTAAGTTAAAACCTTTACGCAAGAAACCTCTGTGAGCCTTATACGTTTAAGACCTAGCGTTACAGTTACACACAGTTAGGAAATAGTCTTACTTTAGGGTTAGAAGCTCATTAGCTCTTATTAGGTATTTAGCTAGAAACTAGACCTATTATATAAAGCCTAAGTTGTTGCAAAGGGCTACACTTAATGTTAGAGTTTTAAACTTTATAGAAATGTTTACTCTTATAGCAAAGATAGAGACGCTATACCTACTACTTACTTTTATCACTCTTATGAATTAGGAGCTATAGGCAATGGACGTTATTACAGTTTTCCTAAATGGTGACCTACAAGAGCTTATTTTATAGAAATGCTAGAACGATATAGAATTCTAGGGATAGTCTGCAAGCTACCATAGTTTGTACACGCTTAAACAGTCACCTAGGCAATGGTATCAAAAACTAGATGCTTTTTTCCTTTTAAAAGAGCTTAGATTTACCTGCTCACTTGCAGATGAAACATTCTACAACTATTCCGTACGAAGAAGAGATACCCCATTTCTTCCAATAGAGTCACTCGGTTGACGACAAACAAATTCTTCTCATTAAGCCTCGCCCGCGGTCTACTGTGGTACATACTCGTTCGTATCCCGGTGTTTCTCAGTTTCTGCGAGTATCCCAGCCATCGTGACAGTGACACTGCATAATGCAATTCCGGGCAGTGATTTTGCTGCCATGCTTCGTTTCGGGTTGTTCCTCTGGCTAGAAGTTAAGCTGCGTCGCCGAAAGTGCCGGAGTGGGCAGATTGATGATCGAAAGCAACGTTTCTTGTGAGGAAGAAACCTGACAATGCTCGTGTTGCGGGCGATGATCATCCCTTTTAGCAGGCGATCGCCAGTTATTTTCCCTGGGAAATATGCACTGGTGTAGACTCTCTCGTGTCGGTCGGCCCGCGCCTGGGGACCGATCGGCATTGTCCAGGTGGAGCCTTACTTTGGACAAGCTTATTAAACTTCGTCATGGATACGAGTGGTGAAAGGGTTGGGGATATACGAAGTGCCGTCGGTGATATAGTGATATAGTGTGTATTAATGGTTTTTGTTAGGAAAGAAGTGGAGGGGATACGAAGTAATTGAGGGCCGATCATCGATGGATGCAGCCGGTGACCTCGTATTACTACTGTCAATGGTCATCAAGACACTGCCGAGAAATTGCGGCGCTGCGGGAGGCAAAACCGTTTACCAGGGGCGGTAAGTCAAACGTTCGATCGGCTCGATCCGCGCCTTCTACACTAGTGTAGCGTAGCGCACCATACTGTCTGTGTATTTTTAGACATCTTAGACATTCTTTCATCTCCAAACTCTCTCTCTTTGCAACCTGGCCACGCTGGGTGATAGTGGTCTACTCGGCGCATCTCGTATTGACATTTCGCCCCCGCACAAACCACCTCTGTGTGATGTCAATCCCGAATACCTAGCCAAGCATGATGCTGTTCAGAACGAAATTTCCGGGGAACGGCAACGGCTGCATGTTAGACTACCCAGGCGAAGGGAAGGGAGGGACAAGGCTGTTTAACCAGAGAGATGTATATATAAGATGAATGAGGCGTCGGATAAGTTTAGAAGTTCCTCTCTCAGCTCAACACCAAGACACACTATCACAAACATTAACAACAATTCTCACACAAGCCATACCGCCAAGCATTGACACCTACCTAACCAACTCACCAACCCAAACAAACAAATCATAATGGCCTCCAAGCTCCTCACCGTCGCCGCCCTCTTCATGGCTGCCGTCTCGGCATCCCCATACACGGCCCGTAGCGCTGGCACCACCATCCCCGCCGGTACACCGTTCAGCCTCATGGCCCTCCGCTCCGGCTCCGCGATCCACTTCCAGGGCTTCCAGGCGGCCCAGAACAGCATCTTCCTCGGCCTGCCGAGCCAGAACGCCAGCTGCGACGCCGGTTTCGTCGGCCCCGCCGTCTTCACCCTGACCGAGGCGGGCGAGTTGTTCCTGTACACCCACAACCCGCCTCAGGAACTCTTTGCCGATCGCTCCGGCATGGGTACGTCCCCCCCTTCCGTCATACGATTTTCTCTCATACACATTTATACTCTAATATTATTTGATTCTTCGGTACACTAACCGTCGTCTGTGATTCGTATATAGGCCAAGGCAAGCTCGGCTACGTCACTGGCGCTGAGCCCCTCGGAGCTCATTTCGAGACCACCGGCTGGACTCTGGATTCCTCCAACGATCTCACCCTGTCCGGCGCCGGCTTGATCGCCTGCCCCAACAGCATCGACGGCGCGTGGAGCATCTGGGTGGATGCCGGAGTTGCCAGCCCCGCCGGCAACTCCAACTGTCTGGGCCTTTCTGCCCGTGCTGTCGTGAACACTTCCCCCGTATACTGCGAGTACACGCAGTAGTAAGCGAAAAGACTTCGGGGCGTCTTTTCAGGGGCATGTAGGAGCTAGAGGCATTTCTCGTGTAAATACGACTGGGGGCTGGAGAGGGATGGTCCGTCGGGTAGTTTTTTGCTGCAGGTCGCTGGATGGTCGGTTTATCATAGATGGAGAGGATGGAAATTAATAACACCTTAACTTCAAGCCTTAACTTAAGCCTTTTGATTCAGAAAGAACATGTGACTCTGGGTGATAGATGGCCTTACTTTCCAACAATAATAAAGCACAGTTGCCGCGATATTTGGGGAGTACTGGGTACTGAGAACTGTCATCAGGGGTTTCAGTTGCAAAGCACAACATGGAATCATCGTATGTAGTGCTAAGTGCTTACTACTGCGCCTGGGTGTTTATTTATATCACGGCTTACTTCGTAGTTCCCGTACCCCAGACGTCTGTGGTCTCGTGATCACGTGCCTCTTTCAGTGATGTGATATCAGTTGTGTTGTTGGAATTTAGTAAACAGGTAGTGATCAAGGGCACGAAGCCATCATGGAAAGATGGTGAAAAGATAATGTAATTTCCGCTATGTCTTGATTTTAAATTTAGCAATTCAGCAATTAAGCATGCAAGTCAGATAAGCTTGGCTGTGTTAAAGAGGCTGCGTCTCACGTCATACAGTAGCAGAATATATACAAATATAGTCCCAGCCTCAGCCTCCAGCATGCATGCATGCAGCGGCCACTCTCAGCCATCATCCTTCAGCTCCTTCAGCTCAGCCTTATTCCCAGGGGCCTGCTCTGACAATTTCAAAGTATAACTATGTAGGTAGTAGGATTCCTCTTTTATAACTGTACCTTCATTCTCCAAATAATCTCGATACCCACTCATCTTGCTTCTTGTTTCATCCAGCGAAAATGCGTTCCACAATCATTGCCTCCATCCTCGCCCTTGCGGCCTCTGTCACTTGTAAGTCCTCTCGACCCCGTTGCTCAATGTTCAAGGCGTGCCTAACGTAGCCAAACATAGCTCTCAAGATCACCTTCCCAACGAGCCAAAATGCCTCCCTCGACCTCTCCGTCGACAACATCATCACATGGGAGACCGTCACGTACGTCTCCCGCCCCAGTCCCAACCCCCAACCCGACCCCATCTAACCTCCTCCCTCCCAGTTCCGACCCCGCAAGCATCCGCATCGAGCTCGTCAACAACGTCGTCCACCCCCCCTTCGCCCTCGTCGTCGCCCCCAGCGTCAACACCGCCGACCTCAAGTACACGCTCAAGCCGCAGTCGAACGTCACGACCGGCACCGCCTTCCAGATCAACTTCGTCGGCACCTCGGGCCAGAACACCGGCATCGTCGCGCAGTCGCCGCAGTTCACCGTCGCCAAGGTCGCGCTGAGCACGACGACGGCCTCGCCGACCGAGGGCGCGGGAGCGGCTTCTGCGACGGCTTCGGGCGCCCCGGCGGCTACGACTTCGGGGAGTGCTGCCGGCAGCGTGCAGGTGCCGGCCTGGGCTGGTGCGGGTGCGGGGGTTCTTGCTGTGGGTGTTGCGGCTTTGCTGTTGTGATTGTGGATTGTCGAATTGGGATAGGAAGGAGAGGTAATTCATTAGCTGTCTTTAGAATTCAATGTTGGAAGCGAGATGCGTGTGGATTCATCCTGAGCAGTAAACTACCTGACTTGTGACACTTGGAGATGAGCCGAAATAGTGCTCTTGTTGCTTGGGCAGAAAGATAGACGGAGGAAACTAAAGGAGCACATCCCAACTTACGGAGCCAAGGAAAGTAGGACGACAAAGAGGTCGGAGAGATTGGCATTTATGCATAAATGCTTCACTTCATGAGTATCGGCAGTGGGAAGAACGAGTAGAGCTTTCTTTCATGCAGCGTTATGTGTTAGTAGGGAGTCTTTATACAGTAACGAGTGTTCTTGATTGATATCTATCTGTCCGGCTTAGCCTTTCTTATCTCCTCCATTCTTGACAATGACCTCCTTCTCTCTATCACTGTTTCTCACTGTTTCTCGCTGCTCCTCCTATTCTCCACCATTTTGACTGTTGTGCCCTGCGCACTTCAAAGTCGACAATTATTCACTGTCGTCGTCTAGCGTAAGTTTTTCTGTAAAAGGACACACCTGTGGATTATCCACTCCAATAGCTGCTAATCTCGTGAGGATTTCTATTGTGACTCCGCTAATGAATGTGTCGTTGTTGTGTTAGCATTCGAAGAGAGAGCTTCCCTCGTGTAGGATCGTAGTCGTATCTGCAACGATTAGGAATAGCACATTCTGTCTAGGCAGCATGCAGGACTCGCCAGACTTTGTCATCGTTGATGAGTCCAAGTAGCTGAGCGTACTCTTAGGGCTGAATATCAATCAAACTCCTCCCAAGGTGCGCGTGGGATGAAATGGCGACCCCGTAAATGCTAGACAATCTCCACGACAAGGTTCGATGACTTTGCTCCTGTCCGCGCTGGTGTGTCGACGAAGCTTATAGGCGGTGTGATCTTCGCAAACGAAATACTAGTATAGGCTTGCATGGCCATGAGTATGCTGTGACCTGTCGTTCTCTGCAGAAACACTGATGTTGGGGCGTCGTGTGTTCGACATGTCTATGTTTTGTTTATGTTATCTGGTTCTCGGTGGCTCGCGACGATCTTAGCGGTCTGACCTTTCCGCTGACGATGGAAGACTATAACTTTTGTAGTCTCTTTCTTTCTTGCCCTTTTTGTTTCTAGGCGCCACTTTGGGCCCCCGGCTCAGAGGAGGAGAGGGGGGGTCGTACTTGGTCCATTATCACTTGCTCTGTGCTAGGTAGGGACGACAATGCAGAAAAATAGGACTCTTGTAACATGTGTATAGATCCCCTTCATTCATGCAGCTCTCCTTTTTCTCACAGCTCTCGTCTATCATCGAGCCGACTCGCTCATCCTGCGTCTATCGTGCCATCCGCGCATCGCGGTATAAAATATACACGTCTATCTTCCTCCCATCTTCACCAGCGCTCGCAACTCCTCTACCGTCTTCCCATCCCATCGACAAAAGAAACATGCCTCCCATTTGCCCTTTTTGTACACCACTGCTCCTTTCTAGTTATGGAATCCATCCATATGTCACACGAACCACCCAATCCTCCCAAGCCAGCCGTGCCCAAGATACACGCCGGCCAAAGAACTTACATATTAAAATATCCCCCTTTCACTCCTTGCAAACACTCGCCCAACGCCACAACTCGCTAACATACAGCAAACCAAGTTCAACAAAAAAAAGTGCCAAGAGTGGGGTAGGCCGGGATGGATGCTCTCAGCTCCTCACATCCTCTCGCATGTAGAATAGGAGAAGAGAGGGTTTAGATCCCGTAAGCCGGCGGCGGCGTCTCATCTCTATCCCTCGTCCCATCATTGCTCCACTCACTCCCCTCCGCCGCCTTCCGCAGATGCGCCCTCCGCGCCAGCTCAGCCGCCATGCTCATCATCCACGCCTGCTCGACGATGCCCGCGCCGTGGCCGTGGCTCTGGTTCTCCGAGTACGGAACGTAATGGATCGGCACGCTACTGCCAGACTTCTCCGAGGGGAAGCTGGAAGAGGTGCGCTGCAATACCGGGGATTGCTGCTGCTCCGGCGGCGCCCTGATCTCCACGGATGGGATGGGCTGGCCCATCGCCTGCGCGAGGGCTGAGTGCGTGCCGCTTGTGGCGTCCGCCTGTACGTTACGCGTTGGCATCATTGTGTGCAGCGTGCGTGGTGTCTCGCCGAGATCGATGCTATCCTGGCGGGGGCGGAAGCGGACTTTGCTCGTGGGCGAGCGTGGTGGTGTAAGGAGTTCTTCCTCTATCTCCTCGGGGATATGGGAGGACATGACGGGTTCGGAACCGCCCATGACGGAGGACTCAGTGTCGGTTGTGGAATCGCCGCCTTCGCTTATGGCGTCATCGACGATCTTCTTACGCAGGTTGACGACTCTGTGCTTCTTCTTGCGCCCGTTGGTGCGTGGATGGCGCCCAGAACCGAGACTCAAGCCTGTGGTGGGGGTTTGGAGATGAACCATGGGTGGTCGCGACGGTATGTGGTTGTTTTCGGCACCATGATCGGAGAATGTGTAAGTGGTTGCGCCATTCGATACCACAGAGTGCGTCCTTGTTAAGGTTGGCGTTGTCACTGAATTAGATGCGTAGCCATCGGCTCGTTCAGCTGGACCAGCCCAGGCTCGGAAGACTGCGTCTCTGATAGATGGCGTAAATAGCGAGAGTGTCCGCTGAGAATCGCTCAAGACACCCAGGCGAAGGAGATTCTTTTGTGAGAAAAGCGAATGTGTCTCCAGTCCGCCCTCCAATGATAAGGAGGAAATCTCACTTGCGTCGATCACGTTTCCATGCGAATCAACAGCATCTTGAGGCGGACTTGCCAGTGGATCCGTCGCAATCTCTTCGGCCTTCAGCTTCTCCTCTGCCAATCTCTCTTCTTCTTCCCTTGCCGCATATTCAGGGCACCACAGACGTAATGAAAGTCGGTGTATTATCGCCGGCAGTTCCTCCATCATTAATGTGCGCAGTTGTATTTCTATCGTCTTCTGCAAATATTCGCACACGAAGGGTATAGAATCGAAAGTCGACGAAACCTTGATGGATTCCAGGGGATCATTACGGAAGACCAACGTTAAGCCCTTCTGGCGCGAGAAGACGAGAATGATGAAAGCCGACAGTTTGATCTCGGACAAGGTGATCTGAAGCGGGATCGTCAATCCAGAGGAAGCCGCCAAGGGTTGTGGGGAAGTGAAGGATGGCTTCGAGAAGAGGTAAGTGTTCATGGGGTTGGCCTATATTTGTTGATATATCAGCCTTCTGTTATGAAGAGGGGCATGAAACAACGAAATGAGCGCGTCTCCACTTCGGCAACGCGCGCAAGTAATTTCAGGGCGCAATGCGCATAAGATGCAATCTCATGGCAGGCAGATATCAGCAGGTGAGTGGGAAATTGCAGCATACCTGAACCCTTGTTTTGAGGGTCAAGAAGGCGTCCCCGGAATAGCACATCTTGAATATGCCGCGAAAGCGATCCTCGGCCAAATCCCCTATCTCGAGTATCTCCAGGTCGGGCGGGACGGAGCCGAGATTGAGCTCGTTCACGAGGATGTCGTCGACGATGATGGGAGGCTTGGGCGACTTATTGAGGGCGGTGGTGAGCATCTCTTGGGCGCGCAAGTAGAACTCGGCGTCTGCCGTCAGCGGCGACCAGTTGAAGTTGAAGGCCATTATGCGCAGACATTAGACGATGGATGGATGAGCGGCGTTGCGATCGAGATGATGTGTGGCGAGGCGAGGAGAGGTGTTTTCTCGAGGATGTTAAAGCTGGGCAAATCGGAATGCAGAGCAGTGTCGTGTCGCAAGACTCTTTTGTTGCTGCTGCTCGCGTGATGCTGCGGTGGTCGGGATGTTGAAGCCGGGTGGATTTGATTTGATGATGGGTTCGATGACGGGTTCGATGACGGAGATGGGGTAACCCTTTGTTGATAACAATGAGGAGGAGATGAGGAGATTAGAAGAGGTGGAGAGAAGAGGGGGAGAGGAGGAGAGAAGGAGAGGTAATGAGGTGATGGTGTGATGGATGGATGGATGAATGGATGGATGGATGTATGCAGCTTGGAGGACTGCGAAGGGGGGCACAAGGGAACAAGGGCAGAACCAAAAAAAAAGGGCAGAGTGCCGTCCCGAGCGTCACGTGACACCTTTGCCGGATGATCTCTGTTTTTCTGTTTTCGCGTGCTGAGTAGTGCGTGTCACGTGCACCTTATCTTATGCCGTAATGCACCACGCTCTTCATTATTTATAATTCTTAATTCATTCATCTTAATTATTAATGTAATTCATTCTTCTTAATTCATTCTCCTTAATTCATTCTTCTTAATTCATAATCTTAATCTTAATCTTACCCGATTAGTGCCGACCAGCCGGAATTTCCCATGTATATTTTCATTTTCGTATGACGTAAATAAACAACGATGACCACGGCGACCACCTGTTCCTCTGGCATTTATATCTCGTGATTTGTCTACTCACGTGAGATAAGTAAAAGGTACTTGGTACGTCGATACATCGATACATGCCTTGATCATATCTCATAGGCCAATCATCATAAGCGCTGTGAAGCCAGAACATCCATCCCGCAAACACTTTTCACTACTCCTCCTCTCTCTCTTCCTCTTTCTCCTCGTCTCCCTCTTCCTCTCCCTCTCCCTCTTCGTCTTCCTCTTCTTCTTCCTCTCCCCCCCCTCCCTCTCCCTCTTCCATCTCTCCATCTCCATACCTACGACTCGGAGGGAGTAGACCCAGGACTCAGCACTCTGCATCCCGAACTCATAATATATATATATATATATATATATATATGGATTTATCACCTGCACCTGCACCTCCATCCCCATCTCCATCCCTATCCTCATCCCAAACCCCCTTCCCCTCTCTCTCCTTCCCATTCATGAGCTCCTGCCACAAGCACCTCTTATACGGATACAAGAACCCTTGAAACGGGACCCTGAACACCACCCGCATATCCCTCCGATGCATTCTCCTCTGGGCCATGAGGCTTCGAGCGGCTACAACGACACCTGCATCTCAGCGTCCTCGACCAAGGTCACCACCGCTGGCTCGCTGACAACCATGGAATTTGCAGAGGCCGACATCTTGGAGTTCTCCAGCACGGCGACGGCGACGTACCTGAATGAGGGCGCGGCGAACATTGTTTACCACATCAATGTGCCGCATATCCATACCCATACCCCGCCGGAAAACGCGACAAATGCGACAAATGCGACGGACGACAAGCAGAAGCTACAATGCGCCGATCCTTGGCATGGTACGTCATACCTTCTTCTCATCATGTCTTCTCGATCACGTGATACCCCTTTTATGCAGTTAAGCTTTTGAAAGCACGCTTCTTCTGCAACTATACACGCTTCTTCTGCAAGGCTACCGTCTTCTTCTCTGATGCTCACTCAGCCTTGCCCCATACATCTCGGGCATCTCTCATCAAGAAGGCAACGACTCTGACATATCCCCACAGGCAAGCTTCTGCGCTTCCGAAAGCACCTCCCGACCACGACACCCACCCTAATTGCCCATAACAACTTCCTCCGGAATGTCGCGCCGCTCTTCTCCCCGGAGGACCTCATCGACATCAAGATCGCCTCCATCAAGCCCTCCGGCATCGTGCACAAGCTGAACCGCCAGCTGCGCGAAGCCGAAGAGGCGTCCAAGAATCCTGCCTCCACTGAGACGCCACAGCACCACCGGCCCGTCGCTCGCCATGGCGTTTTCCTCGCCGACGACGACCACGCCCTCCTCATCACCGACATGTCTCCCTGTAAGCCCCCCACTCTTCCCCATCCCACCTCTGCACCCCGCAACCTACTAACGCCCCCTAGCCCCCTCCACCTCCCTCATCCAATTCAAGCCCAAATGGCTGCACCCCTCGGCCTCCGCGCCCCCAAACTCCAAGCGCTGCCGCACCTGCGCTCTACACGCGCGACGCAACCACGTCCGCACCCTCCACGACCCCCCGCTCCCGCCCAAGCGCGGCTTCTGCCCCCTCGACCTCATGTCGCCCTCGGAGCGCGACGTGCGCCGCGCCGCCGCCAAGATCCTGCACCTGGCCTCGCCCGAGCCGACGAGCCGCGCCGACCTCAGCGCCCTGTACCGCTTCGTGCACTGGGCGCGACGCAACCCCCTGCTGCGGCGCGTGCGGGACCTGCAGATGGCCGCGGACCCGGCGGGGATTCTGAACATCGGCAACAGCGGCGCGATCGCGCCCGGGACGCCCGAACACGAGCAGCAGCAGCAGCTGGAGGCGAACCTGCAGATCGCGATGACGCTGCGCGACGTGACGTTGTTTTTGCTGGTGCCGCAGGATGAGACGAAGCCGCTGGTGGCGCGGCTCGGGGACTTGGATCTCAAGAGCACGGCGAAGATGGAGGAGTGGGTGCGGATTGAGCGCGAGCTGGTGGAGGAGGGGTGGTACGAGGGGGTCGAGGCGGAGAGGGGCATGAGTCGGCAGGCGCTGGATTGTTGGCTGTTTCCCGAGGAGTGGACGCCGGAGGGGGAGAGGCGGTTCTTGGCGCCCAGGACGGTCAGGGTGTAGATGAGGGCCTGGAGGATGGGAGTTTATAAGCATGGCGTGCGTTGTTTTGTGTTACCCCGTGCTTGGAAGGGGGGGACTTGGAATAGTAACTTGGCGATAGATACCTAGAGTGCAGAGGGAGCGATCCCTAGTAATGCGGATTTCCAGCAAGCAAGCGATCTAAATCTAGAGTGTTTACTTTCAGTGCCCATTTACCAAACCCCCCCT
>Ga0209512_1003960_pt1 | contig 13417 bp, 14 predicted proteins | sample frozenSSSSmetaG_FD_184142 | JGI IMG/M metagenome (GOLD analysis project Ga0209512, IMG submission 184142) | Glacier valley bacterial and archeal communities from Borup Fiord, Nunavut, Canada, to study Microbial Dark Matter (Phase II) -... | ecosystem: Environmental > Aquatic > Freshwater > Ice >... | reverse complement strand
CCCCGTCGGCGCGACGACGCCCGGCGCCGTCCGCGGCCCCTGCGACGCCCTCGTCGGCGTGCCCACCACCGTCGAGCGCGACCACCCCGACTCATCGGTCACCTTCTCCAACATCAAGTTCGGCCCCATCGGCTCGACCTTCGGCGGCGGCAGCACCAACCCAAGCAACCCCTCCTCCTCGACCACCGCGGGCAACCCCGCCGCCACCTCCGCGGCGCCAGCTGGCACCGTCCAGAAGTGGGGACAGTGCGGCGGGATCGGGTACACCGGCCCAACCACCTGTGCCGCGGGATCCACCTGCACGGTCTCCAACCCGTACTACTCTCAGTGCTTGTAGATGGCTCCTGAGGGCCTCCCTGATGGCCTTGCCCTGCTGGGATGAGACGGGGGGTGGACTGGACGGATGTGATGAGGATGGATCGGGGCAGACGGCGATGAGACTTCTTTCTTCTGCGCGTGAGGGGCGGGACGGCTTCAAAAGGGATGACAAGGCTCGATAACTTTCAGACCTGTACAAAGTTTTTTTTTCTTTTTTCTCTCTCTCTTTCTTTCATTCTTTTTTCTTTTGGCTGTTGAGAGGAAGAAGAGTGGGGAGGGGGGACTGTACATAGAGGGGGTGGAAAAAAACAAAATCACAGATTTGATTTGATTGAGATTTGCAACTTGAACTGGACTGAAAAGTGCCGATGCCAGCCAGTGCAACGAGTGGGTGCGAGGATCTGGCATGCCTCTGGTTTTTTATTTCACTATCTATGCCGACATTCATAATTCGTTTCCTCGCCCCTAACCTCGACGGCATAGTCTTCAAGACCCCACTCCCCACCGGACTCGAGGGGTATGATCTCGTTGACTTACTCTAATAACTGAGAGACCGTGGGATCTTCGGAGCTGTCGACGGCCCACTAAGGCTGCCTGCCAGCGCGTGAGATCTCATATTCTCCGTTGCATCTCTGGGCTAGGCAGAACCAGCGAGTCTGCACGACCGTGGCTATGTCGCTGTTTCCCAACTTTTGCTGCCGCCTGTCTCAATGGCGTTTTCGCGGCCGTCCCGCTCCTGTACGAGGTGACTCCCGAGAGCGTCCGCTTCCGGGATGGGTGATTTCCACGCTGTCGGGTTCTTCGTTGTTCGGGGGAAGAGGAAGAGTATACGTCGATTGGCTTATCTTCTGGACGAGACCACCAGTATTCTTCGAGGTCGGAGTGCCGTTCGGCTATATCTCTAGGGTCGAGATGGCGCTTGACGATCGTTCGCACTGCGTCTTGCTGGACTTCATGCCATAAGTCAATGGATTGCTTGACAGTTTTGATCAAATCCTTCTCTAAGGCTTCGACATCTGAATCGTTCAGAAGTGGTTTCAGAATCCCCATGATCTGTTCGTAATCGATTCAGCCTATGGAGGACTCGATGCTTGAAGACAATGAAGACTGTGGACAGTTAAAGCCCTCCATGTGCTTTCAGTTCGCCGCTAGCACGCGACAGTGCTCTCGAAATATGCTCTGGGACAACATCTATCTCACGATTTAGTGGCGATCTCTTAGACGAAAAGAGCTGCTATACAACTCTGATTATAATGTCTAAGATGACGCGGCGAGCATAGGCAATTCTCAAATCTTCTAAGTGTTAAACACAGTATCGATAGGCACTGTGGGCACGGAAGCAAAAGTGATAAAAAGCATGTAGAATAGAGACTAGCCAAAACTATCAAATCTATCACTATTTATATGCCAAAATGGGCGGTGTCTATTCAGGCATCAGTCGGCTATTGGACTGGAAAGCAGGTGAATACTCTGCTCTGGTGTTCGGTGATGCATGATGTGAGACATGCATTTGTGAGAACCGAATATCCGCGCAACACCAAGTCCTCCGTGGCTGAGATGGGTATAGAACTGAACATCAGATCTGAGTCAACCAATCTTTTGTAAATTTTATCCAACTCCTGCATCTGATGTGAGATGAGTTTTTTTGCCAATTGCAGAACTCACCTTGATTGTTCCTTTAACTGATAGCAGGACCTGAAAGTACACCTTCGACATATTGACTATGGCTTGAAACACCTCCTGGAAACGATCACGACTAAACAGTCAACATCATATTCACATCTGCTCTCAAAGGTACATATATCTGTTAGGAAAACTTACTAGCACTTCGTAGGCCTAATAGTGAACGCGATCTCGTCCTCCATTTGGCGCACCTTGGCTTCCAGCTTCTGTTTCTGCGTGGTGAACCCGTTATTCAGTACTTTCAGCATATGTATTGTTCTCCTTCTATTTCTCTTTGGCATAGATCAGCTCTGTTTGTAACTGTTTCTCTCGTATAGAGAGGATTTTATTTTCTGCCTCTAATTTTGTCATCGTTTCATTGATGTCGGCAGCCTGCTGCTTCTGATCATTTTCGGCCTGTTCTTTGAGTCTTTTCACTTCATTATCCCACTCTAACTTCCGTTCGGCATCGAGGGCTTTGCATCTTTTGTTCCAATCTGCCTTGCGAGAGTCGAAGTCTCGCCTTTTCTCCTCCAAAGCGTGATTTTGGGTTTCGGTATCTCTTTCCTTCTGTTCTAATACCATTTCTTTGTCAGTGCTTCTCGATGTCAACACCCTATACTGTTATTCAAGCGCGTGATATCTGCATTTTTATTCAAGTATATATCTGGTGGTCACTCAACATGGCATTGTATGTGCCAAGTACGTAGTCGTCGTTGGCGCTTATCTCGTCATGGGCGCGTTTCGAGTTTCATTTAGCGCCCACGTCGCTGGCTCTCCAACCTTCATCCTTCCGATGCCTTCCAGGTATAATAAATCAATCATCCGTCTTCAATAGTTTTTTTCTTTTTCTTTTTGAATCTACCAAACCTCTACTGTACAATTTGATCTGTCTTATATATATGTATTCGGAGCTCGTCTTCTATTGCATTTCTCCCTAGATGCCTGCGACACACCTCATCTTTATCTCTGAAATATCAATGATCATACCTCGAACAATATGAAGCCCAATCAGTCTTTCTCGCCATCCAATGATTCAAATGTCTCACCTATGACGGCCCAAGAATCCGAAAAGTTTCCATATGAACCGCTAGATTCAACCGTCGACACCATACGACTCATTCTCCTCCACCCACCACGAGAAGATGAGGACCGAGCGGTTGTTCGGTGTCAACTGATTCACTCGGAGTTCCTCAGCAGGCCAAAGTACTATGCGTTGTCGTACACTTGGGGGAATCCGAATGTCTTGAAGCGCATATTCGTCAATGACATGGAGATTTCTGTTCGAGAAAATCTCTATTGGGCACTGTATTATCTGCGCACCACAGAGGATAGAGTGATTTGGGCCGACGCGATCTGTATTAATCAAAGCGATCTCGAAGAACGACGATACCAAGTCGGTCTCATGGCGTTCATCTATAGTCGTGCTTACTCTGTTCTGGTCTGGCTTGGTCGGCCGTTGGACCCCAAAATCGAAGAAATCGTTACCTGGGCGCCTTCCCTCTCGCGAGATGGGTGGCTGTGGCTTTGTTGTCAAGAATATTGGGAGAGATTGTGGGTAATTCAAGAGATTGGACTTTCTATGAGGTTAAATGTCTGCATTGGTACTGCTGTCCAGGACTGGGGTCAGTTTATAAGGAAGGCAGACCGTTTTCTCAACTATCAGAGAGACGACCACGCTATCTTCAAGCTTGACGAGAAACGAACAAATCGGCATGGGGATCCAAACCGGCTGGAGACATTACTAGAGGACTTTCAATATGCTAAGTGCGAGGAAGCTAGGGACAGAATCTATGGCTTCCTAGGCCTAGCTCATGATTGTCAAGATGGAAGTCTGGAAACGGACTACTCAAAGTCGCTATTCGACCTCTACACCGATGTTATCAGGTTATTTTGTCGCAGGATAGTACTGCAGAATGGTTCTACCAATGACCTGGATAGATCGATGCGTATTGTACGGTTCAGTCAACTTGTGCAAAGATTGCTGGGAGGCGATATCAAAGATACGACTGATCGTCGTGTGGTCTCTACCGAAGTCATACAAGCCAGAGGCGCCATTGGGGGCACAATCCTCCACTTAGGGCCAGGATATAACGAAATTTTCTCCTCACACGATGAGAATAAGAGATGGAAGAATAGCTTCCATGACCATTATCAGTATAAGAAACACATCAAAGAACTGAGAGAGAGAAATGAGGCATACGGCGCTGTTCTTCTTAGAATGGATGACGACGGGGAAGCTGCGAAAGTCTGCGCTATAGACCCCCAGCAAATGTATTCACGAGGAATCAAAGCAGACCAACCTTGGAACGACGATGCGAATGACTGGTTCCGTCAAGAGCTTGACAACCAGATCGGACGCGATCTGAGCGATTCTCCCGCAGTCGCCAATCCCCACGCCGCTTCGCCCCAACCTCGAATGTTCCTTGGAAGCAACTTCCATATGGGCCTTGTGCCTCTAGAGGCAAAAGAGGGGGATTTAATCTGCCACTTCTGGAACTGCGACGTGGTCGCTCTGTTACGGCACGAGGATAATACTTCATTTTACAGAGTTGTTGGCAGAATCCATCTTTCTACAGGGTCGTTGGACAGGTCTTCAAAACCCGTCTACCAAGACTGGATGAGTCCGGCCAAGGATGCACAAGCCATGTGTATTCAGATGGATATCAACACTCTCTCCCTGTTGACATGTTAGCGAGTTTGTATTTACTGCGTATGTTTACTCTGGACTAAGAAGCGTTTCTATGGGTCAGCGAAGGGCAGATTCATCATCGGCTTTTTCCATACTGAAGAATTGATGTTACCACAACACCAGTATATTGTTCAGGCACGGTTGTACTTAGGTTTTTAGAATTATCCATTTTGTTTTCCATATCTGTTAGCTCACTTATTTTCCTTATGGCTGCTTTTTCCACCACATCCAATTTCTTCTCCATATTCTCCATACCCACTGCCGCCGACATCCGTACCCCTCTGTGCCTGAGTTGCCCCGGATCTATACCGCTCATTGTGCATCGCACCTTGCGGGAAGGATCCAGTACCAATACTAGCACCAGAGTCATACGCATCGCCGTATTCTCCAGGCGCGGGCGGAGGCGAAGGAGCAGCCGGAGGGCACTGGTTTGAGAATTCCATTCCTGTGCGCTGGAGTAGCCGCCGGCATAATCTTGTATCGGAATGCAACTGCTGTATATGCTTTCGGGTGGAGGTTTGGGAGCATGCTGGTTCGTGGCGTAGGATTGGTACATGTTGGTGCAGGCGGGGTTTTTGGAGACGTCTTCGATGTGGAAGGAAATTGTGGCGGTTTTTGGATGCGGCGGTGATTTGGGTGATTGATAATAGGTAGGCAGAAATTCTGGATAGTCGCTTCGAATCTCATCTTCTGTTGGAAGAATCTTGATCTTCGTGATGTCCTCCTGACACGGTGATTTGTCGAGGATATGTCGACTTAACCACAGCAGTTGAGACTCCAACGAAGGTATCGACAGATTAATAGTCCAACATGGCGGGATGCGTAATTACTGAGAGGAAGGGTTGTGCTAGAGCAACAAAGGTACCGTACCGCATCCACCAGGATGTGACACCATACTTAAGAGTGTCTAGATGTGTTCGCGACCATAATTGTCTTCTGCGTCGAGATCTCGTGGGAGCATCTGTTTCCAGTCTCGGAATACGGGAATACGTACAGTTATCCCCATACCAGCAATGCTCTCCTTGCTAAATGGATGAATCGACAGAGTCGGGATCCGCCCCGCTGGACATTGCCGCCTCTACCTCCTCCACCGCCCTCTCTGTTCCCTCTATTCCCTCTGCCATCTGCCCCTCCTCTCCAGCCTCGGCCGCCACCTCCTCTATCTCCCCCTCTTCCGCCAAATCCACCTCCCACATTCGAGCCTCGCCATCTCGCCCCCGGCGTTGCCATCACTGTAAAGTACGTCTTTCCAACTGAAGTTGATTCAAACCTTGTGAAGGCAGATGAATTAACAGGAAACTCAAGAAATAGAAGCCGGAAAAGAGGAAAAGTGGGTGATTGACAACTGAATCCAGAAGCTTTCACCTCTCCCTGCCTGCACCTGCTAACGCCGAAACACATGATTTCTTCTCTGAAAATAGCACTAGGAATTGAAGAATGCAATCGATGAACAGCTATTCGGCACCACCTACAGAATGTCCCGGTTACGTTACGCGCTGTTGCTCCCGTGAGTCCCGTCGTAGGATTGGACTGCCGTCGCCGTTTGGATGATTTGGACTGCATTTGCATGGCATCCAAGCTCTTGAACGATGGTATGTCGCCAAGTCGTGAGCCACGCCTCTCTTCAGATAACATGGCCTGATAGGGTGTGGAAGGTCGGTGAAGGAAAGCTGCACCAGAGGAAAAGAAAAACGCAGAGCTGCTCTTAAGTCCCCAGCTCGTGGGAGTGTCATGTAGCAAACAGGCTGCCCAGGGGCGCAGATTGTCCGCTAAAGACGTAATTTAGCAACCCATTAAAGTACTCGTACACTGCCTTTCGCTAGGCCACTTTGCTGTATGAAGAGACGGCTAACATTATATTAATTATATTATTCTAAACTAACATAAAGGTGGTAGATTCTATGCCTACCCTTCTATCTCTCCTTAATAACTTCATAAGCCTCCCCGTTAATCCTCCCACGTCATATCTTAACTTAGAAGGAATTAAGCTTAGTTGCGACGGTTCTATATCCACCATCTCGCTCTACATCGCCTCTACAAACAAGATCTACCTCATAGACATCCATCGCCTTAGGAGGACTGCCTTCTCAACCTCAAACAGTAGCGCACCCTCTCTCAAATCCATCCTCGAATCTCCAATCATCCCCAAAGTGCGCAGCGCGGCCGTCGAATCAGACTTTCCTCCGCCAGTAGAATCTCTGACTGCGTATGACATCCCAGGCTTGTAAACTGTCGCCCTTTGGCACTAGAGTTGACATATCACAACCGGACAACATCTGTAATATATCCTGCTTCTCCTTGCTTGTAAGGCAAAGACAAGGAGATAATGTCCTCGCGGACTCCTCAACTCTCTTCATGAACTCTTCTATGTCCCCACAAATAAAGGCTGCGGGCCAAGGCCCCTGGCTTATGACCCAGTCCATATCAAGATACCCAGCAATTGAGAAAACTAATGTGTTCTTAGTAATCGCAAGGAATCCCTCTGGATCATCCATTACTTTAAAGCCTAGAGAAGTGAGGAACTCTGCATCTAAGGGCGTGAAGGCAGGGTCCTGCATCACAAACTTGCTAGGCATAGATGTAAGATCGAGACCTGCTGATATTAGTGTAAAATTTCAACCATAATGTGCTCTGCACATTGGGAATAGATACCTAAGTCTTCGATAATTGTCATCAACACTGCCAGCTGTGTCAAGGAGAACCCTCGACACACCTCCGACATGTCCTGTGGACTTCCTAACGCAAGACAGACGATGTCTTCAATAGGAACATGGCTAGAGTGAGAACGCTTCAGGGATGAAATAGTGCTCCTTAGGGACGTGTAAGCCTCGCTTTTCAACCACTGGTTCTGGTAATATTGGAAATCATCCTTCATTGTCTCAAGAGTTCGAGAAATGTAGCCCCCATAGGAGACGCCAGGGGACACATGTCCATTGCGGCCAGGATACCTAGACAACGAGAGACGTTTCCTGCGAGTTTGCAAATGTCAGTTTTGAAGCATCATGAAAAGAACTTTTCAGGGCCATCAGTTACTCACAACACAAAGTCTGCTTCGGCCAAAGATTTCTGATTTTCGAACATCGCCGACATAGCTGGCATATCTATTTCTTTGCACCTTCTGCCTCCTTTGATCATCAATGAGCCATCTTCATTGGAAACCAAAGACCACCGGCGCTTATGTATATTCTTCTTTGGCCGGGGGTTTATATTATCTTCGTCAGTTGTAACGCTCTCGTTGTCAGCCCAGTCTTCCATTAGAAGTTGATACCTAGTGACACTGGTCCGACTTTTTGCAAGTCTAAAGCTGCTTACTAGTCAGTGACAAATGACCAGTTGGAAATTGTAAGAAAGTATAAGAGAAGAAGGTTGAACAGATCTCTAGAATGCTTCGAGGCAGATTGGTCAGTCCTACGAATGAAAGGAAAAGGGCGATTATAAGTCGCGGGGGGTACTGGCAAACCAATTGTTGCGGCACAGGCGGAGGAACGTTCCGCCGCCCTGTCTCAGTCTCTCAGATGGCTTGTGCATTGTTTCGAGTATATCCAACTCTTACTCAGGCGTGACTTCGGACGAGACTTCGAGACACACCTGCTCACCGTCAACGGGGATATTTTGTGTTCCTACTATCCGTGCAACGAAGTGTTTGTTGAGATGAGTGCTGTAGCTGCTATTTTCGTGTGTTCTTTGCCCAATGGGGCAGATCTCTATTCATTCACTCTCAGCATCCTTTCCCGCCATCTCTATTCGTCCATAGGCGGCTGTATCCTAACATCCAACAACGGTGCTGAATGCCAGCGCGAGGCTGGGAAGTTGCAAGGCAGCTTGATCACCTACTTACCTTAGTTCAAGCACCAAGACTCTTGGCATTTTCAAATGAAGAATCAACTGTAGAGTAGCGGTGGGATCTTTCAATGCATATTCATGGTTTCAGTCTGTTAAATACTGTGCTTTCCGCACGTTGTGGGATTCAAATGAAGTCAAGCTTTGCTTTTGCTGTTCTTGAGAACCTAACAATGGAGCGGGAGACGGCAATGGCCCAGGGCATGTTTGCAGTCATGTAACTAATTAGCTTAGTAGAGCGCTGACGTGCCTTACACTAGCGTATTAAGTAAGTAAGATAGAGTGAAATAGCATTATTAGGAATAGAGTAAGGATGAGATAGTTAAGGGGAGGGGGAGACTACTATCTTTTATATAGGTCTAAAGTAGTAGTAGGCCTATGCACGCACGTTACTTAATTAAGTACACGCTAAACCTATTATAGTCATGTAGATCTAAAGTGCTAGATTTAATCTAAGGAGAAAAGAAGAAAAGAGGAAAAGAAAAGCGAAAAGGAAAGTCTACATATAAATAAAGTGTAGGTGCTTAAGCGTGTAACTCGGTTAGTGCAGTTAACGTAGTTATCTAACTACTGTTACATAGGACGCTTCTCATTTGTAATACAACTTAGAGGAGAGAAAAAAAGGGGGGGGGGGGGGTTTAATTATAGTATTAAGATAATACTATGCTAGTTTTCTATTATTTTACATTAGTGTTACTTAGTTCATAGTAGGCTTACTAGTTAATATTATGATATTACTATACACAAACTAAATATTAAGCACTTTAAATTAAATGTATACATTATTAAGGTTGCTGTCTATAGACATAAGAGGTGTAAAATAACACTACGTTTAAAGATGGTTATCTTAATAAAGTGGCATCTCTAGAATAGAATATTATTAAAACCGCATAAGTATAGCTATGCTTTAAGTATATACAGTACTCGTAGGGGTATATTTTAAGAGGCCTGTATTTAGCGACCTCTGATTCCTTCTCAAGTAGGTATTTGCCATACACTGATAGAGAGCGTACGTACACATAACCTTAAATTTAGTTTTACATTTAGTCACGGAACGAGGCTATAACGCTTCGAAATAGCTGCCCGCAGCCCATGCAAGACCCAGCCCCCCCAACGCCAGCCCGCCCACGATTTTCTTGCCCCAGTACTTCTCGTCGTCCGAGACCTTCGCCGCGCGTATCCTCACTTGCTGCTTCCGACTCGGCTTCGCCTCAGGAGTCGCTGTCGGCTCCTCCCCAGCTTGCTCCTGCGGACTGGCTCGCGCCTCCTGTGCCTGCTTCGCCGCATCCTGAGCATCTGCCCTCTCCCTCAACTCCCTGATCTTCTTGCCCAGCGCGAGGAGGTCCTCCTTCCACTCCGCCTCCTCCGTGCCATTCGGCCTGATCCCTAGGTCTGCCTCTGTCTCCGGTCCGCCCACCTCGACGCCCTGGACGTTGCCGAAGAAATCCATAATCAGTCTATTCCTGCCGGCCTCCTCTCCGCCCGGGAACAGATCCCATCTCAGGCCCGGGTGCGAGTGGATCTTCTCCTCGTCATAGCTGTCGAACAGGTCGCCCAGCGTCTTCTTGCTGCCTCTCTCGCGAACCTGCGTCTCGAGGAAGTCGAGGTTGTAGTACGTGTACCGATCGATGACGGCGACACCGACGTCATTGTCGGCATGGTGCGAGTACGAGCTCTGGCCCAGATCCGACGAGCCCGTCGCGATGATGTTAGGCGAGTAGAACTTCGAGTACATGGTGTTTGCCTGGCAGGTGTCGATCATGAAGAGAATCTCGTGGTAGCGCTTCTTCTCCCACATCTGCTCGAAGGCGTCGGCGAGGTCGAAGGCGGAGATCTCCTCGGCATCTTGGAACTTCAGAAACTCGTTGCCGCCGTGGCCCGTCATGTAGACCAGGATGTTGGAGTTCTCGTCCGTCAGCAGCCGCTTGCTGCGCGGCATCTCCTCGCCGACACGGTCCGTGAGCAGCCGGATGAAGTTCTCGACGGTCACCTCGTAGCCGCGGTAGTCGACTTCGATATTGGAGCCGTAGAGGTCAACGGCGCGGTCGCTATTGGAGTAGACGGTGCCGGGGAAGGCGTTGCGCGGGTTGCAGGCCATGTCGTCGGGGAGCATGAGGATGATCTGGGAGTCGGGGATGCCGAGGCGCTTGACGGTGCGGTAGAGGGAGAGGACATTGGCGAGGTGACGGTAGTTGAACCAGAAGCGCGAGGTAGAGACGAGGACGGCCCAGTTGGAGGTGTGTTCGCAGAGAATGGGCGTGGGGAGGGAGAGGAGGAGAGGGGCGAGGAGGGAGAGGGAGAGGGAGACGGAGAGAGCTGGGAGCTTCATTTCGAGGGTGATGTTGGGATTCTAAGGAGCATAGGTTGTATCCATGAGATTGAAGAGTCCTGGCAGATTATCTTCAGCTCGTCGTCGCCATGAGGAAATGTGAGGTCGAGAAGATGATCATGGCGAGGAAGGGGGGAAGGTGGGAAGGAAGGAAGGTGTCGCCGTGTTGATTGACAATGATGGTCGATAAGGACCCCTGCTTACTAATCGCACGCAACCCTGCGTGCTGTGGTTCCAGGGACTGTATGTACATATTTATTATCCATATTATCATATACAAAATCTGTGTAATATACGTACATATACACATATACACATATATATACATATCCCTTTGTTTCTTGGGGATATGTATATATAATCTCGATACATAGGTATGTCTATATAAAGTCGAGAAATCCCCAGATTTCATGTTTCAGGACTTTGACACTTTGACACCTTGAATGACCTCTAGCTTCCCCACCCCCACCACCACCACGACCACCCCCGAATCACATGAAAGCACCCCAGCCCGCTTACCATCTCGACTATCTCGACCACCTCGACCACCTCGACCACATTGTCTCTCAAGACATTCATCGCCGCCATCTCGTTATCCCAGCTCTGCTCTTTGCTTTCTCTATATACGCATTCAGAGGTCTATCGTCGAGCTATGGGAGGCCCACCGGCTGTACTCATCGTCGTGAGGTTCGTTGACCATCTCTCTCTCCCTCTCCCCCTCTCTCGCGCCAATATCATCGTCATAGCTTAACAGACCCCGCATAAGATGCAGCCATACGGCATTATTCTTCTAGGCACATTGCTGATACTTTTTGGCCATCTATAGGCATGGAGCACGACTGGATGCGGCAGACAAACAGTGGCATCTCACTTCACCGACACCCTATGATCCGCCACTCACTTACGGGGGATGGCAACAGTCCAGAGCATTGGGGGCGAGGATAGCCAGCCTGCTGCAGAGTCGAGAGGATGGACAGTCCACAGCGGCGAATGGAGGCGGCGAAGAGAGACCAGAAGACGGGAGGCGGGAACGAAAGCATAGGGTTGTCATACATACGTCGCCTTTCTTGCGTTGTGTCCAAACATCGATTGCCATGGCCTCTGGGATGGCCCAGAATCCGGGACATAACCATACTCGACGGTCGATACCCTCGCAACCCTTCGATTCTTCGTCACTCCAGCATTCTCCGAGGATCAGGCCTGGCATCAAGATCGATTCACCGAGGCTAGAGCCGATACCTGAGCCATCGTCTTCGAAGAACACGAACAAGGATCCCGTGGCCATTAGGAAGGCTACACTACGAGTCGACGCCTTTCTTGGAGAGTGGCTGTCAACCGATTATTTTGAACAGATTACGCCTCCTCCAAGCTCCGTCATGATGGTCGCGGGTGCTAAAGCGGATTTGTTACGCAGAGAGGACTATGCGCATCTCAACCATGTCAGGGAAGCAGCGCCCAGCAGTGGGTTTCCGGGCGGTTGGGGCAGCCCAGTAATGTCTCCCCAGAACGAATTTGACGATGGGCCATTACCAACGGCGCAGGCACTAAATCCAGCATTAAGGAGAGACCGAACCAGCAGTATGAGCAGTGTTGGCAGCACGACGAGTCGAATCAGTGGAAAGACGATCATAAAGATGCCTACTCCACACGCTGCAGAGAGCGGAGTGTATGTGCCTCCCATCCCTCATTACGCCGTGTCGAGCTCAGATCCCATCCCACCCGGCTACGTCGCCCACAGCAAAGACGCCTGCGTCGACGTCGACTACCAATGGGACAGCATGCGCGAGCCGCAAAACTGGGGCAACGGGGGCGAATACGGCGAAGAATGGAGTTCGATGCACAAGCGCTTCCGCAGGGGGCTCACGCAACTCGTCAACTGGTACCGCGTTAACGACGACTCCATCAAGCGCACCTCGCAGCCCTCGACAAGCCACGGAGCCAGCAGCACCGCCGACGATGACGAGGACACTGACTTCGTCGTGGTCCTCGTGACCCATGGCGCCGGCTGCAACGCCCTCATCGGCGCCATGACCAACCAGCCCGTGCTCCTCGACGTGGGCATGGCCTCTCTCACCATGGCCGTCCAGAAGCCGCCGCCCTTCCCCACGCCCGCCTCCACCCCCGGCGTCACGCCCGTGCACTCTCGCGCCTCGTCCCGCACCGCCAGCCTCAGCGACGAGTACGACGTCAAGCTCATCGCCAGCACGGAGCACCTGCGCCGCTCGTCCACCGCCAGCACATCCGGCTCGCGCACCCCCAGCATGAGCGCGATGCCCTACCGGCCCACCATCCGCTACACGGCGAACGGCGCGACGGCGAACCCGTTCGTCGAGCCAATCAGCATCGGCGAGCCGGTGCGCAGCCTGCCCCCCAGCGGCAACTTCGGGAGCATCCGCCGCGCGGCGAGTGTGGCGAGCGGCGGCCTGGGTGCGAGGGCCTACACACCGAGTCTGAGGGGGAGTATCGGGCTGTGGGCGCCGAGGCGGCAGGATGAGGATGCGGTGGAGGAGGGGGGCGAGGGGGACGACATGGTGCTGAATTTTGGGGGCGAGGAGAGGGGGAGTGGGCCTGTGAGC
>Ga0209512_1003953_pt1 | contig 13431 bp, 15 predicted proteins | sample frozenSSSSmetaG_FD_184142 | JGI IMG/M metagenome (GOLD analysis project Ga0209512, IMG submission 184142) | Glacier valley bacterial and archeal communities from Borup Fiord, Nunavut, Canada, to study Microbial Dark Matter (Phase II) -... | ecosystem: Environmental > Aquatic > Freshwater > Ice >... | reverse complement strand
GGACAGCAGCTTGTTCTGCGCGGCGAGCGAACCGGCATTCACACCGGAGGCCTCGCTCATCGGCATGCCGCGATCGGCGACGATCACGTCGACGCCGCGGCGCGCCAGGCGCAACGCCGTCATCAACCCGAGTGCGCCGGCGCCGATGACCAGCGTGTCGCAGGAGTCGGTGACCGCCAATTCGCTCATCCACGCCTCACGGGCAGGGCGGTGCGGCTGTAGCGGGCCAGGAACTGCTGCGTTCGCTGCATGCGCGGCGCATCGAACACCTGCTCGGCAGTGCCCTCTTCCACGACCACGCCGTCGGCCATGAACAGAACCTGATCGCAGACGTTGCGCGCGAAGGCCATTTCATGCGTGACCAGAATCATCGTCATGCCGTCGTGCGCAAGCCGGCGGATCACGGCGAGCACGTCGTCGACCAGCTCCGGGTCGAGCGCAGACGTGATTTCGTCAAGCAGCAGCACTTCGGGGTTCATGGCGAGCGCCCGGGCGATCGCGACGCGCTGTTTCTGCCCGCCCGACAAGCGCACGGGATGCTCCGCCTCCTTGCCGCTGAGCCCCACCCTTTCCAGTTGAGCGCGACCGATCTGGTGCGCCTGCGCAGCCTTCATCCGCTTGACCGTCACCAGCCCTTCGACCACGTTACCGAGCACGGTCATGTGGGGGAACAGGTTGAAATGCTGGAACACCATGCCCGTGTCGGCTCGATAGGCAGCGAGTTCGCGATCGCTCAAGGGACGGTCACCAGCGCCAAAGTTAAAGCCGCGCGCGCCGAGGCGCACGTGTCCGGCATCGGGGATTTCGAGCAGGTTGATGCAGCGCAGCAGCGTACTTTTCCCGGAGCCGCTCGGGCCGACGAGACAGGTGACCGAGCCCTTTTCGACGTGCAGGGAAACGCCGCGCAAAACCTGCAGCGCGCCGAACGACTTATGCAGCGAATCGATGTTGATCATCTTTAGGGCGTCGCGTGCGCATCCTCGGCCATTGCACCGCGACAAGCGCTTGCAGTCAGAACCGCAGGCGCCGTTCCAGGTAGCTCGCCAGGCGAGTCATCGGGAACAAAACAGCGAAGTAGAGCGCCGCCACCAACGTGTAGACCTCCAGCGGGCGATAGCTGGCCGCAGTGATTACCGAGCCCTGATACAGAAGATCGGCGACCGCCACGGTCGAGATCAAAGACGTGTTCTTGAGCTGGATCACGGCCTGATTCATGATGGGCGGAAGCATGTTGCGAAAAGCCTGCGGCAGGACCACCCGCCGCAAGACCTGCAGTCTCCTCATGCCGACGGCACGGGCTCCATCCCATTGCCCGATCTCTACCGACGCGACGCCGCCACGAAAGATTTCGGCATAGAAGGAACTGACATACAGCGTTAGCGCGAGTCCCGCCGCGGTATACGCCGAGATCTCGATGCCCGAGACGACCGGCAGCGCGTAGTAGAGCCAGACCAGCTGTACCAACAGCGGCGTGCAGCGGAACAGCTCGACGACCCCGGTCAGCGGCACACGCAACCAAGCGGCGCCGAGCAAGCGGCCGAGCCCGATCAATACGCCGATCGCCAGACCGAGCATCGTGGTTCCGATGGCAAATGCGAGCGTGACGCCGAGGCCGCCCAGGATCAGCCACCGATATTCCCAGAGGAAACCGAACTGCCAGTGATAAGTCATGCCGCTGAGACAGAAGCGAGAACACCGCCGCTAGAAGGTCACCTCGGAGGGCACGTCGGCCGGAACGATGTTCACACGCGCAAGCGACGCGACGATCCACTCGCGTGTCTGGCCGTTGCTGCGGTTGAAGACCGCCCAGGCGTCGATGAAATCGCGGAAGCGCTGATCGGTGTCGTACTGGACGGCGGCGCACACTGAAGCCTGAACGTAGGGGCGCGGCAAAGTGAACTGCCCCAGCTGCGGGTTTTTCTTGAGCGCGGTAAGGCCGAGGAAGATGGTCGCCACGAAGCAGTCGGTGCGGCCGGACTGCGTAGCAAGAATGGCTTCGTCGCGGTTCTTATAAGCCGTGATGGTCGCGTTTGGCGCATATCGGCGCGCGATCAATTCATGCGTCGAGCCAAGGTCGACGGCGATCCGCACCTTGGAGTCGTTGAGTTCGGCCCATGTCTTCGGAGCAAAGCCTTTGCGCGCGACGACCGCGAACGTATTGAAGAACAGGGGCGCGGAAAAGGCCACCACCAGCGCGCGCTTGGGCGTCGGGTTCAGGCCAAAGGAGATGTCCACCTTGTTGGCCTGAAGGTCCAGCACCGAGTTGCCCCAGGTCGACTCGACCACCTCGAGCTTGACGCCGAGTTCTTTGGCGATGTCGGTCGCCATGTCGATGCAGAAGCCGCTCCATTGCCCGCTCGCTAGATCTTTGTGGAAGTAGGGCTCCTCGCCCACAAGGCCAGCGACGCGCAACACTCCGTTGCTCATCACGCGCGACAAGGTAGAGCTCTGCGCGGGCGCGAATACCGGCTTGCCAGGCGTCGGCGCAGCGGCAGTTTGTGCCTGAGCCGTTCGGCCCAGGGCGAAGGCGCCGACGGACAGGGCGGCGGCAGAGTTTGCGAAGTTGCGGCGGTTCATAGAGATCCTGGTTTCATGACGATCTGATCGAGCAGCACCTTGAGCGCCTGCCGCTGCGACTCGTTCATCGGCGCGAGCGGCGGGCGCGGAACGCCGCCGGGCCGGCCGAGCAGGTTCATGGCTTCCTTCTGAACGACGTAGGGATTCACGCCGGCGCCGTACATACGCGTGTAGAGCTGATCGATCGCGCCCTGCATGCGCACCGTCGCCGCCCAGTCGCCGCGCGCGGCTGCGCGGTAGAACTCGATGGCTTGGCGGCCCAGTACGTTGGGTGCCATGGCGGCAACGCCCACGCCACCGCGTTGCAAGGTCGGCACGATGTAAGGCTCGATGCCGGTGAACACGGCGAGCTCGTGACCGACTTCGCGAAGCGAGTCGGCAATCTGGCCGATGTCTTTGGCGCTTTCCTTGAGCGCCACGACATGGGGCAGTGCGGCCAGGCGTCGAAGCCATTTCGCGTCGAGATTGACGCCGGTACGGGCCGGGTTGTTGTAAAGCATGATCGGCAGGCCCACCGCGTCGACCGCGGTGAAGAACGCCATCAGCTCGGTGTCGTTGGGCAACACATACGGCGGTGGCAACAGCAGCACTCCATCCAGGCCCAAGGTTTTGGCAGCCTGCGTCAGCGACACACTGGTTCCGGTCGCGAGCGACGCGACGCCGCCCAGCAATTTCACCCGGCCGCGATTCTGGTCCGCCGCCACCCGAAACAACTCGATGCGTTCGGCATCCGACATCGAAAACCATTCGCCGGTACTGCCGGCCATGATCAGGCCGTCGGCACCTTCATTGATCAGCATGTCGACGAGCCGGCGCGTTGCGGTCTCGTCGAACGCTCCGCCCTCCTTGAATGGAGTCACGCAAACAACGAACACTCCCGACCACGCTGTCTTCATCGCCATTTCGAACCACCCCCGTCAAAACCGATTCGGGCGAGTGTCGAGACTGGCTACAGCTCAGTCAAACGCAATATATGTACCGTTTCGACGAAGTTAGTTCGCATGACGTCGGGTGGGTGTCTGCCAAGGCCAAGTCCAGAAATCGCATGGCCAGCCAAGCCCAAATGTCGCGTCCGGGCTCTGGAAAGTCGTCGCTAGGGAAGGTCTGAACGACATGAAAGCGCGAGCTCGATCGATCTGTCGAGCATCAGTCCACGGAAGCGAACCTTCGCTGACCCGAACTGGCGCTTGATGACTCGAAACGGATGCTCGAGCTTTGCGAGCACGCTGGCCTTGCGGTGCTCGCGCCTCGGGGCCACCACCTAACCCCGAGTCAGCCCAAACGTGCCGTCTCTTGCGACGCAGCAGCTCGGCGATCTGCTCGATGTCGGCTTCGTTGGCCGGCGTGGTGGTGACCTTGTGGACCAGTCCGCTGTCGGCGTCCACCGCGATGTGCGTCTTCATGCCGAAATGCCACGGGTTGCCCTTCTTGGCCGGGTGCATCGATCGTCGTCTTTTCGGGGATCGGCTCGCCCAGGCTTTGCGTCCGCGAGCTTGCACGGTCGTGAAGTCGAGGAATGGGGAGCGCACCGGTTTCTTCAGCTTCAGCACGCGTTCGCCGCCCAGCAGGAGCCACGACGAGTGCGTCTCGATGCGGCGCACCGGTTCGCCAATGCCGGCGAACGCAAGCGTCGAGTCCAGGTAGCGCTACTTCGCCTCGATGGCGGGCGCGTTGTCGACCTCCAGGAAACTCAAGCGAGCTCCGTCGGGTCCACGGGCTCACTCCGGCTTGGCAAGACCAAAGGAGGCTCTCCGCTCCGGAGCTCCCGCGCCTCGGGCTTGTGCTCGTGGGGAATGCGGCTCGTGTCGAGCAACGCAATCACTTCTTCGTCGTCGACCTGGTGGGAGTCAGCGTAGTACATGCCGACCGACCTGAAGGGACCCGGCTGCGACAGGCAGACCACGTGGTCGACCAGCTTCGACAATTCGGAGATCGTGTGGTTCGACGCAACCGGCACGGCCAGCACCACCTGGGCCGGTCGCATGCGGCGCAGCGCTTTCAAGGCAGCGCGCATTGTGGTGCCGGTGGCGATGCCGTCGTCGACGACGACGACCGTCCTGCCGGAAACTCCGAGTCGGGCCAAGCCGTGCCGATACGCCTTGCCTCGCCGGACGATCTCGCCGCGCTGCTCTCTGACTTGGCGCTTGATATAGGCATGGTCGCCTTCGGTCGACTGCGACGTGCTTTCGTCGATCACCACCGTCGGTGGTTTGCCCTCGGCGATGGCGGCCACGGCAAGTTGCGGATCACCTGGCGCGCCGATCTTGCGCACGATCAGCAGATCCATCGGCGCGGCCAACGCGAGCGCCACCTCGGCGGCCACCGGCACGCCGCCGCGTGGCAGGGCGAGCACCAGGGGGTCGACCAGCCCAAGGCGAAGGATGGCGGTAGCCAGCTGCCGGCCGGCTTCCCCGCGATTTTTGAAGTCACCCAGCATGTGTGGCCCCTCTTTCAATGCGCCATCAACACCGGCAGCGTCATTGTCTGCAACACGCTTCGCGACGCACCGCCCAGCATGAACTCACGCGCCTGGTTGTGGCCGTAGCAGCCCATTACCAGCAAATCAGCCCCGATCTCGTGGGCCAAAGACAGCAACAGCTCGCCCGCATTGCCGGGTACTGGCGCAGGTGGCGCGCGGTGGCGATGGAGCGCCGATTCAATGCCGTGAAGCTGCAGGTACTGCGCAATATCGAGTTCACCGGTGGGGTGTTGCGCTGGTTCCTTGGTCACCTCCAGCACGTGGACGCGGCGCGCGCTGTGCAGCCAGGGCAGGGCGGCGGTGAGGGCACGTGCAGCCTGCGGCGTCTTGTTCCAGCCGATCAACACGTCGCGGCCGGCCGCCTCGAACCTGCCCGTGAGGGGCAGGATCAAAGCCGGCTTGCCGGTGCCGATCAGCACCGATTCGACAAAGCCGGCCGGCATGCTGCCAGGGAACGGCGCGGCAGGATCGCACTGTCCGAGCACCAGCAGGTCAGCGTACAAGGCTTGGTCCCGGAAAGCCTCGACCGGGTCGGTGCCGGCGTTGTCCAGCCAGCGCATCGGCAGGCCCCCACTGGCGGTGGTGATGTCGAAGACGGATCTCGCGAGGCTGAGTGCAGCCGGGTCGATCGGCTGCAGCGGCGCCGCCGGGCTTTCGGAAAACGCCGGCGTCAAGGGATGTCGCGGCGGCGAGGCGACAAACATGACGGAAAGTGCGGCCTCGTGGTGCTGCGCAACCTCGCGCGCAAATTCGAGCCGAGACGCATTCGAGGGCGTGCCATCCAGATGCACCAGGACCGAGCGGATGAGGTTCACGAACAGACTCCGGATGGACGGGTTCAGTGCGACATCAGCACCGGCAGCGTCATCGCTGCCAGCAGTCCGCGGGTGGCGCCACCCAGCACCTGTTCGGCCCAGCGAGCGTGGCCGTAAGCGCCCATGACCAGCAGGTCGGCGTTCGAGTCGGCGGCATGGGAGAGCATGGCGTCGGCGATGTCGATCCCGGTCGTCTCGACGCGCAAGCTGGCTGAGACGCCCTGCCACATCAGCCATTTGCTCAAGGTGTCGAGGCGTTGGCGCAGGCCGGTTTCGCTGCCGGGACTCTCGCCCCAGCTGACGATCTGCACCTGCTTGGCCAGGCGAAGGAAGGGCAGTGCGTCCGACAGCGCGCGCGCTGCCTCGCGACTGTCGTCCCATGCCACCAAGGCGGTGCTGCCGACCGTCTTGAAGCTGCCCGCGTGGGGAAGGATCAGCGTCGGTCGCGCACTGTAGAGAACGACCTGTTCGACGAATGCCTGCGCAAGGCGGTGGCCAGGGGCGGACGGGTCCGCCTGGGTCAGCACGGTGAGGTCACTGCAATGGGCGTGGCGTACGAGCGAGAGCGCCTTGTCGGATTCGTCGACCACCGCTTCGAAAGACTTCATGCCCGCGGCGCGGCACGCGCTTCGAAAGCGTTCGGTGGCTTGCTCGGCGTCGTCGCGCAGCGTTTTCAACGTCAGCTCGGAAAGTTCGGCCAGCGCCGCGGCTGCCTCGGCAAACACAGGCAGTTCGACGGTGCCCGTCGGCGCCACGCCGACGAGGTGGCAATCGAATTTCTGCGCCAGTCGCATCGCAACCTGGGTTCGCACGGTGCACAGGGGATCGCGGTCGAGGAAGACGAGGAGGCTGCGGTAAGTCATGGTGCATCCGAGCGTTGCGGCAAGTCATTGTTGGATCGACCGTCGCGCAGGCGATTGATTTTTAGCAAGCGCGGAGCGGGCGGGAGCGCGCGAACGCTGTTCGGGTGATGCAGCGCAACCGTGCGCTCGCCGCGCGGTGACAGCGTCGGCCACGAGGCCTGAACAAGGACAACGATGAGCAGGTTTCTGCGGGTGCCGTGTGCCTACACCGGCACGCCATGCGCCATCGCGGTCTTCACGACGGGTGACGCGCGTTCCGCCCGGGCGCCGCCCGGTCACTGCCTGGCTGGTCGCCTCGACGTTGTCCGCGACGGCGCCGCCCGTTGCCGCCAGCCACGGGAAGGGCCCGGCTGGCCGGGTCCGGACTTGTCTTTCCACGTTTCGGTTGAAGAAGCGGCGCATCGGCGTTATGGCCTGCCATCGACCGGGCTCATGGCAGCTTGATGGCACTGAATCGCGCCCAGAGGTCGGCGAGCTCGCGTACGTCCAGCGTGGCCCGGGCGCACAGAAATCCCCTCGCGAAACCCGTGCTCGTCGCCAGCTCGAGATGTGACTTCTCGATCTCGCGGAGCAGCCCGTCGGCAACAGCCGCGTCGTTCAGCCAGCCGAGGGCGTCCTGCAGTTCGGTCAGGCCGTCGATGTATCGCTCGGCGCGTCGGCTGGGATGCGGCCCCTGGAAGAACTTCAAGGCGTAGCGGGCCTTCTTGGCCGCGATGCGCATGCGGTGAAGTTTTTCGGGCGATCCATCCTTGAGCCCCCTGGCGCTTTTGCGCAGCTTTTGGTGGAGCTGGACGAGGACCTTCGCCGCAAGTTTGTCGAGGGGCGCCGCAAGCGCATCGCGCGTCGCGTCGCTGAGCGATTCGTGCCAGCGCGAGCTCTGCAGCCACGCCACGATGCCGAGCATCAAGCGCGAATAGCGCACCGATCCCACAGCCGTCTGCGCCCGCCGGCGTTTCGCCCTTGCCGCCGCCGATGCCGCCTGCTTCAAGCACGACAACTCCGCTTCCTTCGAGCAGGCCTGGGCGACCTTGACCAGCGTGCTTTCGGCCAGCACGTGGGCGTCACGCGCAGCGCCGAGAACGCCGGCCAGCCAGTCGAGCTCGCCCTGCAACGCCGCGGGAAACAGCACCCATTTGTGAAACAGCCGCAACGCCGAGTGCAGGCGACGCATGCCGATACGCATCTGGTGCACGCTCTCGGAGTCGTTGCTTTCCACGACGCCCGACTCGTTGTCCTGTATCTGCGTCACGCAGTGGCTCACGATGGCCCGAAATCCCTGCTCGACCGTCATGTCCGAGGCGAGCTCGAAGGAGCTGGCCACGGTCGCTGAAGCCGCCTTCGGTGTGCAAAGGGCATAGCCGCGTGCAGACTTGCTGAGGTTGCCCACGCGCAACGCGACCTTGGCTTGCAGCTGAAGCGCAAAGTCGAACAGCGCGGCCGGCTCACCTGCCTTGAGCTCGAGCTCGAGCTCGCTGATCGGCTCGCGCACATCACCGTGGCGCAGCTCCCCTTGGTCGAGTGCCAGCTCGACGAAGGTGCCCTGAGGCAAGTGCAACGGCCAGACCGTGCGGCGGAACACGCTGTCGAAGACGGGCGTCAATCCCTTCGCGAGCGCCGGCTCGATGAGCACCTTATGCCACTTGGAACCTGCTCCAACGAGCGCCGCCAATGCCGCCAGGTCGGGCTGCGGACCGTCGACCCGCGTTTCCCATTCCTGTCGCCCGTACAGCCCGGCCAACGGTTGCTCTCCGGCCTTGAGCGTTTCGATCCACACGCCTTCCGCGCGTCGCACACGCAACTGCATGCCCTGGCTCCTGAGGCGAAATTGCGGCGTGTCGAAGTACGTACCGCGGAGCTCGAGCGAACGAGGCTTCTCTGTCGTGAACTGCCGCAGCAGCGCAAGACGGCGAAAGGCCGCGACATCGGTGGGCGCGATCAGGAGTTTGAGTTCGACTTCCATGGGTGAAACATCCGCGGCGCGAAGGTGTCAGCGCCATGCACGCCACTGACTTGCCGCTGCCGGGTTCGTCGACAGTTTCAGCCTGAACGCGACGTACAGAGGGCAATCGTCACTCCTGGCGCACCGCGACTTCCTCCGGCGCGATGTCCAGAGACGATGTCGAGCGCGGCAGGGGCGACCAGGGTGGTCGGTCGGTGGCCTTCGAATCGACGATCACCATATAGCGCCCCGGCCACGCGATGGGTTGACGGTCGCGCTTGAGCACCCATTGCACCGTGCCGCCTGCCTGCGCCTGTTCGTAGTCGGCATCGAGGATTCCGTACCGGTCGAGAAACACATTCAGAGTGGCCGGAATGCGGATACAGCCCTTGGATGCGACGCGCCCGAGGCGAGGTTCGAGCACCTGGGGATCGGTGGCGTGCATTTGCAGGCGCATCTGGCTCGTTCCACCGGCCCCCCAGCCACGCTCGGCCGACTGCCAGCCGAAATCGAAGACACGCAGGCCCCGCGCGCCATAGCCGCGGATGTGTTTTTCGTTGAAGGTTCCTTCGGCACGAAAGTCGGGGTTGTCGAGCGAATGTGCGAAGACACCCAGTGGCGTCAGGAAGTGTTCGAAGCTGCCGGTCTTGCCTGTCGACACCGCTGTAGCTCCCACCCAGAACCAGCCGTCGGCACTCGAGCGAAGCACGATGAACGCGGCTTGCACCTGTTCGCTCCTGTCCACCAGCAGGAACGCTTGTTCAGTGGAATCTGACAAGTTGGCTTCGGCCAGGGCTTGCCGAAGCAGCAAGACGTACTGCTGCTGGGCGGCCAGCGGGACATCTAGCCGGTGGTCGACTTCGCGCGCGAACTGCGCTCTCCAATCACGCAAGGCATCGGCGCCAGGTTCGATTGCGATCGCAGGGGTGAGACCGCAAAGAAAAACCCAAACTGCGACCCACAGTCGCAGCCCCCTTGTGCCGCGCGATGCCGCTCGTCGCATCACCTCATGCGAACCAGCGTTTCGCGGCGCGAAATCGTTCCGACTGTCGGCGGTGCTTCTCATTCAGGCCATCGCGAAGGCAAGACCATCTTGCCGGTCTGGGAGATGGGCCGTACTTCCTTGCGGCGGTGCCGGCTCGCGGGATCGAGCACGCAAAACTTCCTGGACGTTGCGGAGCGCAAATATTTGAACGAACTTCCCGAGGTTCGCCGTCGTGGCGAGCTCGGCGCACTCTCGGGCGTAGAGGGCTGCGACATCCGCGATGGGCATGCTGGCTTTCGAAGCCAAGGAGGCGATGAGTTGCCCGGGATCCGAAAGCTCGACGTGTGCAGGCATATGGAGCTTTTCGACCCGGTGTTTGCTCAGCTTAGGCGAGCAGTGCTCGGACGTCTGTGCGCAGGCGCGCTCACACCATGAATCATCATTTGGACGTGCGCCGTGCAGGGATGCGGTTCTAAAAAGGGGGGTCGCGCTCAATGCCACCGGGGATCGAACTCCGCGCGTAGCCTCTTTGTGCAATCCATCTCCTTAAGGCCCGTGCGTGGACGAAGTCTGGCTGGGCGTTCGTTTGCTCTTGCTTCTCGCCATGGCCGATACCGCGCCTCTGATCGCAAAGCGATGGTTGGGCCGAACCTTTGCGAAGCCGCTCGACGGCGGTCTGACGTTTTTTTCGACGGTTGGCCTTCGCTGGGTTCGTCGAGGACGATTCGCGGCGTGGTGGCAGCCGTGGCGGCGACCGCGCTCGGCGCCCGCGTTCTTGGGGAGCCTGCCACAACAGGCGCTCTGCTTGGCGATAGCGCGATGTTGGGTGACGCCGGCGCCAGCTTCATCAAGCGTCGCTTCGGCACCGAGCCGGGCAGTCGCGCGCCAGGACTGGATCCGATTCCCGACGCCTTGTTGCCGCTGTTGGCCATGAAGGCCATGAAGCCCATGAAGGCCACTAGGGGGACTCTTTTGCAAATCACTGCAATCACTTTCATCTTCTTCGTGCTCGAGATCCCGTTGGCCTGCCAACGTGACCCGCCAGGGTCACGATTCCGTCCTTGGCTTGGACGTCGACCTGTGCCGCGTTGACTGAGGGTCCCACTTCAATTCCGCAATGACATCCAGTTGCCGTTGGGCGTCGGTCTTCATGACCATCTTCCAACTTATCAGGAGGACCTGACGATGCGGGCTGCCTTTGGTGTTCGCCTTGACATGGATCAAGTGCTAGCTCGAACGTCTCCGAACACTTGGTCCTGCGCGGAGCCGACGACGCTTCGAGCAGGGCAGCAATGAATGTGAAAAGGTTTGACGGGCATCAACCTCTCGCGCTGGCCAACCGTTCAGCATCGACACCGATAGCCTTTGGACAACGTATCGGACCCACTCATGATCCGTTTCGCAACGCAAGCCGAGTTGAAAGAACTGCGCGATCGATTGGCTGATCGGTGGCTGCAACTGCGCGCTGAGCTGCATGCCGACGAGCAAGCTCAGCGGGAGCTCGGCGACAGCGGTACGAGCGAGGTCTCCGACCGCAAAGACGAGGCCGCGCAGCACTCGCGTTCGGACTTAGAAGGTGCCCAAGAGCAGCGCGACGTCGACGAAATGGCTCAGGTTGAAACTGCCTTGCATCGACTTGAAGGCGGGACCTACGGCGCCTGCACTGATTGCGGCGAGCGGATCCCCCTGGCGCGTTTGCATGTGCAACCCGCTGCACAGCGGTGCGCGCCGTGCCAGATGGTTTTTGAACAGGCCTCGAACCGCTCGGGGCCGGAGCAGAGATGATGGTTCTCTTTCGCATCACTTGGATCAGCAGTTGCCTCTTGCTTTGCGGCTGCGCCAACCTGCTGCCTCGTGGCGACAGCGAAAGGCCGTCCGGGTTCGACAGCTTCGAAGCGGCGGCGCAAGCGTTCGATGCAGTTGTCCCTTATCGGACGACAGTCGAGCAATTGCGCGCATTGGGTTTCGATTTGCAAGCCAGCCCGAACGTGACTCTGATCCAGTATCCGCAACTGACTGGACGCTTGGCTCCGGATCGCGGCGTTCCGTTCGAGGCGATCGATCCCGGCATCCGCGATTGCATCGTGGCGCGCTTGGCTTGCCAAGCCTACGAATTTCATCTTGGCCGTGAAAGATCGCGCCGCGAAGGGGGCTTCCTGTCTGATTTTCTGAATTTCCGTAGAACGACTCATGTCACCGGCTGGCGCTTCGAAGGACTGCTGGCCGTACGCGACGGAGTCGTGCTGTTTCGCAGCCATGGAGGCGAGCGACAAACGGATCGAACCGATCGTCAAGTCAACCCGCTCGGCCCGTTGCAGGGAGCCGGCGACGCTGTCGGCAGGTTGCTTGTGCCCTGACCTGGAACAAATGTTGGAGGCCGGCGGATGCGCACCCATGCCGACATCGCAGGTTCGGAAAAAACGCCATGCAGGGGGCTCGTCGGTGCCCGAGGATCCTGTGAAAGTGATGGTGAAGGGCGGCTGGGTCGCGCTCTCTGGAAATGTGGACTGGGAATATCTGCGGCAGACGGCGTCGACCCACGTGGAGGTGGCGATCACCGTGGCGCTCGAGCAGAAGGCCACACGGTTGCCCGGTGTTGCCGGTCATGTTGAGCTCCCTGCCAAGCTCGTCAAACGACGCGCCACTCGTTGACGATGACCCGGACTGCCGGCGCTGACCCGGTCACGCCTCGGGCCGCGTCGCGCTCCTGCCACGAGTGCACCGCGCCACTCAGCTTCATGGTCGTGCCATCAACGTCGACCGGGATGTGCTTGGCCTCGCGTTTGGCCAGGCGTGTCAGCGCTTCGTGAATCTTGCGTGACACCGGTCGGCCATGACCTTTGCGCGCAACGTGATCTCATTGCTGATGCCCACGACGTCCGTGAGCAGGCGGAGCCTTTTCGACGGCGCGTCGCTGACAGTCCCACCCTAGGTCGCCGTGCAGTGCGATTCAGCCATGGTCGACTATCAGTGTTTGATTTGCATCAAGCGTGCGAACGAGTCGACGCACGAGAATTTCCGTTTGATCGATCACTGCTTGGCGACACGGGCAAGGAGACCTCGATGGCAATGCAGCTCATGGCCCGTCTCACAGCGCTGGCTGTGCTTTCGGGGGCAGCCGCCGTTGCCCCCTGCGCATACGCCCAATCGAGGGGCGAGCTGCTCTATTCGACGCACTGCATCTCCTGCCACACGTCGGAAATGCACTGGCGAGACAAGAAGGTGGCCGTCGACTGGACAAGCCTTCGCTTTCAGGTCCGGCGCTGGCAAGGTAACGCCGGATTGAGTTGGAGCGAGGCCGATATCCGGGATGTGACGCGTTACCTGAATGAAAGCATTTACCGCTACACGGAAACCTCCGATTCCTCGGCACCGAACGCCGCCGCAACCCCTAAGAACCGGCTCCAGTTGCCGTCGTCGCTTTCGCAGTCACACGCTTCCTGAGCCTGAATGACTTGTCCCGCCGCCGCTTCGTCACTGCGTTGGGGGCAACCGCGATCACGGTCGCGCCGGGTCGGGGTCACGCAGGCGCCGGTGCTGCACGCGCTTTGCGTCTAGACAATCTGCGCACCAACGAGAAGCTGAGCCTCGAATACTTCGCCGCGGGTCGCTCCCTGCCGGACGCCCTCTCTGCTGACCGTCATCGAACCGCGGCGCTACCACCCAGGCTGGCGCAAACCCGGCGCAAGCGCTGCTCGGCCTGATCGGCCACTGACTTGATCTCCGGCTTGTCGACGAGCCCGACCATGATCTGCGGATCGAGAAACCCGACC
>Ga0209512_1003952_pt1 | contig 13438 bp, 9 predicted proteins | sample frozenSSSSmetaG_FD_184142 | JGI IMG/M metagenome (GOLD analysis project Ga0209512, IMG submission 184142) | Glacier valley bacterial and archeal communities from Borup Fiord, Nunavut, Canada, to study Microbial Dark Matter (Phase II) -... | ecosystem: Environmental > Aquatic > Freshwater > Ice >... | reverse complement strand
GATTGAGTAATTTATACAGGATGCGGGGAGAGTTGCGCCCGTAACGGGCAAAGTGGGGCCAGGTGCACCCGCTTGTGCCTTGAAAAAGGTAACTACGTCGCGAAAATCGGTCAAAAAAAGAAAAATTACCGCATTTTTTGATCTGATTTTAAAAAAAATGAAGCCCAGTTTATTGGGGGAGTGAATTTTGATTAAATCTGCGTTTCCTCAAACAACCGGGTGCGAGCGCATCAATCAGACAACTGGGAAAAGGCTTGCTCATTGATAGCAGCGTGCTTAACGCCGCTGGCTTTTTGTTAGTTTTATGCGAGGGCGCTATCTGGTTGGGCAACGGCCTGTCAGAATGTCGAAAAACCGACGACTTGACCTCTGCCACTCCCGGCGAATCGACCGCCCTGCAAACGGGAGAACAAATAACGTCATCCGGCCCTCCAGAACAGATTGCAGATAACGCTTTACGTACCAATTGGGACACCAAAGCTCTTGGGCTCTTGGGAGGCGCGCTTGTTACATGGGCAGGCTTTCTTGATCCGGTAGCCACCCTTTCTACCAATTTTTCTGGTACCCCGTCAGATAATTCCACCCAAACCGAAAACAGCGCAGGTTTCTTCATGCTAGTCACCGCATGCGCAACGAGCGTTTTGGGCCTGGGCGCACTCGTAACCGCATATGCCATTGAGAAGTATCGCTCGACATCAACAGACAGTGACGCCATCAATAACCCATCGCCTGTAGAGAGTCCGAATAACTCCGAAGAAGAAAGCGCTGGGCTATTCAGTGGTTGGCCTGCAGCCAGCGACCTATCTCAGCTTGCTATGCAAGCTGGCTACCCCCACGTATTTTAGGACTTACGCATGGCTTTGTTTGGCAGGACTAACTAACTCTGCATGGCCCCCAAAAAAAATGACGCCAAATTTATGGCGTCATTTTTTTTCTGCAACTGATGAACTAACTTTTCAACATACTACGCTTCGCCGCCATCAGTAACTTCACTCGCGCTCGCTTCTACATTAGCCGCAAACGCTGCTTTTTCTGCCTGTAACATAGCGCTGCGTTCTTCTGCTTCCCATGTTTCTTTCAATTTACGGGCACGGTGATAAGCCAGTCCAGTTCCAGCCGGAATCAAACGTCCAACGATGACGTTTTCTTTTAAGCCACGCAAGCTGTCTTGTTTGCCCATGATGGCAGCTTCAGTCAGAACACGCGTTGTTTCCTGGAATGATGCCGCTGAAATAAATGAATCTGTCGACAGCGATGCTTTAGTAATACCCAGCAAGATATTTTCATAAGTAGCTGGAATCTTACCGTCAGCAATCACCAGATCATTTTCATCTAACAATTCAGAACGCTCAACCTGTTCACCAACAATGTAGTTAGCATCGCCCGGATTCACCACAACTACCCGACGCAGCATTTGACGCACAATCACTTCAATATGCTTGTCATTGATCTTCACACCTTGCAAACGATACACGTCCTGAACTTCTTCAACGATGTAACGCGCTAATGCTTCGATACCGAGCAAACGTAGAATATCTTGCGGATCACGCGGACCGTCAACAATCATTTCGCCTTTATTGACAACCTGACCGTCATGTACCAACACTTGTTTTTCTTTAGCGATTAAGAACTCGTGTTTTTCACCATCCAAATCAGTAATTTCTAAACGCTGTTTACCTTTGGTTTCTTTACCGAACGCCACCGTACCCGTCACTTCAGCCAGAACGCCCGCATCTTTAGGTGAACGCGCTTCAAACAACTCAGCTACACGTGGCAAACCACCGGTAATATCACGCGTTTTCTGCGATTCAGTCGGGATACGCGCCAATACTTCACCGACGTGTACTTGCTGCCCGTCTTTCACCATCAACAATGCGCCTGGTTTGAAGCTAATCGTGACCGCATGTTCTGTTCCGGCGATTTTTACTTCCTCGCCTTTTTCATTTAACAGCTTGACTTGTGGACGCAGCAATTTCGTTGCTCCGCCCCGACGTTTCGCATCAATAGCAACCAGGGTCGACAAGCCAGTAACTTCATCCACCTGTTTAGCAACGGTGACGCCTTCTTCCACGTTTTCAAACTTAACCTGACCAGTGTATTCAGTAATAATCGGACGCGTTAATGGATCCCATGTGGCCAGCACAATGCCCGCTTTGATAACTAAACCATCTGTCACCACCAACGTTGCACCGTACGGAACTTTATGGCGTTCACGTTCACGACCATGATCATCCGTGATCAACACTTCACCTGAACGGGAAATGACAATCAGATCACCTTTACCATTCGTTACATAGCGCATCGCGACAGTGAAACGAACCGTACCATTTGATTTGGCTTCAATCGCTGAAGCAACAGCGGCACGAGAAGCAGCACCACCAATATGGAAGGTACGCATCGTCAACTGTGTTCCAGGTTCACCAATCGACTGAGCTGCAATAACACCCACAGCCTCACCGGAGTTGACCATAGTGCCGCGACCTAAATCACGGCCGTAACACATAGCACAAAGACCGTAACGTGTATCGCAAGTTAATGGCGTACGCACTTTGACTTCATCAATACCTAAACGCTCAATTTCTTCCACTTCATCTTCGCCCAACAAGGTTCCGTTGGCGTAGAGAGTTTCTTGCGTATCAGGGTTGATTACATCCAATGCGGTCACGCGACCTAAAATTAATTCGCGCAATGGCTCGATAACTTCACCACCTTCAACCAGCGCTTTCATCGGAGCACCGTTTGTCGTACCGCAATCATCTTCAATCACGACCAGATCTTGCGTAACGTCAACCAGACGACGTGTTAAGTAACCTGAGTTCGCTGTTTTCAACGCCGTATCGGCAAGACCTTTACGTGCACCGTGAGTGGAGATGAAGTACTGCAATACGTTCAGACCTTCGCGGAAGTTCGCGGTGATCGGTGTTTCAATAATCGAACCATCTGGTTTTGCCATCAATCCACGCATACCAGCTAACTGACGAATCTGAGCAGCAGAGCCACGCGCGCCCGAATCCGCCATCATGTAAATTGCGTTAAAGGATTCTTGAATACCGTGAGTTCCGTCGCGTTTGACAACATCTTCCACTTTAAGGCGTTCCATCATGGCCTTACCGACGTCGTCACCTGTTTTCCCCCAAATATCAACAACTTTGTTATAGCGTTCACCGGAAGTAACTAAGCCTGAAGCATATTGCTGCTCAATTTGCTTCACTTCTTTTTCCGCTGCTGCAATTAAAGTGGCTTTTTGTGACGGCACCAACATATCGTCGATACAAATCGAAATACCAGCACGGGTCGCCAGGCGGAAACCGGACTGCATTAATTTATCTGCAAACACCACCGTCGCCCGCAAACCGCATTTGCGGAATGAGGTGTTGATCAGTTTTGAAATTTCTTTCTTTTTCAGCGCACGATTCAATACACTGAATGGCAGGCCCTTTGGAAGAATTTCAGACAAAATCGCACGACCAACCGTTGTTTCATAGCGAGTGATAGTCTGAACAAATTCGCCGGTTTCGACATCCTTTGGATATTCAGTAATACGTACCGTAACGCGCGATGTCAGCTCCACTTCTTTGTTGTCATAAGCGCGAATCACTTCTGACACATCAGGGAACATCATGCCTTCGTTTTTACCATTAATTTGTTCGCGGGTTGCGTAGTACAGACCCAACACGATATCCTGAGAAGGAACAATCGAAGGTTCACCGTTAGACGGGAACAGAATGTTATTAGAAGCCAGCATCAATGTGCGCGCTTCCATCTGCGCTTCGACTGATAAAGGTACGTGTACCGCCATTTGATCGCCGTCAAAGTCGGCGTTAAATGCCGCGCAAACTAACGGATGTAATTGAATCGCTTTACCTTCAATTAACACTGGCTCAAAAGCTTGAATACCCAGACGATGCAAAGTCGGCGCACGGTTCAACATCACCGGATGCTCTCTAATCACATCTTCCAGAATATCCCAGACAACGGGTTCTTGAATCTCAACTAATTTTTTTGCTGCCTTGATCGTGGTCGCTAAACCCATCAATTCCAATTTATTGAAAATGAATGGTTTAAATAATTCCAACGCCATTAATTTCGGCAGGCCGCATTGATGTAATTTGAGCTGTGGACCAACCACGATAACGGAACGGCCAGAATAATCGACACGCTTACCGAGCAAGTTCTGACGGAAACGACCGCCTTTACCTTTGATCATTTCAGCTAATGATTTCAGCGGACGCTTGTTCGCTCCGGTCATTGCTTTACCACGACGACCGTTATCTAATAAAGAGTCGACTGCTTCTTGCAACATCCGTTTTTCATTACGTGTAATGATTTCCGGCGCGCGAAGTTCCATCAAGCGCTTTAAACGATTGTTACGATTAATAACGCGACGATATAAATCGTTCAAATCAGAGGTGGCGAAACGACCACCATCCAATGGCACCAATGGACGCAATTCAGGCGGCAATACGGGCAGCACTTCCATGATCATCCAGTCTGGTTTAATACCAGAACGCTGGAACGCTTCAAGCACTTTTAAGCGCTTAGCGTATTTTTTGATCTTGGCTTCGGATTTGGATTCTTTGAGTTCGACACGCAACGTTTCTGCATCACGGTCAATATCAATTGAACGTAACAATTCACGGATACCTTCTGCGCCCATGAATGCAGTAAATTCATCGCCGTGTTCTTCGTATTTAGCAGCGTAATCATCTTCCGACATGATTTGACATTTTTTCAGCGGAGTCATGCCAGGATCGGTCACAACATACGCTTCAAAATATAAAACACGTTCAATATCACGCAAGGTCATATCCAACACCATACCCAAACGGGACGGCAGGGATTTTAAAAACCAGATATGCGCAGTGGGCGATGCCAGCTCAATATGACCCATGCGCTCACGACGCACTTTAGTCAATGTGACTTCAACTCCGCATTTTTCGCAGATAACACCACGATGTTTTAAGCGCTTGTATTTGCCGCATAAACATTCGTAATCTTTTATTGGACCAAAAATTTTGGCACAAAATAAACCATCACGCTCAGGCTTGAATGTTCTGTAGTTAATGGTTTCCGGTTTTTTGACTTCACCGTAGGACCACGAACGAATTTTTTCAGGAGACGCAAGTCCAATTTTGATCGCGTCGAATTGTTCATTTTGCTGAACTTGCTTGAATAAATCGAGCAATGCTTTCATGTCGCACTCCGTTTAGGAATTAGTGATTAGTGATTGGGGATTAGCAATTGGGAACCAGAGATTTAGGGATTAGCAACGGCTAATCCCTAATTCCGTGTCCTGATCCCTAACCTAGGTATTGCGCTCTAAGTCGATGTCGATACCAAGTGAGCGGATTTCTTTAACCAATACGTTAAAGGATTCCGGCATACCTGCATCAATGACGTGATCGCCTTTGACCAGATTTTCGTAAACTTTAGTACGTCCATTTACGTCATCCGACTTGACAGTTAACATCTCTTGCAAGACATAAGCTGCGCCGTAAGCTTCCAGCGCCCAGACTTCCATCTCACCAAAACGCTGACCACCGAATTGCGCTTTACCACCCAATGGTTGTTGTGTAACGAGAGAATATGGACCTGTCGAACGAGCATGCATTTTATCGTCAACCAGATGATGCAATTTCAGAACATGCATGTAGCCGACGGTGACATTACGCTCAAATGACTCACCAGTCCGACCGTCATACAAGGTCACCTGATTTTTCGATGGCGTCATACCCAATTGCTTTGCAATTTCATCCGGATAAGCTAAATCCAGCATACGACGAATTTCGCCCTCATTCGCCCCATCAAACACTGGGGTAGCAAATGGAACACCATGTTTTAAGTTATTTGCTAACTCAATTATTTCTTCGTCTGTAAATTTGTCTAAGTCTTCTTTTTTACCTGATTCATTGTAAATAGAAGCTAAGAATTTACGTAGTTGTTGAGTTGCGGTGTGCACCTTCAGCATTTCACCGATTCGCAAACCTAAACCTTTAGCAGCCCAGCCTAAATGCACTTCCAATACCTGACCAACGTTCATCCGGGAAGGAACACCGAGCGGATTCAATACCACGTCAGCTGGCGTACCATCGGCCATGTAAGGCATGTCTTCAATAGGAACAATGCGTGACACCACACCTTTGTTACCATGACGACCCGCCATTTTGTCACCAGGTTGCAAGCGACGTTTTACGGCCAGATAAACTTTGACCATTTTTTGTACACCAGGAGGCAATTCATCGCCTTGAGTCAGCTTGGTGCGTTTTTCTTCAAAAGCCAGATCGAACTGATGACGTTTTTCAGCGATAGAATCTTTGATCGCTTCTAAGGCAGCGGATGCATCATCATCCGTGGGACGAATATCAAACCAATGATGACGATCTAAATCAGCCAGATAAGCTTTATCAATTTTCGTGCCTTTCGCCAGTTTTTTAGGACCACCATTGGCTACTTTACCGATCAACATCCGTTCTAAACGCTCAAATGCATCACCTTCAACAATACGCATCTGATCATTCAGATCTAAACGATACCGCTTTAATTCGTCATCAATAATCTGTTGCGCACGTTTGTCACGAGCAATTCCTTCACGGGTAAAGACTTGAACGTCAATAACGGTACCAACCATGCCGGATGGAACACGCAATGAAGTGTCTTTCACGTCAGAAGCTTTTTCACCAAAAATGGCGCGCAGCAGTTTTTCTTCCGGGGTTAATTGTGTTTCGCCCTTTGGCGTTACTTTACCAACCAACGTATCACCGGCAGTTACTTCAGCACCGATGTAGACAATACCAGCCTCATCTAAACGCGCTAATTGATTTTCAGCCAGATTAGAAATATCACGTGTGATCTCTTCCGGGCCCAGTTTCGTGTCACGGGCCACTACAGAAAGTTCTTCAATATGAATCGACGTATAACGATCATCAGCAACGACTTTTTCTGAGATCAAAATCGAATCTTCAAAGTTATAACCATTCCATGGCATAAACGCGACCAGCATGTTCTGGCCCAAAGCCAGTTCACCCAGATCAGTTGATGCACCATCGGCCAGTACGTCACCACACACAACAATGTCGCCAACTTTAACGATAGGACGCTGGTTGATATTGGTGTTTTGATTTGAACGGGTGTATTTAGTGAGATTATAAATATCCACACCAACATCACCTGCCGTTGCCTCTGCATCGTTGACGCGAATAACAATACGACCGGCATCAATGTAATCCACTTTCCCGCCGCGCAACGCTTGCACTGTTGTGCCAGAATCAACCGCAACGGTGCGTTCAATTCCGGTACCCACCAATGCTTTTTCTGGTCGCAAGCAAGGTACTGCCTGACGCTGCATGTTGGCACCCATCAACGCACGGTTCGCATCATCGTGCTCTAAGAACGGAATCAACGATGCCGCGACAGAAACTACCTGACCTGTTGCGACGTCCATGTATTGAACACGTTCAGGCGCCACCAAAATCGTTTCGCCGGCTTCACGGGCAGACACTAATTCATCGCTTAGTTTGCCCTTCGCGTCGATCGTCGCATTGGCCTGAGCAATAATGTAACGACCTTCTTCAATTGCGGACAAATAGTCAATTTGTGCCGTAATTTTATTGTCAACCACTTTGCGATAAGGTGTTTCTAAAAATCCGTATTCATTTAAGCGGGCATATAAAGCCAGCGAGTTAATCAGACCAATGTTTGGCCCTTCCGGCGTTTCAATCGGGCACACGCGACCATAATGCGTAGGATGCACATCCCGGACTTCGAAGCCAGCACGTTCACGTGTCAAACCACCAGGTCCCAATGCAGAAATACGGCGTTTATGCGTAATTTCAGACAATGGATTGGTCTGATCCATAAACTGGGACAACTGGGATGATCCGAAAAATTCACGAATTGCAGCTGAAATTGGCTTTGAATTAATTAAATCGTGCGGCATTAAGTTATCCGCCTCGGCTTGTCCCAGGCGCTCTTTAACCGCGCGCTCAACCCGTACCAAACCGGCACGGAACTGATTTTCTGCCAATTCACCCACACAACGCACGCGACGATTACCCAGATGATCAATATCATCCACTTCACCGCGGCCATTACGCAATTCAACTAAAATTTTGATGACAGCTAATACATCGTCGTTAGACAGGGTCATTGCCCCGGTCAACTCTTCACGACTAATACGGCGATTAAATTTCATCCGGCCAACAGCAGATAAATCATAACGATCTGCGTTGTAGAACAGCCCATTGAATAACGCTTCCACTGAATCTTCCGTCGGAGGCTCACCAGGACGCATCATGCGATAGATGGCCACCTTGGCTGACATCTGGTCAGCCGTGTCATCCGAACGCAGTGTGTTAGAAATATAACCACCCTGATCTAAATCATTGATATACAAGGTTTGGATCTTTGTGACCTTACTTGCACGCAAACGCTCTAATACTTCTTCAGTCACTTCATCATTCGCATTAGCGATTACTTCACCGGTTTCAGCGTCAATCGCATTTTTAGCTAAAACGCGACCTAGCAAGTAATCTTCAGGCACCAGAATATTTTTGATTTTTGCAGCTTCAACATCACGTACATGACGGCTATTGATACGCTTATCTTTTGCAATAATGACGTTTCCGGCCTTATCGGCAATGTCAAAGCGCGCAACTTCTCCACGCAGATGTTCTGCGACAAATTCCATTTCAGCGCCCTCTTGACGCAAACTGAAATTATCGAAGACGAAAAAATTGGTCAGAATTTGCTCATTATTCATACCGATTGCTTTGAGCAAAATCGTGACCGGCATCTTACGGCGGCGATCAACACGGAAGAATAAAATGTCCTTAGGATCAAATTCAAAATCCAGCCAGGAACCACGGTAGGGAATAATTCTGGCTGAAAATAATAATTTTCCTGACGAATGCGTTTTGCCGCGATCGTGTTCAAAAAACACACCTGGCGAACGATGTAATTGAGACACGATAACGCGCTCAGTTCCATTGATAACAAAAGAACCTGTGTTTGTCATGAGCGGCAATTCACCCATGTAAACTTCCTGTTCTTTCATCTCTTTGACAACGGGTTTGGTTGGTGATTCTTTATCCAAAATCACCAGACGCACCTTGGCGCGTAAAGGTGATGCATAAGTCAAACCTCGTTGTTGACATTCTTTGACATCAAAAGCAGGATCACCCAGCACATAGGACAAAAATTCCAATCGCGCAAAACCACTATGCGAAACGATAGGAAAAATAGACGAGAAGGCAGATTGCAAACCTTCATTTTTACGCTGTGACGGTACTTTATCCGCCTGCAAAAAGGCAGAATACGATTCAAGCTGAGTCGCCAGCAAGAAAGGAACGTTGTGAACGTTGGCGCGTTTCGCAAAAGATTTACGAATACGCTTCTTCTCAGTGAATGAGTAGTGCATGAACACTCCGTGAATGGCAGGGAAAGAAAAAGTTAGAGACTAGAGACTAGAAACTGGCAACGAGAGGTATAAACCCTGGTTCCCAATTTCTAGTCTCTAGTTTCCAGCCATCTTTCGTACTGTAAGTTGAAATTTACAACTAAATCGTTAACCAACAACGACAAGCGGAACCCTCTCTCTCAAGAGGGTTCCAACTTTACCTTTTGACGATGAAATACTCGCCGGGAATTAACACAATTACTTCGGGACGATTACTTAATTTCAGCTTTCGCGCCGGCTTCTTCCAATTTCTTTTTAGCTGCTTCAGCATCCGCTTTAGCAACAGCTTCTTTAACTGCTTTAGGTGCGCCGTCAACTACGTCTTTTGCTTCTTTCAAGCCCAGACCAGTCAACTCACGAACCGCTTTAATAACGCCAACTTTATTCGGACCAACTTCAGTCAAAATAACATTGAATTCTGTTTGCTCTTCAACAGCTGCAGCAGCACCGGCAGCAGGTCCGGCAACAGCCATAGCTGCTGCAGAAACACCAAATTTTTCTTCGAAAGCTTTAACTAAGTCGTTCAGATCCATTACAGACATCGCGCCTACTGCTTCTAAAATATCGTCTTTGCTAATTGCCATTTGAAACTCCTAAATTATTAAAATCAGTTATGTTCTACTACTCTGCGGTGGCCGCTTTTTGAGCTGACAATGCAGCCAAACCACGAGCAAAACCAGAAACAGGTGCCTGCATCATGCCGAGCAACTGCGCCAAAAGAACTTCGCGGGCTGGAATACTAGCCAATGCGGAAACACCTGCTTTATCAAGTGATTTACCCACATAATTACCAGCTTTGATAACCAGCTTGTCATTGATTTTTGCAAAATCAAATGTTACTTTTGCCGCAGCAACCGCATCATCAGAAATGGCGTATATCAATGGGCCAGTCATTTCATCACCCAAGCTGGCAAAAACAGTTCCTTCAACTGCACGGCGAGCTAATGTATTTTTTAATACACGCAGATATACTCCCTGCCCACGTGCTTTAGCGCGCAATTGCGTCAAATGACCTACCTGCAGGCCACGATATTCAGCCACAACAATAGTCTGTGCTGTTTTCACTTTGGCCAAGACTTCAGCAACAACGGCCTTTTTGTCATTCAGATTGAGACTCACGATCAACCTCCAATTATGATGACAGGAAAATTCCTCTCATCGTTTCGAACACGGCGTCCGGAGTCAGGAGTTCCTGGTTAGAACTAAAACAACCAGTTAACTACAAAACTTGTTCGGGTTCACCATCTGCGCTGGGCACCTCAGTGTCTGACCACATCAGCAATTAACTGAATCTCGAAAAAGAATCAGCCCAACGGTCTTTGATTGTCTGGGCGCGAATGCCCCCAGCCCAAAGATTCGCCATACGCTTTTTGAGCGCATGGACTTTATTTTTATTAAGCTGCCAGATTAGTGTGATCGACCCGTACACCAGCGCCCATAGTGGACGACATAGCGACACGACGTAAATACACACCTTTGCTTGACGCTGGCTTCGCTTTTTGCAACGCTTCAAGCAAAGCCAACAAGTTGGACTTTAAATCTGCATCTGAAAAAGATTTACGACCGATAGTCGAATGAATAATGCCAGCCTTGTCAGTACGATATTGCACCTGACCTGCTTTTGCATTTTTTACCGCGCCAGCTACATCGGAGGTCACTGTTCCCACCTTAGGATTTGGCATTAAACCGCGTGGTCCCAGGATTTGACCCAAGGTACCTACGATACGCATTGTTTCCGGAGAAGCAATAACGACATCGAATGGCATATCACCAGCTTTAATACGCTCAGCCAAATCTTCCATACCAACAATGTCAGCACCGGCAGCTTTTGCTTGCTCAGCTTTATCGCCAGAGGCAAACACCGCTACGCGAACAGTTTTACCTGTACCAGCTGGTAACACAACTGAACCACGAACTACCTGGTCAGATTTTTTAGGATCTACACCCAACTGAATTGCCACATCAAATGACTCATTAAACTTGGCAGTCGCGCACTCACGAAGCAAGGCAACAGCATTGTCAAATGAATAGACTTTGGTACGATCAATTTTAGTTTTGATCAGTTTTGCACGTTTAGATAACTTAGCCATTACACTACACCTTCCACCGTAATGCCCATTGAACGAGCCGAGCCAGCGATAGTGCGCACTGCAGCATCCATATCTGCTGCAGTTAAATCTGCACGCTTCGATGTCGCGATTTCTTCAGCTTGCGCACGGGTGAGCTTACCTACTTTATCTGTGTGTGGCTTCGGAGAACCTTTAGTAATTCCTGCTGCCTTCTTAATTAAATAAGTTGCAGGAGGCGTTTTCATTACAAAGGTAAATGACTTATCTGCAAATGCAGTAATCACCACAGGAATCGGCATGCCGGGCTCAACGCCTTGCGTCTGCGCGTTAAATGCTTTACAGAATTCCATAATATTCAGACCGCGCTGACCCAATGCAGGACCAATTGGCGGGGACGGGTTTGCTTTACCAGCTGGTACTTGCAGCTTAATAAAGCCTATAATTTTCTTTGCCATAAAAGGCTCCTTCTTAAGTTGAGTGTTAGCGCCCGACTAATCTTTAGTATCCTAAATTTAGCCCAGCTCCTCCGGTGTGCTGATTTCCTGTTTCCAAGTACCTCAGCTGGCATATCACTTATGACTCAGTAATAAATTTATTTAAACTTTTTCAACCTGACCAAATTCCAGATCCACAGGTGTGGCGCGTCCGAATATAGTTACTGTTACGCGTACTTTTGACTTTTCGTAATTCACTTCTTCAACATTGCCATTAAAATCTGTAAACGGCCCGTCTTTGATACGAATTACCTCACCAATTTCGTACAACACTTTTGGACGCGGCTTTTCAACACCATCCTGAACTTGTTGCATAATTTTTGCGACTTCATGCGGCGCAATTGGTGTTGGCTTATTCGATTTGCCACCGATAAAACCAGTGACTTTGCTTGTATTCTTTACCAAATGCCAGGTGTCATCTGTCATTTCCATTTCCACAAATACATAACCCGGAAATAAACGACGCTCCGATACTGCTTTTTGGCCATTTTTTACTTCAACAACTTCCTCACTGGGCACCAGAATCTGACCGAACTTATCTTGCATACCCGCACGCTCAATGCGCTCAGTAAGTGCACGTTGCACGCTTTTTTCCATACCGGAATAAGCATGAACTACGTACCAACGCATATTGCCGGTCGGCAGTGCGGCACCCTCAGCACCCGGGATTTTTGTAGCAGAGATATGTTCGCTCATTTAATTTTTCCAGCCCAGGACTAAGTCATATAAGACAAATTCCAAAATTTTATCCGCACCCCACAAAAACAGCGCCATAACTAACACGAAAGCAAACACCACAGCAGTAATTTGTCCTGCCTCTTTACGTGTCGGCCAGACTACTTTTCTCGTTTCACGCACTGCCTCTTTGCCAAAATTTAAAAAACTTTGACCAGGCTCAGACGTCCACATAAACGCAATTGCCAACAACAATCCGGCAACGAATACCACTACGCGCATATTTGATTGATCTGACAGCACAAAAAAACCAACCACTCCTGCTACCGCAGCTATAACCGCTAAAGTGATTTTTATTTTATCGCCTGATGTGCTAACAGTTTGCACTGAATTATTTGACATACCTATTATTTACTTTCGATGCCCTGCACAATCACAATGGTGGCAGGGGCGGAGGGAATCGAACCCCCAACCTTCGGTTTTGGAGACCGACGCTCTGCCAATTGAGCTACACCCCTGGCGTCAGAGAACAGATGACAGATAGCAGGATCTCAGTTGCAGCCTTAACAGCGCATCCCCAAAACTGCCATCTGTCGCTTTACTACGCAATTACGCAATAATTTTAGCAACAACCCCAGCACCAACAGTACGGCCACCTTCGCGAATAGCGAAGCGTAAGCCTTCTTCCATCGCAATCGGGTTGATCAGTTTTACTGTGATTGACACGTTGTCACCTGGCATCACCA
>Ga0209512_1003950_pt1 | contig 13453 bp, 13 predicted proteins | sample frozenSSSSmetaG_FD_184142 | JGI IMG/M metagenome (GOLD analysis project Ga0209512, IMG submission 184142) | Glacier valley bacterial and archeal communities from Borup Fiord, Nunavut, Canada, to study Microbial Dark Matter (Phase II) -... | ecosystem: Environmental > Aquatic > Freshwater > Ice >... | reverse complement strand
GTGGGATCAGGCCGCGCATCACTTCGACCGCCTCGGGACCCTGCAGGGCGAGCAGCGCGCAGTGGTCGGAGCGGTTGAGCGTCGCCCTGCCCGCGGCGGCAGCGGCGATGCGCTGGAAGTCCGCGTCCTTGGTGCCGGCGTTGACGACGATATAGAGCGCACCGCCCCAGCCCTCGGCGGCCGGGCGGGCGATCATCAGGTCGTCATGGGTGCCACCCTCGGCGTTGAGCAGCAGCGTATAGCGGACCTGGCCGGGCTTCAGGCCCTTGATGTCGCCGCAGATGAGCGGCTCGACCAGGGCCGCGATCGCCGCGTGATCGGCCTCGCCGTCGCCGGATTTTTCGTCGAGCACGAGGAAGCTCGGGCCCATGTGCGAAACGTCGAACAGGCCGGCATGCTCGCGGGTCCATTTGTGCTCGGCGATGATGCCGGTGGGGTACTGCACCGGCAGCACATAGCCGGAGAACGGCACCATGCGGCCGCCGAGCGCGACGTGCTGGTCGTTGAGGAGGACGGTCTTGAGGTCGTCTGCTGTGGCTTCCGCCATATGGACACCGAGGGGTTGGTTGCACGATCACGAGGAACGCATGTCCCTCGTGCCGGTGCCCCCTCTGTCCGCTAACCTGAGAGATTTCCCGGCCACCTATGGGCCGGTTGCTCCTTCGGTGAGGCGAGATCGCCTGCTTTCCAGAGTTCAGTACTGGCTACGGTCCGGTTGCCTGAGAGTTTCCGGGGCGGTTGCTCCTTCGGCGCCAGCGAGGCTGGACTCTCCCGTAGTCGGGATTGAGTTAGGCGGGTTTGGGAGATGGAGTCAATCGAGTCTGCCGCACAACCGATGTGGCTAGGACGGAAGGTGGCTATCAATGACGCGCGGAGGGATTGGAGTGTGTGCCCGCCGCCCCCTCCACCGGCTGCGCCGGTCCCCCTCCCCCGCTGCGCGGGGGAGGATCATGGAGAGATCGTGCCCGTGGCGCTCAGCTGTCGAAGCCGACCCAGATGGTGATGTTTTCGCCGCCGGTGTAGGGGATGGCGACGTTCTCGACCACCTTGACGAACTCGCCCGACTGGGTCGACGGGTTGATGGTGGTGGGGATTTCGTACCTCTCGGAGTACATCGGCACGCCGTCGCGCTCGACCGCGAAGCGGATCGGCACGTCGACCTTGGCCTGGCTGCCGGCGGGGCCGAGCAGTACGCGGCCGACGACGCCCATCTTCACCGTGATCAGCCCGTTCGAGGCGACGCAGTTGCGCGACTGCTTGTCGAGCACCGCCTGGTAGTTGAGGGCATGCGGGTCACCCACCTTGCCCTTGCCGTAAAAGAACAGCGCCTCGCCGCCCAGCCGCACCTTGATCGGCGGGCACTCGGTGGCGATGGCCGGCAGCGCGTTGGTTGCGGCGGCGCTCAGTTCCTGCGCGGTGGGATTGGCGGTCTGTGCCGAGGACGTGGGGGACGGACCGGCCGAGCCGAACATGTTGCCCATCGAGCAGGCCGAGAGCAGCATCGCGGTGGCCGCAATAGCGCCCAGACGAAGCGTCCACGCCCGGACGCCGGAATTCAGAAAGCCCATCTGCAACCTCACGCACTCACACTTTGGCGCGCTTCGAGCGCCAGCAGGATGGCCGGAGCGCCGCTGACGGTGACCCCCGCGACGTCCTGTACGAAAATACTCTGCACCACGCCGTCCTCAATGATCATCGCGAAGCGGGCGAAGCGTTTGCCCATGCCGGGGGTCTGCTTGGTGAGGCCGATGGCCTCGGCGAGCACGGCATCGCCATCGGCGATGAAATCGACCTTGCCCAGCGCTTCGGAGCGCTCGGCCCAGGCCTTGGTCACGTGGTGATCGTTGACGGTGGCGCAGACGATGCGGGTGACGCCCTGGTTGGCGAACTTCTGCGCGTTGGCGACGAAACCCGGGAGGTGGGACGTGTCGCAGGTGGGTGTGAACGCGCCGGGGACGGCGAAGAATACCACGGTGCCGGTGCCGAGCACCGCGTCGGATGTGGAATCGGAAAAACCGTTGGGATCGACCAGCTTGATCGGGACGGAGGGAATCTTGTCGCCAACCTGGATCATATCGGTGGTGCGCCCTTTGGTTACTTCTTCGTTAACGCCCGGATCGGGGCGGCGAACCATAGGCTACGGTGCCCCCGCCGTCGACTGGTGGCCCACGGTCGTCGACAAAGAAAACGGACCCATCTCAGTCATGAAGGTAAGACTGACGGGCTTGCCCTCTAGTGCCGCCTGGTCTGCTCCCCCGAGCAGTGGCAGCAAGACTGCCGACCCATCCGGGCTTTTTTGCGGCGCGCCAAAGAGTTGGCCGGCAGCGCTGGCATCGGCGATGAGCGAAAGCGGGTCAACGCGCGGGTCGGCCAGCTCGACGGAAAGGGCGTTGGCGGCGGCGTCCCATTCGACGGGACCGAGCAGCGGGCGCGGGTCGGACCAGTGCTGCGGGGTGAGTGCGACGGCCTGGGCAAGGCGCAGCCCCTGCCCCCGGTCCGGCTTGGCGAAATCGAGCGGCAGGCTGAAGCTCGCCATAGCCGGCACGCAGATGTCGGAGCAGACGCCCATCACCACCGATGCGGTCAGGTCAGCACGCCCGGCATCGAGCGTCAGCTCGACCGGGAGCACGGTGGGGCCGCGATAGATGAAATCGGTCAGGCCGCCCGCCACCTCGATCAGCGGATAGGGCCAGACGATTTCGTGGCCGGTGATGCCCTGCGAGCCGGCGGTGTCGATCTCGGTGGCGATGCCGCTCTCCCCGGGGACGCGCCAGTAGGTCTTGGTGCCCTGCGGCATGTCGAGTTCGAGCCCCACCATGGTGGTGCCGTTGGGCTTCAGCACATCGGACGAGATCAGGCGGAGGCGGACACCGGGGGCGATCTCCTGCCAGGGGGTCTCGCCCGCCACGGCGGGAAGGCTAAGCAAAGTGAGGGCGATGAGAACCAATGCGCGCATGCCCAGCGGAATAGCCGAGGCGGCGCGGGAGCGGAAGCCGGTTCAGGTCAAAGTGAAGGCTAGGCAGGTCCGTTGGCGAAGGCGTAGGCTATGGCAACAGCGCCCATTGGAGGGCGCGACTGCCGGGCGAACAATTGGTCCGTCCGCGGGTCGTCAATATCGTGCGGTCGATGTGGGAAAAGCCTGGCAGCTTTTTCTGACCATACTTCGGGAGTAGCGCCATGGAGTCGCTGAGGGGCCAGTTCCTCGTCGCCATGCCCGAGATGGGCGACGACCGTTTCCGCGATAGCGTGATCTACCTGGTGGGACACGGCGACGAAGGGGCGATGGGGCTGGTGGTCAACCAGTCCGTCGAGGACATGCGCTTCGCCGATATCCTCGAAGAGCTGAAGCTGGGCGAGACGGACGAGTTGATCCACCTGCCCGACGACATCAAGAACCGGCAGGTGCTGCGCGGCGGGCCGGTGCAGAAGAGCCGCGGCTTCGTGCTGCACTCGTCGGACTATTTCAAGGTCGGCAACTCCTACGAGGTGACCGAGGATATCTGCCTGACGGCAACGCTCGATATCCTCAAGGCCATCGCGTTCAAGGAGGCGCCCGTCGAGGCGCTGTTCGCGCTCGGCTATTGCGGCTGGAGCCCGGGACAGCTGGAACAGGAAATCCAGGGCAATGGCTGGCTGACGGTGCCGTTCTCGCGGGCACTGCTGTTCGGGTTGCCGATCGAAGCGCGGTACGATGCGGCGCTGGCGAGCCTCGGGATCACCCGGGCCACGCTGAGCGCGACCGCGGGGCATGGGTGAGGAATGGCGGCGAGCGGAAACCCCTCACACTCGGTGTCATCCCGGCGCAGGTCGGGACCCAGCCTGAGGTAACCACTGCTGCCACTGGAGGTTGAGAGACCTCAAGATAGGCCCCGGCCTGCGCCCGGGCTGACCCCGTGAGCGGGGAAAGTCCTTGCCCTACCGCCCGGCGAACTGGCTCTGGAGCCGCTTGGTCAGTTCCGGCCCCGTCATGGCGGCGCCGAAGGCGAAGCCCTGCGCGTACTGGCAGTTGAGCTGCTGCAGGCGCTCGACTTCCTCGATGGTCTCGACGCCTTCGGCGATGACGGCGAGGTCGAGTTCGGTGGCGAGGGTGATGATGGCGCGGATGATCGGCACCTGGGTGTGGGCGAGGCCGCTGTCGTCGCTCAGTTGCACGAAGGTCGCCGGGATCTTGATGGTGTCAAACGGGAACCGGTGCAGGTAGCTCAGCGAGGAGTGCCCGGTGCCGAAATCGTCGAGCGCGAGGCGCAGGCCCAGCGCACGCAAGGCGTTCAGCACATAGGCGGAGTGCTCGGGGTTGCTCATCACCTGGCTCTCGGTGATCTCGAGCTTGATGTGTTTGGCGATCTGGCGGTGGTCGGAAACCAGCGCGCGCATGTCGTTGAGCAGGCTCTCGGTCGCGAGTTGGGACGGCGAGAGGTTGACCGAAACGAAGAAGTCTTCCGGTAGCGGCAACTGGCTGGCCCAATCGCGGGCCTGGCCGGCGGCCTGCTCGAAGGCGACGCGACCGAGACGGTCGATCATGCCCGAGCGTTCGGCCAAGGGCACGAATTCATCGGGCAGCACGATGCCGCGCTGGGGGTGGTTCCAGCGCATCAGCGCCTCCGCGCCGGCGATGGTGCCCGAGTGGATGTCCATGATGGGCTGGAACATCACGGCCAGCTCGCCGTGGCGGAGGCCGCGGTCGAGGTCTTCTTCGGACGCCTTGGAGTAGGCGGCGATCGAGCGGGCGGAGGCGCGGAAGGCCTCGATGCGGTCGCCGCCCAGCCGCTTGGCGTAATACATGGCGAGCTCGGCATCGCGCAGCACGTCGGGGGCGGCGACGGGGTTGCCGTCGTAGATGGTGACACCGATCGAGGCGGTGAGGCTGAGATCGCGATCACCGAAGTTGAACGGCGACTTCAGCGCCTTGCGAATCTGCTCGGCGGTTTCGGCGATCTTGCCGGCGGCCTGTTCGGAGGCAAGAATGACGCCGAACTGGTCGCCGCCGAGCCGCGCCACGGTATCGAGCGGGCGCATGATGCGGGCAACGCGGCGGGAGATCGCGAGCAGCACTGAATCCGCAGCGGAGTGGCCGACGCGCTCCTCGAGCTCGCTGAAGCGGTCGATATCGATGAGGAAGACGGCGGGCTTGGTGCCGTTGGGCAGGCGGGCACGGACCAGGGCGCGCTCCAGCCGGTCGAGGAACAGCTGCTTGTTGGGGAGGCCGGTGAGGCTGTCATGCACGGCGTCGTGCAGCAGGCGCTCGCGGCTGGCGCGGTCCTCGTTGACGTCCTGCAGGGTGCCGACGATGCGGTTGACCTGGCCGTCGCCGCCGAGCACCGGCTTCACCCGCATGCGGAAGGTGCGGAAGCTGCCGTCGTGGGCGGAGAGGCGGATATCGGCGCTGACCTTGCCGCGGCGCAGTTCCACCAGTGTGTCGAAGGCGGTGCGGAAGCGGTCGCGATCCTCGGGGTGGACGCGGTCGAGCCAGCGCTTGATCGAGCCGCGCAGCGCGCCGCGGCGTTCGCCGAGGCGGGTGCCCAGTTCGTCGGAGACGGCGACACGGTCGCGCTCGATATTCCAGTCGTAGACGAAGTCGCCCGAGCCGGTGAGGGCCAGGGCGCGGCGCTCGACTTCCGAGAGCGTACCGATCGACACCTGGCCTTCGGAGAAGGCGTGCTGCACCGAGGTGAAGCCCAGCAGCATGACGATGAGCACCAGGCCGCCGGCGACGGCGGGCTGCGACACGTCGTTCGACACCTGCCCGGTGACCACCAGCCAGGCGTAGAACAGCCAGGCGATGTAGATGATCCAGGTCGGGACCAGCAGCACAGCGCGGTCATAGCCGCGCAGCGCCAGCAGCAGGATGAGGAAGAAGCCGGTGACGCCGAGCAGGGCCAGCACCAGCCGCGCCACGGTGGCGGCGATCGAGGGCTGGAAGAAGGCGAAGCCGAACAGCGCGAGGAACACCACGATCAGCGCCAGCGCCAGGTGGATGAAGCGCAGGTGCCAGCGGTGGAGGTTGAGGTAGATGAAGAGGAATCCGAACAGAGTCGTGGCGATGCCGGCCTCGGCGGCGGCGCGCAGCGGCTGGATGGCGCCGTTCGAGATGTTGAGAAGTGGGCCGAGCACGCCGAAATCGACGAGCAGGTAGATCAGTACGGCCCAGGAGAAGGCGGCGGTGGCGGGGAAGATGCCCCTGCCCCGCACCACGAACATGATGGTGAGGAACACCGCCGCCAGCGAGGCGATGCCGAGCACGGTGCCGCGGAACAGGGTAAACGAGTTCACGTAGTCGCGGTAGGCGTCGGGTTTCCACAGGTAAAGCTCGGGCAGCGTGCCGGTGGAGAGTTCGGCGACGAAGGTGACGGTCGCGCCGGGGTCGAGCACCACCTCGAACACGTCGGCCTCACGGTCGGTGAGTCGGGTCGGCCGGAGGCCCGCGGACGGGGTCAGCACCTTGATGCGCTCGGCTCCGAGATCGGGGCGGAACACGCCGGAACCCGGCAGGCGGAAGTAGGGCGCCACGAGCAGGCGCTCGAGCTGCACGTCGGAATCGTTGCGCAGCGCGAACAGCGCCCAGTTGGGATTGCTGCCGCCAACCGATGCAAGTACCTCGATGCGGCGGATAATCCCGTCTTCGCCGGGGGCGGTGCTGAGCTGAACCTTGCCGCCCTCACCGGGGACGATATCGATTACGCCGGTCAGGTTCACGGCGTTGACGTCTTCGGGTGCGGTGCTGACTTCGAAGGCGGCGGCGTTCAACGACCCGGCGAACACGAACGCAAGACACATCGCGAGGTACAGGATGTGACGCATTAGCTTCGAAATGGCCTTGCCGCAGTCATGGATTGGGAACCTTGGTACCGGTGTTTCCGCCAAGCGACAAGCGCTTCGCGGATTTCTTAGTCGCGCTGCCGAACCAGAAAAGTCTGCAACGTTTCCTGGCAGCGCTCTTCCAAGCGACAAGCATTACCGGCGATGCCCTAGACCTGCCTCGTAGCGCTCGCGGGTGAGGCCGAACAGCACGTGGTCGGCCCATTTGCCGTCGATCTGGAGATAGTGTTCGGCGAACCCCTCTTCCCGGAATCCGTTTTTTTCAAGGACGCGACGGGACGCCATGTTGTCGGGCAGAAATGCCGCATGGATACGGTGCAGCGCCAAGGTCTCGAAACAGAACGGCACGGCGAGGCCGACGGCCTCGGTCATCAGCCCCTGACCGGCGAAAGGTTTGCCCATCCAGTAGCCGAGATTAACGAACTGGGCGGCGCGGCGGCGGACGTTGGAGAGCGTGATGCCGCCCGCCAGTCGTTCGTCGCCGCCGTCGCGGATGAAGAGGAAGAAGCTGTAGTCAGTGCCGGCCCGGGCTTCCTCGCGGCCGCGCTTCAGGCGGGACGAGAAGACGCGAGGCGCGAGATCCGAGTCGCTCCAGCGGGGCTCGAAGGGTTTCAGGAAATCGCGGCTCGATCGGCGCAGGTCGCGCCAGGCAATGTAGTCGCCGGGGCGCGGGGCACGCAGCGTGAGGCGGGCGCCCACCAGCACCGGCGTTTCGTCACGGGCGAACCAGGTGAGCATCATCGGATGCCGCCGTCCGGTCAGTTCTTCAGCTTCGCGGCAATGTCGCGATAGTCGGGCAGGTTGGCAACGGGGCCAATGCCGGCCAGCGAGACTTTGCCGGCGTCAAAGACCTGGCGCGCGACCTCCTTCACCCGCTCCGGGGTGATGCGGTTGATGCGATCGACCGTTTCCTGCAACGGGATGGGGCGGCCCCAGAGGATCTGCTGGCGGGCGAGCTGGCCGGCGCGGGAGCTCGGGCTTTCGAGCGACATCAGCAGGCCGGCGCGGATCTGGTTGCGGACGCGGATCACCTCCTCGTCGGAGATGGACTCGGTGGCCTTGCGCAGCTCGTCGAGGATGACAGGGACAAGGTCGGTGACTTCCTCCTCGCCGGTCGAGGCGGCGACGCCGAAGATGCCGCTGTCGGCGAAGGCCCAGTGAAAGGCGTAGACCGAATAGCAGAGGCCGCGCTTCTCGCGCACTTCCTGGAACAGCCGCGAGCTCATGCCGCCGCCGAGGATCGAGGCCAGGATCTGCACGGCGTAAAAGCCGTCGGAATTGTAGGCCCGGCCTTCCATGCCGAGCACGATGTGGGCCTGCTCGTGATCGGAGACGAGGCGCTGCTCGCCACCGACATAGGCGGCCTTCTCGGGCGGCGGAGCCCCATTGCGGCGCAGCGTGTGGAAGCGATCGTTGGCGATATCGACGAGGGCATCGTGATCGACGTTGCCGGCGGCGCACAGCACCATGTGGTCGCCGACGTAGTTGCGGTCCATGTAGGCGCGGATCGCCTCGGGGCCGAAGCTCTTCACCGACTCGACGGTGCCCAGGATGGTGCGGCCGATCGCCTGGTCGGGAAAGGCGGCCTGCTGGAACAGGTCGAAGACGTGGTCGTCGGGGTTGTCGCGAGCGGCGCCAATTTCCTGCACGATGACCTGCTGCTCGCGATCGATCTCGTCCTGCTCGAACTGGGAGTTCTGCAGGATGTCGGAGAGGATGTCGCCGGCGAGCGCCACGTCTTCCTTGAGGACGCGGGCGAAGTAGCCGGTATGCTCCACCGAGGTCGCGGCATTCAGGTCGCCGCCGACATTCTCGATGGTGGAGGCGATCTCGAGGGAGTTGCGGGTGGTGGTGCCCTTGAACGCCATGTGTTCGAGCATGTGCGAGATGCCGTGCTCGGCCGCGGTTTCGCTGCGCGAGCCGGCCTTGACCCAGATGCCGAGCGAGGCGCTTTCGAGATGGGGCATATCGTCAGTGAGCACGGTCATGCCGTTGTCGAGCGTGGTACTCCTGACAGTCACTTCAGCTCCTCCGACGCGTGGGTGCGCGCCATGATGAAGTTTTCGACTTCACCCTGATTATTGTCGAGGACCGTGAAACGCTCGGTCCTGTCATAAAGGTCAGACAACCACGCGGGCAGAGCCGGTTCAATGCCCGACGCGGCGAGCACGGCGGCGGGAAATTTCGCCGGGTGCGCGGTGGCCAGGGTGACCACCGGAGCCGAGCCGCCGGTCAGCGTGCGGGCGACGTTGACGCCGACCGCCGTATGCGGATCGAGCAGGTAGCCCGACGCCTTGTGCACGGTGGAGATGGTGAAGCTGGTCTCGGCCTCGCCGGTGCGCCCGGCGGTGAACTGGCGGCGGATGGCTTCGAGCCCATCAGGCGGGATGGAGAAGCCGCCCGACTGCCTGAGGCTCGACATCATGGAGACGACGGCTTCGGGCCGGCGGCCGACGGACTCGAACAGCAGGCGCTCGAAATTGGACGAGACCTGGATATCCATCGACGGGCTGATGGTCGGGGTGACGCCGGTGACCTCATAGCGGCCGGTCTCGATGGCGCGCGCGAGGATATCGTTGGAGTTGGTGGCGATGGCGAGGGTGCGGATCGGCAGGCCCATCTTCGCGGCGCAGTAACCGGCGAAGATGTCGCCGAAATTGCCGGTGGGGACGGCGAAGACCACGTCGCGATGCGGCGCGCCAAGGGCGGCGGCGGCGGTGAAGTAGTAGACGATCTGCGCGACGATGCGGCCCCAGTTGATCGAATTGACGCCCGACAGCTTCACCTCATCGCGGAAGCGACGGTTGGCGAACAGGCCCTTCACGATGTCCTGGCAGTCGTCGAACGTGCCGCGCAGCGCGAGGTTGTGGACGTTGTCGTCGAGCACCGTGGTCATCTGCCGGCGCTGCACCTCGGAGGTGCGGCCCTCCGGGTGGAGGATGAAGATGTCGGTCGACGGACGGCCGCGGAAGGCCTCGATGGCGGCCGAGCCGGTGTCGCCCGAGGTGGCGCCGACGATGGTGGCGCGCGCGCCGCGGCGGGCGAGGATCAGGTCGATGACGCGAGCCAGGAACTGCATCGCCACGTCCTTGAAGGCGAGCGTCGGGCCGTGGAACAGCTCGAGGACGAAATGGCCGGGCTCGAGCTCGACCAGCGGCGTCACCGAGGGATGCCGGAAGGTGGCGTAGGCCTCGGTGATCAGTTGCTGGAGGTCGGCGTCGGCAATCTCGCCGCCGACGAAGCGGCGGATGATGTCGAAGGCGACCTCGGAATAGGGCCGGTTGGCGTAACCGGCGATCTCGGCGTGGCTGACCTGTGGCCAGGTCTGAGGCACGTAAAGGCCGCCATCGCTGGCAAGGCCGGCGAGGACTGCATCGGAAAAACCAAGCACGGCCGCCCCGCCGCGCGTCGATACGAACTGCATTTAGAGAGGGATGCCCCGTGTTGGAGTCGCGCGCCTGCTGAGCGCTGCTTGTTCTGGGTTGCGAGCAAGGTAGTGAAACCGCGACGAAACCGCAAGTTTCTGGCTTGAGGTCAGGCTTGGCGTTCCGCCTGGGCCAGATCGGCCTGCTGGCGCCGGACCCAGAAGAAGAGCAGGAACGGCACCAGCAGGGCGAAGCCATACCATGTCATGGCGTAGCCGAGGTGGTTGTTGGGGAATTCGACCAGCGTTTCGCCACCCTGCGGCAACGCCCCAGCCGGGCCGGCGGGCAGGTCGACATAGACCGGCGCCACCGGCTGTGGCAGGTCCCCGGCCATGGTGGCGAGACGGGCGGGGTCGCGAACCCACTCGACATGGCGGGTGAGATCGGGGGCCGGGGTGAAACTGCCGATCGCTTCGGCATTGCGCGCGACGCCGGCGATGGAGATGAGGCCGGGTTCGAGCGAACCGCCCTGGGCGAAAGCGGGACCGGACGCCTCGGGGACGAAGCCGCGGTTGACGAAGACAGTGCCGCCGGTAGCCAGCATGAACGGGGTCATCACCCAGTAGCCCGGCCCCGAGAACTTGCCCCGCGGCTCATCGAGGCTGGTGAAGACGAGGACGGTGCCCTGTGGGCGGTAGGTACCGGTGAGGCTGACCGGGCGGAAGTCGTAGCCGTCGGCCTCGAACACCGTCCAGGCCGCGAATTCGGGGAACGGCTTTGCTGGCTCGTTGAAGCGGGCGGTGACGTTGGCGATCAACTGCTCCTTCTCGCCGAGCCGCTCGACCTGCCAGGTGCCGAGCACGATGAACAGCGCCATCAGCGCCATGAAGACGAGAAAGGCCCAGAACCGGGCGCCCCGGACCGGGGTTTCGGCCGTCACGTCAGCCATCGAGGCGACCTTCGCCGGAGCTGTTGTGGAACTGCAGGGCGACCATGGTGGCCTTGAGCGGCCGCATCAGCGAGAGCGCCAGGATCACCACGCTGGGCAACCACAGCAGCAGGTGGACGAACGGTGGCGGGTGGAACAGGCCCTCGACCACCGCCGCGGCAGCCATAATGACGAAGCCGACGATGAGGATGATGAAGACGGCCGGGCCTTCAGTGTGGGCGGCGAAGCTCAGGTCGAGCCCGCAGCTCTCGCAGCGCTGTACGGTCTTGAGGAAGCCGCTGAACAGCGGGCCTTCGCCGCAGCGCGGGCAGCGGCAGGCGAGCCCGGTGGCGAAGGGGGATGGCAGGCGCTCGGGGGGCTGGCTGGTCATGATGGGCGGTAGTTTAGCACATTGGCGGCGGCGTGGGTGGGGTGTTTGGACGCGGGGAGGTGGGCGCAGGGCAGCCAGGCCGGAGTTTGTGGCTCCCCCCTCCACCGGCTTCGCCGGTCCCCCTTCTCCGCGTCGCCCACGGAGAGATCGGTGGCGGAAGCACAAAGGGCGCAGCTCTTGCCGCGCCCCTGTCAAATAACCGGCCGTTGCTGGACTCAGCCGCCGTGGGCCAGCTGCACGCCCCAGCTGCCCCAGACGTAGATCGAGGCGAAGAGGAAGAGCCAGACCACGTCGACGAAGTGCCAGTACCAGGCTGCGAATTCGAAGCCGAGGTGATGCTCGGGCGTGAAGCTGTCGCGCATGGCGCGGACGAGGCAGACGATCAGGAAGATCGTCCCGATGACGACGTGGAAACCGTGGAAGCCGGTCGCCATGAAGAAGGTCGCGCCATAGAGGTTGCCGGTATACTGGAAGCCGGCCTCCGAATATTCCAGCACCTGGCAAGCCGTGAACAGCAGGCCGAGCAGGACAGTGATGACGAGGCCCCAGACCAGGCCGCGCTTGTCCTTGTGGAGCAGCGCATGGTGGGCCCAGGTGACGGTGGTGCCCGAGGTCAGCAGGATCAGCGTATTGAACAGCGGCAGGTGGAAGGGGTCGAACAGTTCGACGCCGGTCGGCGGCCAGCTCGTGCCCATCGAGGCGATGCGGGCGTACTGCTCATGCGCTTCCTGGTTGAAGAAGCCGTCGAAATAGGCCCAGAACCAGGCGACGAAGAACATCACTTCGGAGGCGATGAACAGGATCATGCCGTAGCGATGGTGCATCATCACCACCGGGGTATGATCGCCGGCCTTGCCCTCGCGGATCACGTCGCTCCACCACGCATAGAACGTGTAGAGGATGCCGACGAAGCCGATCAGCATCACCCAGATCGGAGCGATCTCGTGGAACCACAGGATGGCGCCAACGGCGGTGACGAAAGCCGAAACCGAGCCGACGACGGGCCACGGGCTGGGGTTTACCAGATGATAGTCGTGATGCTTGGCATGCGCAGCCATGTCAGCTTCCCTCGCTCGGAACGGCATAGAATGTATAGGACAGGGTGATGTCTCGAACAGGGTCGAGATGGTGGTCGTTGGCAATATCCGGATCGACGAAGAACGTCACCGGCATATCGACGGTCTCGCCCGGCTGGAGCGTCTGCTCGGTGAAGCAGAAGCACTCGATCTTGTTGAAGTAGAGCCCGGTGGTTTCGGGCGTCACGTTGAAGACCGCCTGGCCGGTAATGGCCTTGCTGGACGAATTGTGCGCCTTGAAGATGATGGTCTCGACGCTGCCGATCCTGCCGGTGATCGGCTGGGCGGGCGTGACGGACCAGGGCAGCGCGCCATCGATGTTGGAATCGAAGCGCACCGTCATCTCGCGATCGATGATGCCCTTGACGTTGCCGGTCGAGACCTGCGTCGTGCCGTCGAGCCCGGTGAGCTTGCACAGCATGTTGTAGAGCGGCACGGCGGCATAGGCGGCACCGACCATGAAGGTGACGAAGCCGAGGCAGTACAGCGCAACGCGGGTGTTGCGCCTGAGGCGGTCTTCGTCGCTGATCGGGAGGGTAGCGTCGGTCATGCTCAGAGCACCCGATCGAAGACGTGCGGACCGAGCTTCACGATGGTGAGCACGTAGAAGATCACCACGATGGCGCCCAGCACCAGGCCGAGCGCGATCGAACGGCGGCGCCGACGGGCGATGAACTCGGCGTCGAGCGCCGCCTGCTTGTCGATCTGCGGGACAGGCTCGGTCATCAGAACCATCCCAGCATGCTCGCGGCACGATCGGTGATGAGTGCGAGGAAGATGATGAACAGGTAGCTCAGCGAATAGGTGAACAGCGTCCGGCCGGCCTTGCGCATCGCCTTGTCTTCGGTGGTGCGGAACAGCCGGTAGGCGAGCCACA
>Ga0209512_1003944_pt1 | contig 13468 bp, 15 predicted proteins | sample frozenSSSSmetaG_FD_184142 | JGI IMG/M metagenome (GOLD analysis project Ga0209512, IMG submission 184142) | Glacier valley bacterial and archeal communities from Borup Fiord, Nunavut, Canada, to study Microbial Dark Matter (Phase II) -... | ecosystem: Environmental > Aquatic > Freshwater > Ice >... | reverse complement strand
ACCATCCTCTTCTAGACCTTCCAGCGCTTTCGCATGAGTCCTGTAGACGAATTTGTTAATGGCCTGGATGAATTCTTCATGCAGCTTCTTCACTTGCAATTCCTTCTCCTGCCAGTTATACGTGTTGCTAGCGATGTCGACACATATATCCTTGTGGTAGTCGATCAGGGACTCTATCGAGTCAGGTGTGAGCTTAAAGGCCACTTCGTTTTCTAATATCATATCCACGCATAAAATATACGCCTCGATATGGAGAAGCTGGTAGCTGAAGCGGGTCTGTATGAACGGGTTTGAATCCTTCCGCAAGTCCACATTTGGTGCCCTTGATAGCATGATCGATGTCAGGGCCCATATCGCATTTTTTGACGACAACGTTTCTGTTAAACACCTCTGGTGCTGTGGTACGCTGTTGAGAGGGCGTTTGATCCGGTTTATCCTCTTCAAAGTTTGCGTCAACCATACCTCCACCGTTGACCCGAGAACTATATTGACAGATGAGGCTCTTGGCGCAAAAGCTGCGGCGGAGGCGGGTAATAGTTGAGGAGTCATCGATGACAGCGATGTATATGATGATGGGGTGTGACAGTATCGGCAACCAGAGTTTTGATGGCTAGGCTCTTCCAGAGGGGTGGGCCGTATTAAGAAGTCTAGGCAAAGATATAATAAGAACGAACGAGTGGTAAGTGACGGTCCTAAGTTGAGGACGACGGAACGCAGAAGGTCGACGCAGCGGCGAAACGAGGTTAGAAAAGTCAATATGATGGATATGGGGAGAGGCTGAGCTTTAAAGGGAGAAAGGTCTTGTCCCATACCATAAGAGAACGGCGGCCTGATGAGAAATAGGGAAGAATGTTTACTTTTATGAGCACGGATAGAAGCAGGAGATTATGTGGCAATTTCCTTCGCAACGAGATCACAGCTGCTCGAGGCTCTCATGGCTTGTACAATGGCAAGAATTGAGCTATTTTAGACCTGCGTACCAGCCACTCTCTATCCTCTCTTGTAGACTTTTCCTACTCCATTCCTTCTCCAACTTCCAATAGTTTAGACGCTGCTTTTCAGACCCAGGAGCACGATGAGCCAGCTGGCTGTAATATTTAAACTTCTCGCAGCATGTCTCCTCCTTAAGATCCAAATACCAGGAAAGTCTTGATTCTGCATCCTGTATAACGTTGTACTTATATGCTTTCAGTGAAGGTTCCTCTTTCATGAGCATAAAGGCTGCTTCTATCGATATATTGTGTGCATGTGTCCACCCTAATGTCTTTACATGATTTTCATATAACTCGAGGTGTTCTGATGAGGATAGCCACTTTCAACTCATTTAGCATTGCTTTACTTCCATTGTCTTTAGTTCAAACTTACTTTAGCAACATTTGCTTTGCATTTACTGCAAACATCGTCTATCGCAGGGCACTCTTGTTTCCAGAGGGCAAATTCGCAATAATAATTAAAGACACAGTTGCTGCACAACCTGCAACGCACACCGTTGCACATTTTGGAAGGGGGAAAACGGTGGTGGAGATAGTGAGGGAGGGCATCTAAGCCTTGCAGATACCGAGTGAAATGTATTCAGTCAGTGTATGTCAATGGAGCTCGACTTATATAGTTTTACCAGACGTTCGCAACGCTAGGGGCACCTCGCACCTGTCTTCCTACCTGCAAGATAATACCACTTGATGATTCCATGGGAGAGGAGAAGGAGAAGAAGCAGTTGAGGGAGACCGTGGCCAAGATGCGGAGGGCATATTATCGGTTGTTGAGCATTGGGGGAGCTCCAGAATCATCTGCGAACAAGAAACATTACCCAAGGATTTGCACAATCAGGCTTGAAGGTCGAGACGAGGTCCCAACCATAGAGCTGCCCCTACTATGCCCTTCAACTTACACCCATTAGTTCATACTATGTAGAACAAAGGGGTAATCTACCCGAATTGAACCGACTCGGAGATGTTTTCTTTTCGTATATTGATGCCAATCACAATGAATATTTATTACTAAGCGAATTTCCCGGATACAAAAAACCCTTCCCACATCCTACGAGTACATTTGTACTAGTAGAACTTCCCTCAGGATGTAGGATATTACATGCAGTATAATTATATATAAGTAGAGGCCATTATGCCCGACCGAATTACACCGTAGTGATGAGATTAGTTGCTTCGAAGAACTTGTTCGTTCGCGGGACGTTGAAAGTGGTGGGCTCAAAGCCAAAGAGCGCCGCCCACCAGCCCTACGACAACGAGATGGCGCTAGAGGCGTCTGGGTGGCGAGTGCCTGCCGCCAACCCCTGCCAGCGCCAGATCATACGGATTCCTCGATATTAGACCCAGACCATGGTCCATTCAACTCACACTGCCAGGGGCTTTTGCCCGTAAACGGCGGTACTACTCATTTTTTGTCAGGATGCACTGCATAAAGGAGCACGAGGCAGCACTTACACTTCATAATACGCATGCATTCTCCTGTCCATGAGCGCCGCCCTAACGCCAACCAGATATAACTGGAACTCCTCATAGGTCCACTATATTCAGTCATTCAGTACAGTTCCGGTTTTCGATTATCAATAGCGAACAGAATACGACATACCTTCATTCGCTCCATCAAGACGTACAATGCAAAACCCTCTAGGTCTTCGCGGTAGAATAAGAGATTCCATCTCCCCACCTCCTTCAGCTTTGAATCAGAGCTCCACCCTCCAATGGGGACCTTGTACTTCTTTTCGGTAACATTAACGAAGCCAGCATCTTCCATCCACCTCTTCGTCTTTCCTGCAACGTCAAATGTCACCCCGGACTTTTCACCAGACTTAAGAAACAGCGTCGCCCAATCGAACAAGACGTGTCCTGTGCCAACGCTGCCATCATCGGATCTGATGTGGACGTCGGTCTCGACATGCTCGAACCAGCCGCCGGGCTTAGTGGCGCGGAAGACTTCAAAATAGAGTTTGCGCCAGTCGCGTATAGAGCCAAAGAGTTCGCGGATATGCACAAAGTCGAAGGAGTTAGGAGCCCCAATGAATTCAAGTTGCGCGTCGTCGATCTCGAAGCGGAGGTTTGGGGGGACGAGGGAGGGTTGAATGGGGGAGATGTCTGTGGCGCGGACTTCGGCGGAGGGGAACTGGTCGGCAAAGTCGCTAGGAAGCAATTAGTAAGCTTGCAAAGTGCTTAGGAAGAAGAAAGAGAGGCTCACATGGCCCAGATGCCGGTTCCGGTACCGATGTCGATTACTTTCTCGTGGATTCTTAGCAAAAGTCTTGATGATGTCAGCTTCAGTGAAAGACGCAAACCTGTGGATTGTCTCCGATCGGCGCAAGGAATAGTTTATCGTCAAGGAGCAAACTGAACATGTGGTGGCTGGAAATGGTCAGAATTTGGGCTGCTTGTATTAATGAGTACCTACCTTATGTCAAGAGCTTCCATGGCAGCCTCGTCGTTTGGGCGCCTGTAAGGAGGTCAGTACGTGCCGCAGATGGAGGAGAATCTCATTGACAGCCATACCAATACTCTGCACCTTGGTAGTTGTGGTAGGTTCTGCGGCCAATAGTGCGATAGTCACGAATAGACGGGGTTATCGAGGTAGTAGAACATGCACTGTTGATATTTTAGCCAAGGTTGCTTCGCGCCTGCTTGCCGGCGAAACTCACTCATCATCATAGAAGCCAGAGTCAATATCGCTCTCATTTTGTTCCTACAACAAAAACTTAGAGTGGCTGTGTACTTTTGGCTCGAGAGGCCATACAATTGGAATATGCTCTTCTGATGCGTCAGTTGCTGGCGTGTTTTCTGTGGCCATAATTGCTGATGCTCAAAATTTGAGGTGTAAGAAGGGTTTCGATAGGATTATGTCCAGCCAGCAGTACTTGTATATATATGTGGCAGGTCCTCAGGGTTCCTTGAACTCCCATTCCACACTGGGCTCCGGAATTTTGATGATTACTGGTTGAAGGAAGGAAGAGGATGAAAGAAGAGGAAGAAGTAGTGGAGGCTGAGCGATGAGCAGCACGCGTGACCTGAGGCAACATAATAAAACGCCCCCAACATGACTAGGCACAAGAGAGTTCTTGCTTGATACAAGGAGAATCGATCTACATTGAGAGCTGCTGGGGTTCCCATCGCTGCTGTGCGTCGAGTGAGCGAAAGTAAAGGTCACCGAGCAGGTGGGCGAGAGCTGAGGCGACTGGTAGGGGGGCAGACTTGGGTGAGCGAAGGCAAAGGTCACCGAGGAGGTGGGGGACAGAATTGAGGCGACTAATGGGGTGGTTTGGGTGTGGACTCGACCTCGTAGAAGTTTGACTTCTTGGATATAATCCGCAACCTCTCATCACCGAGGAACCAAGAGTTGGCTTCATGCACACAGCAGTCCGGCTATACAACAATCAATACATGCCCAGAAATATTGATTCAGCAATAGGAGCAACCTACTTTCTTCGTGGTGTAACCGCTTTCATCATCTTGCAGATTCCAGGCTGCAGATGGAAGATGAAGATGAGCGGGGTTGATTGAAAACACGCTCAGAACGAATGAGCTCGGATACATAGGGGGCGTGCAAGAGCCTTTCGAAGGACAGTCTTCCCTGACATCATCTGATGAAGGGATGGATGAAGGGACGCTAAGCTTCTGCAACTGGCAGGCTGTCGCCTGAAATGCATCGGAAGGATAGTATAGGGATGGCATGACGATGATGAGAGTAAAGAAGGGCGGTGAAACGTGAGCGAATATGAATGAACAGAAATGAGATGAGGGCACACGCTGGTTGCCTCGTTCTGCAGCTTCTTCTTATACATTGAAGTGGATCCCCCACGTTCGAGAAGAGACAATATTATTATTCAAAACCCAAATCATGGCAGCACGAACCGTCTTCCTGCTCGGATTCCGTTGATTCATTTCCCGATACAGATTCATTCAGTAAAAGAAGAGGCATTGAGTGGGAAACTGATCCCAGCCCCATGTGAAAATCCCTCTGGTGGAACGCGTCTCGAGCCACTAGTGTTCAAACCTCTGGAGCATCATGAACGAAGATGAAGGATGGTACCTAGTCGGAAAACCCCGCTATTAGACCTCTATTTTGGTTCGTGTGCAAAGCGACCGTCGGAACGTACAGATGCAATGACCGCCTTTGATTGGCAGCCGAGAGTCGCATTGCTAGTCCAGAAATAGAGCACGTAGTCGACTATGTGCTCCATTTTCAGGCAAATCGCATCTCTCTGCTCTCTCATCAACAACCATGAGGCTTCTTGACGATTGCACATCTAAGTTCGAATTTGGGGCCTGTTCGATACAGACTCTCCCGTGTATGTCCCCCGACCAATACACCCTTCATGATTCTCAAGATTCCGTAATTCAATTCAGGACGACTGTTGATTATATGCCCTGCGAGGTTTCCCTCATTTTTCAGCCATTTCGCCGTCGTTGCAATCTCACATACCATGAGTATGAGATATATTGTTTGATCCCTCATGATACGCCTAATGAGGCGTTGTGTAGGCGTTCGATCATTGAAATTGCTCAACGTTTATACGAGATCCATTTTTCCAAAAATGCGGGGTATAAACTTGAGTTATTGGAGACAGAGTAAGCATTGAGGCATTGCCGAACTTTCAAGACTGACTTACACATAGGCTACAAATCTCTTTTCCGCCCCAAAGTAAAAAGCGAAAAGTGTCAGGCGGTGGTAGAGCCGCACACAGTCAAGCCAGCAGCGTTCCAGCTGACCGTACTTCTACTTCGAATCTTCAACCTGCCCCGAAGTGCCAGAATGTGTCGTTCTTTGCCTGGAAACCCGACGGACCTCCCCCAAAGCATCGAAAACTCGATGAGGGACCTCCCCACAAACCCTCTGGCGACAAGTCGATAGTCCTCTCCTTCGTGACTTGGAAGCCTGACGAAGACACATCTATTCAAGATGTTCGAGAATCTTACGAAAGGGCGAAACTGCAGTTTCCATCGTTGCCTCGGTTGGGAGAACGTGCTGATCATGCTCCCGGACTGACAAAGAAGCTGGCCGATTCTCATTTGGCCGAGTCGTGGGACCCTTTCATCTTGACCAAATGGCTGCTCCGATATGCTCTACTCGACGATGAGAAGTTGGCAAACCTGCGGAGGCAACTCAAACTGATTGCACAGAGAGTGCCAAATGGAACACAATGGACAGCGCGAACTGAAAAGTGTGGCCTCACTCCAACGGATCTGCATGAGCTCCTTCGAACTGCGTTTACGTCTGTTCCAACGGACCCGCGCAAACTCCTTGGGTCTGCGCCTACACGGAGTGACAACGAGGTATCATCGCGAGAGCCGACACCTGCTGGCGAGTTTCCATACATTCTGAGGATAGCCGCAGCTTTGCTTCATCAAGCAACCAGCTTCGATGCCCTGCAGACTACTTTTCGACGAGCGACGGCGATCACACGAATAGTCGGATATGCTTTAATGCGGGTATCTGAAGCAGCCGGAGAGGTGACCACTCCTCAGGTAAGCATATTCTACGAGTGTCCACATACAGCGCTAATTCAACCAGGCCAACGATTGTATGAAGACGCTGTTCAAAGGCAACGACGGTTGGCAGAAGCGATCTCGCAATCTTGCATGCTTCTGGTGTTGGGCAATGGCAAATCTACCGGCATGGAGAGGCCGAGAATTAGCGTTATATCTCATATTGGGTGAGTCAGTCAGTATGATGCCAGAGTTACTGCTGACAGGTGGTAGTTGAAGAAAACGGCGAGCGAGTCTTGCGCGAATTGTTCCAGCCGGCCGTGCCAGCGGCTGCCGGGGAATTTGTGTCATTATTGAGTGGTCAAGAGTACTCGCAAGACTCAAGCTCAACAAGCGTCCCAGGTGTAATAGAGATGGTGAAGGTGCTGCTTCGTGGTTACGTGAGGTAAGTCTTATCAGTCAGTGTATGATGCCTTGCTAAAATGTAGTCAACGTAGTGATGTCACCATCTGTCGCGCCCTTGGGTGCCCGGATTCATACCTGGATGCTAGCTGTTTCGATTCAATTGCACTCTTGAATAAGCCTTCCATGGGAGGAATCTGGGCAGGCACTGCGGACCAAGAAACGGAGCCAGAGAATGAAACCCAGCCAGAGGTCGCAGAGCACGAAGGTTCGCCACTCAATAGAGAGCAATCTTCTGTTCCAGAAAGCTCAACCGAAGACGCAGGTGAAAGAGGTGAATGAAAATGGCCTCTTATATCGAGATCAAAGCTAAAGACTATTACACTATAGGTGAAGGATTCGTCAACGTCGACCACTACCCTCACTTCTCCGTAGGCGACTCATTCGAAGATATGTTCACCCCCTTGGACGATGGACCTTATTTCAACTTCCCTTTCGACTTCACTGCTATGTAAAGGAGATCCACAGTCGACCCATCTTCCACCACGATTTCAACCCCTTTCTTGATGTGCACCATCGTTTTTGAACGCAATTTATTCCCTTCGAGCGTGGGATCAACTTCCGAGGCTTGGATAGCAATCAGATCTGCTGAACTTGAGGTCAAACGCGCGGTGTTCGGACCTCGGATTCGCAGTACATTGGTTATTTTGTCCTCATGGTCCTTGACTTAATTAGTATCAATAATGGAACGTATGAAATACACGCACCTCTTTGAGATCCAACGCCGTGAAGAGAGGCTCAAGAGCTTGAGGCAAATGCTTATCCACACAATATTCTTGGCCCTTGTTCTTTCCTTCCTCAAACTTAGCAGCTTCAAGGGTCTCCCCTAGCTTCTTCATAATATCGTCAATTCCATCGATTTCTGCCAAGTCTCGCTGGGACAGGTGAGACTTGTCCGATCCGGTCATAGGAACGTGTTACAGCTTGCAGCCGAGATAGAGATAGTGGGACTTGCAAGAGGTGGGATGAAGGAGGGGTAAATATCGCCGGATTCGTAGCACTGGTGTTGCGCAATCAGTCTCTGTGTTTTTGTGATTAGTTTTCCTTGTATACAAAGATTTTGCAACTCACTCTTCTCTCGTAAGGTTGGAATTAAGAGTCTAAAAGTATCCTCGGCGTTGGTCGCATATGTCGTAGAATGATAGAATTTTGGAGGGCCTAACGAGCTTGGGCCAGCCCAACATGTCATGTGATCATGTGACTCCGAACCAAGCTGGAAATCAGGCATAAATTTTGTTGGCCTTATAAACAGAAGGAGAAGTGTATCCTGCGAAGTTTACATTTAACACGTGACCATGTCAAAGTTTTGCTTTCATCAGGGAGGCGGCGAATGTCAGTGCCAATAGACAGAAGGTTAATGTCTGGCTCACTGCGGTACGGCAGAGCAAGATGTCAATTTCGCTCTCCGCCTCGGCCTCGTTGTTGGGTTCCGCGAGGTATAGTAAAGCGTGTGTGGCTCATTGTCCACGACTTGAAGGAAGCTGTCCGCTTCTCCCGTGACCAATTTGCTGTACTCGCGGCCTTTCTTAATCATATATGAATATGTCTGTGATAGGGCTGCTGCCATTAACCACTTGGAGTGGTACACAAACTTTTCCGCCGGATCTTTCGGTATCGTTAACGATTGATGAGTACTGTTCCCATCACCACTGGAAATCCAGATGGTATTCGTGATCGTACTCGTGGCCATACGTGCACAAGCCGCAGCTGCCATATGCATCAATACCACTTCACGATCCCAATGCAAATGTGCTAATATGCGCTTGGGAGTTCTATAAGCCTAGTCAAGATAAAACTCCTACACCAACCCTTATCAGAATAATATATACAGTCCATAAAGAGCCAGGCGGTTTGTCCAAGACGTTGCTAGCAATGCGTTGAATCAAGTGTGATGGGAAGGGGAAGTATATCCTCGCGTTCAGTGAGATGATTTTTCTGTGTGATGCGACTGCTTCTTCGTAGAGACTATGTAATCACATTCTATCGGTTCCGAAAGGATCCTATATTTGTCTCACTCAGTCGACTAACCCTAGCCCTTGGCAGTGAAAGTCCAGTACATTCCGTCTCCTGTTCTTCTCCTGTTCAGTCACCGCCATTATGCTACTGCACCACTTTTGCAATCCTGAGGGCGGTTTATAAGCTCTGAGTTACCGATTCTTATGTCACCGAGTTGACGGTGTCGGTCTTAAAGCTCTTCCACGTCCAAAACACCATCCACAACGCATATCCGGAAATGTGTGCAAGACATGTCAACGACGACGTCAGAAATGCGACAAGGTCCTGCCAACATGTGGGATATGTACTACGATGGGATTGAAGTGTGAAGGATACCCGTTGTGTTGGCATGGCATGACGAGCAGAGGGAAACTGGCGGGCAAGACAATCCCGGTTGATGATGCCATGGGAGAGAAGAAGAAGAAGGATTTGAGAGAGACTGTGGCCACCGCAGCTCCGATGGTCACCATTTTCAATCCAGAGACGCTGGGCAAGGTTGCACTTCCTACTGTCGACAGAATATATCCAGTCATCCAGAGCATTATGCCTGCGACAACTCGCGAAGATGAAGCTATTGTAACGGTCGATAATACGTCGACGACAGCGGCTCTAGAAACACAGTCGGACATCTGTCAAACCCTGGATGCCTCTGATGACGAAGAAGCGGGAGTGCAATCAACTGCGAATGGCAATCCTGGGATGGCCGGGCGCCAGCCAACGGATGTTGCCATTTCCAACATGCCTCGTCCCGCCAGTGAAATACTCTCGATGGTATGGCAAATGCAGCAACGAAATCGAGAGATGGAAGAGGAGATAAGGGTGTTGAAGGAAGTCATTTGGAATGGAAAAATCAATCTACCAGTTCGGTTTTCAGCGTCCCCCAGGAGACATATTTGGCGACCCTTCATTGTGCGGCTGCGAGAGAGGGCCAATGGCAGGATCGACTTTCCGAGTCCACTTCCATCGAAAGAACTCTTCGCGATATATTTTCAAAGATTTCCTGGTCTTCATTCAAGCTCGCTACAGGTCTTACCTTCAGTGTTGTCTTTGCAAGTCATGAAATTCGTGGACGGAGACAGACGTGGCATTCCCAGTACAACTGCGCGACGCCTTGCCAGCGTAGATTGCGCAGCTTCAATTGACAGCGCCCGGAGGAACTTACCTCCGATGTTTTCGCCGATGCAGTTAGGCCTCTCCGCCACTCCTGCGCAAACCTCCGCCGCACTTCGTCCTCCCTCACCCACCCGCTGCGCTCGGTTCACGGCCATGAACGCAAGAGACAGCTTCGTGCCCTCGTTGGACAAAACCACAGAATACTATGTTGGCGGCGAGGTCGTCGCAGTCGTGACCAGCCATCCGCAAGTTAACATCTTAATCCGAGGGACATTGGACCTGACCGCATCGAGGAACTGGACGAACCTTTTCCCGATCGTCGCGCAATACAGTATCGGTGCCTTTTGTGAGCCCGCTGGTGCACGCGCCGGCGAATACTTGAGATGTGCCAACTTTTGGATCTTTGGCCGACCAATAAGCCCAAAAAGCAGCTCGACTGGGGTAACCTGAAACCTTGTGCAGTGACCAACACCAGTGACCAACACCTAGAAGAGTATGGGATTGCCAGCGAACACAGCGGGAACCAACAGGTAGCGAGAAAAGCGTCAACCCTAATGGCTAGACACCGCTCCACAATGCTCCATCTCCTCACAATTCCCACCAGCCCCCTCTGTGGGAAGCGCTGTGGTGGCTCTAGCGCTCCTATCCATGCGATTTCATAGTCAGGGAGATCTCTGAGTGGCTGCTGCTTAGGCTATTTTAAAGCGCTGATTGGGATTGTGATGACCTCGCAGCCACGGCGAGTATGTCGTGGCTCCAGCGCTACGAGAGTGCCACTACCCCGTGCGGGAACTGCCATAGGCACATCAAGACGTGAAATGGACGAAATATTCTAACATCAAGACGCACAAAAGGAGAACGTTACCACTCCCTTGGGATACCACCGATATGCATCACTCAACTGAGCTGGCCGAGCGTGGGAAAGGAGGCAGATAGCACTTTCCATCCACTGAGGCCGAGGAACTTCTCCCAAGGAGGGACTAAGCGAGTTGGCAGATCATGTGCTCGTTCAATTTCTTGGTCCTTCATAACGCGCCCACACCCCACGAAAGGCCTCCTCAAACTTCACAGTCGTCGTCGTAGTTAGACCTCACCACCGCGAATCTGCGATATACATATACTCGGTGTTAAGCTGGTTCTCCCCTCGCATTTATCATCCTTCAGTTTCATATTTGTTATATATATTAGCTTCTAGTTGTGTTGAGCATCTTATCGTCGTTTATTCGGATGTATCGCGATCCCTCAATACTAAACCAAAATGCGCATCGGATGTCTGCAGTTCGCCCCTCAACTCGGAGATGTCGACCAAAATCTCAACAGAGCTGATGCCGTACTGAGCAAGGCGAGTCCAAAAGACTTGGACCTTCTGGTTCTGCCAGAGCTTGCATTCTCTGGTGAGTTCCCTGAAACGATTCTGCTCCACTTTCATGCAAAGCGCTTGGAACCCCGCGATATCAACACGCTTTGCAAATCTTGAGGGGTTTCAAGACGTTATCTCCTATGCCGCTTTTAAGAGGTTTTCTCTCTTAATCGATCTCTTTTCATGGTTTACGGCTTCAAGTTGTTATTTCAGGCGTATGCCAGCCTCGTCTGCCAAAATATCAAACTGACTGAGACAGGTTATAATTTCAAATCTTTAAAAGACATATCACCGTACCTTGAACCGACAGCAGCAGGCATCAGCTCATTATGGGCGAGGACGACAGCCTTGAAATACGACTGCGTGGTAACAGTGGGCTATCCAGAGAAAGTGGACATCACACCAAAGTGGCCAGCGTAGGTTATATATGCGTCCTTTCTAGCGCACTTACTGACCTTTGCCTGTCAGGTCTCCGGAATACTACAGCTCTTCCATCACGGTAAACAGGGAAGGCGAGACGATCGCGAATTATCGGAAATCGTTCCTCTATTACACTGATGAGACATGGGCGTTAGAAGGACCGGATGGATTTTATGACGGCGAGATAGAAGACCTCGGGAATGTTGCCATGGGGATATGTAAGTGGCCAACCAAAAATTTTGAGCGTGAGTTTTCAAATACTTGCGTGTGAATAACGTGCTAACTCAAGTGTGTTCAGGTATGGATTTGAAGTAAGCAGTCAATGACATAAACCAGGGATCTTTACTAATCATTTCTACAGTCCATATAAGTTTGAAGCCCCATGGAGCGCCTGGGAATTTGCGTATCACATCCTGCATAGACAAGCCAATATTGCCATAGTATCGATGGCTTGGCTCACTCGCGAGGACGCAAGATCATACAGCCGAACTCCCAAGGAGCCTGACATGGAAACTCTTGCATATTGGGTAGCACGGTTGGAACCCCTGATAAGAGCTGAGGATGAAGGAGAAATCATTATCGTGCTTGCAAATAGAACTGGCGTGGAAGGCGAAGCTGTTTATGCTGGCACGAGCGCAGTGTTGGGGATCCAGGCAGGAGAAGTCAAACTTTACGGCGTCCTCGGCCGCGGCGAGCGAGAGCTTCTCGTAGTCGATACTTCACGACGACCACAAGCAAAGCTTGTGCGTGATCCTGAGACGACTTTCAGAGAGAGGGCATCAGACAAGACAACGAATAGTGGCGTCTCCAGCGAATCGAAAAGCTCCAAGAACACGCAGAGCACACAAAGCTCTCTCCCTGATGATGAAGAGGAACATGTTGCCAGTATCGACGAAGTTCTTGCTACGGCCACTCCTCTCTCACCTGTCGAGCCGCTCTCCCCGCACACATTCTTCGGTAAATCGCCAACTCCAGCAGCAGAACGCCAGCCGTTGAAGTCGGCCATCGAAGTAAGGCACGACACTTCCGCCCCCAACAACTCCAGCACCTCGAATAACTCCCATATCGCCGTCCAAGCAATACCACCACCGCCGCCTGTCAGAAGCGAGGAACAACAAGTTCTCAAGTCAAGTACAGAGAGTGGACACCATGCGCTGAAGTCAGCAATCAACGGCACAGAGAGAGAGAGAGAGAGAGAGAGAGAGAGAGAGACGCATCGCAAGCATAGCGCTACGCCAGCGCCGGACGATGTATCAGACGGCGTCTTCGAGCGGCCGTCGAGTCCGAAATCCAGAAATGCGAGTCGCACGCGCCAGCCGGTACAGCAGGAACAGGCGCTTTATACACATGATCTTGCGGGCGTGGAGCCTGAGGCTAGGCACACGTCGAGTCGCAACAGATCGAGCAGCAGAAACGGCATGGCGAGTAGGTACCTCGTACGCGGAGGTAATGTACGCGGAAACGTCAACGAGCCGAATTCTGCGAATGATGCGGTTGTGGCGAATGGGAATGATAGCGGCGATGAGGAGCGACTGCTCGTTCCAGTTGAATTTGGGAATATGTCGCCGAGGCCGCGGAGCACGGGATGGTGAGGGTCGTCGGTTGACTTGACGACACTCCGCAGTGAGAGTGTCTGTCCTGGGCAGACGAGGTCTGTTTGGCCAAGTCCGTTTTTGAGACGGGTAGT
>Ga0209512_1003943_pt1 | contig 13469 bp, 10 predicted proteins | sample frozenSSSSmetaG_FD_184142 | JGI IMG/M metagenome (GOLD analysis project Ga0209512, IMG submission 184142) | Glacier valley bacterial and archeal communities from Borup Fiord, Nunavut, Canada, to study Microbial Dark Matter (Phase II) -... | ecosystem: Environmental > Aquatic > Freshwater > Ice >... | reverse complement strand
GATCTTTTTCCTCGAGGCGCGCGGTGTCGGACGGCGTGAGATCGTCGGCCACGAGGATGCATTTGCCTGAGGGCAAAACCGGCTCGCGGCTCACCACGCCGGAGAACAGACGCAGCACGCGCTGGCCGATGTCGCGCAGATCGGCGGCGCGACCAGCGAGACGCTCATTCTTGAGGCGGCTTACTTCGGCGACGCGGCGTTCGATCACTTGCTGCCAGGACCATGGGGCGCTGTGGCCCTCCTCTATGATGGCGACCACGTCGGCATGCAACTCGAGGTCGGCGATGAGGGCTTGATGGGCTTTAAAAATCTCCACTTCGGCGGGAAGCGGGCAAGCTTCGGCATCGTTTTCGAGACGTTTCAAATCGGCGCCGGCTTCGGCGAGAATTTTATCGAGGCGGCGGCGCTCGGAGGACGGTTCGCCACGGGTATCCTCGACGGCGAGCATCTCGGCGCGGAAACGGAAAATCGGCGCGATGGCTATGCCGGGCGACGCAGAGGTGCCGACGATGACCGCAGTGACGGTCTCGGGAGGCGTCCAGGCTTGGGCGGCGGTTGCGTGAAGATCGGACGGTTCGTCGACGTCGCCGAGTCCGCTTTCCACGGCTTCACGGAGAACGGCAAGCGCGGCATCGGCATCGCTGCCGCGTGCTTCGATGCGCAAGGTCACACCGCTCTCCACGCCGAGGCGCAGGAGCGAGGCCATGGCTTTCCCATTGGCGGCGCGGTCGCCGTGGACGATACGAATCTCGGACGAAAAATCGGCGGCGATCTCGGCAAATTTTGTCGCAGGACGCGCGTGCAGGCCGGCGTGTCCACTCAAGACGACTTCGCTGGAAACTGAACCGGCCCAAGGCTCGATAGGCGCAGACGCGGATTTTTCATCGGGCGTGCGGCGACGGAGGGCGGCGAGAATGTCGCTGGCGTCGGTCGTGGTCGCGAGACGCTGGGCGGCCGCGTCGTCGTCAAGCACGTCGGTGAGCGCGGCGAGGATTTCAAGATGTTCGTCACCGCGCGCGGCGATGCCGACGACAACGTGGACGACCTGCTCGTCGTTCCAGCGAACGCCGGCGGGAATTTGCACGACGGCGAGGCCGGTTTTTTTGATGAGCGCGCGATCCTTCTGTTGGCCATGCGGGATGGCGATGCCGTGGCCGAGGCAGGTGTTGGCCTGACCTTCGCGGGCGAGCATGCTGGCGATGTAACCCGGTTCAATGTAGCCGGCCTCGACGAGGAGCTCACCGGCGAGACGAATGGCGGCGGCTTTATCAGAGGCGGTCGCACCGAGCCGGATGGTTCGCAGCGTGAGCGGAAGATCGGAAGGGCGTGATTCGACGGTCGTCATGGCGGGGTAATTTTGGCCGATCAGGCGGTGGCGGCAACCGGTGCGTTGTCTTTAGGGAGCGTCAGTAACAAGGCGCCCGTGGTGACCACCGTGCCGGCGATGATCGCGAGCAGATAGGGAATGAGATGCGTGACCGCACCGGGAATCAGGAGGGCGAAAACGCCGCCGTGCGGCACGAGGAGCTGCACGCCGGAGACCATGCTGAGCGCACCGGTGACGGCCGAGCCGAGCATGAGCGCAGGGATGACGCGCAGCGGATTCTTGGCGGCGAAGGGAATCGCGCCCTCGGTGATGAAGGCGAGCCCGAGCACGGCGGCGGCGCCACCGGTCTTGCGTTCGTCGGCATCGAAGCGGTTTTTCGCGAGCCACACGGCGAGGGCGATGCCGAGCGGAGGCGTCATGCCGGCGGCCATGATCGCGGCCATCGGCGTATAGACGTGGCTGCCGAGCAGGCCGACACCGAAGGTGTAGGCGGCTTTGTTGACGGGGCCGCCCATGTCGAAGGCCATCATCGAGCCGAGGATCACACCGAGCAGGACGGCGTTGGCGCTCTGCATGGAGTTGAGCCAGTCGGTCATGGTCGTCAGGATCGCGTGCACTGGCGGCGCGATCACGAAGATCATCGCCAAGCCCACCGTGAGCGTTGAAAGAAACGGCAGGATGAGGACAGGCTTCAGGCCTTCGAGGTTGTCGGGAAGCTTGATTTTCTTGGCGAGAAACAGCGTCAGATAACCGGCGAGAAAGCCCGAGACGATGCCGCCGAGGAAACCGGCGCCTAGCTGTTGCGCAAGCAGGCCACCGACGAGGCCGGGCGCGAGGCCGGGACGATCCGCGATGGAAAATGCAATGTAGCCGGAGAGCACCGCGACCATGAGCTGGAAGGCCGCGCCGCCGCCAATCTGGCTGAGCGCGGCGGCGAGGGTGCCTTTTTCGTTGCCCGCGTAGATGCCACCGATGGCGAAGGCCAGCGCGATGGCCAGGCCGCCCGCGATCACGATGGGCAACATGTGCGACACACCCGTCATGAGGTGCTTGTAAGGACCGCTGCGCGCGCTGCCGCGACTCGCTTTGAGTTGCTCGACGCTTTGCGCAAGGCCGGCGGAACCGGCGGCGGGCACGGGCAACGCAAGGGCGTCGGTGATGACTTTCTGGCCGTGGTGCATCGCCTCCTTGGTGGAGACCCGGGCAAGGGCCTTGCCGCCGAAGCGGGCGAGATCGACGTTGGTGTCGGCCGCGATCACGACGGCGTCGGCCGCGGCGATTTCCTCGGGAGTGAGCTGGCTCTTCGCACCGACCGAACCTTGCGTTTCGACGCGGATATCATGGCCGAGCGCGGCGGCGGCTTTTTTCAAGGCCTCGGCCGCCATGAACGTGTGGGCGATGCCCGTGGGACACGAGGTGATGCCGACAAGGCGCTTGCGGGCCACGACCGCTTTGGCGGCGGCCGGGAGCGTAGAAGCTGCGGGCGCAGCCGGAGCGATAGCGACAGCCGGTGAAACGCGGGCGAGCGCGGCATCGAGGATTGCCTGCGGATGACGGATCGCCGCGCTGGTGCGGGTTTCGTAAACCGTCTTCCCGTTGAAACGCGCCGTGTTCACGGCGGCATCAACCGCGAGCAGGATCACATCGGCGGCGGCGATATCGGCGGCGGTCAACGCGCCGATCGGGCCGGCAGGATCAGCGACTTCAACTTTGAAGCCGTGTCCTGCTTGGGTGGCGACCGCGCGAAGGGCTTCGGCGGCGAGACGGGCATGGGCGGTTCCAGCAGGGGACGCCGTAAGAGCGACTATCTGTTTCATGGGGTAAAGGGGTTTCGTTAACTTTCGATATCCTTCGTTTATTTTTCAAAATGTCAAACGAAAGGTTTCATATTTTTATTTTTTCTCGAAAAATAAGCCCGAAATAACAATATCATGCTTTCATAAGCTTTCACTTTGATGATGTTAGGTCACATCGCTTTCGATTCCCTTCGCCCATGCCTTCCCCTACCCTAACTGACACTCCCGACGACAAGACCCTCATGACGCGCCATCGCCGCGAACGCATCGTCGAGCAGGTGCAGCGCGAAGGCTCGGTCCGCGTGGGCGATCTGGCGGTGCGTTTCGACGTATCCGAAGTCACCATTCGCAGCGACTTGGTGATCCTCGAACGCGAAGGCCGCCTGCTGCGCGACCGGGGCGGCGCAATCACCAAGGGCAACCACCACTTCGTCACGTCGCTGCTCGGCGTGGACCAGCGCGCATCACTCCACCTCGACAAGAAACGCCGTATCGGCGCGGCGGCGGCGCAACGCGTTTTTCCCGGCGACGCCATCATCCTCGACGCGGGCACGACGGCGGTCGAAATCGCCCGGCTGCTCGTGAACACCACTCCTCTCACCGTCGTCACCAACGCCCTCAACGTCGCCCTCGAACTCGGCGCCGCCCCCGGCCAGCGCCTGATCCTGCTCGGCGGCACGTTCAACCGCGAATCGGCCAGCACCGTGGGCGCGCTCACCGAGCAATGCCTCGCCGAACTCTCGGTGCAGAAACTTTTCCTCGGCACGCAGGCGATGGACGTCGACGGCCTCAGCGACTCGACCATGGAAATAGCGCAGGCCAAACGCGCCATGATCCGCTCCGCGCGCCAGGTCATCCTAGTCACCGACTCCAGCAAATGGGGCACGTCCAGCCTGACCAAGGTCTGCCCGCTCGCGGAAATCGACACGATCATCACCGACTCCGATCTGCCCTCTGAGGCGCGCTCGCAGATCGAGGCGCTCGGCATCGAACTGGTGCTGGTTTGATTAAACCAAACCCGATTGATCACGGAAACACCGAAGCACTGAAAAATACGGCCTCTTCTTTCGCGTTTCCGTGCTTCCGCGATAAATCAAATCCGGATCGGCGCCGTCCTTAGCCGCGCTTCAACTTCAGCAGCCGCTCGCCCGCCGCATGCAGAGTCGCCGGCTTTTTCGCGAAGTTGAGCCGCACATAGCGGTTCTCGCCATTGGCGAAGAAGCTCGATCCCGGCACCGGCGCGACGCCGATCTCCTTCGCCATCCAGTGCGCGAACTCCACGTCGCTCACAAAACCAAAAGGCGAGATGTCCAGCATCACAAAATACGCGCCCTCGGGCCGCGTGTAGGCGAGCCCCGTCTGGTCGAGATAGCCGAGCAGCACGTCGCGCTGCGCCTGATACTCGGCGCAAAGCCCCGCGTAATACTCCGGCCCCCACCCCAACGCCGTGACCACCGCGTGCTGCAACGGCGCCGCCGCGCCCACCGTGAGAAAATCGTGCACCTTCCGCGCCTGCGCGATGATCTCCGGAGCCGCATGCAGGTAGCCCAGACGCCAGCCGGTGATGGAAAATGTCTTCGACAGCGACGACACGCTCAATGTGCGCTTCGCCATCCGCGGCAGCGTGGCGAAATACACATGCTTCCGTCCGTCGAACACGAGGTGCTCATAGACTTCGTCCGTGATGACAAACACATCAAACTCTTCGGCGAGCGCCGCGATCTGCATCAACTCCTCGCGCGTGAATACACGCCCGCACGGGTTCGACGGATTGCAAAGAATAAATGCCTTCAACCCGCCGCCCGTTGCAAACGCCGCACGCAGCTCCGCCGGATCGAATCCGTAGCGCGGCGGATGCAGCGGCACATGCACGGCCACCGCTCCGCTCAGAATCGCGTCGGCGTTATAGTTTTCGTAGAATGGCGCAAACATCCCGATGCGGTCGCCGGGATCGCACACGGTCATCACGGCCGCGAGCATCGCCTCGGTCGCGCCGCAGGTCACTACGAGTTCGCGCAGCGGATCGACCGGCAGGCCGGTGAAACGCGTAAGCTTGGCCGCCAGCGCATCGCGCAGCTCGGGCGAACCCCACGTCACCGCGTATTGGTGGCGGCCCGCGTCCATCGCATCCTTCGCCGCCTGCACGAGTGCCGCGGGCGGATCGCCGTCAGGAAAACCCTGCGAGAGATTGATCGCTCCATGCTGCGCGGCGACGCGCCACATCTCGCGGATGAGTGACTCGGTGAAGACCGACGTGCGGCGGGAGGTGCGCGGCATGGCAAAAGAAGTGGCGGCTTACTGCGGAATCCTCAACTCCATGCCTATCTTCAGGTCGTTCTGGCTTTTCATCACGTCGCGGTTTGCGGCGTAGATGTCCTTCCAGCGCGACTTGTTGTTGTAGTAACGCTGCGCGAGGCTGAAGAGCGTGTCGCCCTTCGAGACCGTGTGTTTGCGTCCACCAGCGACGGACACGGGGGCAGTGGGACGCGGAGTGGGTGTCGGCGTCTGCCCGCTTGGGCGGTTGAGCGAAACCGTCGGCACCGAAGGTTGGGGTATCGGCTGCGGTTGCGGCGTGGGATCCGGCACCGGATCGGGTCCACGCACGATGGGCGAATCATTGGGATCCACCGCCAGCGGGGCCGAGGTATCGGGCGAAACAGGCGACACCGCAAGGGACGGGCGCGGCGTGTTGATGGCCTGTGTGCGCACGCCGATCAACTGGTCCTTAAGCTGGGTGTTCTCACGCTGGAGCTGGTCGAGTTTCTCAAGCAGATCGAGGCGCTCCATCTGGTTGTCGAGTGGCTGGGCGGGCAGCGTGCGGGCAAACTCACGCGTCGCCGCGTCGATGCGCTGGCGCACGAGATCTGCCTGGGGAGAGTTTGGCTTCAGCTCGCGAAACTTCCGGTAGTGGTAGATCGCCGCGATCGGGTCCTTGATGTGCTGCTGGTAGAGGATGCCGAGTTCGAGATGCGACTCGGGCGCGTCGTCGCCGCGCCGCTCGAGCACTTTCTGGAAAGCCACGAGCGCCTCCTGGTTGCGGCCCTGGCGCTGGAGTTCCTTGCCGCGACGGTAGTCGGAGTCGTCAATCTCGGCCGTAAACGGCGAGTCGGCGGAGCGCTCGCAGCCCGCGACAAAGAACAGCGTGGCGAACGCAAAAAAACAAAGGATGGGAAAACGAAGCCTCATCGACGGCGGGAAATGGGATTGAATGAAAAAAAGTTGCTCCTAAGTCTCGCAGACAGACTTTCGACTCAAACTCTAAATGTCCCTAGACCCTAAAACAGCCCTCAGCCGCGCCCGTGCCTGCATCAAAATCGAAGAGGAGGCGCTCGCCGCCACCGCCAAGGGCCTCGACAAGGGCTTCGTCGACGTCGCCCGGGGGGTCGAGGCAGTCGCCGGCACCGGCGGCAAAATCATCTTCAGCGGCGTAGGCAAATCCGCCCACATCGCGCAAAAACTCGTCGGCACCTTCAACAGCATCGGCCTGTCCGCCTGTTTCCTCGACGCCACCCAGGCGCTGCACGGCGATTTCGGCCTCGTGGGCAAGGGCGACCTAGCGTTCCTCCTCAGCAACAGCGGCCAGACAGAGGAAGTGCTCCGTCTCATCCCCGTCCTGAAGCGCTTCGGCGTCGGCATCGTGGCCTTCACGAGCAACCCGGCGTCCGATCTGGCCAAAAACGCCGACTTGAAGCTCATCTACCGCGTTCCCCGCGAAGCCTGCCCGCTCAAGCTCGCCCCGACCGCCAGCACCACCGCCGCCCTCGCCCTCGGCGACGCCCTCGCGATGGTCCTCCTCGCCGCACGTGGCCTCACCCGCAACGACTTCGCCCAGTATCACCCCGGCGGCAACCTGGGCCGCGTTCTCCTGCTCAAGGTGAAAGACATCATGCGCAGCGGCAACCGCCTGCCCATCGCCCCCGAGACCGCCACCACGCAGGCGGCCATCCTCGCCATGACCAAGGCCCGCAGCGGCAGCATCGCCATCGTGCATCCGAAATCGGGCAAGCTCACCGGCATCTTCACCGACGGCGATTTCCGTCGCAGCGCGCTCACCGGCGCGGGCTTCCTAGAGAAACCCGTGGCCACCTACATGACCCGCTCGCCGAAGGTTGTCGCCGAGGACGCGCTGGGCGTGGACGCCCTGAACCTCTTCGAAGCGCACAAGATCGACGACCTCATCGTGGTCGACGCCAAGGGCAAGCCCGTGGGCCTCGTGGACGGCCAGGATCTTCCCAAACTGAAGATCGTCTGATTCCAAAGGTCTGACGTGGGAGCGAGCTTGCTCGCGATTTCCCGATCCTCGCGAGCAAGCTCGCTCCCACCTTTGCCTCATGCAGCCCCGCTACTCGCCCGCGCAAATTCTGCTAATTCTTACGCACACCGGCGTTTTTCGTCGTCCGTCGGATGGGAATTGTGGCTAAGTTGTCAGCATGGCTACGCCCCCGTTTTCCTATCAGGATACCTTCCCGCTCGGACCCGATGACACCGAGTATCGCCTCCTTTCCACGGAAGGCATCTCGACCGCGACCTTCGAAGGCCGCGAAATCCTCAAGGTCGACCCCGAGGTCCTCGCCTTCGTCGCCCAGCAGGCCATGCGCGACACGTCGTTCCTCCTTCGTCCCAAGCATCTCGCCCAAGTCGCCGCCATCCTCGACGACCCCGAAGCCTCCGCCAACGACCGCTACGTCGCCACCACCCTCCTCAAGAACGCCGAGATCTCCGCCGAAGGCATCCTCCCCTTCTGCCAGGACACCGGCACCGCCACCGTCGTCGCCAAAAAAGGCCAGCAGGTCTGGACCGGCGCCAACGACGCCGAGTTTATCTCGAAGGGCATCTACGAGACCTACACCAAGGAAAACCTCCGCTACTCGCAGACCGCCCCGCTCGACATGTTCAACGAGGTCAACACCGGCACCAACCTGCCCGCGCAGATCGACCTCTACGCCACCGAGGGCTCCGAGTATAAATTCCTCTTCGTCGCCAAGGGCGGCGGCTCCGCCAACAAGACGTTCCTCTTTCAGGAAACGAAAGCCCTCCTAAACCCCAAGGGCCTCGAAAAGTTCATCACCGACAAGCTCTCCTACCTCGGCACCTCCGCCTGCCCGCCCTACCACCTCGCGCTCGTCATCGGCGGCACCAGCGCCGAGGCCTGCATGAAAACGGTCAAGCTCGCCTCCGCCAAATACCTCGATCACCTCCCGACCACGGGCAACAACGAGGGCCGCGCCTTCCGCTGCCTCGAAACCGAAAAACTCGTCCTCAAGATCGCCCAAAACAGCGGCATCGGCGCCCAGTTCGGCGGCAAGTATTTCGCCCTCGATGTCCGCGTCATCCGCATGCCCCGCCACGGTGCCAGTTGCCCCGTCGGCCTCGGCGTCTCCTGCTCCGCCGACCGCAACATCAAGGCCAAGATCAACAAGGACGGCATCTGGCTCGAAAAGATGGAGACCAACCCGGGCCGCTTCATCCCCGCGAGCCAGCGCACCCTCAAGGACGACAAGGTTGTCCGCATCGACCTCAACCAGCCGATGCCCGCCATCCTCGCCGAGCTGTCGAAATATCCCGTGACCACCCGCGTGCTCCTCACCGGCCCGCTCGTCGTCGCCCGCGACATCGCCCACGCCAAGCTCAAGGAACGCGTCGACTCCGGCCAGGGCCTGCCCGATTACTTCAAAAACCATCCTGTCTACTACGCCGGCCCCGCCAAGACGCCGAAGGGCTACGCCTCCGGTAGTTTCGGCCCCACTACGGCGGGCCGCATGGACAGCTACGTCGACGGCTTCCAAGCGCTCGGCGGCTCGATGATCATGCTCGCGAAGGGCAACCGCTCGAAACAGGTGACTGACGCCTGCAAAAAATACGGCGGCTTCTACCTCGGCAGCATCGGCGGCCCCGCCGCGATTCTCGCCAAGGAAAACATCAAGCACGTCGAAGTCCTCGAATATCCCGAGCTCGGCATGGAAGCCGTGTGGAAAATCGACGTGGTTGATTTCCCCGCGTTCATCCTCGTGGACAACAAGGGCAACGACTTCTTCGCCCAAGGCTGCGGCGCCTGCCTCCCCGGCGGCATCCCCGCCGCCGTCGAAAAAGCAAAAGCCTGAGCGCCAGCCCGCAGCACACTGCGCCCGCCCTCCCAAGGCCACGCCTCACCGCGTGCTTTTTTGTGAATCGCGAAATTCGCCCTTGATTTGTATAATATTTCTGTAAAAACAGAAATTATGAACCTACCGAGCGCCGCCCACAAATTCATCGTTCACTGGGGCGAAATGGGCACGCGCTGGGGGATCAACCGCTCGGTGGCTCAGATCCACGCCCTGCTTTACATCGCCGCCCGCCCCCTGCCCGCCGACGAAATCGCCACCACCCTCGACATCGCCCGTTCCAACGTCAGCACCGGCCTCAAGGAGCTGCAAACCTGGGGCCTCGTGCGCATCGCCCACACCCTTGGCGACCGGCGTGATCACTTTGAGACTTCTTCCGATGTATGGGAGCTGTTTCGCATCATCCTGCGTGAGCGCAAGCGTCGCGAGATCGAGCCCACCATCGGAGTGCTTCGCGATTGCGTGACCGAAGCCACCGACCACCCGGCAACCGAACTTCCCCAGACCGCCCAACGCCTGACCGACATGCTGGAATTCATCGAATTGGCCGATGCCTGGGGCGAACGCGCCGCCAAACTCTCCCCCCAGAATCTCAAACGTCTCAGCAAGCTCGGAGACTCCATCTTCCGCCTCGTTGGGTGAGTTTTTTATGTCCCTTAATTTCTGTTTAGCCTGAAATAACTATAATAATATGAACACCACTACGCTCTGCTACGTCATCTATCTAGCCATCAGCTTGGCTCTCACGATGTGGGTCGCCCGCACTCTGCATCGCAACGGCCGGGTCTTTCTCGTGCAGGCCTTCCGGGGCAACGAAGAGATGGCCGATTCGGTCAACCACCTCCTCGTGGTCGGCTTTTACCTGATCAACGTCGGTTTCATCACCTTCGCCCTGCGCTTCGGCGACAAACCGACGACCGCCCAGGAGGCCTTCGAATTCGTCAGCACCAAGGTCGGCGTCGTGCTCCTCGTCCTCGGGGCGATGCATTTCTTCAACATGTTCAACTTCGATAAAATGCGCCGCAAGGGTCTCGCACATACGCCTCCCGCCCTGCCGACCCTTACTCCGAATACCTGAACCCGCCCGCCCCACTCTTCCGATGAAAATCATCCTCGCCGGCGGCACCGGACAAGTGGGGCGCATACTTCTACGCACATGGACACGCGCCGGCCACGACTGCGTCGTCCTCACACGGCATCCGCCCCCAAACGCAGCCTCCCGTAGCGTCGCGTGGGACGGATGCACCCTCGGCCCGTGGGTAACCGAACTCGACGGTGCGGACCTCGTCGTCAACCTGGCCGGTCGCAGCGTCAACTGCCGCTACACGGAAGCGAACCTGGAACGGATGATGCGTTCGCGCGTCGAGTCCACCCGCATCCTCGGCCGGGCCATCGCGCTTGCCAACAATCCGCCGAAACTCTGGTTGCAGGCCGGCACCGCCACGATCTACGCGCATCGGCATGACGCGCCCAACGACGAAGCCAGCGGCCTGATCGGTGGCGCAGAACCGGGCGTGCCCGCGCTGTGGAAACGCAGCATCGACATCGCCCTCGCATGGGAAGCGGAACTCAACGCCGCGCCCACGCCCCGCACGCGCAAGGTTTCGCTGCGCTCAGCCATGATCATGAGCCCCGACAAAGGCGGCGTCTTCAGTGCCTTCGCCACGTTATGCTCGCTGGGCATGGGCGCCCAAGGCAACGGCACCCAGTATGTCTCGTGGATTCACGAGCATGATTTCATCGCGGCCCTCGATTTCACCATCTGCCACGAAAGCCTCGCGGGCGCCATCAACCTCTGCGCGCCTCATCCGCTCACCAACCGCGCCTTCATCGCCACCCTGCACACCGCGCTCGGTCGCAGGCTGTCCGTGCGCGCCCCGGGCTGGCTGCTGGAAATCGGCGCATTTATCATCCGCACCGAAACCGAGTTGTTGCTCAAAAGCCGGCGCGTCATTCCCGGCCGCCTGCTGGACGCCGGTTTCCGCTTTCAGTTTCCCGACTGGCAGTCGGCAACCACTGAACTCGTCCGACGCTGGCGCCGATAACCGGCACCCTCACTTCATTTTTCAGCTGCTGCTTCAGGCACCTTCGGCAGGCCGAACAGTTCCTTGAAGCGCGCCGCCGCTTTGGGAAATTGCGTCGGCTTGTCCCCCACTCCCGGCGAGAGCTGGTGGTGTCCGTCGCCCGCGTTCACATCGAAGTAGCAGTGAAAAAGCACGTTGTTCGTCGGGTCGGTGATGAAGGCGTGCATCTGCTCGATGTAGAAAACGTTGTCCATGCCTCCGTGTCCGTCCGGCTTCTGGTTCGCGCCCCATTCAGGAAAGGAGAGCGGCTTCCCGTGCGCGGCGGCGAATTTCTTCCACCACAGCAGGCCGTATTGGCTGTTGAGATAACAATCCCAGACCTTCTTCCGGCGCGCGGCGATCTCGTCCTCGGTCGCAGTCGCCGGCCACGGGTAGGTGTTGGGCAGGTAACCGTCGTCGTAATAATCGAGTCCGATCGAGTCCACATACTCGTCGCCCGGCCATGATTTGTCCGCCGGAAACGCGAGGTAGCCGATGTTGGGATTGAAATTAAAATGGAGTTTCTCCGCGCCTGGCACCGCGCGCATCGTCGTCACGATCTGCCGCCAGTAGCCGGCGAAGGCCTCGGCCTTTTTAGCGTCGGTCACGCGCCAAGGCATCCAGCCGCCGTTGAACTCCCAGCCCGGCCGCAGGATCGCGTCGCCCAGCCCGTAGCGCACGAGGTTCTCGGCGAGTTTCTTGTAATGCCCGTTGTAGGTTCCCTTCGCGCCTTCTTCGAGCGACACCGGAATGCCGGAGGCGATACCCGTCTTCGGACCCGAGCCGTCCCACGGTCCCGCGAGCAACGAGACGCTCAGGATAAACCGGTTTCCCGGATGCGCGCGCATCCACTCGCTCCACGGCTTGAGCTGCCACGTGGCGCCCTCGATGTTGTTCCAGGTATCTTTGGGCTGGTGCGATTCCGGCCACACGGATGCGCGGTTGAGCCAGAGGGCAAACGCGTCGTGCTCGCCCTTCGCCAGGCCGCCCACATCCCAGCGATAAGCCGAAAGAAACGGCGCGCGCTGATTGTCATTGGCCGGAATCGCCGCCTCTCCGTCGGCGCCACGGACCGGCGAGATCAGACCGGATAAAAAGCCGGCAAGAATGCACAACACAGGGGTATTTCTCATGCGTATCCATACAAGGAAGCCCGGTGCATGCTGTGCAACGCCGCCGGCGAATGACAGTCAAGCACGCCGGACACGCCTGCCTCACCTCGCCGTCGCGATGCGGTGGGACAGGAGGGTGTTTCCCTCGCGCCAGAGGCCATCCATGTAGACCGTTTTCGGATACTTCGGCAGGCCGAACTCGTTGTTCTGAAGCTGGGTCACCACCTGGTCCATCGCGGCGGCGCCGACCTCCATCGCCTGCTGGTCGATCCCTGACCACGGATCGTCCTTGGTCGTGAGATCAAGCGAGGCAAAGCCGACATCCTTCGGCACATGCATTCCCATCGTCCGGAGCAAATCCAAGACATTGCTCAGGTTGCTGATCACGACATCGGGCTTATACTGGTGATACCACTGCGCAAAGGCGACGGCATCCATGCCCGCATTGGTGGGGACGGGCGAGAGCAGCGGAGGCACGCGATGCGCCTCGGGAATCGACTGCTGGTAGACCAGCAGCGCCGCGAGCCAGCTGCTGCCCACGCGCTCGCTTTGCTCGAGGCGGGTCGCAAAGCCGATGCGGCGGTAGCCATGGTGGCGCAGGTGGCGCAGCGCGAGAAACATGCCGTTGTAGTGCGCGTGCGAGGCACGATGCACGAGCGGACGGACGAGGGTGTGGCTGATTGCGGCGCTCGCAAAATGTTTCCAATCCATCGTGATGTGGCTGCGCGGGCTTGAGAACGGCGCCAGAATGATTCCCCGGATGGCGCGCGTGTAGAGAATCTTGCTCAGCCGCGCAGTGGTGACACCCGGCTCGCGGGCCCAGATGTGTTCGAGTTCGTAACCAAGCTTGGCGGCGCGCTCACTGGCACCGAGGAAGTAGTTGTTCTCGTTGCCCGGCCGGCGCCAGCCATCGCGCGTGTCCCACGTGGTGAAATAGGCGATGCGCTCGACGGCGCGTTGCGCCCGCGACGTGCGCAGTTGCGCCATGAGGGACGAGACCACCGGGTCCTGTTTGTAGCCATGCGCGGCGGCGATCTTCTGGATGCGCGCACGGGTGTCAGCGGGAAGGC
>Ga0209512_1003934_pt1 | contig 13482 bp, 13 predicted proteins | sample frozenSSSSmetaG_FD_184142 | JGI IMG/M metagenome (GOLD analysis project Ga0209512, IMG submission 184142) | Glacier valley bacterial and archeal communities from Borup Fiord, Nunavut, Canada, to study Microbial Dark Matter (Phase II) -... | ecosystem: Environmental > Aquatic > Freshwater > Ice >... | reverse complement strand
TGGGTACCTACTCCAATGTAGGCGAGTGTGGTTTTATCACTCGGGGCAACAAATCCATTTCCTCCCAGAACATGTCGAGGTACGATTGTAATTGCAACTGCTGCTGAGGTAATTGTTCCGACAAAGTTCCTTCGATTAAGTGGCATAAACCCGGATGCACTTTGTTCATTGTTTTTAGGAGGTCTGTTTGATCCATTTTTTTTGATAGGCTTTTCCATATTAACTATTTAAGTTTATTATTGAAATTAGCAGCAACACAACGAAAAAAGATACTATCCCGGAAAAACTAGTTGTTAGTAATTGAAATATATGGGAATGTTTTTGATTTATAAATTTTTGGTTCTCAGGAATTTCTTACCAAAATTAATTAAAAGTTAGAAAAATCAAAATAGAAGACAAATTTTTTAGAATGATTAAACTATCTCTTGATGGAAACCAGCGATTCGAAATCGATTTTATTCCTTGAGATGATGATTTGCCTGTCATGTTCCAGTTTTTTCAGCAATCTGGATACCACCTCACGCGAAGTATTTAATAACATTGCGATCTCCTGGTGTGTTCCACTAAAAATTGTTGATCCGGTTGTTTGATAGCGATCGGAAAAAAATTTGATCAATCGATCGTCCATGTTTTTGAACGCGATACTGTCAATTGTCTCCAGCAGTTCGTCGAACCTTTTTCTGTAGGCATACATAATGAACTCTTTCCAACTTTGAAATTGCACAATCCACCGGTCAAGGCACGGGATAGGAATCTGTACCTGTATGATTTTACTTTCTGCTACTGCCCTGATATTGCTTTTCGTATGACCCATGCAGCAGGTTAATGCCATTGCGCAAACCTCACCGGGATTGAGATAGTATAGTAATAACTCCCTTCCATCATCATCCATCCGGCATACACGAACAACACCTTCAAGCAGCAAAGGAAATGATTTTATGTATTGTCCTTCTCTTATCATTTCGTCGCCTTCCTCAAGTTCTGTAATTATACCTTCAAGACCAATTGCCTGACGGAGGGCTGGTTCGAAGTAGGGGAAACGTTTCTCAAGAATTTCTGGATCAAAACCGGGTAAGTTCATGTTTTTTAATGTTTTTCAGCGTTTTTAATGCATCTTAGAATTTGCTTAATGGTTGATTTTGGGCAGAACGGCGGACGATAAAAAGTGGTGCTGCAATCAACACGAATACCGATACTGATGCAATGGCAATTCCCAGTCCGAAAAGGTCTGCAAAGATACCCAACATGGCAGAAAGAAGTGCTGCGAAAAGCGTTTCAAACTGTGATGCAGTTGAGAGTACCGTTGCCAGGATATCTGTATCAAGCTGATTGGCTGTTTCGCTGATTGCGATGGGTTTTCGCAGGTTTTCAATCAGATAGATGATGATGTAGAATGCGACCGCTATAGCCGGATACCCGGCATAATAGGTGATTCCGCTGATGATTCCTGCCAATAGTCCGGTCCAAAGCGAAATAGAAAGGGCTTGCTGGAGATTCACTGTTTTCTTCGAAAAGGCGGACGATTTTCGTGAGGCGTAACTGGTTGCCTGATAGATGAAAAAATAGACAATCCCGACTACCAATGCACTACGTTGCTCATCCGAATAACCGACCATAACTGGTAAGCTTAGCGCCAGAACGGCAAGGATTGGTTGAAGGAAATCCTTCACTGCTTTGTAATATCCTGAAAAAATTGCGTTGTTGATGGTTGTTTTAAGTAACCCTGGTTTTTTGAAAGAATAGAAAAATTCTTTGAGATTCCGGTAATAATTAGCCTTGATTTCTGCCAGGTGAAAGCCTGTTTTTGATCCGTCGAGTGCTGAAGGATAGCTTGCAACAAGTATTAAGTCAGCAATATATGGTATCGCTGAAATAATGAAAATCATCCGGTAATCGCGGGTCGCTATTACGAAAAAACCAGCCAGCAAAGCTGAAAGTGCAGAACCCCTTTGTGACCATGCTCTTGTAATGCCATAATAGGCCACCTTTTCGGATTGCCACCCATTCAATTTCAGATAATCGAAGATCATTGCTTTATGGGTGCCAGTACGAAGGGCTTCACCCAATGCAAATAAAAACATTGCTATTGTAAAACCTAATAGGCCATAACTAAAAAAGAAGAAGATGAATGCCGCAATATAAAAAGCAAATGACGCCATCAAAGTGCGACGGCGACCCATCGAATCAGCCAGAATTCCGGCAGGAATCTCCAGAATATTCTGTGTAATTAGTTGAAAACTAACCAGCAATCCGATTTGTGTAAAACTCAATCCCGCATCACGAAGAAACAGGATAAGAAAAGGCTCAAAAAAGAGGAGATTTTTCAAAAAACCATAGGCACAAAATTTTCGGAATTGCTTGTTACGTGCAAAAGTCATTCAGATTACTTTATTTAATTCTGGCTACCCAACCACCATTATTGGCCATTTTAATTTTTACAAGATCTCCGGATTTTACTTTCTGTGACGAGATCTTCAGATTTTTAGGCGATTTATTTGCATCTTTTGCATCTGCCCAAATTTCAATAACATGTTCACCCTCAGAAATAAAGTCTAACTTGATCGAGATCTCTTTTTCTTTGCTATTATTCATCACACCTATAAACCAGTCAGAACCGGTTCTTTTGGCAATTGCTACATATTCACCCGGATAACCATCAATAAAGTGGATGTCGTCCCATGTTGTAGGAACTATTTTTAAAAAATCGGCACCGGGCTGATTCAGAATATTATCAGGATGATCGCAGACCACTGTCAACGGACTCTCGTAAACTACAAATTTTGAAAGCTCTGCTGCTCGTGTATTCCAAACAACTGCCGGGGTCTGGTTTTTATACTGCTCTTTGGTCACATTCAGGAAAGCACCTGGTGTATAGTCCATCTGTCCGGCAAGCATGCGTGTAAAGGCCAGTTTAACATTGTGTTCAGGACTCATCTTCTCCGAAAACTTGTAATATTCATTTCCCATCACACCTTCACGCGTAATCATATTCGGATAAGTGCGGATGATGCCATCAGGCTTGTAGGCACCGTGAAAGTCGACCATTAACTGGTTATCCGCAGCACATCTGATGATTTCGTGGTACCAGTTCACCATATCCTGATCATCACGATCCATAAAATCGATTTTTATACCAGCAACACCCCATTTTTTGTACAATGGGAATGCTTTCTTGTAAGCCGAATTGCGATTGACATCACTGTTGTAAAGCCATACAATAATTTTTACGTTTTTTGATTTCGCATAACTGATGATTTCGGGCATATCAATCTGAGGGGCCCATTTTGTGATATCGGCTTCGGGGGTATTGAACTTTCCGTACCATTGCCAGTCGACCAGCATATATGGCCATCCCATTTGTGAAGCAAAATCGATATATTTCTTAATGACCGGCATCTCCATTTTTACTTCACCACTCCACCAATGGTCCCATGCGCTCATTCCGGGTTTGATCCACGACGGATCGGCAATGGCACAAGGTGCATTTAAGTTTTGGATGATCTCTGATTCAATGAGTTTGCCGGGGGTATCGCCAATCATTACCACTCTCCATGGGGTATAAACCTCGTCGTCGAATCTGGCTTTTACACCTACTTCCTCTTCGCCTGGAAGTGGAACCAGTTTTGTTGTAAGTACATTCTGTTTCCCATTTGTTCCAAGGTAAAACGCAGGATAATTGTCGATAACCGCTTCGGTGATTGCTACCCAGCATTTGTCTCCATAATCCATCAGGAATGGCATCCCTGCAATTGTTTTGTCAGAAATATAACTTAACGGACGTTCAAAAAACTCCGATTCATTAGAAGTTGAATATTTTCCGTACTCCACAACCCATGCTTTGGGATCGCCCGGAATTGTAAAAGTTGTGAGCTCTTTTGTAATCTGACGATGACCATTCTTCTCACTCCTATAGAGTTTGGTACGAAAAGCCACCCCGTCATTATAAGCCCTGAAAGTCAGTTCCATTTGGCGCATCATACCCGCTTTCTCCTTGAGCAAGATTTGCAGTTCGTTACAGTTATTGACCACCTCAGCATGTTTGGATCTTACGACAGGTTTCCATGTTTCATTGATGGTTATTTCCTGTTTGTCAATCACTTCGAATCCTTTGTTCATCGCTGGTTCAGCTTTAAATTCGAAACCAAGAGCTGATTCCAGAATCACGGGTTTGCCGCTAAATATTACTGAATAGCTGAGTTCATCTCCATTATTCAGCGTGACATTAATTTTATTATCAGGTGAAGTCAATTGAAAATTCTGGGCATCACAAAAGGACGCAATCAAAAGAAATAGAATGCAAAGTTTCGATTTTCTTAAATTCATACAGTTGGTTATTTTGGTTTATTGAAAGTTAAAATATTGGATATCAAAGTTTATTGCATTATCTGATTTTCATGACTTCCAGCTTTCCTTCTCCTGATCACACATTGCAAAGTCAATACCTCATAAATACAAGTCCCTTTTCCCTCCTAAAATTTCGCTGTATTCACTTCTGAATTTTTGTAAAAGGTGCGGTTTATTTTTGAAGTAATCCATCGATTCAATTTCGCGAATCTCTTTCAAAATCAATGGTTCTCCGATCTCGCGCGTTGCTTCTGAAGCATAATCGGTCAGGTATTCCCGAAAGGTTAACACTGCATTAAGTTTGCAGAATTTACCTTCAACACAATGGCTTAGCAAACCCATGATTGTTTCGCCGGTTCGGCCGCAACGGTAACCAGCTGTGCAGAAAGAGGAAATAAAACCCAATTTGGCAACTTCCTGAATTACATCGTCCAGATCGCGTGGATCGCCAATTGTGAACTGTTTTTTGTCCAGGTCGGTTTCCGTTTTCTGATCACTATAGGCACCAATTCCAATTCGGGTTGATGCATCGGTTTGTGTGCATCCTAGTTGAATAACTTCCCTTTTGATTTCAGCTTTTTCGCGTGCTGTAATGATCATTCCAGCAGTCGGGACTGATAGCCGCAGCACTGCAACTAATTTTTTGAAATCTTCGTCTGAAACATGATAGGGTGAGTCCGAACTTAGGGAGGAGCCTGAAGCGGGAGTCATGCGCGGAAATGAAAGCGTATGTGGCCCAATGCCAAATTGCCTTTCCAGGTCGAGCGTATGGTATAACATTCCCATCACCTCGAAACGCCAGTCATACAATCCGAATAGCGCACCAATTGCCACATCATCAAGCCCGGCCTCAATAGCGCGGTGAAGGGCATAAAGACGCCACTGGTAATCACCTTTTAGTGTATTGGCAGGATGTACTGCTCTGTAAGTCTCATGATGATAGGTCTCCTGAAAAACCTGGTAAGTACCGATACCTGCCTCTTTGAGCAGTTTCAGTTTGGCCATCTCCATAGGAGCTGCATTAATATTGACGCGGCGGATGGAGGAGGGGCGACCAGAAATGGGGGCAGGTTCTTCAACGCTATAGACCGCTTTAACTGCTGCAACCATATAATCGGCATCCGAACGTTGGTGTTCACCAAAGACCAGAATCAATCTTTTGTGACCTTCATTCAAAACTGAACTGGTCTCGCGTTTGATCTCATCAAGTGTCAGGATCCTTCTTACTTCACGGTTGTTCGCCTCGCGGAAACCACAATAGGCACAGTTATTAACACAAAAATTTGAGCAATAAAGTGGTGCGAAAAATACAATCCGGTTGTCGTAAACTTTTTTCTTCACTTCGAGTGCCGTCTGAAAGATCTCTTCCCATATTTCGGGTGAAGTAACATTCAACAGCGCTGCGGTTTCGTCCGGGGCAAGCGTTTTAATAGAAAGTGATTTTTGAAGAATATCATGAATCGATTTAGGATCTGGATTTATATTCTTTCCAAGACGGTCAAAGATATCCTTCTCGTTGATAAAGTCTTTACCATCAATAAGGTATTTGTCAATTTCCTTTCGTACGATGACACTTTGTGCCCATTTGCCGTTGAGTTCTTTTTCTATCATTCTAAATACTTTCAGCTACAAATATAACCAAATCATAACCGTTTAGTCCGCTTTAGGTCTTAAAAATACGAAGACAAATTGCCTGGATTTCTTCTTGTACTGTTCTTTTTATACCTTCATCGCAGATTTTTTGTTGATCTTTCCGAATCGTAGATAGCCGGAAGCAGGATGCAATTTGAAGGTTAATTCAAATGATAATAATACTAAATCTGTAATTTGTGGAAAAGGAAATTTTATTGAAGGAGACAGAGGATTTTGTGAAATCGATTCTTGAAGGCGATTCATCGGGGCACGATTGGTGGCATATACACCGCGTACGAAATCTGGCATTAATGATCGCTAAATCAGAGGATGCTGACTTGTTCATTGTAGAACTGGCCGCATTGTTGCACGATATTGATGATTGGAAACTTGCCGGGAAAGGCAGTGAGGAACAGAAAGCTCAGAAATGGCTCAAAAGATGTGCCATAGGGGATCATGATGTAGCGCGGATTTGCGGGATCATTGAGGGGGTGAGTTTTAAAGGAGCAGGCGTAAATACCTCGACTGATATTTTGGAATGCAGGGTGTTGCAGGACGCTGACAGATTGGATGCCATTGGTGCTATTGGGATTGCGCGAACGTTTGCATATGGTGGTAGCCGTGGACGAGGAATTTATGATCCTTCAATTCCACCTGAGATGCATACGAGTTTTGAAAACTACAAGAAAAGTACGGCTCCGACGATCAACCATTTTTACGAGAAACTATTGCTGTTAAAAGATCAGATGCAAACAACAATGGGGCGGACCTTAGCTGAACAACGTCACGATTTTATGCGCCAGTTTCTTGATCAGTTTTATGCAGAATGGAATTGTTAAAGTTTTTGAAAAAATATTTTCAAATTATTACATTTTTTAGAATTGTTCTGTACCTTTGATAATAATCTACTCATCAATATTTCTTCAAAACTGGATCAGCTTCCTGCTGTTGTGGCGTAAATAATTGACTATCTTATTAGCTGTAATTATTAATCCCAAAATTAAATATCAGATGAGAACTGCGATTTTTTCGTTTTTTCTGCTGGCAGGGTTAATCTTTGCCGGTTGTGGTAACAAACACCCTAAGATTGGGTTGCTTGTTCACAGTTTTGAAACGCCTCGTTGGCAAAATGATAAGAAGTACTTTGTCGATGCGGTGAAACAGCTGGGTGGCGTTGCGTTGGTTAATGTGGCTGACAATAATGGAAATAAACAATTGGAACAGGCCAGAGATTTAATAAATGCGGGCGTTCAGGTTCTTGTGGTAATTCCTGTTAACCAGTTGACCTCTGCAAATATTGTTAACATGGCCCACGCTAAAGGAATCCCTGTAATCGCTTATGACCGCTTGATTAATAATTGCAGATTGGATTATTACGTTTCTACTGACAATATAAGGGTAGGGGAAATTCAGGCCGAATTCATTTCAAAAATAAAACCCAAAGGAAACTATGCCCTGCTTGAGGGTCCTACCTACGATAACAACAGCCGGATGATTTATATTGGTCAGATGAATATTTTGCAGCCATTTATCCAACGAAAAGAGATAAATATCGCTTATAGGCAGTTTGCAAAATCCTGGACGACCGACGAAGGATATCGGTTGGCAATTAACAGTTTGGACACTACTTCAAAAAAGCTTGATGCAATTATTTGTGGTAACGATGCAATGGCAATGGGCGCGATTAAAGCACTGAAAGAATATGGATTGGAAGGTAAAGTTGCTGTAGCTGGTCAGGATGCGGATGCGCAAAATATTCAGCAAATTATGAAAGGATACCAGGCTGTGACGGTGTTTAAAAGGACCAAAACAATGGCGACCACAGCTGCTGAACTTGCGATGCGCCTGGCAAAAAACGAACCAGCAGATCCCTACTTATCTACAATCAGCAACGGAGAGCGGCTCGTTCCTTCCTATCTGGTCGATGCAGTAGCCGTAAATGAAGGTAATATCGAAATGACAGTGGTTGCCGAAGGTAACTAGAGGCAAGAAGCTCTCTATCAAAGCTCATCTATATTCATTAGACGGCAGATATTCGTAACGGAATATTAATGGCTAATCTTCTGATTCATTATTACATGGTTACTGAAAATAGGACTACTCTTTCGGCAGATTTTCAGCTGCATAAGCGAATTCTTTGTACCACTCCTGGCCGTATTTGCGGATAAGTGGTTCTTTCAGGTATTGCCAGAGTGGTGTTCCATTACATTTCCCGCATATTCTCCCTGGTTTACAGATATCTAATTCCTGGTAATTTACTGCATCAAAACGCTTGTATTCGGTGATCCGGATGGGAAAGAGGTGACACGAAACAGGTTTCCTGAAAGCGGTATGTTTTTCAAAATATGCTTTTTCGATGGCGCATTTGGTAATTCCCGCCTCATCTGTAAACGTGAAGACGCATTCATTATTTCCTACAATCGGTGTTACCAGATCGCCGTCACTGTCAATTACCGAAAATCCTTGTTTCTTGATTTCAGCCTTGTTCATTTCCGACAAATACATCTCATAGTCGGGATACATTTCTTCGATTAGTTTTGCCTCTTCGGGTGTAACTGGCGCACCGCTGTCACCATCGACACAACAAGCTCCTTTACATTTGTCAAGATCGCAACAGAATTCTTTTTGGATAACATCCAGACTGATGATGGTTTTTCCTATTTGTAGCATATCGCATTGAAATTCCGGCTATCGGCAATTACCAATAGCCGGAATCAGATATTTATTTTAAAATTTGATAATCAGCGTTCGAGCCTGATGTTATTTTTCAATCAATACTTTTCCTGTCATATCTGATGGAACAGCAATACCCATTATTGTAAGAAGGGTAGGAGCTACATCCGCCAGGATTCCGTTGGAAGTCTTTGCATTGGGTTGGTTTGTTACCCAGATGAACGGCACCGGATTCAATGAGTGAGCCGTATTTTCGCTGCCATCGGGATTGACTGCAAAGTCAGCATTTCCATGGTCGGCAATGATCACAACATCGTAGTTGTTGGCGCGTGCTGCTGTTACAACCTCATTTACGCACTGGTCGATTGACTTAACCGCCGCTTGAATGGCACTGTATACACCTGTGTGTCCAACCATATCACCATTGGCAAAGTTGAGGCAGATAAAATCGGCGCTTTTTGCATTGATTTCTGCAACAATTGCATCCTTTACCAGAAATGCAGACATTTCAGGCTGAAGATCGTAAGTGGCAACTTTGGGTGAAGGGATCAGTATCCGTTTTTCACCGGGGAATTCGTTATCGCGACCTCCTGAGAAAAAGAAGGTGACGTGCGCAAATTTCTCAGTTTCTGCGATTCTGATCTGTTTGAGCCCTGCATTTGAAACCGTTTCCCCAATTGTATTAAGTACGTTGTCTTTGTTGAAGATGACATTGATTCCATGGAACGACTTTTTATAATTGGTCATCGTGTACCATTCCAACGGTATTGTATGCATCCCTTGTTCAGCATGGTTTTCCTGTGTGAAGACGATTGTGAGCTCGCGCAAACGGTCGGTACGGTAGTTGAAACAAATCACCACGTCACCCTCCTGAATTGTTGCAAGCGGCTGATCGTTATCATCCGTAAATACAATTGGCTTAATGAATTCGTCGGTTATTCCCTCGTCGTACGACTCCTGAATAGCTGCAAGAACATCTTTCCGCTTTTTACCTTCCGCTTTCGTAAGCAGGTCATAAGCCAGTTTGACGCGATCCCAGTTGGTGTCGCGGTCCATACCATAATACCGTCCGATAATGGAAGCAAATTTGGCATTCGTATTTTCGAGTGCTTTAAGATCTTCTTTAAGAAAATCATAAGCAGAACGGGGATCGGTATCACGTCCGTCGGTTAGTCCGTGGACAAATATCTTTTTCAATCCCAGTTCAGTTGCAATCTGAGCAAGGGCAACCATGTGCAAACTAAGTGCATGAACTCCGCCAGGACCGATTAGTCCGATCAGATGTACCTGTTTATTGTTTTCTTTGGCATAGTTATAGGCTTTCAGAATCTGTGGATTGCTCCACAATGTTTTCTCCCTGATCGCTTTATTGATTTTTACCAGATCCTGGTAAAGGACACGGCCGGCACCAAGATTCAGGTGACCAACTTCAGAATTTCCCATTTGCCCGTCGGGTAAACCAACATTTTCGCCGCTTGCAAGTAACTGGCTATGAGGATATTTTTCGTATAGAGAGTCGATAAAAGGAGTTGGTGTGGAATAGATGACGTCCGAAGCTGACTTGTCGCCAATGCCCCATCCATCGAGGATCATCAGCATTGTTTTTTGAATATTTGCCATATCTGTATTGAATTGAATTAACTGTTTAAAATTCCCTGTAAAAATAGGTTATTTAGTCGCATCGAAAAAGCGTTTGATTTGCCTGATCCAATATTTAACGATTTGATATTAACAACCTCAAAATATTAGAATTAAGCGTACCAAAATCCAGTGCATTTTGTTTAAAGAAGTTGATGCCTTGTATGAAGAATAAATCTTAAACGCTGTATTTTTCTTTTTTATTATCTTTGTACTAAAAGCCACAAAAATGGAAACGATCCATATAGAACTTAGCCCAAAGGCAAATAAGTCAAAACTGATAGAAGCTATTGAAATGCTTAAAGGTGTAAAAAACGTTACCATCTCCAGCGATTCGGTGACTGATGATGAATTTTTAGCAGAACAGATGAAAGTTTCACGAAAAAGCGGAAAAGGGAACAAACGAAATCTTATGGAATTCTTAGGAAAATAATCATGGATTTTGAAACTTCAAAGCATTTTGACAGGCAAGTTTTAAAAATCAAGGACAAAGCGGTTAAGGCCAGACTCAGAAAAATTATTGAAAAAGTGGCTGATGCTGACAATCTTGAAGGAATATCCAACATTACCCCAATCGTTGGACATTTAGGTTATTATCGTATCAGGTTTGGCGATTATCGTGTTGGGATTTCTTTAGAGGATAATACTGTATGGTTTTTGTATTTCGGCAAACGTAACGAAAACACCTATAAAAAATTTCCATGATCAAGGTGTGGTTGTCTGTGGAAAGTTGGAAACGAATGCTTCGGTTGATATATCTTTTGAAAAAGGCAAAAAACTACTTGAATATGTCTTCACCCCTCAACAAAAAAGGTGAGACCCCGAAAAGATCTCACCTTTATGATGGAATTATCACCTGATTTTTATTTTGGCAATACGTTTCCTTTGATTTGCAATACCACCGGATTCGGATCGGCATTGGTAATGACGGTTACCGTTTTTGTAAATACACCTGGTGCAGCAGCATTATAAGTTGCCGAAACTACACTGGTTTTCCCTGGAAGAATGGGTTCCGAAGCATATTTCAGGTTTGTGCAACCGCATGATGCTTTAGCCGAACTGATGATCAAAGGCTCTTTTCCTGTATTGGTTAACGTGAAATCGGCTGTTTTAGGAATCCCTAAAGCAATATCTCCAAAATCATTCACCATCTTATCCCACTTTGCCACAGGGGCATTCGGATTGACAGGAGCTGGCTTTTGCGCATTCGTATAAAACACTACCACTAACGGTAAGATCAATAAAAGGATTAATTTTTTCATCTTTAAACTATTTTGATTATTAAACACTGCAAAGATGAGGTATTTCTTAATTAATCGGAACAATAAAATGTAAAACAAACCTAATGAAATGTAAAAGTATGTAAACGACGGAGGCAATTTGGTAATTTTCTTAACTTTATCGGGTGTAAAATCAGAACCAACTGTTCAGGTTTTTTTGATTCTCTGACTTATTCTTTCAAAATTTACCATGCGTCAAAAACAAATTCGGTTTGTCGTTTTATTGGGGGCTTTTGCCATTATCGGGATCATTTCGATACAGGTATATTTTCTCCAGAATGCATGGAATATCAAGGAGAAACAGTTTGTTCAGAGCGTGTTGATCGGGCTGCGAAATGTGGCGGAGAAGATGAGTAAATATAACCAGGCTGCACTGCCTCACACCAATCCTGTCCGTCAGCTTTCTTCCAATTATTATGTGGTGGACATCAACAGTGTGATTGATGCCAATATCCTTGAGTTTTACCTGAAAGCCGAATTTGACAAACTAAATCTTCAGACCGATTTTGAGTACGCGATTTACAATTGCCAGACTGACAAGATGGAGTATGGTAATTATCTGCCGAAAACAGGCACCGCTAAACCCAATGTTCTTACCGCCAACCTTCCCAAATACGACCAATACACCTATTATTTCGGGGTTAACTTCCCGTTGCTGAGGAACACGATTACCGGCGACATGGCGATCTGGTTTTTCTTTATAGGTCTTCTGCTCGTCGCGATTATTTTCTTCGTTTACGCGATATTCGTTATTTTGCAGCAGAAGCGACTGTCGGAGATGCAAAAGGACTTTATCAACAACATGACACACGAGTTTAAAACCCCGATTTCGAGTATCAATATCTCGGCCGATGTAATTATGGATCCCAATATCATCAACGATCCTGCCCGTCTGTTTACATACGGTTCGGTGATCAAACAGGAAAACAACCGTTTAAACCAGCAGGTTGACAAGGTACTGCAGATCGCCAGGATCGAAAGCCAGAGTTTTCATCTGAAGAAAGAGCTCGTCGATTTGAATTCGTTGATTTTGGAGGTGGCTGAAAACTGCAAGGCCAATTCGAACCGGCAGCTGGTACTGAATACCAACCTGTCGGATGCGGTGAAAAGCATTGAAGCTGACACACTTCACCTGACCAATATTCTTCACAACCTGCTCGATAATGCTTCAAAATATTCGGGAAAGGAGCCCGTTATCACGATTGAAACCGTGCGGAATGATCAGTCTGTTGTGATTCGGATCAGCGACAACGGCCCCGGTATCCATCCCGATTTTCAGCATCGCGTATTTCAGAAGTTTTACCGGATACCAACAGGTAATCTTCACGATGTGAAAGGGTTTGGCCTCGGATTGTATTATGTGAAAACAATTTGTAATGCCCATAAATGGGAAATTGGTTTAATAAGTGAGACTGGAAAAGGGACTACCTTCGTGATTGAAATACCGGATAAGAAAAAAAGAAAATGAGCAAGGGCAAAATTCTGTATGTGGAGGATGATCTGACGTTGTCGTTTGTGACGCGTGACAATCTTGAGTTACGAGGTTATTCGGTTGATTTTTGCGAAGATGGATTAGCTGCGCTCGAAAAAATCAGTAATCAATCTTACGACCTCTGCATTCTCGATGTGATGCTTCCGAAGATGGATGGTTTTACGCTGGCGCGAAAGATCCGGACATTTAATGAAGAGATTCCCATTATTTTTCTGACAGCCCGGTCGACGCACGAGGATAAGATTTACGGTTTGCAACAAGGTGGCGATGATTATATTACAAAGCCATTCAGCATAGAGGAACTGGTACTTAAAATTGAAATATTTCTGAAACGAAGCAAGATCCGGCCCCGGCAGGAAACGAAGAATGAGTTGATCAGGTTTGGCGGGTTCACATTCCGGGCCGACAATCAGAAACTGAACT
>Ga0209512_1003928_pt1 | contig 13491 bp, 10 predicted proteins | sample frozenSSSSmetaG_FD_184142 | JGI IMG/M metagenome (GOLD analysis project Ga0209512, IMG submission 184142) | Glacier valley bacterial and archeal communities from Borup Fiord, Nunavut, Canada, to study Microbial Dark Matter (Phase II) -... | ecosystem: Environmental > Aquatic > Freshwater > Ice >... | reverse complement strand
TATCAGAATGAGCACCTATATGCTGCACAATAATAACGGGAGTGTTAAAATCCTTTGGTAAAAGAGAAAACATGACTTTCATCGCATTCATGCCTCCGGAAGAAACCCCTATTACAATTGCTTCGTAGCGCATATTTTAATATTTCTTTTTAAAGATCCTTTGTTTTTTATCCAACTCAGTGTATTCTTCAGACAAATCGGTAAACCGGATACCTTCTTTTGAGCCCAGGCATAAAATGCCACCATTAATCAGGCTATCATGAAAAAGTCTCTGCACTTTATTTTGCAGATTTTTATCAAAATAAATAAGCACATTTCTGCATAATATTACGTGCACTTCTGCAAAAACACTGTCAGTTACTAAATTATGATTAGCCCAAACAATATTTCTTTTTAAAGATTTATTCATGATTACGCTATCATAATTTGATGTATAATAATCCGAAAATGATTCTTTCCCTCCCGATAATTGGTAGTTTGCAGTGTATTCTTTCATCATTTTGTTGGAAAAAATTCCTTCTTTCGCTTGTGACAATGCCTGCTGATTAAAATCAGTAGCATAAATCGTAGTTCTTTCATACAAGCCTTCTTCCTGCATAATGATAGCCATTGAATATGCTTCTTCTCCGGTAGCGCAACCGGCATGCCATATTTTTACAAAGGGATAAGTTTTTAAAATCGGGATGACATTTTCGCGAAATGACCGATAGAAGCCTGGATCGCGAAACATCTCGGTTACTTTTATTGATAAATCCTGCAGAAATTCTGATGCAAAAACCTCATCCGTCAAAAGTCTGGATTGCATTTGATCAATATTCTCAAAACCTGACATGCTCATCCTGTTCATGATTCTGCGCCTGATGTGCGCTTCGGAATAGTGCCTGAAGTCATAACTGTATTTCTGAAAAAATGCTTCCAACAGCGGTGTGATTTCCAAATCGGATTTGTCTTTATTTGTTCTTGCAGTGTGGACAAAGGTAAACACAATAAGTTATATAGTTTTAGAAATAAGTTACATGATTCACACATTTTCAACTTCGTGAAGTGGTCTTTATTTTGGTTTCATCGTGTAACTAATTTTTTTCAGTCAGCTGCAACTGGTCTGTTTGTCACCAGTGTCCACTCTGTGCCGTTTATCTTGAATCATCTGATTCTGTAGATTGTATATGATTTGATTTGGTTTTGTGGGATCTGCAGTTGGAGAAGGAATGCTGACGACATCTTGACCATTGACAAATCGATCTGATCTTGATGGGATACAATAGACCTTTGGTCCATGCAAAAACAAAGAAAATTTAGTTTAAATTTGATGCGATGATACAAGAACCAACGTGCTTCAAAAAAGAATGTAGCCATTATCTGGGAATACTTCAAACAAAGAATGTTGAGTCAATCGAATTGCCGTACTGCAAAATATATCCTAAAGGTATTTCCGACGATATTGTATACGGAAACAAAAGATGTGATGAATTAAGAACTCCAGAACCTGATCCAGAATGGGATGAAGATTGGGGTGAAAATCCTTTTGATCTCAAACCATAGGTGGACAAGCTATGAAAAAAGTAACCGAATTGGGACACCATAACCAGGGGAAATCAAAAATTGATGAATTCAGTAATGAATTGAATGGTATCAATAAAGAATTGAATAGTATCAGCAACGAATTAGATGAGTCTGGCATTGATATGAGTATAATCGGTATTAACATGAATAAAATCACTACTGATCTGAATAAAATAGAGATTAAACTAAATGAAATCAGAAGTAAACTAAATGATTTCCAAATATAATCCACCATTCCATCCGCTTCCCGACCTGGATACCGGAAAAAATCTCCGGGTTACGGGCAAAAAGATAGCAACGACAGCCTGATGCATTAAAGGCTTTGTCTTTGCATACTTTTTTCATGCCCGCAGGTAACACCTTTTGCCAAGTGATATAGAATGTTCCGGCAAATCCTTCCACACCCTCCGATACATTCCGCCACCAGTCGCCGCTACTTTCATGAGATTACCCTTCGGGATAATCCACCATTTCATCCACTTACCCGACCTGGATGCCGGAAAGAATCTCTGGGTTACGGGCAAAAAGAATACAAAGGCAACCTAATGTGTTAAAGATTTTACCTTTGCATACTTTTCCCATGCCCGTAGTCATATCACCTTTTGTTAGGTGATTTTACAATGATTCCAGGGTGACGACCAACACCGGCTATCACCGTAATGTATGGTCATTATCCTTTTTTCTACACTTCCCTGTTTATAATTTTTTCCACGTCAGATTACGTGCCGGAAAGCGGTGCGGAGTTAACCGGTTTACAGAGGCAAAGGTAAATCCGTGTTCTTCGCGCCGCTGCAAATTGAGACCCTTTGGGTTTTGCCGAAAATCTCCACGCCTTTGCTTCGCTCTGGTTGTGTTTTTTGAAAAAAAACTGACATCGACTAAACACTTTCCTTCTTATAGCCTCCGAAACACGGTAACTTCGACCGGCTCCGATACGGGGCAAAGTTATTGATCGCCGGCGCGGAAACGTCAAGGGACTTTGATTGCTGCAGGATGGTAATATCCAGGAGCAGCACCCGCCGTCTCTTCGTGTTCGGTCAGCTTTTTCCTTCTGACTTCCAACTTCTGACTTGTAAAAACCAGACATTCACCCATTGCCGGAATCCGCCCGGCTCAACTTGGTACGCCCAATAAAAATTAACCGGCGTGCCTGGTGCCAAAATAAGTCTGCAAGGCAGCAGCAAAACAGATGAATAAGTTTGATTTATATGAAGTTGTGACACAGAAAATTATTGACCGTCTCGAAGCTGGCGTGGTACCGTGGCAGAAACCCTGGAAAAACGCCGGAGGAATGCCCAGTAACCTGATCACGAAACGGCCTCACAACGGGATCAACTTCTGGCTGTTATTATCACTAAACTACACCTCTCCTTTCTACCTGACATTTGAGCAGGTGAAATCACTCAGCGGAAATGTCCGGAAAGGCGAAAAATCGACGATGGTGGTTTTCTGGAAGATCCTTGAATCGGAAGATAAGAGCGGAGAAATCAAGAAAACGCCCTTCCTTCGCTACTACAATGTTTTTAACCTGACACAGACCGAAGGAATCGATCCTGCAAAAGTTCCGGCGACTGAAGCTTTCGATCATGACTTTAACCCAATTGCGGCAGCTGAAGCGATCATTCATAACTGGAGCGATTGTCCGAAGATAAAATGGGGCGAAGATGCTGCCTACTATTCTCCTTCGACTGATACCGTGTGTATGCCGGATCAAAGAACTTTCTTCCATGACGAACAGGTTTATGCCACGCTGTACCACGAATGTGTTCACTCGACTGGCCACAGCAGACGCCTTGGACGGCATGAGAAAATAAAAGATCATCAGTTTGGTTCCCAGGATTATAGCCAAGAGGAGCTCGTTGGCGAGATGGGTGCCGCCTACCTGTGCGGAATAACCAACATTGAGCAGGAGACCATCGAAAACAATGCGGCCTACATTAAAAGCTGGATCAGAACTTTCAAAGATGATCCAAAGGTCCTGGTTCTGGCAGCTGCCCAGGCACAAAGGGCAGTTGATTATATCCTGATGCATCAGTCAGACGGGCAACCCTGACAATCCGGAATATTAATTCAAAGAGGCTCTGTCAGTGCCTCTTTTTTTGTTCGCGCTCTAAATCAGATCGGTTACACTCCCCTATTGTTTAAGCCCCTGAAGAAGCTTTTCCTGAAATGGAAGCGGTATTCCAACTCCGATAATAACAGGTGATAAAGCATTTGCTTCTTTCACCCATATCTGGCAGCACTCTTGGTTTTAAAATTGGCCCTGAAGATTGGGTTTTCGGTGGTATTTCTGCGGAAATCCAGCCGTGTTCATGACAAATTCAGTTAAAATTCTATGCTAAGTTAGCTCTGATCCCCGCGCGTACATTTCATTCACGAAAGGATTTTCCCGGCATATCCTCCCTCTCTGCTTTCAGTCCGGTATTCCAGTTCCTCCTTGCATTCCTCTAATTATCAAGCTGTTCACTTGCATATAATTTTTAAACTTAAATTTTTGTATCATGAAAACAGCTTCAAAAACTTCCGCAAATCACACTATTGAAAACCATGAATCTCATTTCCATTTTAATTGGAATCCAACCTCCGATTCAGCCAGCCTCAAAGCATGGGAGGAAGAAAATGCAGAATATGCCACCTGGAACCTAATCGACGATGAGCAGGATACCGCCTCTTGCTGATCAGAAAAAGCTTCGAAAGGGGCTTTTTTTGTGGTAAATTATATTTCATAATAATTCAACTAATAGTTTGTGAATCTTTGTGTAATTTAGAACGCTTAAATCAGAAAAAATCAGAATGATCGATTTCAAAGAAAAAGCTAACCTTATTTGGAAAGTAGCCGACTTACTTCGTGGCGATTACAAACAGTCAGATTATGGAAAGATTATTCTTCCAATGGCCGTTTTAAGGCGGTTAGATGGTGTTATAGCTCCAACACGGCAAAAGGTTCTGGATTACCTTCCTAAAATCGATAAACTCTCGGACAGTGCGAAGGATATTACCCTGAATAAGATTGCCGGATTAAATTTTCATAACCGGAGTTTATACGATTTTAAAAGAATCGCTGATGATGCCAGTAATGTAGCGGCCAACCTCCGGAACTTTATCAACGGTTTCTCTGTGGGTGCCCGGGAAATTATCGAGTACTTCGATTTTGATGCTCAAATCGACCGGTTGGATGACCCGAAAACAGACCTGCTGTTTAAAATTGTGAAGGAATTTGCTCAGATTGATTTATCTGAAATGACCTCCATGGAAATGGGATATGTTTTTGAAGAACTGATCCGCAAATTCTCAGAGCTTTCGAACGAAACTGCAGGAGAGCACTTTACACCAAGAGAAGTAATCAGACTCATGGTTAATTTGCTGTTTGTCGATGAAAAAGACATCTTTAAAAAAGGGATTGTAAAAACCCTTTACGACCCTGCATGCGGAACAGGCGGCATGCTTTCGGTGGCCGAATCATTTATCATGGAACAAAACCCAGATGCCAAGCTCGAAGTTTTCGGACAGGAGATCAACCCCGAATCGTATGCTATCTGCAAATCGGATATGATGATAAAAGGGCAAAATCCTTCAAATATCAAATTTGGCAACACTTTTACGGTGGATGGACTTGAATACGACAAGTTCGATTATATGCTTTCGAACCCCCCGTTTGGCGTTGACTGGAAAAAGGCAGAAAAAATAATTAAAGACGAAGCCGAAAAGAAAGTTTATGCTGGACGATTTGGTGCGGGATTACCACGTATTAATGATGGTGCGTTATTGTTTCTTCAACATATGATCTCGAAAATGAAACCATCGGGCACCCGCATTGGCATTGTATTTAATGGTTCACCATTATTCACAGGACAAGCAGGAAGCGGTGAAAGCGATATCCGAAAATGGATCATTGAGAACGACTGGCTTGAAGCGGTGATTGCAATGCCTGACCAATTGTTCTACAACACAGGTATTTCCACCTATATTTGGATATTAACCAATAATAAAAGTGCCAATCGAAAAGGAACTGTTCAACTAATCAATGCCACGGGTGCAAAGGATGATGAAACCGGGCATGATCCAAACCGGTTCTGGCAAAAAATGCCACGCAGCTTGGGAAATAAACGCAAAGAGATACCCGAAAACGGTCAAACAAAAGGAATAGGTTTTATCACTAAAATCTATGGCGAATATGTAGATGGTGAATTCTGTAAAATTTATCCGAATGAGTTCTTTGGTTTTTCGCGCATCATTGTAGAACGGCCTTTGCGCGATGCAAAGGGCAAAATGATAAAGGACAGTAAAGGAAACGCAAAGGTTGACCCTGCGTTACGGGATTCGGAAAATATTCCGTTCCTGCAAAAAAACGAAAAAGGCATATTGATACCACAAACAATTAAACAATATTTCGACCGCGAGGTAAAACCGCATGTGCCCGATGCATGGATCGACGAAAGCAAAACCAAAACGGGTTACGAAATCATTTTCACAAAGTATTTCTACGAGTTTAAACCGTTGAGATCATTAGCTGAAATTAGAGCAAATATTTTAGCTCTAGAGATTGAAACTATTGATTTAGAAAAAGACGTACTAATTTAGTGAATTATGAAAGTTAGAGTAAACCAGGCTGTTAAAATGTTTTTTGGTAATTCTTCGATGGAAATGATTTATTTTGAAGCCATTGCCAATGCTTTAGACGCCAATGCAAATAAAATCAGCATTGATATTACAGCCAATGCTTACAATCAAGCCAATTCACTTCAAATTGTTATTGAAGATAATGGTGATGGCTTCACAGATGAACGTTACCATAAATTCTGTAATCTTTTTGATGTTGAAGAGAATTCTCACAAAGGACTTGGAAGATTGGTGTATTTGTGCTATTTTGATAAGATTTCTGTATCAAGCTATTACGAAAGTAAGTTCCAACGGGAATTTGATTTTACTGACAGTTTTGATGAGAAAGATTTCACTGTTTCCAAAGTTAAAAATACTGCTAGTGGCACTAAATTAACAATGACTGGATATATCTTATCAAAATTAAAACAATATAGTTTTGTTCAGCCGATTCCCTTAAAAAATAGAATTTTAGAAGAATTCTATGCAAGACTTTATCTATTAAAGCAAGATGGTAAAAAGGTTGAAATTTCAATATCAACAACGATAGAAAACATTACTGCAAGTGAAATAATATCAATTGATGAAATGCCTATATTGGAAATGGTTGAACTTGAGGTTCCTGTTTCTATATTTGATAAATTTTATTTGCATTATTCGATAGTTGAGAGTCCTATTGACACTTCAATTATAAGCGCAATATCAATTGATAATAGGACTTATAAAATTGAAATAATTTCAGCTGAGAATATTCCAATTGGTTATAAAATGATTTTCTTACTGTATTCAGATTGGTTTACCGGCAAAATAGATTTAGGAAGGCAAAACATAACGATTTCAGAGTCTGAAATGCAATTAATTCAACAATTATTTAGAAAAAGAGTTACTACAATAATTGCAGAAAATATACCTTATATTCTTGAACGCAATCAAAAAACAAAAAAGATACTAATTGATCGCTATCCACATTTAAATGGATATTTCAATGTGGAAGATATTGGTTTTGTTTCGCAAAATGACATTTTAAAAAAAGCGCAGGAAAGGTTCTTTAGAGCACAAAGAGAAATTCTCGGTGCAAATTCATTATCGGACGAACAATATAAAGAAGCTCTTGAATTATCATCTAGAGCTTTAACCGAATATATATTGTTTAGGCAAATTACTATCGAAAAACTTAAAAAGATTGATAAGTTTAATTGTGAGGCTGACATACATAATTTAATTTGCCCAAAGTATCAAAAATTTGATAAGGAAAATCTACTTGATGATTTATATCGGAATAATGCTTGGATACTCGATGACAAGTATATGACTTATAATACCGTATTGAGCGATAAGGATATGTTGAATGTTGTAAGTATTATTACCGATGGTGAGTATGTTGAAAAAGATGAAGGGCAGCCCGACATAGCTTTGATATTTTCTAACAACCCAAATGAAGACAAATTAGTTGATGTTGTTATTGTAGAATTAAAAAAGAAAGGCATAAAGCTAGAAGATAACATGAAAGTTGTAACGCAGCTTGAAAAAAGAGCGAGGCGACTAATGCAATTTTATAATAATAAAATTCAACGGATTTGGTTCTATGGAATTGTAGAATTCAATGACGAACTTGAATTAGCTCTAACGGGTGAGTATAAGGAACTCTACTCAACCGGAAAAGTGTATTATAGAGAAACAAAAGTGGCTATTCATAAAAATCCGGATATTATTCTTCCTGTTGGAGTTTTTATTATGGATTTAGAATCAGTAATTAATGATGCAAATGCCAGAAATTCAACATTTTTGGATTTAATAAAAAGCAAATTCAAACAATAATGAAATGCTACGAAAAATATAAACCTTCCGGCATTGAATGGATTGGTGAAATCCCGGAACATTGGGAAGTGAAGAGGTTAAAAAGATTTGCCAAAATATGTAATGGGCAGGATCATAAATCAGTTTTTGATTTAAACGGGAAATATCCAATAATGGGATCTGGAGGTGAATTTGGACGAGCAAATACATTTTTGCATCCAGGCCCTTCGGTTTTATTAGGGAGAAAAGGAACTATAGACAAACCTAGGTATGTTGATTTTCCCTTTTGGTCTGTTGATACAGCATATTATACGGACATTTTTTCAATAACAAATCCAAAATTCTTTTATTATCTGTGCACTACAATAAAATTTGATTTATACAAATATGGTTCAGCTGTTCCAAGTATGAATCAAGAAGTTTTAGGTCAGATAGAATTTGCTTCACCTCCATTAACCGAACAATTCTCTATCGCCTCCTATCTTGATTGCAAAACTGCAGAGATAGACCAAATCATAGCCAACAAACAAAAGCTCATAATCTTATATGAAGAAGAAAAACATGCAGTAATTAATAAGACAGTAAATAAAGGACTTGATCCAAATGTGAAATTAAAACCTTCAGGAATAGAATTTTTAGATGAAATTCCAGAACATTGGAAGCTGAACAAGTTGAAATGGATCATGAAAATAAAAAGTGGTGACGGTATTTTAGCAGAAGATATTAAACCAGAAGGAACTTATCCTATTTATGGTGGAAATGGGATAATGGGATTTACTGAAAATTACAATTCCGATGCAGATGATATAATTATTGGTCGAGTCGGGGCAAAATGTGGAAATGTAAGATTAGTTAGTGGTCGTAAATGGATAAGTGACAATGCATTATTTGCAGATTTGAATTTATTGTTTGATAAAAAATATGTGACTGCATTGTTAAAGTCATTAGACTTAAATAATATGGCCAATCAAAATGCACAGCCACTGATTACTGGGACTATGATTAAAGAAAAAATTTCAGTATTCCCTCCTATCAATGAACAGCACTTAATAATCGAACATATTGAACGAGAATCCAACCAATTAGACACCCGTATTGAAAAATGCAAAAATCAAATTAAACTACTAAAGGAATACCGAGCAACACTTATTAATGAAGCAGTGACTGGGAAAATTAAACCTCCATTAAATATAGAATCATGACACTTTGCGTATCTTGGATAAGAAAAATTGATAAAAAAGAGGAGCTCATTTTTGCGACAGATAGTTGCCTATCTCAAGGTGAAAGATGGAAACATGGCGTTAAGTTATTTGAATTACCTAGAAAGGATTGCCTAATATGTTTCGCAGGTAATACTCAAAGAACATATCCATTAATACTAAATCTTATTTCGTCAATTAAATTTGATGAACATTTATCCAATCCTCACACAGATATTAGTGAAATACTTGATTATTTGACAGAATTATTTACAACAATTTGTAATTCAATTACAAATTATTCACCTCAAAAATTTGAAGAAGCGCTTGGGTTTGAAGAAAAAAATCCTTCGGTTGCAGATTTCTCATTTATATTCGGTGGTTGGTCATGGAAAAGCAATTGTTTTCAACTATGGACACTAAATTATAAGTTTGAAGTCAAAGCATTTTTGCCGAATAAAATTGAAGAAGATAGGATGACTCATGTATTTATTGGAGATGAAGTTGAAAAAGCAACTGAATTATTGGAAAATGAAATAATGTCAAGTGGTAAAATACTCGGAAAAGAATTTGATATGGAACCATTTACAGTGCTTTTAAAAATGATCAGGAATAATGATTATGACTCAATTGACGGGGCTATACAATTTGCAAAAATTTATCCTCCTGGATTTACTGAATATTTTGGCGTGATGTGGCCATCTATTGATGGGAAAAAAACTTTTCTAGGCAAGGATGTTAGCTTTGAAAACAATCCTTCCGTAAAATATTTGGATCCTGATACAGGATTTATTGTTGGGGAGGAATTGCCTATAAATATTCATAACATTAGTGATCAAATATTTGGCGTTAATCTTGATTTTATTAATGAATGTTATCCTGATAAAAGATTGAAAAATGGATTAAGCAAAAGAGCAAAATTAAATCTAAAAAGAATTTTTCAAGAAATTGCATATTCCGAATTTATAAAAGAAACAGAAAGAGTAGAGGAGGAAACGGAATGAATACGACTATTATTACAGAACAAACCTTCGAATCCTCAATCATTGAATCCCTGGTTACACGAGGCAATTACGCACAAGGTAATGCATCCGGCTACAGCCCTGAATTAGGTATTTTTAAGAATGAGGTGATAACCTTTTTGCAGCAATCGCAACCCAAAGCATGGGATGCAATTACTGCCGTCCATGGCAGTGAAGCTGAAAACCGGGTTATCCAGCGTTTGTTTAAGGAATTGGAGTTTCGCGGGTGTCTGGATGTATTACGCAATGGATTTACCGATTATGGAGTAAAGTTCAGGATGGCCTATTTTAAACCCGAATCAGGATTGAATGCAGATACAATCAATCTTTACGATCAAAACCGTTTAAAAGTAACCCGGCAAGTATTCTACAGCAATAAAAACCGGAATTCGGTTGACCTGGTTTTAAGTTTAAACGGTTTGCCGGTTGCTACACTGGAACTTAAAAATCATTTCACAGGTCAGACTTCTGAGCAGGCAAAAAAACAATACTCAACTACACGTGATAATAAAGAGTTGCTGTTTGCATTCAAAAAGCGGGCGTTGGTTCATTTTGCGGTCGATCCTGACGAGATCTTTATGAATACACGTATTGATGCTGAACGTACCTATTGGCTCCCTTTCAACAAAGGGTGCAATAATGGGAAAGGTAATCCAGCAAACCACAATGGCTATAAAACAGCTTATTTGTGGGAAAACGTACTTGCAAAAGATAGTCTGATGGATATCCTCCATCGGTTTATGCATTTGCAGGTAGCAGAATATGAAATGGATGGTCAAACGCAGAAAAAGGAGATCATGATTTTCCCGCGCTACCATCAGTTGGATGTGGTACGTAAAGTAACCACTGATGCTAAAACAAATGGTGCAGGCAAAAACTACCTGATTCAACATTCGGCAGGCTCGGGCAAAAGCAACTCAATTGCATGGCTCGCATATCGTTTGTCGAGCCTCCACAACGCACAGGATGAACGTGTTTTTAACAGCGTTATCGTAATTACCGATCGTTTGGTTCTCGATCAGCAACTTCAAAATACAATTTACCAGTTTGAGCATAAGACTGGTGTTGTACAGAAGATTGACAAGGACAGCACACAATTGGCCTATGCGATCAGTGCCGGCACGCATATCATAATTACCACCCTCCAGAAATTTCCTTTTGTTATTGACAAGGTGGGAGATATTCCCAACCGTAAATATGCGGTGATTATTGACGAAGCGCACAGTTCACAAGGTGGCGAAGCCAGCAAAAAAATGAAGGAGGTTCTTGCCTCAAAACCAATGGTGGAAACACAATCAACCGACGCCGACGATTATGACCAGGAAGATGAAATAAATGCAGAGATTGAAAAGTCATGCAAAACGCGCGGTTTGCAGCAGAACATATCATTCTTTGCCTTTACTGCAACTCCTAAAGCAAAAACACTTGGCGTATTCGGTCAGATAGGCGTTGATGGCAAGCCGGAACCTTTTCATTTATATTCAATGCGTCAGGCAATTGAAGAGGGATTTATTCTCGATGTGCTCGAAAATTATACGACTTATGAACGTTATTTCAAATTAACCAAAGCGATTCAGGCAGATCCGGAATTGAACAAGAAAAAAGCATCCATTGCAATCGGGCGTTTTGTATCGTTGCATCCGCATGAGCTGGCGCAAAAGACTGAGGTGATTATCGAACATTTCAGGCAGATTGTTAGCAAGAAAATAGGTGGCAAAGCCAAGGCGATGGTTGTAACTGGTTCACGTTTACAAGCCAAGCGCTACTATTCCGAGTTTAACCACTACATCAAGGCAAAAGGTTACAACGATATTAAAATACTGGTCGCCTTTTCGGGTAAAGTAATTGATGATGATTTTCCGGAAGGTGTTTCTGAACCGGAACTGACCGGTTATGGAGAAAGGGAATTGCCAAAGATCTTTAATCAGAACGAATATAAAATTCTGATCGTTGCAGATAAGTACCAGACAGGTTTTGATCAGCCGCTGTTGCATACAATGTATGTCGACAAAGCGCTTTCGGGCGTAAAAGCGGTACAAACCTTATCAAGGTTGAATCGTACTTGTCCAGGTAAGGAAGATACGTTTGTACTCGATTTCGTGAACGACCGTGAAACAATTCTGGCTTCGTTTCAAGACTATTACCAAAGAACAACGGTCATTGAAAATCCCGATCCAAACCACCTTTACGATTTGAAAGGTACGCTCGACGAAAAACAGATTTACTGGCATTCAGAAATAGAAGCATTTGCAAATATCTATTTTAAGCCAGTAGATTCTCAAAACTTTGCGCCACAACGGGCAAAAGATCAGGCAAAACTTTATGCCTACATTGACCCGGCTGTCGATCGTTTTAAAGCATTGGCAACCGAAGAAATAAAGGATGAATTCAAAAAAGGATTGCGAACCTGGTGCAATCTCTACTCATTTCTGTCGCAGATTATGCCATTCAGTGATTCCGATCTTGAAAAGTTCTATGCTTACGCGAAGTTGTTGCAAACCAAACTTCCCAAACGCGATCTTTCCGAAAGTCTTCAATTGTCGGATGAACTGGCAATGGAGTATTACCGACTGGAGAAAATTAAAGAGGGCGCTATTGAATTGATACCCGAAGATGGTGAATTGGATGGCTTATCAGAGGCAGGTATTAAACGTACCAAGGAAGAAAAAGCTCCATTGTCGGTAATTATCGATGTATTGAATGACCGTTTCGGAACTGATTTTACGCAAGCCGACCGATTATTCTTCGATCAAATGGAAGCTGATCTATTGTTGGATGAAACACTAAAGATCCAGGCTTGTGTGAATAAAATAGATACTTTCAAATATGCCTTTGATGATCTGTTTCTAACCAAGCTTATAGAACGCATGGATCAGAACCAAGACATCTTTGAAAAGATACTTGAGAATAAAGCTTTTGGTGGAGTTGTAAAAGAGCTATTAATGAAAAGTGTATATTTAAAACTGAATGAATTGACAGTGGATTAGTTTTTAAAATCATTAAAAATATTCCCCGCCCCACCAGGCGGGGTTTCTTTTTTAGACCTAGTCTAAGGTCTAAGAAAGTTTGCTGTTACACTCAAATTACGGGGCAAAGTTATTGATCGCCGATGCGGAAACGTCAAGGGGCTTCGGTTGCTGCGAATGATTATTTCCGGAGCAGCAACCTCCGCCACTTCGTGTTCGGTCAGCTTTTTCCTTCCCTCTTCTGCATGTCCACTTCTGCCTTGTAAAAACCAGACATTCACCCATTGACAAGAATCCGCCCGGCTCAATCTGGTCTGCCCGAAATTTAACTGTAACGGCGGGCCA
>Ga0209512_1003927_pt1 | contig 13492 bp, 9 predicted proteins | sample frozenSSSSmetaG_FD_184142 | JGI IMG/M metagenome (GOLD analysis project Ga0209512, IMG submission 184142) | Glacier valley bacterial and archeal communities from Borup Fiord, Nunavut, Canada, to study Microbial Dark Matter (Phase II) -... | ecosystem: Environmental > Aquatic > Freshwater > Ice >... | reverse complement strand
TATCGAAGAAGATGCACTCGTGTTTTTCAAAACTATGAGTGGGTCAAGTGGGACGTAGCCTGGCATAAAAAGCGCGCGGAGTGAACCGTGGCTGCGCCAAAAAGGTTTTATCCCGTTTCTTGCAGCTGTGGTGGCTACTTGCGTCGCTTGGGTAGTGAGGCGCAATGGAAGCCGTTTACACACACTGTCTTGGATTAGATGTGCATAAACAAAGTGTCGTGTGCTGCCGGATAGTGCCTGCCGAAGCAGGACAAGCGGTGAAAGAAACGCGCACCTTTGGGACAATGACGTCTGACCTGTTAGCGCTGGGGGACTGGCTACGGCAGGGTCAGGTGACGCATGTGGCGATGGAAAGCACCGGCGTGTACTGGAAGCCAGTGTTTAACCTGCTTGAAGGACAAGCTGAGATTTTGTTGGTGAATGCCAAGCACATCAAGTTTGTGCCTGGTCGTAAAACGGATGTGAAAGACGCCCAATGGATCGCCGAATTATTACAGCATGGATTGCTTAAAGCCAGTCTCATTCCACCCACCCCGCAGCGTGACTTGCGTGAACTAGTGCGTTACCGCATTCATCTTATTGACGAGCGGGCGCGCGAGGTAAACCGTAAAAGTGACGATGAGCCAAAATTTTTTGACCCGCCAATCGGTGATTTTCTTGGGTGCCCGACCGCGTTCCTGATAATGGCGTTCTGAGGCTGCTAACATCATCAGAAACGCAGCACCCATACCCGCTGTGCAAACGGAATGTTGATCAGCCACATCAAGCGCACTCAACGCAACCCGCTGACTTTTACAAAATGGGTTTTACTGGAACGCACCGGGGCGCGATAAATGCCTTTCGCCGCAATCTTGGCGCCCCGTCGCCGTTCAATCGTTTCATTGATGCTAAATACCAGCGGTTCATCGGCCACCGCGAACGCTTTTATTAGCAAGCGCAGCAAAATCAGGCTCACTTCCAAACCTGACCACACCGCTCGATTCAGTACCGCATGATAACGTGCATAGTTCTGTTCATGCCCCAAGCCCAGCACTCGCAACACTGAACTGACCGTCCGTTTACCGGTCGTAAATTCTTACTCACCCTTTGCATAATCATCAAGATATCCAACCATGTCAATATATTTCCCATAAGCTTCACTTGACTTTTGGAAATCGCCCATGATCCTGTATGTAGTTGCCAGATTGTTGGCCGCCGCCGGATCACCCAGCTCGATGGCTTGGCTAAAATGGTTTATTGCTGATGAATTCTCGCCTTTCTTTACAAGGATATTACCAAGAGCTGTATGATAAATTCCCTCTTGGTCTTTTTTGCATAAACCGCAAAAAAGGTCGGTTTTAGAAAGACTGCACATCAGAGCAACTGATTGAGGTAACGGTAAACACTCGACTTCGACAAGTGATAGTCAGCCATCAAAGTCTTGATTTGTACCCCTTGCTCGCGTCGTTGCTGAAGCTCGGCAATTTGGGCAGACGTGAGCGTCTTGTACCTACCGAATTTGACCCCGCGTTGCTTAGCCTTTAAGATGCCTTCCATCTGCCGTTCCGCCCGGATCTCCGTTTCAAACTGAGCAATGGCTCCGAGCATATGAAACAGCAAGCGCCCGGTAGCATCGCTGGTGTCGATGTTTTGGTCCACAACCAGCAGATTGACCTGCTTACGATCCAACTCGGCGGCGAGTTGACATAGATGTAAGGTCGAGCGGGCCAGCCGATCTAGGCGGGAAACCACCAGGGTATCTCCCTCTCGTACATATTCTAAACAAGCTTTGAGCCGAGGCTGTTGGCTGGAGGTCGCACTGGCCTTCTCTTGGAAAATCTTGTCACAGTGAGCCAGCTTGGCTAATTGGACTTCCAGGTTTTGTCCCACCGAACTGACTCGCGCATAACCAATGGTCGCCATAGTTCGCTCCGCGTGCCATAACGTCTATAAGAATTTGACAAAAGCATTATGGGACATAAAATGAGACCTGTCAAGTTCGGCGTTTCGGAAAGTATACTTTTCGGTACACTTGCAACGGGAGAGGAACGGGGATGCCCAAAACTGAGGACAAGGAACACCTGAAGATTCTGAGCCCAGCAGAAATTGAGGCCCTGTATGGATTACCCCGTTTTAGCCAAGACGAGCGAGAGCAGTATTTTGGACTGATGCCCGCCGAACGAGCAGCGCTGGAAGGGTTAGGCAGCCAAAGGTCCCGATTATACTGCGTACTTCAGATGGGATACTTCAAAGCGCGCTACCGCTTCTTCAAATTTCGGATAGGCGAAGTTGAAGCGGATGCCAACTATGTTCAGACGCTCTACTTCCCTGATTTGAAACTGACGGATTTCACGGTCAGCAAGGAAACCCGCCTCAAGCATCATGACCTGATTCTGACCCTATATGACTATCGACGCTGCACTAAGCATGACCGGGAGCAGTTGGCGCAGAAAGCTCGGCAGGGCGTTCGTCTGTCCAGCCACCCTGTCTACGTGTTTCGTAAAGTGACGGAGTATCTGAACGAGCGTCGTTTGATTGCCCCAGGCTATACAGTTCTGCGAGACATGATCAGTCAGGCGTTGTCCTTTGAAGAAGATCGGCTGATCGCTTTGGTCCAAACTCATCTCGACGGCGAGACTGTGAACGCCTTGCAAGCCCTCTTGCAGAATCCCGCCCGCTTATATGAAATCACCCACCTCAAGCGGGAGCCGAAGGATTTTACTCCCAGCGAAATCACCGATGAGGTCCGGCGAGGCCAACAGATCCGCGACTTGTACCAGGCTGCTCGGCACATCCTTCCCCTGCTCGCCATCTCTAACGAAAGTATCAAATACTATGCCTCGCTGATCAGCTACTACACAGTTTTTAGACTCAAGCAGCGTGATGAGGATTTGGCACGCATCTACATGCTATGCTATATCCACTTTCGTTACCAGAAGCTGTATGACAATCTGATCAATGCGTTTATTTACAATGTCCGTCAGTATCGGGATGTGGCTAAAGCAGCCGCTAAGGAAAAGGTCTATGCCGCTCGGCTCGAATACAACAGCCAGATCAAAAAGGCGGGTCGGGTCTTAAAGTTATTCACCGATAACAACCTATCACCGGAAACTACGTTTGCCGAGGTGCAGCACAAGGCATTTCACATCCTGCCACGCCAGCAACTGACCCATGTTGCCGATTCCCTGATTGGCAAGCTGACCTTTGATGAAACTGCCTTTCGCTGGGAACATGTGGATACACAGGCCCGCTCCTTTAAGCTGCGCCTGCGTCCGATTGCGTTGACGGTGGATTTTCAAGGCAGCAGCAGCCATGCGCCCTTGCTGGAAGCGATTGCCTTTCTGAAAGATGTGGTTCAAAAAGGAAAATCGCTCAGCCAGATCGATGAGAAAGAATTCCCGTTGGGCTTTGTGCCTGACCGCAGTCTACGCTATCTATACCCGATCGACTCTGAGGAGCACCGCTACTTGCTGGTAGACCGTTATGAATTCCTGGTCTATCGTCGCCTATGGCAGGCCCTTGAAGCGGGCCATGTCTTTTGTCGAGACAGTCAGCGCTTCCGTAGACTGGACGATGACCTGATCAGCGCTGAGCGATGGGCTAAAGACAAGGCTGAACTGATTGCCCAAGTGGGCCTCTCCCACCTGCAAACTCCGGTCAAAGAACTGTTGACTTCCCTCAAACAGGAGCTTGAGGGGCAGCTGCGCCGAGTCAATGAGCGGATTCTCTCTGGTGAAAATAGCCATGTTCGTGTGAAAAAACGCGGCCAGCACACGACCTGGACGCTTCCCTATCCACGCTCCGAGGAAGGGATCAATGATCCGTTCTTTAATGAGGTCGAGCAGATCGACATCCAGGCCCTGATGCATTTTGTTCATCAGAAGTCTGGGTTTCTGGATGTTTTTGAGCACATCCTACCGCGCTACGCCAAGCAGAGCGCCGAGGAGCAGGTCATTCTGGCCTGTTTGGTGGCTTGGGGAACAAACATGGGCTTGCGGCGCTTGGGAGCCATTTCGGATATCGACTTCCAGACGCTGACTGCTGCCTCCGATAATTTCCTACGCTTAGAAACCCTCAAGCCCGCCAACGATCTGGTGACTAACGCCATCGCCGAACTACCGATCTTTCGCTATTACGACCTTGATGAGCAGGTGCATTCCAGCAGCGATGGGCAGAAGTTTGAGACTCTTATTCACACCCTCAATGCGCGTCACTCCTCTAAATACTTCGGCTTGAAGAAAGGCATTGTGGTTATCACTTTGGTTGCCAACCATGTTCCGGTCAGTGCCGACATCATTGGCGCCAACGAACACGAAAGCCACTATGTGTTCGACCTGGTGTATAACAATGTCAGTGACGTGCAACCCACTCTGCATTCGACGGATACACACGGTGCCAATCAGGTCAACTTTGCCATTCTGGATTTCTTTGGCAAGCAGTTTGCGCCCCGTTATCAGAATATTCGTGGTAAGGTGCAAACTTCCTTGTATGGTTTCCAGCATCCCTCTCAATATCCTGAAGACTGGCTACTCAAGCCGATTCGTAAGCTCAATGAGGAGTTGATAATCCGCGAATGGGACACTATCCAACGCATCATTGTCTCATTGGCTCTGAAAACCACTACCCAATCCATCATCGTCAGCAAGTTGAGTTCCCACGCTCGCCGCAACGATACTCGCCAAGCCCTCTGGGAATATGACAACCTCCTCGCCAGTCTGTACTTCCTCAAATACATTGACTCTCCCCCAATGCGCAGAGGTGTCCAGCAAGCCCTCAATCGGGGTGAGAGTTATCACCATCTCCACCGCGCAGTTTCCTATGCCAATTTCGGTAAGCTGCGTTTCAAAACGGAGCATGATCAGCATCTCTGGAGTGAGTGCAGCCGCCTCTTGGCGAACTGCATCATCTTTTACAATGCGTCCATCCTCTCCGCTTTACTCTTACGCAATCAGCAAAAAGGCGATGAAGACCCAGCCGCCTTGCTCAGACACAGCTCACCCGTCGCCTGGCAGCATATCAACTTCTATGGTCGTTTCGAGTTCGCCAGCATTCCGGCCTTGATTGACGTGACTGCCATCGTTCAAGCCATTCTTGCCCGCACCATGCCACCTGATACCCCTCTAGAATCCTAAAACCGACCTTTTTTGCGGTTTATGCAAAAAAGACCTTCTCCCCATGCTTGTCAACAGGAATGAAATAGATGCGAATCCAAAATGAGCGACTGAAACTCATCACAGAAACGTTTTGGCGAGGAATCAGCCATGAATGAGGATATGCCTCAGCTTATCCATGACTACTTGGCCTTTTTGAAAGGCAAAGCCCCCACCACACAGGATGCTTACGCGCGCATCCTGAACCAAATGAACCAGTGGATGACGCAGCTTCCAGGTCATGCCGGATCCTTTCGGCTGACCCAACTCACCCGAACTGCGGTTGGCGCTTATTTAGGCGAATTAAAAGACCAGGGTTACAGCGGCAGCCATCGGAAACGAGTAAAAGCAGTGATCAGCAGTTTTGCGCAGTGGGCAATCGATCAACACCCCGGCGAACTGAGCCGCAACCCAGTTCATGGTCTCAAGGTTCAGAATGAGGATAAAGTGGTTTCCCGCGAGTTGGATGCTGAGCAACGCTACATTCTGCCGCTTTTGGTCGAACGAGAGGATTCGCTTCGTGCTGCCGCGATCTTTGCATTGGGCTATTGGGCAGGCTGTCGCGTCAGCGATATCAGCTGGTTGCAGACAGCAGCGTGTGCGCTCGGCCCGAAAGTCGGTCGGATCACAGTCGGACACAAAGGTGGAAAACAGCGTGAAATTGACCTGCTGAACGAAGTCCGACGGCCCTTATATCAGTATTGGCATAGCGCACAGCGAAACCCCGATAGTCCCTATGTTTTTACCTCGCAACGGCAAGAACGCTTGACTGAAGCTGGCATCCACCATTGGTTTCGCCAACTCAAACAGTTGGCGACTCACGCCGAATGGCCGTTTATTGCATCGGTAACCTTTCATGATTTGCGACACGATTTTGCCCACCGTGCACGACAGGCGGGTTGGCAATTGGAGGATATTGCCTATTACTTGGGGCATTCGACCAGTCAGAATATTCCAAATCTACAAACCACTGCACGCTATATCCAGGTCAATCGCCAGGCCATCAAGGCCAAACTACACCTGTTGACGGGCGAATAACCCATGGCCGCTCATAAAATACTGACGCCTTCCCAGCACCAACGACTGACCGAGGTTCTGAATACGCTCAGTGACAGCAAAATCGTTCGTTATTTCACGCTCTCGACGGCGGATTTGGACTTTATTCGTCGTCACACGGGCGAGGACAATCAGATCGGGATCGGTGTCCAACTCTGTTTCCTGCGTTACCCCGGTCGTCCGTTCGAAGCAACGAAGCGGGTTCCAGATGCCATGTTAGTCTATATTGCACGGCAAATTGGGGTGCGAAGCCGCACGCTCCAGCAGTATGCGTCGTCGCGAACGCAAACACGGACGGATCATCTAAACAGCATCCGAACCCATTTTGGCTTTCAGTCCTTTGACGACCAAACACAACCAGCAGTGGCCGCCTGGTTACTTCCCCTGGCCATTGACACTGATGATGGTCTCACACTGATCACGAGCTTACAAGAGGAACTGCGGACGCGGCACATTATCCACTCCTCACTCGATGGTTTAGAAGAATTCGTCTGGCAGGTGCGTCATCGGGCGCATCGGGAACTACATCAACGCTTGACCACGCCGCTTGAACCTCATCACTATCAGGCACTCGCGCAACTGCTGAGCAATCAACTAGATACGGCACAGACAACGCTGAGCTGGCTACAAAACCCGCCCAGCCAAGCCAGTCCGACTGAGTTTAATCGTTGGGCGGAGCGCCTCACACTGCTTCGGAACATCGATTTACCCCTCAACGCCCTTCGCCAAGCGGTGCCCCATTCGCGGTTGATTGAATTTGCCCGTGAGGGCGCCAAATTAACGACCCAACGCTTTAATAAAGAGGGTATCTCAGCGGATTTGCTTCAGCAGTATCACGCCTGGCTGGTCGCTTTTGTTTTAGAACGCAGCGCCACGCTGACAGACCAGGCGCTCCAAATGTCAGATGATCTGGGTAGTCGGTTGTTCCGCACCAGTGAAGGCCGCCGCAACAAACAGATCCAGCACGATGGCAAAGCCATCAATTCGGTGCTTCTCATGCACAGCCGGTCTGGACAAGCACTTATTGACGCCCGCGCTTCCGGCACCGATCCGTATCAGGCGCTCGACGCGGCAGTGGGTTGGACTACCTTTCTAAGCAGTGTTCAAACAGCGCAAGAACTTTCCCAGCCCGAAACTTTCGACTATCTGGGGGAACTGGATCGTTTTTATTCCTCGATTCGACGGTATACACCCACCTTATTGAACCTGTTCGAATTTAAGGGCACGCAAGCAACTGAATCCCTCCGTGACGCGATTGAAGTGATCCAGCAGCGCAATGCTCAAGACACCCCGCAACCGCTGCCGCTCGGTGCCCCACGCGATTTTATTAAATCCCGTTGGGAACCCTATGTTGTATCCCCGGACGGGACGCTCAATCATCGCTATTATGAATTTTGCGTCTTGCAGGAACTGCGCAACCACCTGCGTTCCGGAGATATGTGGGTACAGGGCAGTCGTCACTTCAACGATTTCGACGAGGATTTGATCGCCCCGGCACGCTGGGCCGTTATGCGCCAAACCAATGATATTCCGGTGTCCATCGAGACCGATTTCCCAACCTATCGGCACCAACGCGAGCAGTTGGTGCAGCGCCGGATGCGAGAAGTGAATGACCTATTGGCGCAGGGATCGCTGTCAGACGTGCGTATCATCAAGGAGCGGCTGCACATGCCGCGTTTAGACGCGCTGGCTGTGCCTGAAGCGACCCAGACCATCCGGCAAGCGATTCATAAATTGCTGCCACGTTTGCGCATCACTGAACTGATGGAAGAAGTTTTTAGCTGGATCCCGTTCAGCCAATGTTTTACCCATGCCAATTCCGGAGCGGATGTCACGGATGTCACGGCGCTGCTAGCGGCTATTGTTGGGGAAGCGTTGAATCTGAGTACCGACAAAATGGTACAGGCGTGCCCGCAAGTCGCCCCGAATACCTTGATATCGATGGCCGAATGGTATCTACGCGAAGAAACATACGGCCAAGCGCTCGTGGAACTGGTGAATTATCACCACCGCCTACCTTTTGTCGCGTATTGGGGCGATGGCACGACCTCCGCATCTGATGCCCAATTTTTTGCTGCCGATGGCCCGCGGTCCGCCCTGGCGCATGTATCCCGTCACTACGGCTTCCAACCGGGTCTCCTGATCTATACGCATCAGTCTGACCAGCATCAGTCTTATCATATTGCCATTCTTAGCCCCACTGAGCATCAGGCGCCTTATATGGTCGATGGCCTCGTCTCCCAAGCGACTGAATTGACCATCCATGAGCACTACACCGATACCGGCGGCTTTAGTGATTTGGGCTTCGCCTTTTGTCATACGTTGGGCTATGGCTATGCGCCTCGCCTCCGCGACTTTCATAAACGCCGCTTGCATAGCTTCGATTCCCCTGACAACTATCCCGCGTTGAAGTCGCTTATCGGTGCTAAAGCTACTTTCAAACGCGTCGAACAGCACTGGGAAGATATTCTGCGAGCGACGAGTTCGGTTCGCCTGGGCACTGTCCGCTGTTCAACCCTCATGAAGAAGTTGAGTGCCTATCCCCGTCAAAATAATCTAGCGCAGGCACTCGAAGATCTCGGTCAGATTGAACGCACCTTGTTTATGCTCGATTGGCTGCAATTCCCCGACTTTCGCCGTCGGATACTCCTGGGTCTTCAAAAAGTCGAATGGAAACATGCCCTTGCCAGAGCTGTCTTTGCCCATCGCCAAGGGCAATTTCACGACGCCGACTATCATCACCAACTTAATCGGGCCAGCGCACTCAATCTTGTGATCCTATGTATCGTCATTTGGAATACCGTGTATATGGCCCGCGCAGTCGAACATCTCAAGCAACATGGGACGGTTATCGCTGATGACGTTTTACCTCATCTTTCCCCACTTCAGTGGGAGCACATCAATTTCGTGGGCGACTTCGTCTGGAAGCAGTTCATCTCGGCCGCCGAAGATGGCTTCCGGCCATTACGAGTAGCGTGATTCAAGAACACGTACCGGAATTATAGTTCTGGTACGTGTTTTCTGGTACGAGTTTCTCCATAGCCCTTTACCTACTTTTCTCGTCTATAGTCGCCTTATCTGCCACCTCGAACAAAATGAGGCAGGGTCATCGACCCTGCCTCACCGTTGTCAAATGCAAAATATTCCCGCAAACCTCTATACCCTCCTTGCTGCTTTTTGTCTTCTACGCCGCCAGGAAATCATTGACAATCTTGTCGATTTGCTGATCAGCATTATTCATCGCATCGGTGCCCGTGCCGAGACCAAAGTCAAGAAAGCTATTTTGGAAGATTACAAACGGGTTTCTGGCAAAAACAATATCCTGTTCCGCGTCGCCCTCGCCTCTGTGGAGCAGCCTGACGGGACAATTCGTAACGTGCTGTACCCCACAGTTGGTGAGCAGACGTTTTACGATCTGGTCACGGAATATCAGACAGGTGGCGCTACCTATCACGAACAAGTTCAAACAGTGATGCGCGCTTCGTACAGTACCCATTATCGGCGCATCGTCCCGATAATTCTGACGGCCCTGGGTTTTCGCTCGAACAATCAGACCCATCATCCGGTCATTCAAGCATTGGAATTGCTTAAGAAATATGCAAACAGCAGCAGGGTCTATTACGCGGAAGATGAGGCTGTGCCCCTGGACGGCGTTATCAAATCGACTTGGCGCGACTTGATCGTGAAATACGATAAGGAGGGCGTCATGCAAATCAATCGGATCAATTATGAAGTCGCTGTGCTGGACGCCCTCCGTGAAAAACTCCGTTCGAAAGAAATTTGGGTGGTTGGGGCTGATCGTTTCCGCAACCCTGACGAGGATTTGCCAGTGGACTTTGATGATCAACGCGCCACTTACTATGACATCCTTAACTTACCGATGGATGCTGACGTCTCGATTGCCCACCTCCAAAAAGCCATGACTGACGCCCTCACCCTGCTTGATCAGAATATCCCCATGAATTCACGCGTGAAAATGCTTAAACGATCCGGTGGGTGGATTTCAGTGTCACCGCCCACGCTTCAACCGGAGCCACCTCAACTGCGCTTCCTGAAAGCCGAATTGTTCCAACGCTGGCCAATGCATCATCTCCTTGACATCCTGAAGGAAGCTGACTTTCATATTCGCTTCACCGATTCCTTCAAAAGTGTTGCGGCCCGCGAAACACTCGACCGTGCAACCCTCCAAAAACGGCTGCTACTCGACTTGTATGCCCTGGGTACCAATATGGGGATCAAACGAATGAGTGCCAGTCCACATGGTGAGGAATATAAAGATCTGCTTTATGTACGTCGGCGTTTTATTCACAAGGAAGCGCTACACAAAGCTATCACTGAAGTAGCGAATGCCATTTTTCGGGTGCGGAAGCCCCAGATCTGGGGCGAGGCAACCACTTGCGCCTCGGACTCAAAAAAGTTCGGTGCGACTGACCAGAATCTCCTCACCGAGTGGCATATTCGTTATCGTGGTCCCGGCATTATGGTGTACTGGCATGTCGAGAAAAAATCGGTATGTATCTACTCCCAACTCAAAGCGTGTTCTTCTTCCGAAGTCGCTGCCATGATTGAGGGCGTACTACGGCATTGTACCGATATGACCATCGAGAAGAATTATGTGGACACACACGGACAAAGCGAAGTGGCTTTTGCCTTTTGTCACTTGCTTGGCTTTCGCCTGATGCCACGTTTAAAAGGGATTCATGCCCAGAAACTTTACCGTGTTATGCCGGGTCAGGCTGGCGCTTATCCGAATTTACAACTGATCCTTACGCGCCCCATTCAATGGGAACTGATTCGTCAGCAGTACGATGAAATGGTCAAATACGCTACTGCTTTAAAACTCGGTACCGCCGATGCTGAATCTATTTTACGGCGATTTACCCGTGCCAGCTTGCAACACCCGACCTATCGCGCCTTGGCCGAACTTGGTAAGGTGATAAAGACTATTTTCCTGTGTGAATACCTCAATTCAGATGAGTTGCGTCAGGAAATTCACCAAGGATTAAATGTCATCGAGAGTTGGAACAGCGTCAACGGGTTTATCTTCTATGGCAAAAGCAGCGAAATCTCGACAAATCGGAAGGAAGATCAGGAATGCGCGATCCTGTCCCTGCATTTGTTACAGCTGTGTCTAGTTTACGTCAATACGCTCATGTTCCAAGAGGTATTGGCCGAACCACCCTGGATGGCGCGCATGACGCCTAATGATTTCCGCGCCATCACGCCCCTAATTTTCAACAATGTCACTCCCTACGGATCTTTTGATTTGAATATGACCAAACGGCTCAATATTGCGCAGCCAACTGTAAATCTGAGCTAATAGGCTGCTCACCAGGGAAAAATTTCACAATTGCCCCTGGTGTCAGCTTCGCTAGGTTTAGCCCATGTATGCGCAAAGCGATTCACGGAAAGTGAGGATGAGCCATCGAGGGAACAAAAACTTTTTTGACCCCCAATAGTCAGCATCGCCCACCTTTTTTTCGCTTTTCGGTGAGTTTACCCTTCGCAAAGCGATTCACGGAAAGTGAGGATGAGCCACAACAGGCAACAAAAGATTTTTTGAACCCATGTTGAGTTAGTTGTGTCACTACGACTGGAAAAGCCGTCTGACTGGCCTGCCCACACGCCGGACACCGCTTGTGTTCTGACAATGTTCAGTTGCGCTCAGCGGTGCTGCGAATGGGTCAAACACCTGTCGTTTTTCGGCGTTGCTTACTACCCACTGCTTGTAAATCCGCCGCAAAGTGCGTACAGCGTGTGACCAAATGCACCACCACTTTTTGCGCAGCGGCTGCATCAAGTGTATGCCTACTATGTCCAGTTTGCCCGCCACCCTTTTTTTCGCAGGTCTCGCGCTGGCTTTTTCAACCCGTCGCTGCTTGGCAGTTGGCTGCTTCGCTCTATTGCTGAGTGCTTAATACATTTATTCTGAGACTGTAATAATATTCGTCTTGCTTTAACCAACTGAATTTAAGCGACGGTGGTTTTCTGCCTGGCGGAATTCGAGACACAAAACTACTTTTTTTCCACACGCTAATAATCTCCTTACACCTAGAAAATGTCATTTTTCTATCCGCAAATCCTTCTTCAGGTAGGTTAAAATAAAAGCCAAGCATAAGAGGGTTATTTGAATCTGTGACTATTGCTTGGGTTTGTGGTTTCCCATTCATAAACGCCTGTTTATAAGAGCCTCCAGGACTTGCAACATCAACGAAGCAGTATTCGGAAAACCATACAAGTGGTTCCAAAAAAGGTAAGGTTTGGCCTTCTAAGAAAGGTCCTCTTTGATAATTCATAATATTTAATTTTTCTGGAAGACTCTTAAGATCACCTTCGATTTTAAACCCTTCTGCTGACGCGCCAAAATATTTCCCCAACGAGGCAAGGTCTATCTGCGCGGGGTAACTATGCTCCTCACCCACAAAAAGGCCAGTTAGAAAAGCCATATAGAAACTTCCCGCATCAAAATACTGATAAGAGGGAAGGAAGAAGTGTTTGGCTGATAATACCATTTCCCAATCTTCTGTCATTCAGTACCTTTCAAGGTTTACTAGTAGTAACCGTAAAAAAGGAATCCCAGAGCTTCTCCCCCCCAAAAAGCTTTTGATAATCCCCAAAGCTCATACCCTCGGGTCCTGTCAACGCATCATATACCTTGTCACCTACTTGTACAAATTCGTGGTAACCGCTTTCGGCGATCTGCACGCCGTTAGCAGTACCTGTGCCGCTAATAGTACCTATATAGCCTCTGCCTGTACGTGTTGTAATGCGAACGATCTGAGCGTCTTCCCCGGCATCTTTGAATACTTTGTACACTTCTTCTGCGCATTGTTTGCATTGACCACCGTCCTTTGCATACACATCTGCTGGGTATATCTTAAATATTCTTTTTAGTTTTTTGGTTATAGCGTTACAATCAGGGTCGGAATTGTGTACCAACCACTGACCACGTCCAACGAAGAAGGTATGGTCATCGTGGATAGTCAGATTATACATCACTTGAGGCTGTGAGATCACCGTAATTGCTTGCACAACCCCATAGAGTCCATTAGCTCCTTTGACCAGTTCGCCATGCTTGAGATCATCAGCTTGTACCCAGCCGCGATCAAAGGTATAGAAAGAGTGTTCTGGCGTGGTATGAATTGTCTCGCCTGAGATATTGACATCTTCGGTTACGGAATCGGCGTGAATTAGCACCGCATCGATTGACTCATATTCGTTTTTGACTGTTTGCTGATTATAAGCCAACACGTGATCGCCTTTTTTTAGGGCATCAATAGCAAACAACCCATGGTCAGTTTGGACTA
>Ga0209512_1003926_pt1 | contig 13493 bp, 12 predicted proteins | sample frozenSSSSmetaG_FD_184142 | JGI IMG/M metagenome (GOLD analysis project Ga0209512, IMG submission 184142) | Glacier valley bacterial and archeal communities from Borup Fiord, Nunavut, Canada, to study Microbial Dark Matter (Phase II) -... | ecosystem: Environmental > Aquatic > Freshwater > Ice >... | reverse complement strand
GAATGTGATGGAGCGGTTCTCAGACAGGCAATGGAAACAGTAATCACGAAATATCAATCGAAATCCATTGAAGTAATCTAATCGCTGGCTATTCGAATAGCCAGCACCAGCACCTATATGAAGGGATCGAAGTGGGTGTGCCACGTAGGTGATGCAGGTGGGATCGCGGGCACCAATAGTATGGCCGGCCCGGTCCTCTGTCACGATAGCACTCGAGAGACGGATGATCAACCCCCAGGATCCAATCCTGACAGCGAATGAGTTGGATAGGAATCCTACATAGCGAAATGGGAGCGGCTTGCCCTTTTATATTTTCCCCAAAGTTATGAGTCTGCCTTGAGATGTCCACTCCGTCTGATGTCTCCGCACGTCTCGTGCAAGTTACCGCTTGGCCCTCGACTAGACTTCCACAAGACATAATTGTCTCAGCTAGTTGCAGCACCAGTGTATAAATCCCCATGAACCAATTCTACAAGTCTGGAATTCATATCGAGGACGGAGTCTATGCTTTGAGTGTGGAGCTAGACGAGAAGAGAAACCGTCTAGGCAGGGTCCCCCATGAGCCCGTTCCCTTTCGATATTGTACTAATGACCTGCTCAGGGAGATAGATGATGAGGGGAGAAGCCGTTGTATTGTTGTGGCTTTGGAGTCCGTCACTCACTTTGGGAATAGCTGAGGAGCAAACGGTGGCGGGCAGTCCTGTTGATCCACCAAAGATGGATGGCACCACCTGGACCGTACACATCAATTATCGGCTCCTAAGTGGAGGGCACCACCTTGATCGTACCCGCAATTATCGGCTCCCAAATAGAAGATTTGCAAAAATAATCATATGAATTTGTATCAAATTGCAAAACTACAGAGACCCATCCATCTGGGACACCATTTCAGGTGGCCATTAAATGGTATCGAGGCGATCCGGGATGATCGATAATATCGTAGATGACCAGGCTGCCTGGTACTCGTGGTATTGGAGGTCCACCAACGAGTATTTAAGATAATTGGAAAATTGCAGACGTTTACCTCAATGGCACTGTCGCAAGCGCATGGTGGGCTTAATAATAAAAATAAAGTAATATTGAGCGGCCCTTTATTGTACGCTTTTCATTTCAAAAGGCTATATGATCCTGTAATGGATACGGGATGGTGCCCCTCAGTAAAGCGCGGGGTGCTCGAGGACCACCTGTGAATACAAGAAGTTTAGGGTCATCCATTCCAGTAATGGCCCACAGATGGCACGTATGGAACGTTCATAATGTAGCGCAATGAAAGTTAAGTTGAATTGGACATTGAATAACCCTGAAGCTTATGGATGGCAGAGCGGACGGGATGCCCAGTTCTCTGTGCTCTGCGGTCGCTCCCTCTCAAAACTGCCGATCCGGCTTGGCGTAGCAGAGTGGCAGCGTCTGTGAGCGCTTAAAACGCGAAATGGTTGGCTGATTCCTGAAATCTGCCTTTGAGACCTGCATGAAAATCTGTATCCTGTACTTCCGAAAGAGTCTTTAAAAACAGGAAATGGTTGGCTGACTTCTGAAATCTGTCTCACGAGCTGCCATCTGTCCGGTGTGCGTTGGGGCGAAGAGGCGGAATGCTTGTTATGAGTGATGCATGCATGTTTCGTTGAGGTAAGACGTAACGGATGAGCGCCTTGTTGCCTAGTAGATGACTAATCATCTGTACGGCGGTTATGAGGACTGGCCGTCTGCTGGTATTTGATGTGCTTCTCCGCAAGGCATTATCAGCAAGTCGGATTCCTTGTGTACTCTGCTGCGGCGTTATCCCCAGGAACAACGGATATAAAACCTTATTGGATAAGGACCCCAAGCCCCAGTCATGTAAGGAAACGCTAACATTTAGGCTTCCGTTTGAAAATACGGATAATTCGCTTGTCAGAGGAATTGATGCGGGGTATGTTGTAATAAGGCTTTGCATCACGGACTCGGTGACGATGTTGGGGGAACGAGCTCAAACAAGGGGCTAACATCCTTGTATTAAGGCCAACGAACAGCCGGATTCAAGGTGGAGGGACATTGTCAGGCGACTCTGGTACTAGTATTTGAGAGCCTGGCATATAAGGAATAAAGGGTAGCCCTGAAACAAAATAGCACCTTCTTGGTCTAACCTCGCTCAATTCCTCTCTTCAAGCACTCTCCTAAAACATGGACACTAACGCGAGCGACCCTGCATGTGAAGCTTACCTCGCAGACCGCAAGTATTTCAATATCGGCAACAAGACCTTTGTGAAACGTACACTGCGTCCATCGGAATGGACTACAACGTCCACGGGCGTCTTGCTGGTTCCCAGTACGACCCTACGATATCGGTTGGAGAATGAAGCGGCCTGCCTCGACTACTTGGCTGGCACGAGTATTCCAGTGCCAGCCTTGAGAGGCGTCTTCCAAGACGATGGCGCCGTCTATCTTATGACCGAATACATTGATGGCATCCCTATGTCTGAGCTAGGCCCTGCCGACAAAGAAGTTGTGAGAGGACAATCAACCCTGGATATTTTGATCCAGTTGTCACGGCAGCATATGGAAACCAGAGTAATCGAAAGCGCAGCATTAAGCGTTCGCCCTTCTTGGTGAATTTACAATCGAAGATCACGTGCAAGAAGCTTAAAAAAGGTTAACGTCAGCCACATCTTCCTTCCCCAAAATAAAATAAAGGTGCTGCCAAAGACCCCATAAAACTCGTGATGATCTGTCCAAAGAGCTCACAGCAGCGGCTCTGCAGCACCACACATCTTTGAATTCGATAAGTACGATCGATCATTTGACAACCAGACACAGGCTTCGCAGCAGCAGTCACAATTGTCCCGCTACGCTCATCGTCTCCACAGTTGACGAATGTGATCGATCATTCGGCAGTCAATCATCAGCGCATTCCGCCGCTATGCATCCCATTTACTCTCTTGATAATACAATCAACAGTTTCTTTGAATCTCAGTCAGCCGTGACGCGGCGACAATGCGATGAACTTGCTGTGTCTCTCGTTGGTGGACCCGTCAATCCTGCGCCCATCCAGGGTGCGTTCAGCTATACTGTAATAGCAGGAGTCAAGCAATCCAAGATTGTTCAATTTCGAGCTCAGAGCTCAGCCCTGGATATGGAGACCTTGGACCTGGCTCGAGCGATTCATGGACAATTTGTGGCGGCCTGTACTTATCACGGAATTATTGGCCAATCGTCGCCACTTTCTGTATACATCATCGAAAAACTTCCCGGAACTACCTATATTCAAGCACGGTGTATAAACGGTCTCTCCGCTGAACCGTCATTAGAGGCAGCGTCACGACAGTCCAACACCGTGGTAGGTTTTGCGAGGTACGTCGAGCTGTGTACTAATCCAAGCTGGGCTAATTTTATGAATAGATTCTTCGCAGCATCGTGGAACCACAGACAAATAAGGCCCTTGGACTTCGTCGAAGCCATCCGTCACGATTACCAGAAGAAGTTTGACCTCCTTTCTCGAGCCTTACCCTTCCGCTTCACGGAGAACTTAAGAAAAGTTCGTGCAGAGCTTCCGTTGCTCTTTACATCAACATATCCTTTCGTCCTTAGTCACGACGATCTCTGCGAGATGAATATCTTTGTGGATCCTAACACCGGACATATAACAGGGATAATCGACTGGGCTGAGGCTAGGATCCTTCCATTCGGCATTTCTTTATGGGGGTTCGAGAACACGCTTGGCTACATGGATTCTCAAGGATGGCACTACTACAATAATCACCATAAGCTCGAGAACTTGTTCTGGCAAACTTTTGAGGAGACTGTCGGAGGAGTCTCGGAGGCCGACAGGCAGGCTATCCGTGTTGCGAGAATGGCTGGCTTCTTCCTGCGGTACGGTTTCGTTTGGGAGGATGGTGTTAGCGAAGTACCTGCGAAGGAGCCAGATTCGGCTCTAAGATATCTCGATGCGTTTTGCACAACTGGCGACAGAACCGCCATAGTGGGGCCAGTCGGGGAAGTTTAGAAGACTACTCTTCAAGGATTGGACGGTGAAGGGATCCTGTTCAAGGACACAAATATAATGGCGCATAAAAGCTGGTCGGTGGGCTCTGTGGAATGGCCTCAAAATGTGGAACAGCAATCAAAGCAGTACTAGGAGGCACGCGCTGACAATAAGAGTAGAAAGATCAAATTCCTTTAGTCCTGATGAAATGAAGCTATATTTGATTGGCAATGTCCTCCGCAACTAATCATTTTCCCAACGATCTTTATCTTCGAGCCATTTCATGGGTCAGCCCACCCTCAGATGATATCCTCGCCTTTCAAGAGTGACTTCAGCGCTGCCAAGTCTGGGAGCGCCTTTCCACCAACGAAGACTTGATGGGTGCCCTTTGTCGTCTTGGCATGAGACTCCCCACCCTTGAAATCGACAAGCCCATCTTTCTGATCAACACACCATCCCGTAACTCTATAAATATCTCCATATTTTGCCTCTGACGCATCCAGCATGACAGTGCCAACGTCCTTCAGGACGATTTCAACCATCTGCTTTGATGGGCTCTCGTAAAGGACCTGAAGCCCGAGGACACTGGCTAAAGCGTTCTTCTGAAGATACTCGATCAGCTCCTGAAAGAAAGCGGGATCAGTTCCAGCTATATTGTTAGGTGGCCCTTCGCGATACTCATAGGCCACCAGGCGATTGTCGGGGGATAGCATGAAGATGTGGCCATGAATATCTTCTGGATTGATATCCTGAATTCTCGTCGGTTTGGTCCAGCACCCTGATGGTTTTGCGAAGCTTGTTCCTAGCATAATCATGTCTCGTTGGACCTCGAGGTGTCCATGAATAAGATGCAGTCCGAACTTGCTCTGCGCGTTGTAGCGCGTGAAGATGCTGGCGAGATTCTGAAGATGATGCTGTGGGACCTGACGCTGGTCTCCGTCGTCAAGAAGTTGGTTATACCTTTTCCAGGACCGGTTAGTACAAGCTTATCATATCATACAAGAGAATACACGTACGCGTTCGATGACTCTCTCAAATCACTGATCGTAGGAGCAACATGGAGGCCAGCTACAGCCAAGGGCTTAACGATTGAGACCGATGCCATTCCGATGGGTATTTTGAGGCGAGGATGCGGAAGAGGAATCCAGCAAGGAGGAGATGAGGTGATTGTTTAGAGGACAAGCGAAGGGTGGAGATGTCCTTAAATAATCAAGTTGCACCACGCAGCTTGTTCGTGATATAAAATGTGCCTCGTGAGGGGAATCCTTGCTTCTGCCTGTGGCCATTCTGTGCCTAGCCGGGTACGCTCGCTGCAATGCAACGGAATTGGATGAAGTGAATCAGCCGGCCCCGAACACCATCGCTCGACCCCTCCTGTGGTGCCTGCGGATGTCATCCGTTTTCTCTCGATGGTGAAACATTCAGGATGGTAGCCAATTAAGCAGCAATTACAGGTGTTTACAGATCAGGCTTGGCTCAGCTTTACTAGGCTTTCCATTGGGATTTGAATACGCGTTGTTGACAATAACATGGGAGTGACTCATTATCAGGGCTGCCTAATCCAACGGATAATCTGCTCAGATTATTGGCTACGGACATTTATCGCAGTCTCGTGTTCATTTACTTCAACAGTTCCATTCTATTAGCAGCTTTCCCAAAAGCGTTCGTGACAAATGATACGCCTCAAAATACTGACTTGTAACCAGTGAGGCCATTCACTGATGTAATGTAATTCAGGCCGCGTCCCGCTGCATACGACGCGTATCTGGCAGGGCAAAGCCGTTGGCGCGAGAACTGTTGAATCGCAGCGGCGGGAGCTATCAAGACCGTTGATGACAATGGTTTCAGCGACAGCGCAAATTAGCAAAATGACCTTTTTCGCGGTCTCAGATCGGCTGTGGCAGTGATGCCATCAAATCAGCTACAGACGAGGCTGGGAGTGGCGCCGGGAGTCCATCGGCGTATGACGCGAGCTGCACGGAGATGTTTCGTTAAGCAACCAGTCAATTAAAGTGGTCGAGGTGACTGGAAATGATGGGAAGTTGAGAAAGTGAGAAAGTGCGGTGGGAAAGACGGAAGCAGGTGTCAAGCTTCGTTAGAGTACCACGGAAGTACGATGTTCCGGGCAAGGCGCTCAGACTGTGGCTGAGATTGAATACCTTGGGTTGTATCGCTAATATTACCCACTACATCGTCTATTGACTATCTAAGTGCATAATGAATGCGCGTATTAACATAGGCGCTGTATCAGATGATCAGATTCTAAGAGACAGAGCGCACCGCTAACTAGATGCAGACTCCCTGTTATCAATGCTTGGATGCCGTTGCTCTGATCACAAATTTCCCTAGCCCGATGTAAAGCCCCCTCAATTGTTCGTTCGCGCGATATGGTAGCCGTAGGATCAAACTTCTCCCAAGCCTCGGCGTAACGCTCTTGGACCTCTGGTAAAAAGCGGCTCTTCAGATTTCTGCCCGCAGGCACAGGAGAGATTTTTGCAGCATGTTCTACCAGTCTTGCAGCATGTTGCTGTGCCTATTTTTGAATGGAATTAGCGGATGGATCAAATAGGACATTTGTTCCTCAACAAGGATGTGAAGAAGCGTGGGAATACCAATTGTACAATTGTTGACTGTGAAGGGCTGAAAGGGTGGCTGTTGGAACTTTGCTGGGAGCAACGTACGCGGACTCGAAACACTACGCAGAAGGCAGACTGGACAGAATAATGATGCAACGGTACCGTTGTGTGACAGTTAAGGGAAATCCTTGCTTCTGCCCATGGCCGGGCGCACTCACTGCAATGCAGCGCCGAATATGGCTCCCTCCGCCGTCACGTCCGTATAGGCTTCTTCACACAAGTAAACTTTTTGTGATTGACTCGCACGGCATTATCAATCGAGGGACGGACCGTCCCCTCTCAAGACTTAACAGTAGACAGTATAAGCTAAGTACAGATGAGGATTAGTCTGCCAATCACGTGCATTGCAGCCAACATCGCGTTTCTCGGAAGTTGCTCCACGAAATAATGACAGATGTCTGCGTTGAGGCTTGCCTCAGCAGTAGTTGTCTTACTAGCCGTAATGCTTCGTGCTCTTGAGTTTCTTGGAGTCTTCCCCTTCCAAACGGCGACCTCGTCCACTCCCCATACTACGGCCGTTGTTGCTCACCCAGTTGTCACGGATCTGACCGTATGCATCTTCTCTCCGACAGTTTCTTCCACCTGCGAACTGGACCCGCGAATATGGCACCGCATAGAGAAGGAGCTATACCTATATACATCTCAGCAGAGTGCATGGCTGTATGTAGCGCTGGCGAATGAGGAAGAGCTTGCAGCTGAGGACCTGCTGGTTATGGATATCAGAGTCGGCGAGCCGCCTCCCAACCCTAGCTCAGGTCATTCATGGGAGAGTCGACCTGGCGGAATCTGGGTGCTGAGAAGCAAGTTCTCTGGCAAGATTGACCAGGCTGTGACAGAGGTGGACGTTCTCTTTGGTGTGGATGCCGTTGACCCACGACCACAATGGGCTCTCATGCGATCATCGCTCCAACTTAACGCTCAGCCAAAGGTACCGGTTGCAAGACTAAGCGTACTCCACGGCAGGGCCAAGCCGAGACCAGATGCTCGGGCGGCTTTGAGAGTCAGGGAGGATGGCAAATTCAAGATTGTCCAGATCTCTGACACGCACATGGTCACTGGTGTCGGGGTATGCAAAGATGCTATTGATGCCCATGGGAAGAATCTGCCAGAGAGCGAGGCTGACCCACTTACGGTGGACTTCATTGGAAAGATCTTGGATGTCGAGAAACCAAACCTTGTGATTCTCACTGGAGATCAGTTGCACCACGACATCTCCGACAGCCACTCTGCCCTCTTCAAGGTGGTTGCTCCTATCGTCGAGCGTTCAATCCCATTCGCAGCCGTCTTTGGCAATCATGATAGTGAGGGCATCCACGCATTATCACGTGAGTAACTTCTTTCATAAGGTAGCTAGCGATCGACAACACACTCGGAGTTGTCACACTCTCGCAAATGGTGTAGACTGCTTTGCTCCGCAAGATAGTTATGCAATCCTAATAAGCTGGGTCTCGGGAATGATAGCTGTCCATTCTTCCTGACTAGATTACAGGCACGGCACAGATGGCAATACTTCAGAATTTGCCTTTTAGCCTCTGCGAGTCAGGCCCAGAGCAGGTCGACGGCATAGGCAACTTCTACCTTCAGGTCCTAGCTCCCGCCCCGTCACAGGTCCCGTTATCGACTTTATATTTCCTGGATTCGCACGGTCAAATACCGAGCAAGATACACAATCCCGACTATGACCCTATCAAGCAAAGCCAAATTGACTGGTTCACGAACACTTCCCAAGCGCAACGAAGGGCGCGCGAGAAGGACGATGACGACAACCGCTTTCATCTGTCTCTGGCTTTCCTACATATCCCTCTTCCAGAGTTCCGAGACCGCCGTCTTAGTATACGCAACGGCCACCGGAGGGAACCGACTGAGGGCCCCAGCTTCAATTCCCATTTCTACGACGCTTTGGTCAAAGAAGGCATATCAGCATTAGGCTGCGGGCACGATCACGCGAATGACTTTTGCGCTCTGCTGCCACAACAAACGCAGCAGGGTGGCGAAAAAACCCCTCAGCCTGGCCCTTGGCTATGCTATGGAGGTGCCAGTGGGTTCGGGGGATATTGTTCGTACGGCACAAAGCGATTTCACCGACGAACGCGGGTTTGGGAGCTCGATACGAGTACCGGGAGCTTGAAGACTTGGAAGCGGGTCGAATATGCCATGGACAGAATTGATGAGCTGGTGCTTGTGGAAAGTGGAGCGGTGGTTGATCCCGCTGGAGAAGAAGGTGAAGGCAGAAGCTGTGTAGTGAGTTGAAGCTGATATCGCTACGTGATGCAGCAAAAAGTATAGGGAGACTGCCAGGCAGCTATAGGATTCTTCATAATACTCGGGCAGTTTAGGAGTTTCATATTTGAGAGAGTCGTTGATTTGAACGACTACACTTGCTTAATCTCAGTGATGGGATTGGCAGCCTTTCATTTGATTTTCGAGGAGGCGGAGGAAAAGAACAATGTTCATAAGGGGAACACATTTTGGGGCACGCCCTGCCTTCAGCACAGCTTTCTCAGTTACCTGAATAAAACGACAGAAAGTAAATACAAATATTTAACCACCCATGAGGACCAGTCATTATTGAATCAATTCCTTCCGGCAGGGTGTATATATTTCAGGCTTCTTCTGATGTCTTCTCAACAAAGCAAGCCTTGTACCCCATCAAGCTGCTCGTCAATTTCATCCTTCCCCATCAACTCTTCTATTTCTCCCCGTAGTGTGTTGGCGTCCTCCTCCCGGCCCCAACCTCGAAGCCAACCCTCTAGAACATTCATGAATTCAGGGACCCAAGAATGTTGTATTCCCCACTGACCCACAATCATTCGTATCGCCTCTCGCATAGTCTGCTCTGCTGCCAGAGTCTTCCCTTGGTTAAATTGACTGCGAGAAACGATTTTCAGAGATTCTATCCTCTCGACAATTCTCCTAGCATATATCTCATATTCTTGAAGCAGCGAAAGGACTTCTAGCGCCATCTCCTCCGCTTCGTCATGGCGTCCCTGTCTGTTCAAATTATGCGCTAGGTTGAGCATCACCCGCAGGGTCGGGAGTCTAGGAATGCCTCCGAATTGAGCAAGGAGATCTCGAAGAAGCCGTTCTTCTTCAAGATAATTTGTAATCCCGTACACGCGCTTTATGTAATCGAGACGAACAGACACAGCGAGTCGACTGAACGTTCCGAGTTCGCTATCAAAAGTATCAGTAGTGCATTTCCAAGTTTGTACCATGGCCTGGTCAAGAGATTCCGAGTCAAGTTCACCGAGAAGCCGACATATTTGACCCCAAGGATGCCCCTTCTTGGTGACTTTTGCGGACATTCTTTTGACGAAGTCACGGAGAAAGGAAGTTACTTGAGGGAGCCCGGTTTGTATGAGGTGGATGAACACTTCGAGAAAGCAGGCTAGGGTTCGAGGATGCTCGGCTCGAAGGATTTGTTCGACAAGAGCAGAGGCTTTGGAAAGTGCGCGGCGAAACTCAACGTGCAATCCCTTTTCTATGAGCATAGTAGCAGTAAAGCAGTACGAGTCGAAATCGTTGCATAGGTCATTATGTAACTTGGCGCCATTTGGAGTGAGGAGGGTCCCATGGTCGTCTAAAATCATATTTCGACAAGAGTCTTCGAAATATACCTTGATATTATGGAACAGATTCTCAGAAACCAACAGGGCCTGAGGTGGAGACGGTGAATGCGACACTCTGGAACGGTCGGAGAAGAATCCTTGGACGTCATTACGATTGAACTGGAAAACAAATTCGTTCTCGGCGAATGGGGCTGCAGGTATCCATGCCGTAGAGATGAGTCCGGCAGCCAGGACCTCACTTGACGAAGTCAAAGGCAACATATCCTCAGAGTCCTGTTCGTCCGGAGGAGCAGAATTTTCACTAACGGCTGGTGGGACTTCCCGCTCTGGTGTTCGTTGAGCAGTCAAAATTGGACGCCATAGAATCATCGCTTTGGAAGGTGTGTCAGGCTTCAAGAAGTGAAATGCGTCTGGAAGGTTATCTTCAAATCCATCGAGGTATGAGTCCGGGCATCCAAGTGCGGCACAGATTGTGGCATTACTATATTGCCCAAATATTAGCATATTTCAGACCTTGATTACCAAGTGCTCACCTCACACGATCACCGAGCAGCGCCTTCACTATCTCAACCACACCTGGAACTTGCATCGATTTGGGGGTGTCTTGGGAGTAGTTTTCTGAGGATAAGAGCCATACAAACTCTCCAGCAGCTCCCGGAAAGGTTGGCTTGAATAAATCGCGGAGAGCTGTCTCGCTCTTCTCATGAACTGTAGGTCATAAGCGCTGGCCCCAATATGTGCTATGTGGTACTTACGCAATAGAAGATACATCTGTAGTTCTCGGCCTTTCCATCCCTGCAGTTGTGCCATCGTCCAACACCAAAAGCATGCCAGATTGCGAGATTGTTTCTGATATCCGGCATTACCTTTGAAGAACCTCTTCATATGATCACTGATCTTTTTACGTTAGCAAAGTACTTTTGAAACATGCAGATCATACTAACTTGAGAATGAGTAAGCGTCTCGTCCACTTCACATACGCGCATCAAAGCGTATCCAACTATTCGTGCAACTGTCATGGCTTGTCTAGAAGAGGTTTGCTGTGCCTCAAGGTTGTCTGCTCGAGCAAGTAGGAACGATGCCATCATCAGGGCGTAAGGCATCTCGCCACCAGCTGCTGGCTGTCGTATCTGATGCACCTCCATAAAGCCAAACGCAATAAGGAGGATTTCCCTTAAATTCGTCGGTGTAAGCTTGCACTTTTCGATCTGAGTGCTCCATCCCGTAACTTTTGGCACTGCCCCAAGATTGCTGTCAAGCTGCTTTCGCAATGTGCCCAATTTCTCCTCATTGAGTAGCGCAGAGCTGAGCCACTCTTTCGACAGCAAGTAAGGGTCCCAGCGCTTGGTAGGCGGGTGGTCAGCCGGTTTTAAATGAGGCAAAGATGCAGAACGAAGCTGACCAGCCTTCATGGCCTTGCTGTACGAATCTTGAACATTCTGAATAGTTACACATTCTGGCTCGGTCACGTCTCCCAGCTCAGTTACGTCTTGTGGCTCCCAAGGGATGAAAAGAGAATGGGTCGACTTGTCGCCACGAGAAGATTTACGATGCTTCGAGGGTTTCGAAGGATTGATCGATAAATCCTGATACTGCGGGGGAAGGACACCATCCCGAGTAGGCAGAAGGTCAGCTGGTGTTCTGATTCGATTCTCTGCCAGTCTAGCAAAACTTGGTTCCTTTCGCTTTCTGGTCTTGGGTTGGACAGATATTTGTACTCTACCGTCAGTCAGTTTCGGCACAACAATACTTCGGGGGTGCTTACTCTGATTCTAATAAGGCAAGCTTATATCTAGCATTCTGGAAGAAATATCGCTCATATATTCTCTGAGCAACCTCAACGATAGACCGCTTACATAGTGTATCAGATATTCCAAAAGGAATTGAGCATTGTATGTCATACTCATGATATGTGAGGTTGCAGTAACGACGGAAGGGATGGAAAGTGAAACGGACTGTGCATTCTTTGCCATTAACAATTGTGGTGAAATGAATCGTAGTATTGAGAGAGAGATGAAATGTGTATTGCTGACTCGATGATATAGAGGAAAGAGTTTCTGTCGAACAGAGTCCAAAGTCAAAACTTTGATCAAGTGTCATTGTGTTGTTGAGGAAAAGTCAAGGACGTCGAGCGACTGTTCGAAATAGTCTTACAGCAGCTGTAAGACTATCTGGGACTAGTGCGCTCCAGTCCGACCGCGGCTTCGCCCCGCCACCATCGTGGATCACAACCCCTGCCCTTGTCCGAATGGCGAAGAGTGTGGAGTGGCAAACTTCGAATTGCCCAAATAAGGATCGATACCCGCGGGGTACATGTGTTACTGATATGTGATGCACCTCCAGTGACGCGGAGCTCGATTCAAGGATACCCATATGCTTTCTCTTTGGCCATCTCATACTGGAACAAGGATCTGCATCTCCCAAGCGTGATTTGGGTAGCTTGTTGTCACCCAGCAGGAAAACCCACCTAAGAGACATCGCCGTGGTTAATTGCATCTCGTGTTGGAACTATGTTGGGAAAGTGATGGATTTGGTGTTTAGCAATCTGCGAATCAATGTGCTCCAACATGGCGATCCAGTTCGATATATTAGAAAAATGTGATCGATCTGATGTTGGTCCAACGAGCTGTGCTCCAACATAGAGATCCAATTCACTGTATAAGAAGAAGCTGCAGAACGAGGCTGTCAGCTTTTGTCCTCCTCGTCTCATTCCTGTTCAATCATATTCGCTCACGCTTCACCGGTCACACTTCACCGCCGTTCTTTACTCTCACCGAGTGCACGCTCCCTTGATACTGCATTCGATTGTGCCTCTTTGCTCTACCTGCAGCCCCAAGCGTTTTCATCCTGCAGTCCGCTTCTTCACTGTCATGTCATTCTTCTCTCCCAATGCATCCCAGACGACAATCTGTGGCTCTGAAGCCCCATCGTCAACATCGACATTGCATGAGCATGATATTACCTGGAAAAACTGCATGCCACAACGAGAGGCAGAAGCTAAGGAATTGCTGCGGACCTCCACCAATCCGGAGGTCATACGATTAATCTGCTCCCATTTCCCTTTCCAAGATCCAAAGGCCTGCTTGGAAATATTATCGACACAATCGCCGACAACAGCACTCGATGGCATGTTGGAATCACTCCGTGCGAAGTGCAACGATGAGGCCAACCATGAGGCCAACCGGCATAAGTCCAAGAGGATCCTAAGGCGGACCTGCTTGGAAATATTATCGACGGCATTCGATGGTATTTTGAAGTATTTCCATGTGAAGTGCAACAACGACCTACAGTGTTTTCCCATCTGGGATTGGGAATGGAGCCCCCTAATCA
>Ga0209512_1003922_pt1 | contig 13502 bp, 12 predicted proteins | sample frozenSSSSmetaG_FD_184142 | JGI IMG/M metagenome (GOLD analysis project Ga0209512, IMG submission 184142) | Glacier valley bacterial and archeal communities from Borup Fiord, Nunavut, Canada, to study Microbial Dark Matter (Phase II) -... | ecosystem: Environmental > Aquatic > Freshwater > Ice >... | reverse complement strand
CATCTTCACTGATCTTATCGACGAATAAGTTTCTGTATTCAGGCTTGGAATTAGTATTGTTAAAAACGACTGCGTCAAATTCCTTGAGTTTGTCTTTTTCCATCATAGCGATGTCCGTACTGGTAGTCACATCGAATGTCCCGCTTTTGTCAGAAATAATCTGAATCATCGCTTGCGTGTGGGGATTCACCCAATGCCAGAAGCCTGTATGCATTGAGAAGACAAGGATTTTCTTTTTCTTTTTAAATGGGAAATTGGCCTTTTCTGGAGCTAGTTCACTGATTTTGTCTTTCCAGGCTTGATCCAACGGAATCTCTTTTGGGTTTTGTGCAAGAGCGAAATTGACACTGGCTAGGAAAACGATTCCGTAGATAATAATCTTCTTCATGAGGTAATTGGATGAATGGGTTAATCGATAATTTAGAATTCTATATCTTTAAAATTCAATCCCAATAACCTGATTTTTATATGATATTCAAAAGAATTTTCTGTGTACCAGCGATTTACCTATGTTTAATGGGGGTCGCTTATGGGCAAAAAGTAGAGTTAAAAGAGACAACTAACGGAATTGATTTCGTGATTGGTAATCAGTCTGTTCTGACTTATCAAACGGCTACTGAAGACGTACCTGAAGGCATTAAAAAAGATTTTGCAAAATCCGGATTTATACACCCATTAAAATCCCCATCAGGACAAGTTCTCACTAGAATCCAGCCAAAAGACCATTATCATCACTATGGAATTTGGGGTCCATGGACCCGTGCTACCATCAGTGGGAGAGAAGTTGATTTCTGGAATCTAGGAGATGGAAAGGGGAGAGTTGACTTTTCCCATGTGCTTTCTAAAAAAGAAGCAGGTGGAGCAGCTGAACTTAATGTGAGACAAAATCACATTGACCTTAAAGCTCCAGAGTCTGAGCGTTTAGCTATTGCTGAAGATCTTCGCATCAAAGTAAAACCGGCTGACAAAGGTCGCTACATGGTGGACTACACCAGCACAATTGAGACCACTATTCCAGGAGGCATCTTACTTGACGATTACCGCTATGGAGGTGGAATAGGATTCCGTGCCACTGAAAGATGGGGGAAAGATAATAGTACCGTTCTCACTTCAGAAGGGGATCAAAGAAAGACAGCAGACGGTACCAACGCCAAATGGGTCATCGTACAAGGTGAAACAGATGATGCATCTGGAGAAAGTGGTATTTTGTTTCTAAGTCACAACACCAATAAATCCCACCCTGAGCCACTTCGTGTTTGGCCGGAAGATCAATATGAGGGAGAAAGTAATATGTTTGTTGAATTCACGCCGATCAGACATGAGTCTTGGGAGATAAAGCCTAATCAACGCTACACGCTAAAATACCGGATGATTGTCTATGACGGTAAGATGACCGCAGATGAAGCAGAGTCCTATTGGAGAGCATTTGTAAAATAGTTCTGACACTAAATAGCGCAGCCCTTATTCCTAGTATTGATTTGCGCATGTGTTACCAAGAAAAAATAACAATAAACCCGCACTAGTAACCCCTATCAACTATGAAAAGAAGAGAATTTATTAAGAACAGCGCCCTAGCTAGTGCAGTAATCGGATTTCCTACGATTGTTCCGGCTTCAGTTTTCGGAAAAAATGCACCTAGTAATAAAATCAATATAGGTCAAATTGGTTGTGGTAGAATAGCTCGTGAACATGATTTACCAGGTGTGTTGCGCCATGATGTGGCGCGAATTATTGCTGTATCAGATTTGGATAGTAACCGTATGGCTGACGGTAAAAAGCTAGTGGAAGATTACTACACCAAAAAAATGGGTAAAGCATACCTTGACGTAACTCAATACGGAGACTACAAGGATATGCTTCAGAATAAGGATATAGATGCAATCGTAATAAGTACCCCGGATCACTGGCATTCCCAGCCAGCCATGGAGGCTTCCTTGGCAGGTAAGCATGTCTACGTGCAAAAGCCAACTTCCTTGACTATTCGAGAAGGTAGACAACTAGTAGATGCTGTAAAAAAATCAGGCACCGTACTTCAACTAGGTACACAGCAAAGATCCAGTGAGCAATTTAGAATCGCTGCAGAACTAGTAAGAAATGGTAGAATTGGAAGACTTCACACAGTGAAAGTCGGTCTTCCTGGAGATCCAGCAGGACCTGAAGCTGCTGCGATGCCAATTCCTTCAAATTTGAATTACGACATGTGGTTAGGGTCAACTCCAGAAGTACCTTACACTGAAATAGGTGTTCATCCAGCTACTGGCTATGGCAGACCAGGTTGGTTGAGAAGAGAGCAGTTTGGTGCAGGGATGATCACTGGCTGGGGTCAGCATCATTACGATTCTGCAGCTTGGGGAATGGATACAGAATTGACTGGTCCTCGATATATTCAAGCCGTAGCTGAGTTTCCACAATCAGGACTTTGGGATGTCCATGGGGATTTCATGGCTAAAGCTGAATACGACAATGGCATCACCATGTATACCAGTGGTGGTTATCCAAACGGTATCCGCTACGAAGGTACAGAAGGATGGATTTGGGTGTCTCGTGGTAGTTATGTTGCTTCTTCTTCTGATCCAGTAGCCCAAGGCAATAGCGCCAAAGCGTTAGACGCTTCTGATCCTAAGATCTTGCAATCAGTGATTGGTCCTGACGAAATTCAGTTGATCAGAAGTGATGAGCATCATGGCAACTGGCTTGGAGCTATTCAGGGTAATAATGAATTGCTTTCTCCGGTAGAAATTGGTCATCGCTCATGCTCCGTTTGTTTGCTTACTCATATCTCTATGAAGTTGGGTAGAAAGCTAGAGTGGGATGCTAAAGCGGAGAAATTCATTAACGATGCCGAGGCAAACTCAATGTTGGAAAGACCACAGAGAGCGCCTTATGGTACTAATTATGTGAAAGTTTAATTATATATTATTTTGAAAAATACTACTCTAGTAGCTATTGCAGCAGGAATATTATTTTCCTGCGAAAATAAAGAAAGCGTGAGTCAAGCAACTGAATCAACTTCTGAGATCACGATTATGTCCCTGGATCCGGGTCATTTTCACGCGGGACTTATTCACAAATCCATGTATCCACAGGTAGATTCTACCGTCTACGTTTTTGCTCCGGAAGGAGCGGAATTGAAAGACTATATGAATCGCCTTGCTGGCTACAATAATCGTGAAGTAGAGCCTACTGCCTGGAATTTGCAGGTGAGCACTGGTGATGATTATTTGGAGAAAATGATCTCTACCAAGCCTGGAAATGTCATGATGGTAGCAGGTAAAAATGATCGAAAGATTGATTATATCTCTGCCGCCATTTCTAATGGAATCAACGTCTATGCTGATAAGCCTTTGGTGATTAATAAAAGTGGGTTTCAGAAGTTGGTAAAGACTTTTGAAGAAGCTGGCAAAAAGGATCTGCTGCTTTACGATATCATGACTGAGCGTTTTGAGATCAGTACTATATTGCAGAAGGAGCTTTCTATGGTTCCTGACGTTTTCGGAGAATTGGAAAAAGGAACCCTTGAGAATCCTGCAATTACTAAAGAGTCTGTGCATCACTTCTTCAAGTATGTCTCTGGAAATCCCTTGATCAGACCAGATTGGTTCTTTGATACGGATATAGAAGGAACAGGTATCGTGGATGTGACTACTCACTTGGTGGATTTGATCCAATGGGAGGCTTTTCCTGGTGTCACACTAGACACAGCTGATGTGCAGATGCAGACGGCAAGGCTTTGGTCTACAGATCTTGATTTGGATCAATTTAAGCTCGTAACTGGCGAGGCTGAGTTTCCTGAGTTTCTACAGAAAAACGTATCGGATAATAAGCTCAGCGTCAACAGTAACGGTGAGATGAATTATACCCTGAAAGGAGTTCATTCCAAAGTAAGTGTGATCTGGAATTATCAGGCGCCGGAAGGAGCTGCGGATACACATTATAGCCTGATGCGTGGCACAAAGGCGAATCTGATTATTCAGCAGGGTGCTGCAGAGAAATATGTCGCTACTTTATATGTAGAGCTTTTGGATGGACAGGACGAAGCATTGAATAGCCTTGTGAAGGAGAAACTTCAAGGTCGTTTTCCAGGTTTGGATTTAGAGAAAATCAGTACTGGAAAATACAAAGTGATTATCCCGGCAACCTATCATAATGGCCATGAAGCTCACTTTGCACAGGTCACTGAGAAGTATTTAGAGTATTTCACCAAAAAGAATATGCCTTCTTGGGAGATTCCAAATATGATAGTAAAGATTTTACTACTACAGAAGCTTTAGTAAAAGCTGAAGAAAACTAAGGTTATCCTAAACATGAACCCCAATTAATAGGTTGGTTAGTTAAGCTATTACTTATGGAATTAACTGATCAACCTATTTCTTTGTCTAAACCAACTGTCGCTATTGCTGGTGCGGGAGGATATGTGGGCCGTTGGTTCATTCATCATTTTCGCCACAAATACAATATCGTTGCCTTAAGTAGAAGCAAGGTCAAGGATAATCCATATCCGGAAGTGACTTGGAAACAGGTAGAACTGTATTCAATATCCAGTACGGTTGAGGTTTTGAAAGGAGTGGATGTAGCAATTTATTTAGTGCATTCTATGAATGCGTCTACTCGTTTGAATCAAGGAAGTTTTGAGGATACTGATTTACTTTTAGCGGATAATTTTAGTCGTGCTGCGCATATAAATAAAGTAAAGCAGATTATTTATCTGGGTGGTCTTTTGCCCAAGGAAACTGGTGAAAGTCTATCCAGACATTTGAAAAGTCGCTTGGAAGTAGAGCAAACCTTAGGAGCTCGATCCGCCAAGCTTACTGCTATTCGTGCTTCAATCATCGTAGGTCCTGGTGGTTCCTCTTTTGATATGATTAAGAATCTGGTAAAAAACCTACCGGTTCTTATGTGCCCGCAGTGGACTGAGTCTTTGACTCAGCCAATCTCACTTCGGGATACTTTGGATATTATTGATACCTGTGTTGGTAATGAAAATGTATTTGGGAAGGCAATAGAAATAGGAAATCCCGAAGTGATTTCTTACAGAAATATGCTGGAAGTCACAGCCAAAGAGTTGGGTAAAAAGAGATTGGTTTTTTCCGTTCCAGTCTTCTCTTTAGGGCTTTCCAAACTTTGGGTTGGTTTTTTTGGAGAATCCCCACCTCAATTGGTTTCTCCATTAGTGGAAAGTTTAAAGCATACTTTGACGGTGTCAGAGGAATTGAAGTTCAAGGAAAAGCATATTGATTATCTACCCTATGAGGAGTCAGTAAGAGCAGCACTTGATTCAAATATCGAACTGAAAAATCCAAGTTTTTATCCTTTGGAAAAAGTCAAGAATACGGTTCGCAGTATTCAGCGTATGCCAAATCCCCATGGAGACTCTGCGACTTGGGTTGCACATAGATACAACATCTGGCTTCCTACTTTTTTCAAGTTTTGGATCAATGGAAAAATGCTCGAGAGTGGAGAAATTGTTTTTTATCTGCTTTGGAGCAAAAAGCCAATGCTACAGCTGACGCTCATTCCTGATAGAAGTGAGGTAAATCGTCAGTTATTTTACATATCCGGAGGTTGGCTTGTGCAGAGATTTGATCATGGCTGGTTGGAGTTTCGTGGAGTATTGGACAATAGATATATTATTTCAGCCATCCATGAATTTGTGCCAAGATTACCTTGGCTTATCTATGTGAATACCCAGGCTAAAATTCACCTTTGGGTAATGAATAGATTTAAGAAATATTTGGAGAATCGAGTGAACTAAGAACAGGGTTATTTGCTTTATATTAAACTCATACCAAAAATCTAAATTTTTAAAAACATGAAATCGAGCCTGCATGAGGCAGACAGGCATGACTCAGGACTCATACACGGGAATTATTATTTAGCATGCGAGATTCCTCGCGATGGTTATCGAGATGGCCTTTAAAAAACAAATTTTAAACATATGAAATATTTAAGCTTTAAAAACGGAGATAAACTTCCGATTGTAGGATTAGGGACTTGGAAAAGTAAGACTGGAGAAGTTAGTCAGGCCGTTTACTGGGCTATTGAGGCTGGCTATCGACATATAGATTGTGCGGCAGTTTATCAGAATGAAAATGAAGTAGGAGAGGGCATAGCAAAAGCAATTTCCGAAGGACTAGTGAAGCGGGAAGAGCTTTTTGTGACTTCCAAGCTTTGGAATAATTCGCATAAAAAAGATCAGGTACTTCCAGCTTTGGGAAAAACACTTTCTGATCTAAAATTGGATTATGTAGATTTGTATTTGATTCACTGGCCGATAGCCTTTAAGGCAGAAGTTGGATTTCCAAACAGTAGAGAGGACTTTTATACCTATGATGAAGTGTCTATTTCTGAGACTTGGAAAGGCATGCAAGAGTTAAAAGAAAAGGGTCTTGTAAAGCATATTGGTGTTTCGAATTTCAACAAAAACAAGCTCAATGAATTGTTTGAGGTAGGTGGTCAAAAGCCTGAAATGAATCAAGTAGAAATGCAACCTTATCTTCCTCAAAAAGGCTTGGTTGAGTTTTGTGCTGAGCATGGAATATTGATGACTGCATATTCACCTTTAGGTTCTCCTGATTCTAGGGCTGAGAGACATGAAAACGACCCGAAGTTATTGGTAGATCCAGTCGTTAAAGAAATAGCAAATAAGCACAAAGTTGGTGTGGGCCAGATTCTTATTGCTTGGTCAATAGCCAGAGATATAGCAGTGATTCCAAAGTCAGTAAACCAAGAGCGAATTATCGGCAACTTGGCAGCTGCTGAAGTCAAGCTTGATGATCACGATATGATGGAGTTACGTGACATTGGAGTTAATCACAGGTTTATAGATGGTGCATTATTCATAGGCGATAATAGCCCTTATGAATCTTCGGATTTGTTCGATCAAGAGTAGTTTTCAAAGTAAAACGATATCAGTAAAAAGGCTATTGGATCCAATCCAATAGCCTTTTTACTGATATGTACTAATGAGAAATTAATCCTCAATCTCCAGTGCTTCCAAAATATCCGCAAGCTCATCAAAGTCTTTCAGGCCAGGTTTGATTTCATTTCCGCCGGTAAGAGAGATGCCATATAGATTTAGCGTATCAATTAACTCCTGTACATTCTGAGCAGTTATTCCTACTCCCAATACAACTCTGCAATGTGCGCTGATTAGCTTGATCGCATTCAAGTCCTCTTCATCCAGTTCTTCGTGATCTGAGGTGATATGAAAAATGATTCCGGATTCATTGAGTTTCTCAGCCACTTCTTGTTCTATTTGTCTGACTTCTTGCAAATCCATTTTATAGATCAAACCGTATCCTTTGCCTTCAAACTCTACAAGAGGTTCGATTCTATCGTGTTCGATCCATTTTACACTTGGGTAATTCACCAGCGTTTCCTGAACTTCAGGTAATTTGTAGGTGACAAATTCGCCGACAAATTCAAGACCGGAAACCCATCCCGTAATTTCATTAAACTGAGCAGGGGTGATGAATATATCTGATTCTCTTTCTAGGGAAAAGCCCAGTAAATCCACATACATTCCGGCACAATACCTAGCATCAGAAAGATTGGTAATACCGCTTATTTTTACAAAAGTGCTTAAAGCCATGATTCAAATTTTGAATCGGCTAAGATAAACAGGATGATTGGCTAGAAAAAAGTATTTCGAAACTGTATCAATTCGTCCTTACCGGATAATTGAGAAAATCCTAGTATTTTTAGTCATTGAAAGGCACTATGAATAAACTCCTATCCATACTTGTATTAGTAGTACTTACATTTTTCACCGCTTGTGATCGGGAAATAGAAGAAGGGCAAGTGGATCAAGGCTATGAATTCCAGCCTTTGGAAATTGGCTTGTTTTGGGTCTATGAGGTAGATCAGACTACTTATTTTGGTGAAAATGATTCAGAACAGATGCAGTTTTATTATAAAGATCGGATCAGGAGTTTTTATATTAACGAGGAAGGCGAAGTAGTGTACATAGTGCAACGTTCTAAGTCTTCTACGAATACAGAATGGAGTAATATCTTGGAATACACACTGATTCAGCGGGATCGTGGACTGGTGAGGACTATAGAAAATCAACCATTGGTTACCTTGGTGTTTCCACCGAAAAATGGATCAGTCTGGAACGGAAATGTATACAGAAATGAAGCAGAAGATGAATTTGAACTTATCAGTTCCGGTAATTCTATTCGGGTGAATCAGGAGGAGAGTGATGACCTGGTGACGTATAGAGATATCCGTTATGAAGTGTATGAGAAAGGTGTGGGATTAGCGGAAAAGTATGATGAAGTATTGACTTACTGCTCTAGAAATGATTGTTTGGGAGATATGCTGATAGATTCAGGTTTTAAAGTTCATATGAAATTGATCGAAAATGGGAAGGATTAAATTTTTAACCTGTTTCTTGATTGGAATAGCATTTTCTTGGAATGTAGCTGCGCAGGATCGTTATGCGGTGTTCTACAAGTTTAAGCCTCAGGAAAGTCTTTCCCTTTCCCAGCCATCGGAATTTCTAAGTCAAAAAGCACTGAATCGTAGAAGTAGAGAAGCTGTGGCTCCTGATAGTTTGGATCTTCCGGTTTCGCAGAAATATGTGGATGCCGTCTCCGAGAAGGCAACTTATATCCTCTACTCCAGCAAGTGGTTTAATGCTACCCTGCTCGTGACAGATGAAGCCGGAGTAGCAGAACTAGAAGCCTTGCCGTTTGTGGATAGAGTAGAGTTGGTGGGTAGAGGCTTTGTTCCCAATCCAAATGCTAAAATTGAAGCAAATAGTAATATTGCTGGTAAGAGTAAACTTCGTATGCCAACTAGCGAAAGCGCACGAGTTTTGGCAACAAATGAAGAAACATATGACTTCCAAAATTCACTGCTTGGGATAGATAAAATGCATGAGGAAGGTTATGCCGGCAAAGGTGTAACCATCGCAGTTTTTGACGCAGGATTTCCGGGTGCCAATACTGCTAGTCCTTTGGTTCATTTGCAAACAAATGGACAGATCATCGCCACCAGAGATTTTGTGAGACCATGGAATCAGAATGTGTATTCCGACAATCAGCACGGGACAAATGTACTCTCTCTCATCGCTTCCAAAGAACCAGGGAAAATGCTGGCTGGAGCACCTGATGCAACTTACATACTTGCGATGACCGAGGAGATTGCTACGGAATATTGGGTGGAAGAATACAACTGGGTTCGTGCCGCAGAATATGCAGATAGCTTGGGTACAGATATAATCAGTAGTTCTGTTGGATATTGGGACTTCGATGATCCTGCGATGAACTACACGATAGCAGATTTGGACGGAGAGACTACTATTATTGCGAGAGGAGCGAGTATCGCAGCGAGCAAAGGAATACTTATAGTAAACAGTGCAGGAAACAGTGGTCCATCCCAATCGACATTAAATTCACCTTCAGATGCCAAAGGAATTCTAGCGATTGGATCTGTTAATAAAGAGCTGAATGTTTCTAGTTTCAGTTCTCGCGGACCGACTGGAGATGGAAGAATCAAGCCTGACTTGGCAGCTTTTGGAGATGGTACAGCATTGATCAGATCAACTGGTGATGTAGGGTTTTCGAACGGAACATCCTTTTCTGCTCCTCAGATTTCTGCTTTGGCCGCAGGACTTTGGGAAGCTAAACCTGAGTGGACAAAGGATGAATTAATAGAAAGTTTGTTGAATAGTGGAACACAAGCCTCAGAGCCAGATAATATGTTAGGCTTTGGTATTCCAAATTTCCTAGCGGCACTTTATGGAGAAATACTGGCTGTGGATGATAATGAAGAAGTAGTATCCTGGAAAGTCTATCCCAACCCGATTCTAAGTGATGAGTTGAATATCCACTTTGGTACTAGTCTAAGCGCAGAATTTTCGCTTATTGATCTTAACGGTCGAACATTACAAAATGAAACCCTTAACAGATCAACTGTCCAAGAACCTTTCAGGATTCTTTTGCAGGGAGTCAAGTCAGGAATATATGTGATTCAGATGCATGACTCCACTTTGATCAAGCGAAGCAAATTAATAAGACAGTAAGAATTTGGGCACGGCCTAATATTTTACCTTTTTTACAGAAACAAAAACATACGCATGTCTCCTTTAATAGCCCCATCCATTCTAGCTGCTGATTTTGCAAATCTTCAAAGAGAAGTAGAAATGCTGAATTCATCTGAGGCTGATTACATCCATGTGGATATAATGGATGGCGTCTTTGTTCCGAATATTTCATTTGGTATTCCAGTGACGGAGGCAATTCATCGTCATGCCAAAAAGCCTCTGGATGTACATTTGATGATTGTGAATCCTGACAATTACTTGGAAGCTTTTAGAAATGCAGGCGCAGAAGTGATATCAGTCCATTATGAGGCATGTAATCATCTTCATCGCACGCTACAAGCCATTCACGATTTAGGAGCAAAAGCTGGTGTAGCCATCAATCCTCATACGCCAGTGGAATTACTCTCGGACGTAATTCAGGATATTGATCAAGTAATTGTCATGTCCGTAAATCCTGGGTTTGGCGGACAGAAATTTATTGAAAATACCTATTCGAAAGTATCGAGATTGAAGGATTTGATTCTTACCAAAGGAGCTAAGACAAAGATTGAAATTGATGGGGGAGTGAATCTTCAAAATGCTCCCAAGCTGCTTACCGCAGGAGCTGATGTATTTGTAGCAGGAAGTTTTGTGTTCAATTCCTCTGATCCAGTTCAGACTATCAGCCAGCTTAAATCAATTCGCTTGGTTTGACCTTCACACTGACCATTTATCATAAAAAACCTTAAAAAGCATCATCATTATTTGAATTTTTGGCTTTAGAGTTTTTTATTGAGAATTATAAAGAAATTAAAATCAGATAGTTTATGAAAAAAGTATTGTTGTTTGGAGCGCTATTTGCGTTCCTTGGACTTGCTGCTTACGCACAAGAAGAGGAGAAAGTCACAGATGAAGACTTGGCTAAATATGCAAATGTAGAGGTGACATTTGATAATTATGTAAATACAAAAACAGAAGAATTGAAGGCTATGATTTTGGAAAATGAGATTTTCCAAGGTGGTGGTAGATATAATGAAATCAAGGCTGCTTGGGGTGACGAAGCTAAAATGACTGAAGCTAAAGTAACAGAGGAAGAAAAAGCTGCTTTTGAAGAAGTAAAGGATTTTCAAGGTTCTCTTCAAGGTGTTTTGAAAGAATACAAAACAGGCTTGATCATGGATGACGAAATCTTGGGAGCTGGTACTTACAATAAAGTATTGGCAGCTACAAAAGAAGATCCAGCTGTAAAAGAGAAACTAGACAGTATGATTGCTGAAATGAAAGCTAAGCAAGAAGCTGAGAAAGAAGATACTCCTGAGCCTACAGACGGAAATTAGGATTTAATTCAAGTTATTATGAAGATGCCTCCCAATTGGGAGGCATTTTTTTTTAATTTCACACCAAGAGTATCAAGCCTTCGTTTATAAAAGTATGAATTTCAAAAAGCTACCCCTTTCCATTATTCTTTGTTTTGTTCTCACAGCTGTGTTTGCACAGGATGACGATATTTTTGGGATATCCCAGAAAGCCAAAAGCCCTAAAAGTGAGTCTGGCCTAGGCAATGTTGCTAGGAACGTGTTGGAAATGTTCAGTGTCGAGCTTTCTGGAGGTGGTGCCTACCAGCAATTTGGTACTAGCTTTTATTCAGAAGCACCAGCCCTTTACCCTTTTTCTCGCTATCAAAATTTAGAAGGGGATCCTTTGGATATTTCTGAAGAAAAACCGCTTGATATGACAGGTGGAGATTGGGTAATTCCAAACTGGAACGGTGGAATGAGAATTAACCTTTTCAATCTTTTGACTATTGGTGGAGGTTTTGGTCAGGAATGGGGAAATCTGGCACCGATGCAAGGCGGAGATTATCAGTTTGATTTTGAAGGTGCTACATACCAGGTGAACAAACTCTACGGTACTGTGGGACTCGTGCTTTATGATGCCAATAGAAGAAGGGCATTTTTGAATTGGAGGTATAGAAATTACTCTTCTTCCAATCTTTACATGATGTCGGAACTAAAGCAGAGAGCTAGACAGAATTATCCTTGGCGTTTTGTGTTTGAAGCAGAATTTGGAAAGTTGAAGCTGAAGAACGCTTATGATGCAGCATTAGACGGTGGCCCTAATCCTTATGTGCCAAGACTGGCCGTATCTGACAAGAATTACTATGGACTTGGACTTAGAATCGAACGTGATTTCTCTGACTACACCAAAGTCTTTATAAAAGGAGGAGCAGATTTCCGCAAATTCACCTACGCGGCATCTGATTTTTCGGAGGTTCAAGACCTTGATCAAAAAGTATATGCAATGCAAGTTGGGGTGGCAGTTACATTTCCTGGAACTAAGCGTTGCAAAATTGGAGGCTGTGGAGTTGTGATGAAACATATGCACAATGGAATCGAGGTTAGAGGTAGCGGAATTTTCAATTTTCAGAACAGGAAAGTCGGACAGTGGTACTAAAGTCCTGATTATCCTGTTTGGTCTTTGTAATCTCTTTTCAAAACCAGTCTGTTTTTACTATCTTGCAGCCTTAATCGACCCCGTGAATAGCATTATATGGCTCAAGGAGAAAACGAGAACATCATACCCATTAACATTGAAGAGGAAATGCGTGGTGCCTACATCGATTATTCGATGTCGGTTATTGTTTCAAGAGCGCTTCCTGATGTCCGTGACGGACTAAAACCAGTACACCGTAGAATCCTTTTTGGGATGCAGGAACTGGGAGTATTACATAACAAGCCCCATAAGAAATCGGCCAGAATTGTCGGTGAGGTACTCGGTAAGTATCACCCACATGGTGATTCTGCTGTTTACGAAACGATGGTTCGTATGGCACAGCCTTGGTCTCTGAGATATCCTTTGGTGGATGGCCAGGGTAACTTTGGTTCTGTCGATGGAGATAATCCTGCAGCGATGCGTTATACCGAAGCTAGACTGAAGCGTATTGCCGAGGAGCTTTTGGTGGATATCAACAAGGAGACAGTAGATTTCCAATTCAACTTTGATGACTCCCTAAAGGAGCCAGTTGTATTGCCAGCAAAAATCCCAGCACTTCTTTTGAATGGTGCATCAGGTATTGCTGTAGGTATGGCGACAAATATGGCCCCTCACAATCTTGGAGAAGTAATTGACGGGATTGCAGCCTACATCGACAACAATGATATTACTATCGAAGAATTGATGGTGCATATCGTTGCTCCTGATTTTCCTACTGGAGGAATTATCTACGGTTATAATGGAGTGAAAGCTGCGTTTGAAACTGGCCGTGGTAGAGTAGTGATGCGTGGCAAAGCCAATGTGGAAGTCAAAGATGGTGGAAGCAAGGAGATGATTATCATCACGGAGATTCCATACATGGTGAATAAGGCTAGCATGGTAGAGAAAACTGCTGCGCTAATCAATGAAAAGAAAATCGAAGGGATCTCTGCAATTCGTGATGAGTCTGATCGCTCAGGAATGCGAATTGTTTATGAAT
>Ga0209512_1003918_pt1 | contig 13510 bp, 11 predicted proteins | sample frozenSSSSmetaG_FD_184142 | JGI IMG/M metagenome (GOLD analysis project Ga0209512, IMG submission 184142) | Glacier valley bacterial and archeal communities from Borup Fiord, Nunavut, Canada, to study Microbial Dark Matter (Phase II) -... | ecosystem: Environmental > Aquatic > Freshwater > Ice >... | reverse complement strand
TGGTGGCCCGAAGCAGCACCGGCTACAGCGCGGCCAGCCTGCAGTTGCAGGTGCCGCTGGACGACCAGGGCAAATTTGATGGCGTCATCATCGGCGAATATGCCATCGACGGTCTGCTGCGCTTTGGCGTTCCCACCGAAGTCACGGCCAAATACGCCGTGACCCTGGTGGACGACAAAAACCTGGTGCTGGCAGGCAACCCACCGCCCCCGCGCAGCCCTGCAGCGCGTTTGCTGCCCTGGTCAGACAGTGCGGCCGCCTACGAAATACCGGTCACGCCGGTCGGCAACGGCCTGCTGATACGGGCCGAAGGCTACCGCGCGTCACTGGGTGTGGTGGGCAGCGGCTTTTTCTGGCTGGTCAGCGCCCTGAGCGCACTGACGGTCTGGATGCTGCTGGGCAACTGGCGCCATACGCGCCGGCGGGTGCAGGCCCAGCAAGCCTTGATCTCAGAGACCAACTTTCGTCGTGCCATGGAAAACTCCATGCTCACCGGGATGCGCGCCCTGGACTTGCAGGGACGCATTACCTACGTCAACCCGGCGTTTTGCCAGATGACCGGCCTGACAGAAGCCGACCTGGTGGGCCGCACACCGCCGTTTCCGCACTGGCCAGAAGCAGAGATAGACACCATGATGGCGCGCCTGAATGACGAACTGCACGGCAAGACGCCACCCGGTGGCTTTGAGGTCCGGGTCAAGCGCAAAAACGGCCAGATCTTTGACGCCCGCATGTACGTGTCGCCGCTGATTGACCCGCGCGGTCAGCAAACGGGCTGGATGACCTCCATGACCGACATTACCGAGCCCAAACGGATTCGCGAAGAACTCACCGCCTCTTACGAGCGTTTCACCACGGTGCTCGAAGGACTGGATGCGGCCGTGTCGGTGGCGCCGCTCGGCAGTGAAGAGTTGCTGTTTGCCAACAAGTTGTACCGGTCGTGGTTTGGTGGCGACGTGTCAGGGCACATGAACATGATTGCACAGGCGGGCGTGCCGGCCGCCTTACCAACTGGCGATGAACTGGATGCGGTCGATGGTCTCGCCGGCCTGCCCACCGACGAGCTCACCGCAGCCCAGTCCGAAAACGCCGAGATTTTTGTGCCCGAACTCTCGAAATGGCTGGAAGTGCGCTCGCGCTACCTGACCTGGGTGGACGGCCGCCTGGCGCAAATGGTGATTGCCACCGACATCACGCCGCGCCGCCATGCCGAAGAGCAGGCAGCCCAGCAAAACGAACGGGCCCAGACCGCCAGCCGGCTGATCACCATGGGTGAAATGGCGTCCAGCGTGGCCCACGAACTGAACCAGCCGCTGACCGCCATCAACAACTACTGCAATGGCATGGTGTCGCGCATCAAGGGCCAGCAAATCAGCAATGAAGACCTGTTGGTGGCGCTTGAAAAAACCGCCAGGCAGGCGCACCGCGCCGGTCAGATCATCCAGCGCATTCGCGCGTTTGTGAAGCGCAGCGAGCCCAACCGCACGTCGGCCGATGTAGCCACGCTGGTCAGCAATGCGATGGAGCTGGCCGACATTGAACTCAAGCGCCACCGCGTACGGCTCAGCCACTACATCGCGGCGCGCCTGCCCAAACTCATGGTCGACCCGATCCTGATCGAGCAAGTGCTGATCAATTTGATGAAGAATGCGGCCGAATCGATTGCGCAATCCAATCTGCCCACCGCCCGCCGCAACGTGGAGTTGCGCGTGGTGCCCAGGCAGATTGAAGAGCAGAGCGTGGTGGAGTTCTCGGTACTCGACTCGGGGCTGGGCCTGTCACCTGAAGTCAAGACCCGGTTGTTTGAGGCGTTCTACTCCACCAAGGCAGAAGGGATGGGAATCGGTTTGAAACTATGCCGCAGCATTGTCGAATCTCACCAGGGCCGGATGGAAGCCGTCAACCTCTACAATGGCGACGAAATGGTGGGGTGCCGGTTTACTTTCTGGATTCCCGTGACGCCTCCGCAGTCACACGCGGCCGCTGCCAGCGATAGCCAGACCGGTAAAGAAGCCGACGCTCACTGAAGCCATTCCAACAACGCATTGAGACAACGTTTACCAAGAAAGTATGGCATGAGCTTGATTCCGAAAAAAGGTACGGTCTACGTCGTGGATGACGACGAGGGCGTGCGCGACTCCCTGCAATGGTTGCTCGAAGGCAAAGATTACCGGGTGCGCTGCTACGACTCGGCCGAAAGTTTTTTGAGCCGCTATGACGCCCGCGAAGTGGCCTGCCTGATCGTCGACATCCGCATGGGCGGCATGACCGGGCTGGAACTGCAGGACCGCCTCGTTGAACGCAAGTCGCCGCTGCCCATCGTCTTTATCACCGGCCATGGCGACGTGCCCATGGCGGTGAACACCATGAAGAAGGGCGCCATGGACTTCATCCAGAAACCGTTCCAGGAAGATGCGCTGGTCAATCTGGTCGAACGCATGCTGGAGCAGGCCAAGGAAGTCTTCAGCGACCACCAGCAGTCCGCGAGCCGCGACGCCCTGCTGGCCAAGCTCACGTCGCGCGAGGCGCAGGTGCTGGAACGCATCGTTGCGGGCCGCCTGAACAAGCAGATTGCCGATGACCTGGGAATCAGCATCAAAACGGTGGAAGCGCACCGCGCCAACATCATGGAAAAGCTCAACGCCAATACCGTGGCCGACCTGCTCAAGACCGCACTGGGCTCCAGCACCCCAAAGGCCTGAGCCAGGACCTTTTTTACTACTTATTTAATAGCACCTAACGCCCGTGGTTATTGCGCCGACGGGCGTTTTTACTTGTAAAACTGAAAAAATGACTGCACAACTGATTGACGGAAACGCCCTCTCCAAACAACTGCGTGCCGAAGTGGCCCAGCGCGCCGCCGCCTTGCGTGCGCACGGCATCACGCCGGGCCTGGCGGTACTGCTGGTCGGTGAAAACCCCGCCAGCCAGGTCTACGTACGCAACAAGGTCAAGGCCTGCGAAGACAGCGGCGTCCATTCGCTGCTGGAGCGCCACCCGGCCACGCTGTCCGAGGCGGAGTTGCTGGCCCGCATCGATGCCCTGAACAACGACCCGGCGATTCACGGCATCCTGGTTCAGCTGCCGCTCCCCGCCCATATCGACGCGCAGAAAGTCATTGAAGCGATTTCCCCAGCTAAAGACGTGGACGGTTTTCACGTGGCCAGCGCAGGCGCGCTGATGGTGGGCCAGCCCGGTTTCTGGCCCTGCACGCCCTACGGCTGCATGAAAATGCTGGAAAGCATTGGCTACGACCTGCGCGGCAAGCATGCCGTCGTGATTGGCCGAAGCAACATCGTGGGCAAGCCCATGGCACTGATGCTGCTGCAAAAAAATGCCACCGTGACGATTTGCCACAGTGCAACCGCCAACCTCAAGGCCATGACGCTGCAGGCGGACGTGATCGTGGCCGCTGTCGGCAAACAAAAGGTGCTGACCGCCGACATGGTGAAACCAGGCGCGGTGGTCATCGACGTAGGCATGAACCGCAACGAAGAAGGCAAGCTCTGCGGCGATGTGGACTTCGAGGGCGTCAAAGAAGTGGCCGGCTACATCACACCGGTGCCCGGCGGTGTCGGCCCCATGACCATCACCATGCTGCTGGTCAACACGCTGCAGGCCGCCGAACGCAGCCAGGCCTGAAGGCCCGGGGCCTAGTCCGCGCGGACGGGCTGGCTAGTCAAACGCCAGAGCGCAAGTCCCGCGCACAGCCACTGGCCCAGCAGCATGGCGCTGCCCAGGCCATGCCAAAGCCTGAGGTTGCCGCCCTCGGCCCGTGCACTGACAATGCGCGGCGCCACGCCAAACTCGACCAGCAAGGCCAGCAGCAACCCAGCCACTACAAATTTAATAGCTACTTGCACCCACTTCGCATGGACTGCAGGGTCTTTTTTATTTAAGACCAGCAACAGCATCAACAATGCGCAAGAGGTGCTGAGCCAGGTCTGTGCGGTAAATAGTTTGGCCGCCATGGCGCCAGCCGCGGCCGGGCTACCCAGCTGCATGAACAGCATGGGAACCACGACGAAGCCCAGCGCAGTCAGGCTGCCCCACCAAAGGGCCGCCGCCAAAAGCGCAACACGCTGGCGTAGGGGCGGATGCATTAAATGTAGTGAACGGCCACGATTTCGTAGCGCTTGACGCCGCCCGGCGCCACCACTTCGGCGGTATCGCCCTCTTCCTTGCCAATCAGGGCGCGGGCAATCGGCGAGCCGATGTTGACCAGTCCGAGCTTGATGTCGGCTTCGTCTTCACCCACGATCTGGTAAGTCACACTGTCGCCCGTCGCCTCGTCTTCCAGCTTGACGGTTGAGCCAAACACCACACGGTTGCCGGCCTCGAACGATGAAGGGTCAATGATCTGAGCCGTTGACAACTTGCCTTCAATTTCCTGGATACGGCCTTCAATGAAGCCCTGGCGGTCTTTGGCTACTTCGTACTCGGCGTTTTCGCTCAAATCACCCTGGGCCCGCGCTTCAGAAATCGAGTTGATGACCCACGGGCGTTCAACGGTCTTGAGCTGGTGCAATTCGGCCTTGAGCTTTTCAGCGCCGCGCTTGGTAATAGGTATGGTTGTCATTTTTGTACTCCTGCAAAAGCGAAACCGCCACCAGTCACCTGGCGGCGGCGTGTTCTCTCAGATTTAAGTTTAATGCAAATACAAAGCCATCGGCCCGGTAATTCGCGCAGTCATTGACCTGGAAACTCAGACCAGTTGCGCATGAAGCTCCTGAATTGAATACACGCTCAGGTTGTCCAGGTACTTCATGCCCTCGACCGCAGCCTCCGCACCGGCAATGGTGGTGTAGGTGGTCACCCGAGCCAGCAGCGCCGAGGTACGGATTTGCCGCGAATCGGCAATCGCATTGCGCCGCTCTTCCACCGTGTTGATGACCAGTGCAATCTCGTTGCTCTTGATCATGTCCACCACGTGCGGCCGGCCTTCAGTGACCTTGTTGACCACCTTGCAGGCAATGCCGGCCGCATTGATCGCGGCGGCCGTGCCCTTGGTGGCGACCAGTTCAAACTTCAGCGCAGCCAGCGCCCGCGCCACTTCCACCGCGCGCGGCTTGTCATTGTTCTTGACCGTCAGGAAGACTTTTCCGGATCGGGGGAGCGTCGTCCCTGCGCCCAGCTGCGACTTCACAAAGGCTTCGCCAAAGGTCTTGCCCACGCCCATCACCTCGCCGGTAGACTTCATCTCGGGGCCGAGAATCGTGTCCACGCCGGGGAACTTGACGAAGGGGAACACCGCTTCCTTGACGCTGAAATAAGGCGGCGTGACCTCGTGCGTGATGCCCTGCGAGGCCAGCGTCTGGCCGGCCATGCAGCGCGCCGCCACCTTGGCCAGCTGGATGCCGGTAGCCTTGCTGACAAAAGGCACGGTGCGGGAAGCACGCGGATTGACTTCCAGCACATAAATGACATCCAGGCCGTCAATGTGCTGGATCGCGAACTGCACGTTCATCAGGCCGACCACATTCAGCGCCTCCGCCATGGCGGCGGTCTGGAGCTTGATTTCGTTCACGGTCTCAGCACTCAATGAATACGGCGGCAACGAGCAAGCCGAGTCACCGCTGTGAACGCCAGCCTGCTCGATGTGCTCCATCACGCCGCCGATGAAGGTCTTTCCCTCGGCGTCGCGGATGCAGTCCACATCGCATTCGATGGCGTCATTCAGGAAACGGTCCAGCAGCACCGGCGAGTCATGGCTGACCTTGACGGCTTCGCGCATGTAGCGTTCGAGGTCGCGCTGCTCATGCACGATTTCCATGGCGCGGCCGCCCAGCACGTAGCTGGGGCGCACCACCAGCGGGTAACCGAGTGCGGCAGCCTTTTCCAGCGCTTCCGGCTCGGTGCGGGCCGTGGCGTTGGGCGGCTGGCGCAACTCCAGCGCGTGCAGCAGCTTCTGGAAACGCTCGCGGTCTTCGGCGGCGTCGATCATGTCGGGCGAGGTACCGATGATGGGCACGCCGTTGGCTTCGAGGTCCAGCGCCAGCTTCAAGGGCGTCTGTCCGCCGTACTGAACGATCACGCCGAAGGGCTTTTCCTTGTCGACGATTTCCAGCACGTCTTCCAACGTCAGCGGCTCGAAATACAGCCGGTCGCTGGTGTCGTAGTCGGTCGAAACCGTCTCGGGATTGCAGTTGACCATGATGGTCTCGTAGCCGTCTTCGCGCATCGCCATGGCGGCATGCACGCAGCAGTAGTCAAACTCGATGCCCTGGCCGATACGGTTGGGACCGCCGCCCAGCACCATGATTTTTTTCTTGTCGGTAGGCGCGGCTTCGCATTCGCTGCCTTCGGCCTCGTAGGTCGAGTACAGGTAGGCGGTATTGGTCTCGAACTCGGCGGCGCAGGTGTCCACGCGCTTGTAAACCGGGCGCACGCCCAGCGCAATGCGCTTTTCGCGGATCGCGGTGTCGGTGGTCTTGAGCTGACGGGCCAGGCGGCGGTCGGAAAAGCCTTTTTGCTTCAGCGCGCGCAGCGTGACCGCGTCAATCTGGTCCAGCGTCGTGGTTTCCAGCTCCAGCTCGATCTTGACGATCTGCTCGATCTGCACCAGAAACCAGCGGTCAATTTTGGTCAGTTCAAAGACTTCATCGACCGACAGGCCCATGGCAAACGCGTCGCCCACATACCAGATGCGGTCAGGGCCTGGCGCACCAAGTTCCTTTTCCAGCACTTCCCGGTCCTGGGTTTTTTCGTTCATGCCGTCAACGCCGACTTCCAGCCCGCGCAGGGCTTTCTGGAACGATTCCTGGAAGGTCCGGCCCATGGCCATGACCTCGCCGACCGACTTCATCTGTGTCGTCAGGCGGGAGTCGGCGGTCGGGAATTTCTCGAACGCAAAACGTGGAATCTTGGTGACCACGTAGTCGATGCTGGGCTCGAAGCTGGCTGGCGTGGCGCCGCCGGTGATCTCGTTGCGCAACTCGTCCAGCGTGTAACCCACTGCCAGCTTGGCCGCGACCTTGGCAATCGGAAAACCCGTGGCCTTGGACGCCAGCGCCGAGGAGCGCGACACGCGCGGATTCATCTCGATCACGACCATGCGGCCATCGGCCGGATTGATGGAGAACTGCACGTTGGAGCCGCCGGTATCGACACCGATTTCACGCAGCACGGCCAGCGAGGCGTTGCGCAAGATCTGGTATTCCTTGTCGGACAGCGTCTGGGCCGGTGCCACGGTAATCGAGTCACCGGTGTGCACGCCCATCGGGTCCAGGTTCTCGATCGAGCAGACGATGATGCAGTTGTCCGCCGTGTCGCGCACCACTTCCATCTCATACTCTTTCCAGCCGAGCAGCGACTCTTCAATCAGGAGCTCGTTGGTCGGCGAGGCTTCGAGGCCGCGCTTGCAGATTTCCTCGAACTCTTCGGGGTTGTAGGCAATGCCGCCGCCGGTGCCGCCCAGCGTGAAGCTGGGGCGGATCACGGTAGGAAAACCCAGGGTCTTCTGCACGGTCCAGGCTTCGTCCATGGTGTGCGCAATGCCCGAACGGGCTGACCCGAGACCGATCTTGGTCATCGCGTCCTTGAACTTCAGGCGGTCTTCGGCCTTGTCGATGGCTTCGGGCTTGGCGCCTATCAGCTCGACGCTGTATTTTTCAAGCACGCCGTTGCGCCACAAATCGAGCGCGCAATTGAGCGCGGTCTGGCCGCCCATGGTCGGCAGGATCGCATCGGGCCTTTCCTTGGCGATGATTTTTTCCACCGTCTGCCAGGTGATCGGCTCGATGTAGGTGACGTCGGCGGTGGCCGGGTCGGTCATGATCGTGGCGGGGTTGCTGTTGATCAGGATGACCTTGTAGCCCTCTTCGCGCAGCGCCTTGCAGGCCTGCACGCCAGAATAGTCAAACTCGCAGGCCTGGCCGATGATGATGGGACCCGCGCCGATGATGAGAACGGATTTGATGTCGGTACGCTTAGGCATTTTTGTGTTGCTCCATCAGTGCCGTGAAGCGGTCGAACAAATAGGAAATATCGTGGGGGCCGGGTGACGCTTCGGGGTGGCCCTGAAAGCAGAACGCCGGCTTGTCGGTGCGGGCCAAGCCCTGCAGCGTGCCGTCAAACAGGCTGATGTGCGTGGCGCGCAGGTTGGCGGGCAGGTTTTTCTCATCCACGGCAAAACCATGGTTCTGGCTGGTGATGCTGACGCGGCCGCCGTATTTGTCGTCATTCGTCAGGTCCTTCACAGGATGGTTGGCACCATGGTGGCCAAACTTCATCTTGAAGGTGGTGGCACCACTGGCCAGCGCCATGATCTGGTGGCCCAGACAGATGCCAAACGTGGGGATGCCGGATTCGATCAATTCGCGCACGGCCGCAATGGCGTAGTCGCAAGGCTGCGGGTCACCCGGGCCGTTGGACAAAAAGATGCCATCGGGTTTGAGCTTGAGCACATCGGCAGCGCTGGTTTGTGCCGGCACAACGGTGATGCGTGCGCCGCGCTCTGCCAGCATGCGCAGGATGTTTTTCTTGACGCCGAAATCAAACGCCACGACATGGAATTTTGGCGTGATCTGCACGCCATAGCCTGACCCGAGCTTCCACTCGGTTTGCGTCCACTCGTAGGCATGCTTGACCGACACCACCTTGGCCAGGTCCAGGCCAGCCATGCTGGGCGCACCTTTTGCAGCGGCCACAGCCTGGTCGATGACAGCCTGCGTCACCGACTCGCCCTGGCCGAGCGCCAGAATGCAGCCGTTTTGGGCGCCCTGGCTACGCAGGTGGCGCGTCAACTGGCGAGTGTCAATGCCTGCAATCGCAACCGTTTTCTCCTTGACCAGATACTCGGACAAGGTCATGGTCATGCGGAAGTTCGAGGCCAACAGCGGCAGATCCTTGATGATCAGACCGGCGGCATGGATTTTTTCGGCTTCGACGTCTTCGGCATTGATGCCGTAGTTGCCAATATGGGGGTACGTGAGGGTAACGATCTGCTGGCAGTAGCTCGGATCCGTGAGGATTTCCTGATAGCCGGTCATGGCAGTGTTGAACACCACCTCACCGATCGTGGAGCCCGCAGCTCCAATCGAATTGCCAATAAAGACCGTGCCGTCCGCGAGCGCCAGTATGGCGTGAGGGGTATTTCCCTTTAGAGACAAAAGCACTGGGTTCTCCGGTTTGGTTACGGTTCGCCCAAGCGTGCACAAGATACGTCTCTATAAAGACTCTTGCAGGCTGCTTTTTGCTTTTTTGAGGGGGTTGGCTTTTACTGCGCTTGGGCGAAGCTGTGTTTTGAAAAGCCCCCAATTATAGCGTGTGGCAAGCTGCAAACTCGTCCGCCGTCGCAGGCTTTATGGCTGTGCAAGAGCACTCGCATACAAGCAAATGGCGGCAGCGGCTGCAACATTGAGCGACTCCTCGCCGCCGGGCTGGTCGATGCGCACCTTCAGGCTGGCCCTGTCCATCAGCTCGTCACTGACGCCCTGCCCTTCATGGCCCATGGCCCAGGCACAGGGCATGGGCAGTGCCTGCTGATGCAGAAAACTGCCGTGGTGAGAGCTCGTGACCACGATGGGAATGGTCAGCGCCGCCAGCGCCGCCGGCTCCACGCCTTCCACCAGTTGCAAGGAAAAATGGGCGCCCATTCCCGCGCGCAGCACTTTGGGCGACCAGAGCGCGGCCGTGCCCTTGAGCGCAATGATCTGCCTGAAACCAAACGCCGCCGCACTGCGCAAGATGGAGCCGACATTGCCGGCGTCCTGCACGCGGTCCAGGATGACCGAGGCAGCGCCCGGCAGCCATTCAGGCGCGGCGGGCAGATCGAGTACAAATCCCATGCGGGCCGGGGATTCCAGGCCACTGATTTCAGGCAGCAGCGCATCTGAAATAACTATGTTTTTGATAGCTACCTGCGTCCATTCGGCGGGCGCCAGAGGCCAAAATGATGCTGAAAACACGGCAATGGCCGGCTTCAGCCCGCGGGCCAGTGCGGCACGGCACAGGTGGTCGCCCTCCAGCCATACCCGCTGCTGCTTTCGGTACGCCGTGCTGTCCTGCGACAGCTTGCGCAACTCCTTGATCAGCGGGTTGTCGCGCGACGTGAGCTGGGTCACCGGCACGGAAAAACCGCCGCTCACCGCAGCACCTCGGCCACCGGTGCAAACGACTTTCGGTGCTGCGGACAGGCGCCATGCTCGCGCAGCGCGGCCAGGTGCCTGACCGTACCGTAACCCTTGTGGCCGGCAAAACCATACTGCGGGTATTCGAGGTGGAATTCGGCACACCAGCGGTCCCGATAGACCTTGGCCAAAATCGAGGCTGCGGAAATGCACGGCACCAGGGCGTCGCCCTTGACGATGGCTTCAGCCAGAATGCTCAGCGTCGGCAGCCGGTTGCCGTCCACCAGCACCTTGTTGGGTTTGAGCCGCAAGCCCTCGACCGCGCGCTTCATGGCGAGCATGGTGGCCTGCAAAATGTTCAGGGCGTCAATTTCTTCAACGCTGGCTTGCCCGATCGAGCAGCACAGCGCTTTGGCGCGGATTTCGTCGTAGAGCTTTTCCCGCCGCAGGGCCGTTAGTTTTTTTGAATCAGCCAGCCCCTGTATCGGGTTCAGGTCGTCCAGGATGACCGCCGCCGCCACCACCGGTCCGGCCAGCGGCCCACGCCCGACTTCGTCCACGCCAGCGATCAGTCCTCGAACGTACCAGGACAGCGGTGTTTGCGTTTGCTCAGGCTTCAAGTATTTTCTGGATTGCATTGCTGGCCAATTGTGAAGTGTCGCGCTGCAGTTCGGCATGCAGCGTTGTGAATCGTTGTTCAACGGTCGCTATTTTTTGGGGCGCCGCGTCTTTGGCGTCCACCCACTGCAGCAGCGCAGCCGCCAGCGCTTCGGGCGTGGCTGCGTCCTGCAGCAATTCGGGCACGACAAAATCGCGGCAAAGAATATTCGGCAGGCCGACCCAGGGCTGCAGTTTTTTGCGCCGCATGATCTGCCACGACAGCCAGTTCATGTTGTAGGCAATCACCATGGGCCGCTTGAACAAGGCGGCCTCCAGCGTGGCGGTGCCGCTGGCAATCAGCGTGACATCGCAGGCCGCCAGCGCTGTGTGGGACAGGCCATCAAGTATTTGCAGGTCGGCCCGCACACCGGCTTCATCGGCCAGCCGCTCAATCTGGCGTTGAAGCCGGGGAATCGCCGGCACTATGAACTTCATAGCTGGCCGCGCCGTTTTTACAAGCGCTGCAGCCCTGAAGAAGCGACTTGCGAGGTATTTTATTTCGGACTCGCGGCTGCCCGGCAAGATGGCAATGACCGTATCTTCTGGCTGCAGCCCCAGCGTGCGCCTGGCGGCGAGCCGGTCCGGCCGCATCGGAATCACGTTGGCCAGCGGATGCCCGACATAGGTCGCGTCAATCCCGTGGGCGGCCAGCAAGGCCGGCTCAAACGGAAAAATGCACAGCACATGGTCCACGCTGCGCCTGATTTTCTCGACACGCTCGGCCCGCCAGGCCCAGACGGCGGGGCTGACAAAATGGACGGTCTTGATGCCCTGGCTTTTCAGCGCGGCCTCAAGATCGAGGTTGAAGTCGGGGGCGTCCACGCCAATGAAGATGTCGGGGCGCGGGTCTTGCCCCCCCAGCAGCCGCTGCTTCAGTTGCGCCCGGATACCAACGATTTCACGGTAGTGGCGCAGCACCTCGACATAGCCGCGCACCGCCAGCTTGTCGCTGGGCCACCAGGCCTGGAAACCCCGGCGCGCCATCTGCGGCCCGCCTATGCCGCTGCAGGTCATGGCTGGCCAGCGCGCCTTGAGGCCATCGAGCAGCAAGCCCGCAAGCAAATCACCGGACGTTTCGCCTGCCACCATGGCCACGTGAGGCGCGGAGGCAGACCCACCGGCCTCGTTCCGGGTGGGCAGAGGGGGCGGCGCAAATGACATGGGCGCCTAGCGGACGATACCGCGCTGCGGAGCGGTTTTTTGCAAAAAGGAGAGCATCATCTGAACGTCTGGCAACGACTCCGGGTACTTTTCAGTCAACTCGGCTATTCGTACTTGCGCCTGCACCAGTGTGAGGTCATCACGGTACAGCGCCTTGTGCATGGCCTTGACGGCAGAAATTCGCTCAGGGGAAAACCCCCGGCGCCGCAGCCCTTCAAAATTCATCGAACGGGCCTGGGCCGGCTGGCCTTGCGACATCACAAACGGCGGCAAATCCGCCAGCAGCAGCGAACACATGGCCGTCATGCTGTGCGCGCCCAGACGGACAAACTGGTGTACCACTGTGAAGCCGCCCAAAATCACCCAGTCATCCACCGTCACATGGCCGGCCAACTGGGAGTTGTTGGCAAAAATGGTGTGGTTGCCCACCACGCAATCATGCGCCAGGTGCACATACGCCATGATCCAGTTGTCATCGCCCACGCGCGTCACGCCGTTGTCACCCGGCGAGCCGATATTGAAGGTACAAAATTCGCGGACGGTATTGCGGTCACCAATCACCAGCTCGCAGGGCTCGCCCGCGTACTTTTTGTCCTGCGGAACTGCACCCAGGGAATTGAACTGAAAAATCTGGTTGTCGCGACCTATCGTGGTGTGGCCTTCGATCACGCAATGCGCACCGATGCGGGTGCCCGCACCCACCCGCACGTTCGGGCCAATCACGGTGTACGGCCCCACGCTCACGGAACTGTCCAACTGGGCCGCTGGATCGACCAGGGCCGTGACATGAATGCCGGGCACCGCAACGGGCATCGTCATGTCGCCGCGATCAGGCAAGGGTGCGCATGGTGCACATCAGTTCGGCCTCGCAAGCGATGGTCTCGCCGACCCGCGTGACACCTTTGAACTTGAAAATGCCGGACTTCATGCGCGTCAACGCAACGTCCATGATCAGTTGGTCACCGGGCTCCACGGGACGCTTGAAACGGGCGCCATCAATTCCGGCAAAGTAATACACCGTCTTGTCGTCGGGCGTCACATCCAAAGTATCAAAGGCCAGCAAGGCCGCCGCTTGCGCCATCGCTTCAAGCATCAGCACGCCCGGCATGACCGGATGGTGGGGGAAATGGCCGACAAAAAAAGGCTCGTTGATCGTGACGTTTTTGAGTGCCTTGATACGGATTCCTTTTTCGATTTCAAGCACACGGTCAACCAGCAAAAACGGGTAACGATGCGGCAACTTTTTAAGGATTTGGTGAATGTCCATCATAATTTTTCTTGAATGTGCCTTGGATCTGCAATATGGATTTTTCAGCCTGCCGTAGTCTTTCACGCAACACGTGAAGCTGCTTGAGCGTTGCGGCATTTTTTTCCCAGGCCGCATTGTCGTCGATAGGAAACAGGCCGGTGTAGTGCCCAGGCTTCAAAATGGATCGCGTCACCACGGAAGCCGCCGAAACATGCACATGGTCGGCCAGACGTAAGTGGCCCAACACGACGGCGCCGCCGCCCACGGTGCAATGCGCGCCAATGGTTGCGCTGCCCGCCACGCCGGCGCAGCCGGCCAGCGCGGTGTGTTTGCCAATCCGGACGTTGTGACCAATCTGCACCAGGTTGTC
>Ga0209512_1003916_pt1 | contig 13514 bp, 16 predicted proteins | sample frozenSSSSmetaG_FD_184142 | JGI IMG/M metagenome (GOLD analysis project Ga0209512, IMG submission 184142) | Glacier valley bacterial and archeal communities from Borup Fiord, Nunavut, Canada, to study Microbial Dark Matter (Phase II) -... | ecosystem: Environmental > Aquatic > Freshwater > Ice >... | reverse complement strand
GCAGGATATTCACCTGCATGCAGTCCAATAGCCGACTGATGCCTACTGTTGCCTATTGAGGCTAGAGGCATATATAATAGATAGATTCATAGTTTAGCTAGATTCTATTCTACATGCTTTATCACATCTTTGCTTCCGTGCCCACAGTGTCAATCGATACTGTGTTCAACACACATTGTCGCTCTTCTCCCACGCAACATCATCGTAAGACATAGGCGTGCACATTGTCGTTCGCACGAGATGCTGCAAAGTTGCAAAATTGCAAGTGGCTTATATTTAAATTTGGCCTTCAAAAAAAAAACTTGATGGATTCTTTGAGGGTGAAGTTGAAAGCAAGCATGAAGAACATCTGCTAGGGATGATGTGTCGATGCGTCGATGCGTCGATGCATGTTGTGAAGAATGCGCAGTTCGAGTGTGTGCAATGTGAATCCATCCAACTTAGAATGGGCGCTTATTCAAGCGGCATGATTCGCTTGCTGTGCGCCCAAGAGAAGCGCCTATTTCAGCTCGAGATAGCCGCGAAGAATGCCGACAATATGGCAGAAACCGGCAGAGTTTCACAAACCAAACGCGGCAAGACAGGGGGACCTGACCAAATTGGAATTCCGACCGATGCACAGGAAGAGCAGTTGACACAGGCGGCAAGATTTTCTCAGCAGAAGAGGGATAACAAGTCAAAGTGAACACTCGATATGTGACATCTCGAAAAGTGAAGGTTGATTATCCATGGCATTTGAATCAGAGGGGAAGGCTAGTTTGAGTCTCTGTTTGGAGTGCTGCTCTCGTTCGATACTGCTGCCTGCAGCAACCTGGTTCACAGCCTGATTGATCGCCACTACATATGTTCTTACTGCGCTCAGTCTCTGCTCGACCGACTCAACTGTCGTTCATAGTCCTATCCAAGAGGGTTGAGCTGGAAATATAGAAATCGACGTATGATAAATTTGACATTTTAAATTTCATATGCAATGACAAAACTAGATCCTGCCTAAGATATGTCAACATTTTGAAACCGACACCGCTCGTGTCCCAAGTCATGTACACTTCAGATACCAAAAGAAACAGATTCAAAAGGCTGCACTAACGACTCATTCCTTCCCGTAGTCTCATCGAAACTACTTGACCGTGATAACGGAGAAAAGTCAACCATAAATAGGAGCCTCTTGTTGAGATTTCGAGTGCACTTTCACCTTTAGATGTTTTAAAATCGAAGGTATGAATAAAGCTCGATTCATTCTAAGAACCTCCTGACAAGTACACATGTATTACAGCCTTTGGGACCTTCTTTGGGTGAGGCTTTGCCAAAAACTGTTGGAGCCTCCTCCCTCAGAAACACAGGCAATTCATTGATCTCTTCCACTACCACATCCAAAAACCGGCATCAACAACTCCACCGTAAACTAAGCCATTTCAGTGATCGAGCCCTAAATCTTTGCAAGCCAAATTGTCTTAGATATTAGGCGCTTCTAATACCAGTACTCAAGCAACGCCGCCCTTGGATCAACCTCAAGCAAAAGGCCTCAGAGCCTCAAGCCTGGCAAGACTAGTGATGTCGCCACTAAATACTTCTAACCTTAGCTTGGGCCGAATCAACTCGGCCATGCCAATTGCTTGGTTTGAACCATTAAGGCATTGCAGAAGCTGAAGGACTTTCTTTCAATTCGTATGAAGATCTCTAGTCTGCTAACGCAATGGTTTTCCCATCATTTAGGAAGGACGCACGCGCCAGGCTTCGTCAATTATTCCAAGGCCGTGAAATGATAAAACAAGCCAGTGGCCAATATGACTGTGCTGGCCGCATTAGCCTCATTTTCGTTGCTCACGATGTGGATCATATTTCTCGCTCCGAAGGTATGGAGTCCGCTTTAGGAAACACTGCCGCGTTTGAGGAAATTGCCGAAGGGTGTCCTGTAATCTATTTTATGGATACTGTAAGAGAAGATCACAAAAAGAGCAGAAATTATATGGCTCTTTTGGAGATAGGAGGCCCGGGTTTTCTTCTTGAAGTTGGAACCGACGTGACTCCCATGTAAGTCTATCATAAACTTCTTATTTCTGTTGACGACTAACCTCGTTGACAATCAAGCTGGGAGAAGAATTTGACCATCACTGATTAGAATTGATTCTCGACTACAGGAAGCTTCATCTCCCAGCCATTAAGAAGAGAGCCAGTAATCATCCATCAGCTTGCTAATCGTGAGATGCATGCAGCCCCTGAAAAGTCATCCCTGGACTCGACGTGAATTAGCTGGACAGCCGGTCGCGAAGCAAGAAATGCCATGATGGATTTTGATGCAAAGCATACAAGCGGTTCCATGGATGTACTGCGAGTCTGCGACCCACGGGGTCAACACTCCGACTACACCAGGCCCCAATTCAGGTTCATAGCCTGAGAATGGCCAGAAAGTGTCTCAGTCATCATCGGGCCGTGCCGGACAAAGACGGGATTGACAGGCCTAGCTTTTTCTAGCCTCCTCTAGCTTTTTCTAAGCATTGACAGGGGTTGACAAAACCTTCGATGACTAGCTTCTGGAATAGATTAGGCCCATCTAACAATGGGGACTAGATATATGTCACATGCCAGTCGACCTGGTAATCCAAACGTGTTTAGGTACAAGTATGTCATTGGGTAAATAGCCACGGCCATGACGTCTATGGTGCGCAAAACGCCAAGTTTACCCGAGTTCCGTGTTAGTGTCGATTGTTACTATCTCTTAGGTGTCTTAGCGACGACTCTTTCTCTCCACTTCCTTCACTTGTTATGCCGATCATTAGAGACAGCTCTTTCTCGACCCACGACCTTCTTCTTCATCAACTGCATATGCAGATCTTGGAAGGAATTTGGAAGAACTGACTTTTGTCCCATTTAACCTTTCAGGGTTTCGTTTCGTAGTGTTCGTTCGTCAAAACGCGTTTCGTTTCATGTTCCCTATTTTTATCAATCCCCTTTGGCTCCCTTGCTGTCTAAATGTCGTTCGCAATTTTGCTCATAATCAGATAGATTGCACACAATCACTACAATATTGTCAGTGGCAAACATAGCGAAAGTATAGAAAGCCCATCTCAGCCTTAGCTTGGCTTAGGGTTTCATTTCATAGTGTTCGTTCGTCAAGATGGGTTTCGTTTGATGTTCCCTGTTTTTATCAGCCCCCTTTGGCTCCCTTTCTATCCGAAGGTCGTTCGCGATTTTGCTCATAAGCAGATAGATTGCACAAAATGACTACAATATTTTCATTGGCAAACATAGCGAAAGTATAGAAAGCCGATCTCAGCCTTAGCTTGGCAGCATAGTGCGGGTCTCAACCGCACATCTCTTGACTAGTTACTGCAACTCATCCCACGTTGCCAAGTCTAGTTCAATATTTTGAAACCATTCTCAGTTGCAGATCCTTTGAGGCTCAGAGTAGTTTGGCTCTTCTATCCAGAATACATGCGGCCGAGGAACATGCGGAACCCCTTAGATGGGTTGTTCTCACCATGTGTTAGGCGGTACTCAACCGTCCCTTGAAAGTATATCGAAGCCTGGGTCGTCATGTTATTCATGTGGTTATATTATTGGAGCTCAAGCCATGTCAGTATATCTTCAGGCCTTAAAGGATGCACGGTAGTTATTTCTTCACTTCCGGCACTGGAGGTTATTAGGTAATGAAGATTATCAGCGGCTCCTGTTTGCAGGCCTCCTTGTCATTAGAATGTCCTTCATGCTTTTCTTAGTCGTTGCTTTCTTAAATGCCGTTGTCAAACCCACTCATTTCCACTCATTTTCGATCTGAACTCAAGAGATAGTAGTGACCCAACTATCTAAATGTTTTATATACTTAGAGTGAAGCCGCTCGCAGCGTTGGTTAACATTTAGACACACGTCTAGACACGTAGGACGTCGACAGCCTTCTCATAGCCTTATAATCCTTCAGAAGCAAAGCCTCTGTCGAGGGCTTGTTAGAGTCGAGGAACGACAAAGCTTCCAGTCATCACTCATCGCCATTAGTCATTATGACATTGATACAGCACCCGCCTCCAGCACAGCTAGCTGCTACTCTCTCACCAGTCAGTTACGAGGCTGTCATGACACCCATCGACTTCCCAGCATCCTCGCAGCCTGTGGCCGGTACTCAAGAGGGCGAAGAAGAATGCAATCACAATTCGTCGTTATCGAGCAGTCTACACAGTCCCAACAAGGCGTTGCCGGAACCACCTTATCATGTTTTCACACGCGCGAAGAAGAAGGAGCTTGTTTATATCGTGTCCCTTGCGGGGTTGTTTTCGCCGCTGTCGAGTAACATCTACTTTCCTGCACTTGGACAAATCGCTATAGTAAGCTTGGTTCATCATCCAGCCCTGTAGAAGCATGCTGACACTTCGTAGGATCTCAAAGTCAGCATATCGCTTGTCAGTCTTACCATCACAGTATACATGATCGTTCAGGGGCTCGCGCCATCCTTCTGGGGACCGTTATCAGACACTCATGGGAGACGCATAACATTTATTGGTGGGTTTTCGTGTAACCTAATTGAAGATTGTTTCTAACATATCTACAGGTACATTCGTGGTGTATCTGATTGCGAATATTGGTCTAGTCTATAGCAATAGCTTCGCATCGTTAATGGTCTTGCGAGGTATTCAAGCTGCCGGCAGTGCAGCGACAATCTCAGTTGGTAAGTCGAATCTGCCCTTGCCGGCTGAGGATCAGAAGACTAATGATAATTGATAGGTGCTGGAGTAATTGGCGACATCACAACAGCTCGTGAGCGTGGATCACTTATCGGAATTTTTGGCGGCAGTGAGTACCTCCACCCTCGAAGCAGTTTTACCACTGATCAGGATAGTTCGTATGTTGGGACAGTCAATCGGACCCGTCTTTGGCGGTATCATCACACAGTACCTCGGGGTTCAAGCTATCTTCTGGTTCCTCTTCGGCCTTGGCGCCGTTGTACTGGGCCTGATACTGATGCTCCTTCCCGAGACACTCCGAAGTATCGCAGGCGACGGCACCGTTCGCCTGACAGGAATCCATAGGCCATTCATCTACAAGTTTCATCCCCATCCAGAAGCAATGATGGCGCAAGACATGGAGCCCAAGAAGACAGTCACCCTTACAAGCATAGTAGCACCACTTCGATTCCTCTTTGAGAAAGACGTCTTCACTACCCTTTTATTCGGCAGCATTGTCTACGCCGTCTGGAGCATGGTCACTTCTAGCACCACTGCCCTGTTTCAAGCTCAGTTCGGCCTTAACAACCTAGAAGTCGGACTCGCCTTCCTCCCCAACGGCGCTGGATGTGTCGCTGGTTCTATCCTGACCGGCTACCTCATGGACTACGATTACCGTATTATTGAAGGCCAATACCGCAAAGCAAAAGGAATCCCCGACGACGACGTAAAACTCGACAAGAAAAACCTCGCCGATTTCCCACTCGAGAAGTCCCGTCTGCGAAATATCTGGTGGATCGTCCTCATCTTCGTCCTCACCACAACTTTCTACGGCTTCTCTCTCAGGTTGAACAAACTCGCAGTACCCCTCATCTTGCAATTCTTCATCGCGTATTCTGCCACGGCTGTGTTCTCGCTCAACAGCGCTCTCGTCATCGACCTGTACCCTGGCGCCTCAGCCTCGGCCACTGCAGTCAATAACCTGATGCGCTGCACCGTGGGAGCCATCGGCGTCGCATTCGTGCAGTTGATCATCAACGCTATCGGTGCCGGCGCCACGTTCCTAATGTTCGGGGTCATCACTGCCGCTTTCTCCCCATTACTTATCGTCGAATGGTTCTATGGAGAAGGATGGAGGCTGGCTAGGAAGGAAAGGCTGGCGCTAGAAGCAGAGAGGGAAAAAGCCGCGGACGTTGAGAAGGTTGAAGTGGTGGCGACCAAGGTCTAGGGTATAAGTACTGAAACGAAAAATCCCGGATAGAAAGTCCGCTGGAATGAATTACGATCAAAAAAACACACATATCACAGCCCGTCCGCAGTCCAAGTCATCCACTTTTCCCATTCCCACTTCGCGACCTCTATCGGACGGCTTCGCATTGCTTATACTGCTCGAGCACCAGCGCCTGTCGGCTGCACATAACGCAAGGAATGGCCTACGCGGGGGATCCAAGGCATGGGTAGCACTCGACTCTCAGCGTCGCATAGCAAGAGAGACATCCTCGACTGAACGCAAGGGAAATACGTAGATGGACTGGCTCGCGTAAGATGGTATCATGTACGTGTATATATGACGTGTGGTATAATGCAGCCCTTCCTTCCTTCACTCCAGAATCAAAAGACAAAATGAAAAAAAATCATGCCCGCCAAAGCCGCCCGCCAGTCCTGCCGAGCCCAGAGATTAATTGTTTTGTGCCCCGTTCGTGTTGTCCCTTCCATGACATCCAGTCATACCTTCCTGCGTGCCCGATGGCTTTGACAAGCTTGATTATGGATATTGGCATATTGAGCATCGCCAGTTCCCGTGCGTCCATTCATCCCTCCAAAATCCAACCCCCCCCACGAAACCAAAGTAAAAAATTCCTTCAATCCTACTCACGCCCAGTCATAAAACATCATTATATCCTCCCACCAATGCTCACCCAACAAAGGAAACAACGCCAACAATATGATAGTACAAACATGACAAACGCCTGTCTCTCATTCCCCTCCCAAATGCGCCCCTGGAAGAACACGCCTCTCCGACTGCGACACCAGACAGACCACCACAGCTACGCCAAACCATGCAGCCCAAACCAGCAAGAGCCTGACATAAGAATATTCGAGCACAAATGACGTTGATGAACATGCTGGGGTATGTATGTATGTATGTATGGACGCGCGCGCGCACGCTCCTATCCCGTGTAAATGCCTGGCTATGGCTACTGCAGCGCGGCACCGCCTCACAGCGCACAGCACAGCGTGGGCTGCCTGTCGCCAAGCCTCCGAACTCCGAACGCGAGAACACAACACAACACCAAAATCAGAAGGCGGAATTGAAGAAGAGAAATCAAAGTCGAGGATGGGAAAGCACCGATACGCAGTCGAAGGTATATGCAGTCGAAGGTATACGTCTACGAGACAATACCACAGTGCACGTGGACGAGAGCAGGAGAGCCTCTGATTGTGATTGGGTAAGCGCACCTCGCACATAAACTGCTGCGCATGTGCTTCCCAGCCTTGGGGGTGTGTGTAGGCGCGGCGCGTGTGATTGGCGGTTCCGGCGCCGCTAGCGAGATGGATGATGGCGGGATATGACTGGTCGGCTGACAGGCCTCAATTCTTCCCGCAAGCTCGGTCGGCGCCGCACGAACGCGCACCGCGTGATTGTCATTTCATGATTGTCATTTCATGTCCTGCAAGGCTACGACGAGTGCAGCGCGCCATCCTTCACACCACCTTGTTCGCCCGGCAAGGCCGCGCTCAGTTCGCGTTGCAGGACTCGTGTGTGGCTTGGTGAGTGTGGGTGTGAGTGTAGGTGCGGGTGTGGATGTGGGTGTGGCCGCTGCTGCTGCTGCTGCTGCTCCTGCTGTTCGATGCCCTCGCCCTCACCCGCTGGCCCACTACCGGCCCCGGCACTGCCGCTGCTGGCATCGGGATACGACGAGACTGCGAGATCCCACGAGGACCGCGGGGTGTATTGCGGCGCGGGCATCGGCATGTGATGCGGTGCAGGCCATTGGTGGGCGTGCTCGGAGAAGCTCGGCATCGCGACGGCGACGCGCAGATCAGGAGGCACGCCCGGCTGACTCATGTCGCCCTTGATGGGGTTGAGGAGGGTGTGGGTGTAGGGGGGCGAGCTCATGCGAGAGGGCCCCGTCCCCGCAAAGGAGGGCGCCGCGTTGTGCATGGATGCTCGGGAGGCGGAGCGTGTGGAGGAGCGAGGGGAGAACATGCCATTGCGGTCGTTGGGGTGGCTGTACATGGCTGTCGAGGATTCGGTGCCGTATCCACTGGAGCTCCCAGGCGTCAGGAGTGCAGGAGGAGGAGGAGGCGCGGGAGGCAGAGTCGAGGCCGCGCTGACGGACTGCATCATATCAATAAAGATTCACAAGCTTAACTGAACATAACTTACATATTTCGAAGTGATTTTCTTCAGGGCATTGGATAAACTCTTCCAGGCAAAGATCTTGATATCCTTCTCGATGTTTCGAGGCTTTGGCTGTGGAAATCCCATGATGGTGGCGAAGAAGGTATTCGACGCGTCGTATTTATCTGAAGCGGGCTTCTTCACGGTAAGCGGCTTGAAGTGCTCCAAATTTCTCCTGATTCGATTTTTCTCTTCGGTCGGGAATTTCTGTGCCATGATATGCTCCAGGAGATAGATCGTATCGACGCTTGTCACAAAACACTGGTTCTTTTCCTCCCATAAAATGCAGCTGATGAAGACGCTGTTTGGTGGTCGTTCCTCCAGAGTGACAGGTCTGAGCTTGATATTGATGATGTTACCCGATTGACTTCGTTTACAATGCAGGACCCGCCTTCTGGCCTGCAATTCCTCCATCGACCAGGTTGCTAACCGGCCCATCGAGTCCAAATCACTCTGGAAGTTGAGAACGACTGTCAGCGGATGCATAGCCTGATGATAAAACTGGCCGGCCTGCGTGAATGTGGCGCCCGCAAGATTTCTCGCTGGGTCCAATGTCGACGTTCGTACCAATCTTGGGTTAGGCGAGATTGAAGGCAGAGACGTCCGATGTGCAGATGCCAAGCTCGAAGGACGCTGTGTGTGGTTTGCTTGAGGGTTGTTGTAAGAATTCCATGGTGCCTTAATCGCAGACGGAGGTGAAGAAGTTGAATACTGATGTACGGGTCTATTCGAAGATGACGGCTGATATATTGAATTGCTGCGACCATATTGCGAAGATAAGCCGTCATATGTTTGGCCAAATTGCATTTGAGGCGTGTATGTCCCGTATGATTCTCCGGGCATATACGGATATTCAGCATAGTCCTGCTGTTTTATGCCCAGAGCTGGAGGTCTCTCAGGATCTCGTATCTCTCCTGGATCGAGTCCAAGCTTGGTTCTTTTTGAGACTTCATCGTCGTATGTGAAGTCTCCCACTTCTAATTTTTCCACCAGTTCTCCCTCGCTGTTTTCGATCAAGAGGAACACCGGCACGTCTGGCGGGTCCCATTCCGCAACTTCCAGGTGAGGAACATTGGTTGAGACGAGGTACTGACATGATCGCCCTGGTTGACCAAGGCGCGACAACGAGGCCTGGGACTTACGGGGTCCGAACATGATAGAGACAGAATTGAAGTTTGTGGTCGTGATTTCGTACAGAGAAGAAATTTCTACATCGAATTTGATACCGGTAGAACCTCTCGACGGTTGATATGAGGTGACCCGAATCGCTGACGAGTTGAAGTTGAGATAAGGCGCCGCCTGTTCATCGTAAGAACCACGTGCATGAGCGCCATAGTTCATCTGTGTTATTTGAGAAGCATTTTGAAATAATGGTGGGCTCGCTGGTGGTTGCGAAGCTTGTTGTGGCGCAGCACTGTACGCGAAAGAGGCATCGGAAAATGATCGACTTGTATCAAATCCTGATTAAAGTTTAGCACGATGCTGCCATACTCACGTGAACAATATAGACACATGTACAGCTGATAAGATGAATGGGTAATAGGGCTTACCTTGAAGGTGTGGAGGTGGTGGCTTCCCGAAGGCAGACATGGGAAGGAATCCAGGGTGAGAATCTGATCTGCCTAGAGGACCTCCCTCGTAGCCTTCTTCGTATCTTAAGGTAACCGTCTCAGGCGATTCGTATGCCTCGCCCACAATGATCGGTGTCGCAGAATGATACTCAGGCTTTGCAGGGGTCAATAATGTCTTCAAAGGAGAACCGCATAACAGGAAGTCATGGAATTGAGAAAACCGTACCTCGATAAATCTATACTTTGAGAATGCCAGTTTGACGGTTGAAGGCGGTATTTGGGAAGAGACAAAATGCCCCGCAGAATGCTTGCAGTGTTTAAAGACAGACGAGCGGAGACGAATAGTAGACTGAGACTTGGAAAGATAGCGTCAAATGGATATTCTGATGCAAGACCAGGTCACCGTTCGTCCAGGTGTGAGAGTCACCGATGACTGCAGCGAGATCAGTCGAGACTGTGTGCGGAAGAGAAGTCTGAAGCGGATAAAGTAGAATGCAAACGAGTGAAGCCTTCCTTATATGGTCGCCGGCGTGTCTTCAGTGAGTCCGCACGGTTCAAGCAGACTAATACAGGTGATTCAGTTTTCTTTGAAGTAGCGGCTATTCCTGTAACGCTTTTCCGTTGCTCTCCCGTTGGGACTACAATAGTTAAGCTGCCGTCTGCGAGTTAGACGGAGTCTCAGGGAGGTGAAGCAATTCCAAGCTGTGTCTAGGACAATAAATAATGAGGTTGACCTAAAAGATGTATGGGTCAGCTGAAATGCGATCCATATCCTTCAGTGCGAGTGGAATGTGTCAAGGGTAGATACCACAGTAGTAGCCGCGTCCTGCGTGGAAATGGATCAGGGTCCCCTTAGGTGAATAGAAAAGCTTGATGTCAATTACCTTCAACAAAGATTCAACAGCTGTTGCGGATTTGAAGTTGGTGATAGCTAGCTCTCGGTCAGACCCATGGGATGGTTCCGAGACCTAAAACCTGCAGCCGCCCTCAAATCGTGAACGTGTTCGCAGCAAGTCAGAAGACAGTCACGGATAAACATATCGCTACTGCATTAAAGTTGCATGACTCCAAACTATGCCAGTCAGTGATAATGGAGTAAAGATGCCTGCTTGTTGCTGTTGGTAGTATATAGAACAATCGAAGTCATAGAAAAGGTGCAAAGGCAGAGAAGTAGAGCAGACATGGAGAAGGACAGGATGTTTAGAGATGTATGCATGTGGGAGAGATTTTGAGATGTACTCCGTATGTATCGTGGCAGGCTGGTACCACTGACGTGCAGGGATAAAATGCCAAGTGAGGGAAGGGAGAGAGAAGCGGGGGGGAGGGGAAGGGAGGGATGATATGACAGGGATTCGGTGGGAGTATGATCCAAGGCGCGCATGAGAGAAACGGGGAAGATATACCAGGATGCTGAAATAAGGTAACGACAGGAATATGTACTGTGTACTGGTAAATTGGCAGATAGACGAGGCAAGGCGGGAATAGCGATGGCGATCATTTGCTGAACGAAAAGGCCACTCACATGGAGACAGGACCAATACAGTGAGTGTACTGTGCATCGCTCAAGCGATGACGATTGTTCCTGGGCTGAAGATCTGCTGCATAGAGTTCATTGGTGTTTCTTTCGATTTTGGTTCGCATCTTGTTGGAACTTGGTGGTTTATCACAGTAGCGTAGCATCCGCAGGTGGTCTACGGATAGAGTTCTTACTTCCAAGACATCCTGATGCAAATCCCCAGCCATGGTGAAAAACGCAGGCCGTAAATAGCATCCGTGACTGCAAATGCAGCAAATCGAAATCAATAGGCGAAATAGGTCGGAAACTGGGCTAAAGCAAGACCCAGGAATCCGGAGAAACAAGGGCGCAGTAATACGGGCATCCATCTCAAACCTCGATCGATCATCGCTGATGTCCGTACTAGGGCAGAAGCTAGTTCTTGGCATTTCCTGTGCCCTGCCCAATTGCCCAGTCTTGCTGGTACTCGTACATACATAGGTACAGAGGTACTCCTCGTCGTCGAGTTACAATTGTTGGAGTCGGCTTGGACCACTTCTTCTTCTTGCTTCTTGCTTTTGCTTCTTGGGTCGTCTGATGTAAAATCTCCTTCGTTTGCGCCCGTACATCATCTGCGTAGAGTACTGCCACCTCGTTCGATCGATCGTATTTGGATACCGAAAGCGAAATTCCTCGGTTCGAGCCGAAGATCCAGAGCTGTTTTAAGGCTTTGAGCGATGCGAAGCCTCAATTTCCGTGCACCACCAGGGATTTGTCCAATGGTTTGTGCAAGTCTCCATGGAGCACATGAAATCCCAGGCATTTTCCTGTGCTTCAGACAATAATACACAGCGTATTGGATAAACACTTCCCATGCGTGTAAGGCGCGCTTCTTTCTTGTCCTGGTGCCATTGCCCCGAAAGAGCTTCTTCAGTGTTGGTTCTCTCCATCGGCGAAGCCGCAAGCATTGCTCCTCCTTGGCTTGCAGTCAGTTCACATGGATGTGTACTGTATGTACTGTACTGTAGGGACCCGATTCACGCCCACTCTGTGCGTAGTGTTCATGTTCATGTTAAAGCAGCTTCTGCTGACTGATGATGCAGCTGAATGGGAGGCGCGAACGAGGCGGCAACGCACTGACGAACAGGCAAGGTATGCCGTCCTCCGTACAGATGCATGCCTCCACTCTCCAGCTCTAGCCCTGTGGCGTTCTGCGGCGTGTACCTAATAATGCCTGGACAGTGGACATTACTGGGACTTTGCCTCCCAACATCAATCAGAAATAGCGTTGTAGAATGCAGAGCCGAAATTGGAATTTCCCCAATTGAGCTCTGTAGGAACCAAGCCATCCACAGATGTCCTTTCGCCCGTTTTGCTCCAACGCCAGGTGAAACCTCGTTCATTATTCACGGGAAAGCAGCGGCAGTCATCATCGACAGCTTCACAAGAGAGATTGAAATGGTTGGAGTTCAGCAATCTGCATCATCCCTGCACCTCTTCTGCTGCTGATCCACATGTACATAACTGTCCCGGTGCTGATCATCCTATTGACATGGGCCCTAGCATTCTCTGAGTCTGAGCAGCCGCGGAGAATTGAGAGGTACCTATGGAGGTACTTACTGTCCTGTATGTCCGGAGCATGGAGCACAGCAGTAGTTCAGTGGCAATATCTGGCTGGCCATCCCAAAGGAGACGCAGTATTTCCCATTCCAGTCAGTCCGATTCAAGCGTTTGTTGACCTTGTTGTTCTTCTTGTTGACCTTCTTGTTGACCATATGCTATGGAGACCGAGTGTCGAGGTATGCATGTACGGCTGCGATCCATACATGGTCCCTGATAGAAGAGATAGATATGTACATATAATAGAATATCTGGAATACATCGTGCTCTTACCTGCTCAATTGTAGCTTTGTTTAACGGATGGTGGAGATGGTGGAGATGAGGGCGAAATAGAAGGGCTTGATCTTGCATTCTCGCATTCCTGCATTCTTGCATTCTTTTGGAGGAAGCATGCCATGCCATGCCATGCCATGCCATGCGAATCTTGGTTGGGGAGCTGTCAAGAAGCTAGCCTCTCCAAGAGCGAGTTTAGGGCACCCATATTTGAAAGTAGCGCACTTCACACTTCGCTTTGACGCTTACTGCCAGCATTGGTTCCAATTGAGACGGCTGTACTCCATACAGTACACCTATCCATCCAATATATGTACTGTACCTTTCATCTAATAATCGTTGGTTTCGACAAACTGTACTCGGGTACAAATGGTTTCGACAAACTGTACTCGGGTACAGTTGGTCCGACCAAGCTGAACGACACAACCAAGTTTGAACCATCCCGGAAGATACCGTTTGTACTGTAAAATATATGGTGTCGCAATCAATGAAAATGA
>Ga0209512_1003913_pt1 | contig 13530 bp, 16 predicted proteins | sample frozenSSSSmetaG_FD_184142 | JGI IMG/M metagenome (GOLD analysis project Ga0209512, IMG submission 184142) | Glacier valley bacterial and archeal communities from Borup Fiord, Nunavut, Canada, to study Microbial Dark Matter (Phase II) -... | ecosystem: Environmental > Aquatic > Freshwater > Ice >... | reverse complement strand
GAGAGGAAAGATCTATATATACAGTGTAGGGCTCTAAGCGCACAAGCGCGCAGCTAGCTAGCGAACAGTACACGTGAATACCACAACAACAAGAGCAACACATAAGGTGAAGCCTTTAATATTCGTAACAATAGCCTTATAATCTAACTATTTCTCTTATCTTTACACTGTTATCCTTTTTAGATATAGAGCAATTAGAATGTAAGGATAGTTAAGATAGGGTAAAGCATAAGTGAGGGGCCGTTAAGGACTTAGGTCACTTAACAGCTCTAGTTCATTTAGTAGACTAATCGCTAACCCTCCTATTATAGGGGGGTTGCTCCGCTATATATATAGTCCTACTATAGCGTGCCCCTAGCGCGCCCCCGTCGCTTACCCTGCTTCTAATGCTAAGGTCTAAGGAGACGGAGCTGTAGAGGCTGCACTTAGAATCTTAACACTAGAGTAATTAGATTATAAAGGTCTTATATAAGTAGATAGTCTTTCCTTAGATTAGACCTTTATGCTTAACTTAATATAGTATCTTACACATACTAGCAACATACATACTTAAGATATAGTAAGTCTTATCTTATTATTCTTAACCCCTTACCTTAACAACTAAACCTAACCTCTTAAGACTACCTCTACCTTAGAGTTAGTCTATAGACGTTACATTAAGCTTAGAATGTATTTATATTAAAACTTCTAATCTTTAAATATAAGTTATATAATTAAAAATATAACTTTTATAATATTATAGATATCTACCTTATATTATTAAGACTATATTATATAGCTTTATATTATATAATATAATATTACTAAGCTTACTAAGATACTAGAAATATAATATAATGTCATATTATATGGTTACAATATAATATTTCTAGTATCTTAGTAATATACTACTAATAAATACTATCGCTAGCCACTGCTCTCTCTCGTTTTGTGAAGTTCTCACTTTTTAACATTTGTAGGCTCCAGCTCTTGCGAAAGTGCAAGAGGCCGTCTAGAGGGAGCATCATCTGTAAAGTACTCGTCTTTGAGTATAGGCTAGATAGCAGGGTCAAAACCTCGCTCTTTTTCCTTTCCAGCAAGTCGCGCACCCCTTGTGCTGAAATTCCGGTCTGCTGCGTGACCTGAGAATTCGGGAGACTAATGCTCTTCATCGTGAGAGCCTAAGGCCGGGTGGCGAGGTAGGACGAAGGCATTGCAATTTAATAAGTGATTAATTTACATATCTATAATTTCTATTTACATCCTGTTCACCGCTTAATTGTTGAGCCTCAGATTTACAGATTCACAGCCTGAATCTCTCATGAGCGCCTGGAGTTACATGGTGGCTGAGCTTGGCAGACAGATGGGGTTTGGGGAGTGCGACACAACTTCAGCACGACGCCTCCGTACACAGTAGATACATATGCCGCCAACGATAGGAGCGGATCTTTATTTTGGTGCCGGAATACCGAGAGTCATTCCGCCATCAACAGCGAGTACCTGCCCAGTCATCCATTGAGACACAGGCAAGCACAGGAAGAGCGCAACACCGGCGACGTCCTCCGCAGTTCCGATTCTCGGCCACGGCGTCGAGTTCTGCATCAGGGCATAAATGTCCTTATCCTCGATATTCTGGCGAGCCATGCCTGTAGCCACGACCCCGGGCGCTATGCAGTTGACGTTAATCGAGTCCTTGGCGTGATCCATCGCTCCCGCCCGCGTCATATGGTTCACGGAGGCCTTCGTAGCTGAATACGCCACCTCTCCTGGGAAAGCCACGGAGCCGGCGCAGGACGAGATGTTCACAATTCGCCCGCGGCTGCCCCACTTCGCATCGACCTCCTGCTTGAGGAACTGCCGGATCGCTAGTCTCATCGACTTAGCCGTGCCGAGGGTGTTGACGGCAACCATCTTGGCCCAGAGCTCGTCGTCTTCGTCGACGAAATTTCGGAAGGGTGCCCAGTATCCCGCGCAATTGATAACGATGTCAATACGCCCGAATTTCTAGATTGTCAGTCGGACTAGGAGGCTTGGTTATCATTTTCGGCTCTCTTACCGATAAGGCTGCCGCGTAGGCATCCTCGATCTGCTTCAAGTCTGAGATATCAACTTTTTGGAAAATTGCGTCGCCACCACGTTGTACAATGAGATCTGCTGTGGTCGTGTTGATATTGGCTTCATAGCCGTTCGGATTAGCATCTGGCCTTAGGTCGCAGCACACCAGCTTCGCCCCGTGTACCGCCAGCTGGAGGGAGAGGGCACGTCCCATGCCGGACGATGCTCCCGTCACGAGCGCGACCTTGTCAAGTAGTTGTTGAGCTGACATGGTGAAACTAAGGGTTGCTTCGACTTCTTGATGCTAAGAGGCGAAGATGTGAGGCGTGATTTGGTTCAGAGTAAATATGATGCTCGATGCTCAATGTCTTTCCTACGGAGCACTGCGATTATTAGTAGTAATATGAGCGCAAGTTATCTAGATGGTGGGTGATACACTAGCTGGGATCAACAACGACGGGGATTCTTTCTCTTGGAGTGAAAACAACCTCCTTGAAATGTATTGTCCGGGGAAATGTATTGTCCGGGGAAATGTATTGTCCGGGGTGTATGCGGGGTTGCTTGGGTCGCCCTATCCTCGGACTGATTAAGGTTAAACTCTTAGGCCAGATTCGCTAAAACGCAGAATCCCTGCCATGATCCTCCCATCCAAAACCAACCCATGTTGCATTTGCGGGGTTTCGTGATTCTGCAGTACTTGAAAAACGATTCTAGGTTTAAAATGATAACTGTTTTCGGGATCAAATCCCAAATCCAGTCGTTTAAGACGATATATTCCCCTAATTACGTTAATCACCCCAGTAATAAGCATTTAGACGGGATGAAATGCATCGTCTTAACGAGACTTGACTGTATACCTAAACCCTAGAACTGGCTAGCATGACGGGACAAAAATAGAGCCAAAATTCAGTATACAACTCCCTTAAGTTACGTTTACCTAGGTAAACAATTCTTAACTTAAATAACGTGAAAACACTCAGAATTGGTGCTTTCTCCCCTCATTAAAACCATCTTCAGGACATTTTAACGTCAGATTTTATAAGAGTATGCATATGATAAGCGAGTATAAACTGTCCGTTGTATTTATTTATTCTACCGGATCCCAGCATTCTGTATATAAAATATGGCAAAATCCATGCAGTTTGCTGTTAGCCAGGATCCCGGTTATATTTAATTACGTATAACCGGGGTAAACTGTAAAACAACTTATTATGCTGGTCAATTATATATAGATAAAGTCCCCCTTGATCCTCCATACACAATTGAACAAAGGATATCAATCCAAGATGTTTCAAAATCTACGTGTTCGTGAGGGGGCTGTTGCCGCGAGCGAGACGAATGAGAATTATATCAAGCCACACACCAGCTTCATCAATGTCATGGTAAGTATTCAGACTTTGTCGATGAATAATATATTGTATTACTGATTTAATCCAGACTATCGCCGTAGCCGGACTGGGGGGTTTCTTGTTTGGTTATGCGAATAACTCCATCGCTGGCAGTCTTGCGCAAACATCGTTTCAGGTGTATTTTCTCAGCAACGGCAATGCCGATTCCATTATCGGTGGGATCCTTGGAGGGTGAGTGAAAACAGAGAGCCTCTTTATTCTCGTCTGCTAATCTTTCAAAGATTCCTGGGAGGTGGCCTAATTGGCGCTGTAATCCAGGCGCCAATCTCACAGAAATATGGACGCAGAGTGGCAACAGGGACCGCTGCTGTCTTACTTGTCATCTCCGGCGCCCTTCAAGCGGGAAGTGTGCATATCGCCATGTTCATCACCGCGCGCATCATTTGCGGCATTGGTGCCGGCATGGTCTTGACAAACTGTCCCGTCTACATGAGCGAGATTTCACCCCCGCACACAAGAGGGATGCTTGTCGGCAGTCACGCAATCACGATTGTCTACGCATATATATTTTCTAGCTGTGTCGCCCTGGGCTTCCACTACGTCGACGCACCCTACGCATGGCGGCTGCAGTTCATCATGCTTACCTTCTTTAGTATCGTGCTCTTCGTCTCCCTGTTCTTCATTCCGGAATCTCCCCGCTGGCTCGTCGAGCAGGAGATGTACGATGAGGCCTGGAAAGTCCTCGAGCATCTTCATCGAAGCAAACATGATCCTGATGCCCGTTTGGCACAGGCGGAGATGGCCCAGATTAAGGCTCAGGTTGATGTGGAGAGATCGCTTCCCAAAGGCTACATTACCATTTTCAAGATACCTCACCTGAGGAAGCGCGCATTCTGCTCCATCTTGGTATGGCTCATGGGACAATCGACTGGCATTCTGGTCATCGCCAACCTTACCCCCACCCTCTTTGGTGCACTTGGCTACGGTACTGTTTTGCAACTCGGTCTTTCCATCGCATGGACTGTATGTGCACTAATCGGATGTTTCATCAATGCCGCTATCATGGACAAAGTCGGCCGAGTCAAGCTTCTAGGTAAGTCGTGTAAGCAGGCATCCATTTTGCTAGAATACTAAGATATCCGCAGTCATCGGCGGCTATCTCTGATCTTTCACGCTCATCTGCGAAGCCGTGCTGCAGAAATACTATCTTGGAACAGACTACCAGCGCGGGCTGAAGGCCGCCGTCGCCATGTTCTTCATCTTCATCGTGGTCTACGGCTCGACCATCGACTGCGCCGCCTACGCCTACGTCGCCGAGATCTGGCCGACACACCTCCGCAGCTACGGCTCGACCATCGGCCTCGTCTCGTTCTTCGGCACGAGCATTGCATACAACAGTCCCGCCTCGATTGCCTTCGCCACTGTCGGATGGAAGTACTATTTAGTGTTCGCCGCCCTGTGCATCAGTTCTGCGACTGTCATGTTGTTCTATTTGCCCGAGGTAAGTCCAATGCCCTCCTCTGACGAGCGTTGCAGTTAATTAGTGATAGACCGCTGGCCTCACTTTGGAAGAGATCGGAGCCCGATTCGGTGACCACGTGGAGCTTCAGCTAAACGAGGTGAATCTTAATACTAAGGCTATGGAAGCAGGAATTGGCCATGGTGACTTAAGTGTGGATCACGTTGAGGGAACAAAATGAAGGGCAAAAAATAACGACATAATCGTTGCGCCTGGTCGCGTTGCTCTCAGTTAGAAGAAGCGAAACATCTTGTCCTAAAAATCTAACAGCAATTTAAAGAATCTAATGCATCTATCTATAGACTATAATTTGTATATAAATGGACTTATTATTATCCATGCAATGAGAATTCTACACTATCGCTCTCTTCACCTAATTTATCACAACTCTCAAAGCAGCAACTTCCTGTTGAATTGAATCAAAGTGAAAAAAGATGATTGATTGATTGAAACTATCTAGTCTATGAAGCTCTATTTGTATTCAAATAGAGCGTTTGCAAAAGAGTGTTTGTTTGCATGAGGGAGTTGATCCCTCATGCACCTGAGCCATTTCCCTCCCGTGGACCATTTTCTCACGGGATCTCCAAACTAAGAATCCAAACGGAGGATTCTCACCGTCAACCCACCCTCCTATTACACTTCCTTCTCGGCATCTGGAATTTGCTCTAATGGGCGGCATCTGGAACAGTATGCTTTGCCTTTCATTTAACGCTACTACATTCTTACTAGACCCTCTGGCTTCCTATCTTTAATTCCTGCATTTTGAGTCTAGCATTGTTATAGTATTTAGGTGGATCAATGGAGGGGTTGTAGTAGTGTGTATTCGGTAGAGCTGTCAAGAATAGAGAGACGACGAGGATCTCCACTCGAGTATGCATCCCATGTCCTACACCATGAGGTCCAGGGTGCATCTCGCACCGACCTTGCTATATTTCATACTTACAGTAGTCATGTGCCACCCCGCACTGGGCTTCGGGAAACAATTTCCGCGCAGCGGGGACTGTACAAAGGACACCTAGACATAACATGCGTTTGCCGTTAAGTGATGTTTCCATGGGGACAATAATCTTTGAAGTTCGATTATTATCGTTTGTCGCATTGAAGTGGTAATTACACCGAGCTAACACGATTCATGACCCGACAATTGTTATTCCGAGTCCAGTCCACGTAGACATGCTACGATTTTCCGTCTATTACCCTCCACTTCAAGTTTCTATCGTCATTAAACCGTAGCAGAACTCTCGTGAATCATCGCATCATCAAACCCCAACAACAAACCACCACACTACACGACTCTATAAACAAGTCACCATGGTCAAGGGCAAAGTCTTCACAGTCACGGGCGCCGCGTCAGGTATCGGGCAGGCCACCGCTGTCAGGCTCGCCGAGCTGGGCGCCGGGGGGATTGCAATCAGCGACGTCAACGTCGCCGGGTTGAAAGACACAGAGGAACTATGTATGTTAACTCACTCGCCCTCGGGGCCCGAGCGAAAAGCTAAACACAGACAGGTAGAAAGTTCGGAGCCAAGGTGACCACGCGAAAGGTGGACGTGCGGCACCTGGAGGAGGTGGAAAGCTGGATTCAAGAGACAGCGGCGACATTTGGGGAATTGAACGGCGCGGCTAACGTGGCTGGCATCGCTGCCGGGGACGGGAGTACGACGGTGGAGAATATGGTGGGTATCCATTAACAAGAGCTTGTTGCGAGCGGAGATCACGGTGATATTCTGGACCACGCTGATTTTTCTCTTCTAGAACATACAGAAGGATTGGGACTTCACCTTGGCCGTCAATCTCACCGGCGTCATGAACTGCATGCGCGCACAGCTCGGCAGGATCACTAAGCCGGGCGGCTCAATCGTCAATGTCTCCAGCACCTCGGGCCTGTTCGGGTCACCCAACAATGCGGCATACGCCACGAGCAAATTTGGAGTGATTGGGTTGACGGAGTCGGCGGCTGGGGAGTTTGGAAATCAGGGAATCCGCATTAATGCGCTTTTACCGTGAGTTGCCCTGCCGCAACGTACCATCTGGGATCGCGATACTGAGAATACAGGGGACCGATTGATACGGCTATTGTCCGGGACGGCGAGGCAAAGGGGCTCTGGAACACGAAGATTCTGGGCGATGAGACGCTCCTGGGACGAACAGGAAGTGCGATGGAGGTGGCCAAGGTCCTCGTCTTTTTGTTGAGTGACGACGCATCTTATGTGACTGGAGGTAAGACTCCAGTACTAGACCGAGACTTCGCGATGGCAGGCTAACTGGGTGGTAGCTAAATGGACCGTTGATGGCGGCTACGCTGCGGCCAGGACGAAGGCAAGTGGGGGGCCGCCAAAGGCTTCCACTTCGTAATAATGACCGAGGGCATTTTTAAGGGCGGGGTATAGTGGTGCAGCCAAATTTAAAATCTATACGCAGAAATAACCATCAAAATGTAAACATCGCTCAAAATAAAGTGTAGAGGAACCTTGCTCTTACCCCGCAGACCCCGCATTTCTGAGAAATAGGTTTTTCCGCAAAATGCCCCGCCAGCGCCACGAAGGTTTGTGCTCGATATACCATCGAGTTTACGAAGTAAAAAACCGTCCCCACTCACGAAATAGATGGCTATATTTGCGAATAGCTCTAATCCGCGTATTCGCTCCATCAGCTCCAATCTCAATTTGCAAGTTGTAACACGACGCTGAATAATCGAGAAACAGCGATACCATATCCGAGCTATGAAGTAATAAATCCAAACAAACGTCCCCTCCGGAGCAACTTTAACTTCGATTGTTCCGAACCGATCCCCAACCCGGCGCTAAGACCTCTCGGGTCGAACATTACTCGAAATCTGTCCGCGATGAAACATTGATGATCAATGCATGTTCTCGTGGCGTAGGTGCGGAGGAGACGAAAAAGACCCCGCAGAAGAGTGAGCATACGCTCTGCTACTTATGTTTCCGATAAAGGCTACTGCGCGACGTGAAAGGCAGACGTAAATATAGATCGGTATCCGTGCGAAGTACACGGCCAATTCGAAGCGCACGTTGAAAAACCCACAGACTGACAAAATGACAATAACCACCCCAAAATTCTACGTCGTCGCCCGTGTCGTCGGAGCGCCGGGCTCGTTCAAAAGAGTCTGGCAGACCCCCTCCCTCCCGTCTCTCGAGGCTGAGAAAAACTCTAACATCGCCACGCACAACAGTGGACAGAGCTTCTAGTCGATCTCTGCGCCGTGTCCGCCACCGAAACTCAAGGCAACTCCTACTACTGGGGCCAGGACCTCGACGGCGAGCCGGACACCCTCTGGGGCCTGGAGGGGTACACGCATGCCGTGGGCTTCTTCCTCGGCCACCCATCGTCCGACATCTTCAAGACGTGCATGGCGATGGTGGATGGCGAGAATTTGCTTAAGCACGAACAAGGGCTTGCGAGCCGCGACTACGACCTGTATCATTACGACTTTGCCGGCGGGTGGCTCAAGCGCGACGACGATAAAGAGAGGGACTCGAAAACGAGTTATGTGGTTGTGCATCATTTCTGGGCGAAGGAGGGGAAGCGGGATGAGCTGATACATGGCCTTTCTGTGCTGGCGGAGGAGACGAAGGAGGCGCAGGGGACGTATGGCGTGGTGCAGAGTTGTGGGGTGTTGCAGGAGGTCAGGGATGTGACGATGGCGACGCTGTGGTTGAGGTGTGTACCACCAGGCGACCTAGGCACGAGCATGCAGGTAACTGATCACGATTACAGGACAAAAACCGAAACGGATTTCAAGACATATCAATCCTCGAATTTGTATCGCAAGGCTGTGACCGAAGACCTTAAGGAAGGTGGCGCAGTTGTTGCGAAGACTGAACTGCATCATGCCCAGAATTTCAATGGGCATATTGACGCAGCTCCCATTTCGGCATAATATAATAAACTTAGCTGACGTCCGGCGTTTGGACAGAGATTTATTTATGAGCCCCTTGAGGCAGTAGAGAGCCTATTCTAACATCTGAAATTATTTTAGTCTGTGTTTCGCCTATGGTGATTTAGCACTGCACTTGCCAATGCTGGAAATCATAGCTACAAATCATAGATATTAGATTAACTTACCGTGAGATGTACGATGAAAGTCTAACCCTAACTTCACCGCACAGAATAGACAAAGAAAGAAACTAGGTAGAACACAATATTTATAATATATTTAAAGAACTTAACTTATTCCTTATAGAGTTTGTATGTCTTTAGTTTTACTAAAAGATTGTTCTTTTTAGCTTATTAAAGACTAACTTAACATGTTAAACATGTCCTTTCATATTTCTTAAGAATATAAGGATGTCATTTAAGCAATTAATAATAAAGACATCTAGGTATTCTTATAAAGTGTTATTTATTAGTTATTAACATAAAGCTAGAATATTAGTTAAGTTAAATAATATAACTAGCTATCTAAAATTTATATTATGTCTAGAAGGTAGTCTTCTATTCTTTACCTTCTTTAGTTTAAATGAAGTTACATACTCCTTATAAGTTTAATTCTATAAATAGACTCTTTAAACTTATAATAATAATAATAATAATAATAATAATAATTTAGTTGAATCTTCTAATGTAGACTTTGATGCTAGAAGTTTTATATCCTTGGACATTTAGGGGTCTTGAATTGAAATTGTACAAGGTAGCTTATAGTGGTTTTACAGTGTGAAATGACGGGACACTTGCTTTGCGGGAACACTTGCTAATCCTGAGCACAAGCAAAGTGAAGTGGGAGGGAACCATGTATTACTGCTCTATCAGTTTTTTTCATCGATTTGAGGTCTTCTTGGCACTGGTTGCATCTAGACCTTTCACACTGCTCCCTTAACATTTAGGCACCTAGTGGTGGAACAACTGTGTAGGTAGTGCGCCTAGTGAGGTGGCTCTAGCAGTTAGCAAAGTGCGCCATAGGGCCTATAGAGATACGCGTCTAGATCCTAAAGTTAAGGAATTGACACCTACGAATACGAATACAAGTCTACTACTGTAAGAAAGCAAGGATGGCACGAGACGTAGAAGACTGAGCTGCTACTTAAAGCGAGAGCTCCTATGAAGGCTCTGCTGTATTTAATGGGCCCGACCTAGCAAATACCTAAGATGCCCACGAGACTTAAGAGAACAGGAGACAGACCCTCCTTAAGCAGACTACTCCTACCCTTTGAATTTGGGAATTAAATGATCTCACAAAGATTGAGAATTAGACTGAACAGCAGAAGAAAGCTGCACTTAAAATCTAGAAGCAAGTTATGGAAGACTATACCTAGCTTGCAAGCACCTACAACCACCTCCTCACGAAGAGCAAAGATTAAGAGATTCAAATTCATGAATTGCAAGACGGAATTAAACAACTGCAAGAAGTCATCTAAGATGACAAGAAGACTCATGAGAAGCAAGCTGCTGTCATTAAATACCTCTAATAGCAAACTCGTGAAGGAACTCTAAACTCTTAAGTCTCTACTACTATTACTAGACAGAGCAAGTCTATAAAGCTGCTAGACCCTCCTATTCTTATAGACGGAAAGGAGCCTGCGTACGATGATTAGATTGCAAAGATGCAGTCTAAGCTTAAGGCAAATCAAGATCACTTTCCTACTCAAGCTTTGCAAATTAGATATGTTTAAAGTAGAGTGGTAGGCACTACTGCCCTCTACATTAACCCACGCCTTCGTCCATCTGCTATGAACAAATTTAAGACTGCAGATGAGATCTTTAAAGTCCTAGACAAGGTGTTTAGTGACCCTAACAGGAAGTACACTATAAGACAAGCCTATAGAAAGCTATACTAAAATAAGGACACCTTTGCCACCTTCTAGGCTGAATTCTAACGCCTTACTGTTAAGTTAGATATTAATGAAGAAACCCTTATTAATGATTTACGTCACAAAGTTAATAGCAAGATGTAGAATGCTCTTGTTATAGAGATTAACCCTAGCTCCCTTCACGCTCTTACACGCAAGTGCTTGCTCATTAATTAGAATTTGCAGAAGCTTTAAATTTAAGATGCTTAATCTACTCATAAGACAACCTATACTCCTAGTTCCTTCTTAACTGTCCCACGCGCTAAAATCCTATATAAGAAGCCATAGCAGAACACCTACTAGAAGACCTACATGAAGCCATACACTCCTACCCCTAGATTGTATAGAGCTCCTCATTCTAACCCTGCAAAGGAGAAGCTCATACAAGAGGGACGTTGTTTCGTATGCTAACAGATAGGCCACAGAGCTCTCAAATGCCTAGACAAGAAAGCTAGAGTCTACGAAGTCCACACTCATGAGCAGGAGGACTTAGGAAAAGAATAGCCTCTAACAAAGACGTCTTTAGAGGTAGAACAGCACGAATTGCAGCTTCCTCCTCATTAACACCTAGATTAGATCCTAATGTTCCTTTTACTACTATGTGTAGAATAGGCAAATCACAAATAAAAGCTATTGCTCTTATTAATATAGGTGCAACTAGTGGGAACTTCATTAATGCTGTTAACGCATAACGAATCTGCGAAATTGAGAACATCTCTCCTATTGAACTCCTAAAGCCTAGACCTATTTAAGGCTTTAATGGGACTGCCGCTCCTCCTATCACCCACGCTATTTACCCACGCCTACAAGTCAACGATTATGTGGAAGACCTATGCCCACTGTTTATCACTAGACTAGGCACACACTCTCTTATTCTAGGGAAAGCCTAGATGAAGCAACACGGTGTCGTCCTAGACCTAATTAGTGACAACATCCTGTTCACTAGTGGACATTGCTAGCACGTAGGCGCACCGTCCCCTAGAGACTCGATTTCTAGGGACGGGCCCTAGAAATTAGCCCCTCCTATAGTGACGAATACTGTCCCATAGGGAGCTACATTTACTAGGCTAGGCCCTATAAATTAGGATGACACGCATAACAGAGACTACCTTCCTATTCCACTACGCAAGAGACGTAGGCCTAAGCTAAAGTCCTAGAGAACTATCTAAGTATAAGAAGTCACTGTATAAGAGGAAGCAAAGACTTAAACGAAAGACTGCACTATTGCAATGATTAGGGCTGCACCTTTTCACCACCTTGCGAAGAAACATGGAGCTTAAGTCTTTGCAGTATCCATAAGAGACATCCTATATAAAATGAAGAAACAAGAACAAATAGATGAAGAAGTAGATCCTAAGACTATACTGCCTAAGGAGTTCCATGAATATCTTAACGTATTCTTAAAGGCTGCTATAGACACTCTACCTTCCCATAGACCTTTAGATCACCATATTACCCTTAAAGGAGATGTGAAGCTAGGCTATAGCCCTCTCTACAATATGTCACAAGAAGAACAGGAAATCATGAGAAAATATGTCCACGAGCACATGTCTAAGGAATTCATAGATAAGAGTACTGCACCTTTTGCTTCACCTGTCCTATTCGTACGCAAGCTAGGGGGTGGTCTTTAATTCTGTGTTAATTACTAAAAGCTAAATGCTATTATAAAGAAGGACAGATATCCTCTCCCTCTTATTAAAGAGACGCTTGCTTAGATCACAGGATCTAAATTCCTTACGAAGATTGATATCCGCCATGCCTTTAATAGGATTCAAATGGCTATAGAAGAAGACGAAGACCTTACTACGTTTCAAACTAGTATAGGATGCTTTAAATACAAAGTTATGCCTTTTAGACTTATAAATGGCCCTACTACTTTCTAACGGCATATGAATGAGACTCTATAGGAATACCTACACAAATTCGTTGTGGCCTACATGGACGACCTCCTTATCTATAGTTAAACAAGAGAGGAACACATCCTCTACGTATAGAAGGTCTTGCAAAAGCTTTAAGATGTAGGACTATAGGCTAATATTAAGAAGTATGAATTCTTCGTACAGAAGACAAAGTTCCTAGGCCTTATTGTAGGCATAAATGGCATTAAGATGGACCCTACTAAGGTTTAGACAATACTTAAATGGTAGAGACCACGCTACCTTAAAGAGCTACAAGCTTTTATAGGGTTCTGTAACTTCTATAGGAGGTTCATAAAAGGCTATTCAAATATACTGCGTCCTCTTACAGCTCTCACGAAGAAGGACTGCATATATAAGTGGACAGACGAATGCTAAAAGGCTTTTGAAGACCTAAAGGCTATAGTTACTTTAGCACCCATTCTTAGGCATTTCAATAGGACAAAGACATCTTATGTTAAGACAGACTCCTCTAACTATGTCGCGTTAGGCATACTATCCTAGAAAGATGACGAAGGAATACTGCACCCTATTACCTTCTTCTTAAAGAAGCTTGTCCCTGTAGAGTGCAATTATGAGATCTATGATAAGGAGCTGTTAGCTATCATTCGTTGCTTTAAAGCTTAGAGACCTAAACTCAAAGGCACTAACCTACCTATTTAAGTACTCACAGATCATAAGAGTCTTGAGTATTTCATGACTACAAAGAAGCTTACAAGACGACAAGCTCGTTAGGTAGAATTCCTTGCTAGCTACAACTTCTAAGTCACCTATAGGCCTAGAAAACAGAACGATAAGGTAGACGCTCTCACTAGGAGACCTAGAGATAGGCCTAAAGGTGATGAGCAAGATGACAGACAGCAATACTAGCTATAGACCCTCCTACCCGCTTCACGAATCCATCT
>Ga0209512_1003912_pt1 | contig 13543 bp, 18 predicted proteins | sample frozenSSSSmetaG_FD_184142 | JGI IMG/M metagenome (GOLD analysis project Ga0209512, IMG submission 184142) | Glacier valley bacterial and archeal communities from Borup Fiord, Nunavut, Canada, to study Microbial Dark Matter (Phase II) -... | ecosystem: Environmental > Aquatic > Freshwater > Ice >... | reverse complement strand
CAACAGAAACAGCTGCCGCTTACTTCGGCAACTTTTACCTCGTTGCGCGAAAGAAGAACAGTGTCAACAAGTTCCGGCGCCTGATCGTTAGTAATCAAACCAATTCGATGTCCGTTAGCCATTATTTGACGGGCTGCTTCCCATAATAACGTGGTTTTACCTGCTCCAAGGAATCCTCCAACCAGAATAAGTCGTGTCGCTTTCATTTCTTTATTTTTCTTTTTTAATGATTTTGCTGTCTGCACAATTGCATTGAGCAGATGAACGTTTCATTGCAGGTTCGAGTATATGCACAAAAAACAGCGAAGCGATTATTCCACCAGCAATGGGAGCGAGGATGTAAACATAGAAGAAGCCTCCAACATGATCTGGAAATGCAGCTGTTCCCCATCCGGAAGCCCATGCAACCATTCGGGGACCAAAATCACGCGCAGGATTGAGTCCTGCCTGCGTCAAGGGTGCAATCAGACAAATTACAGAACTGACAGTTAGTCCGATAAACAATGGCGCCAATGCATCGTGAGGGCGACCCACATTGCAACCTTCTGTAAGCGCGAAAATCATCAGAAGCAATAAAAACGTTCCAAAAGCTTCAGCACCTATCGCAAGTGGCAGAGAAACAATTGCTGTACCGCCGGGAATGGAATAATATTCGCCAAACATTTTGGCGGTTTGAACCGATTCTGCCGATCCCCGAATGATATTGTGAGCTGTTTCGTAAGCTGATATTGATGGTGAAAACAAAACATATATTGCAACTCCTGCCAGAGTAGCTCCAACAAATTGTGCGATAAGATAAACTGGTAATTTCTTGACAGACATTCTTCTCCCGATGACCATGGCCACACTTACAGCCGGATTAAGGTGTGCGCACGACAAGTGCCTTGTGAGATAGATAGCGAGTGTAACCCCTATTCCCCAGACCATTGCTATCTGCAAGATCCCATTGTATGCACCGAATAATTCAGATACTGCTACAGATCCGCAACCAAATAACACCAGTAAAAAGGTACCCAATGTTTCACCTATAAATTCTTTGGAATATTGCATCTCTGTTTCTGATGATTCGTGAAGCTGTTAACGCTTCAAAGATATTAAAATTGAAAGGATGCAACTTTCTGAATGCACCCTTTCGTTCTTCTTCTTTAACCTTTCTTGCCGGTATTAAGCCCAAAAGGTAAATACAACGGACAAAAACTGATCAGGCTTGTAATCACAAATACAGCAGCCAGTACCAGAAGCACAATTCCTAATGTGCCGGTTATTACCTGTGTGTAAAATAAAACAGCAATCACGACTGCAACCAGTATCCTGATTACCTTGTCAACAGTACCCATGTTCTTTTTCATCATTTTTTTGTTTTTAAATTATAATTTTCAACCACTTATTCAATTCCGTCATTTATGCAAGAACCTTGCTATTCCCTTTTCGAGGTCAATGCCATGTAAGTTCTTTGCTAAGATGATTCCATTGCCATCCATCAAAATATTGAATGGTAATGCCTGTATATTATATGTTTTGGCAACAGGAGACCGCCAGAATTTCAGATCGCTTACCTGGATCCAGCTAATTTTATTGGTGTTTATGAAATTTTCCCAGTTGGATTTTTTTGCGTCCAAAGAAACTCCATAGATTTCAAAACCTTTCCCGTTGGTAAAATTTGACAGTTTGTATTTATTGTACAACTTAGCTAATTCAGCTTGTTCGGCTACGCAGGGAGCACACCAGGTACCCCAAAAGTCAATCAAAACTAATTTACCTTTCAGAGAAGATAAGGACACTGTATCTCCTTTGGAGTTGGGAAGCTTTATCTCCGGAGACTTATTACCCGGTTCAAGCCCGGTTGACTGGGCAGATATAGTGCCGACAATTAACAATAGCGCAATAGACAATATCAGGATTCTCATAAATAAATTATTATTCATTCATTGGATAATCTTTGTCAATCCAGTCAACTTTAACGTTTTGTGGAAGGTTTAATAGTTGGTAATTTGTGAATTGCATGGACTTTAAAAGCTCCATCGCCGGCCTTATATTGGGGCATCTCGAAAATGGACAACATCCGCAATAAACCACTATCTGTGTATTCTTTGGTAATTTGTTTAGCTTTCCCTTTAGCGTATTCAGGTTTTCTGCATTCATGGCTGGACCAATATCTATTGATCCTTTGATAATTGCCTGCATGCCAATACTAAAGACAAGTGGCTGTGGCGCTTTGGGATCATTCAGAACTTTGGCAAGATCAGCCGGCGCTAACAATTGTTGCGGTGTCCAGGGATCGTTCTGTCCCTGAGAAGAATACTGACAAGATGCAAACACAGAAGTTGCAATCAATAGAAATAAGAAAATCAAGAGTTTTGTTTTCATAATATCACTTTTAAAAGAATAAGAATTGGATAACTAATATTGACCGAAAATTTATCCCAGTTTATTGTTCAGACTTTGCCAACTGCCACCATTATGTACATTGATAAAACCATTTGATTTCAGGATTCCCTTTGCAGAATAACTTCTCATTCCTGATGCACAGCAGGTAATTACGGGACGTTTTTTGTCTTTTAACTTGTTCAGATTCTTATGCAGTTGCTCAACCGGAATATTAATTGAACCCCTGATATGTCCGGATCCATATTCACCTTTGGTGCGAACATCTAAAATAATTGCACCTTCTTTTACTAATTGAGAAAGATCAACTTTGGGTCCAATGCCCAGCATTTTTTTGATTATTGATAACATTATTATTTCGATTTAAATGATTTATTCTATTACGTATTTTGTGGACCATTATGCAAACTGCTTTATGCAATAGACTACTGGTAACTGGTTATTGGCAACTGGCATGATAATGCTAACTATTTAATACTAATCCGCTATAGGATAATACATACGAGATTTTCTAGTAAGCGAGTCTGCCGGTTACAAGTGGCTAATCGCCAGTAGCAATAAGTGCAAATTATCGCTGCCTCATCATCTGCATGATACCGCCACCGTTCTTTGTGTTTGTATAACCCAGTTGTTGCAACACTCTTTGTCCATAAGCAGAACGAGCTCCGGAAGCGCAGTAAAGCGTTATTTCGCGTGATTTACCGCCCAGTTCGTTGATCCTTATTTGCAGGTCATCCAACGGAATATTGATAGCGCCTGGAAATGCGCCTCCTGCAAATTCCTGGGGTGTACGAACATCAATGATGATTGGTTCTGCAGACAAATTTGCAGCAGCAGGTTTTGCTTTCCGGCTTGCCATCATCGCGGCAATTCCACCCCCATTTTTCACATTGGTATAACCAATCTGCATCAACACGCGCTGTGCGTAAGCCGATCGGGCCCCGGAAGCACAATAAAGCGTTATTTCCCGTGACTTACTGCCCAATAGTTTGATGCGTAATTGTATTTCATCCAACGGAATATTGATTGCATCGGGATAAGCACCTTCCTGAAATTCTTCAGGAGTACGTACATCTACAACTATCGGAGCATTCAAATTCTGGGCTTTCTCTGCTGTTTTTTCTTCTGTCTTAGCAGTTTCTTCTCCGACCGATTTCAACTCAACAGGTAAAAGATCTATTTTTAGATATTTAAAACCAGTGGTTCGGGCTTGTCGCTGCAGTGAAGTATGTCCGCCCGAAATATTGGTGACATCTTTAAATCCTGCGCCCAATAAGGTGCGAAGTGCCTGATGTCCTTTTTTACCTGTTTCATCATAAACAATCACAGGACGATTACCGGGAATGGATTTCATTTGTTGCTGCAATAATTCCAACGGCAGGTGAACAGCTCCTTTCACATGGCTTTTTTCGAATGCAAAAACATCGCGAACATCTACAAAAACAGGATTTTTCCCCTCGATGAATGCATCGAGTTCTGTAACTGTAACCGATGGACTGAATCCTGAAACTCTGTTCTCTGCTGTATATGCCGCCATATTAATGGCATCGTTGGCGGTTCCGATGGGTGGTGAATAGGCAAAATCAATATCCGCAATATCGCTGATCGTCAGTTTTGCAGCTGTCGCGGTGGCAATCACATCCAGCCTTTTATCAGCCCCTTTGTATCCTGCCGCTTGTCCACCCAGAATAATTCCCGTGTTACGGTCGTAAATCAACATCGTTGTTACTGTTTCGGCACCCGGATAATAGGAAGTATGATGTTCTTTGTGAACTACAACTGCATCCGCATCAATCCCGGCAGCACGCGCCTGTTTCAGCGAGAAACCTGTTATTCCGGCAACCGCTTCGAAAACACGAACCACCGATGTTCCGATCGAACCTTTGTAACTATGGTTTCCACCCAATGCATTTTCAGCAGCAATTCTGCCCTGACGATTGGCGGGACCGGCCAAAGGAATTCGGACTTTTTTACCATTTACGCGATGTTCAATCTCAACCATATCGCCAGCGGCATAAATATCAGGATCGGAAGTCTGCAGTTGTGAATTAACCAGTAATCCGCCTGCTTCACCAATTTCGAGACCTGCCTCTTTTGCCAGTTGTAAAGTTGGACGAACGCCAATTGACAGTAAAACCATGTCGGCATCAAGAACTTTCCCATTGTCGAGTTTCACCGAACGCGGCATAATTTCGGTAACACCAGCACCCGTGTAAATGCCAACGCCATACGAAAGCAATTCATTCTCAATAAATCCGGCCGTTTCGGCTTCCATTATGGCCATCACGTATGGCATCATTTCCACCACATTCACTTTCAATCCCCTTTTTACAAGGGCCTCCACCATTTCGAGACCGATAAATCCTCCACCTACAACAACCGCATTTTTGGGTTTCTTCTCTGTCAGGTGATGTGAAATCTTATCCATGTCTTCGAGGGTCCATAACGTGAACACATGACTGTAATCAGCACCGGGGAGTGTCGGAGTGATGGGACGACCGCCTTGTGCCAGAATTAATTTTGTGTATTCAAATGTATTCTGCTCACCGCTTCGGGTATCCAACGTTTTAACCTTATGCGCCATTCGATCGATCGACGAAACAATCGTATTTACATGCACTTCAACCCCATATTGTTCATTAAAACTCTCGGGACTTTGAAGAATCAGTTTCGACCTGCTTTTTATATCACCTCCAATAAAGTACGGTAATCCGCAATTGGCAAATGAAATGTCAGGTCCTGCTTCAAGCATTACGATTTCAGCAGTCGGCGAAATCCGGCGAACTTTGGCAGCAGCTGTTGCGCCTGCCGCAACTCCTCCTATAATCAATATCTTTTCCATGTACTTTTTGTTTCTATTTGAAATTTCTGATATCATTTGCTTCGTGTCATTAAATGACTTCTTAATGACAATTAATGACCTTTTAATGACTATATAATGACTATATAACGACTTCTTAGTGAGAATTATATCGACATGCTAACTCACTTTCGCCATCTCTTTGAGTAAAAAATCTTTTGATTTAATTCCAACAAAGCGGTTTATTTCTGTTCCGTTTTTAAACAGTATTAAGGTGGGTATGCTCCTGACCTTGAATTTTTGGGCGAGGGTCTGATGTTCTTCGATATTTATTTTCCCTACCAGTGAGTTTCCTGTCAATTCAGACGCCACATCGTTTAATACAGGGGCCATCATCCGACAGGGAGCGCACCATGTTGCCCAGAAGTCGACTAATACCACCTTGTTCTTTGTTTGCTGCTGAAAGTTCTTATCCGTAAGTGTGAGTACTTTCACATGGTCAGCAACCATCGGCGTGTTTTTCATTTTTGCCATCGTGACAGAACGTAAAATAATGAATGTGATGATTATAACTCCAATTACTATCAATGTTGTTTGCATATTCCGTTGTTATTAAGTTTTTATTTTTTGTCTTTGTTAATGGATTAAGCGTTGACGGTTGCAGCAAATTCTTTATCCAAAATAGCTGTTACCTCTGCTTTTGATTGAATGCCAGATGTAGCCTTCACCACTTTCCCGTTTTTATAATAAATTGTAAAAGGGATTCCGGTAAAACCATCAACTTCGGACAACGTGCGAATAATATGCGATTCCGGGTTGTCAAATTCCATGTCGAAGAATTTAACATGTTTGTATTCGTTTTCCAATTCTTCGGCAATCCTGTAAACGGGGACGCACATTGGCCCCATCCGTCCACAGATAACCATTACATCACCGTTATTGTTGATCATTTCAGCATGCGCCGCAGCGCTTTCGATGTGTTTTAAATTGGTATACAACATGACTTTTCGTTTTTAAATTTTATGATACAAAGTTACAGGACCGATTCCTATGATTAAAGGTTTTCCCTTTAAAGCACAACAGCTCCTGAATTGAATTAGGACAACTTTTTAATTGATCTAAAACTGCTTCATTTATTTTGAACAGTTAAAACTGCTTCGCAAATAATTGTCATTCAAGTATATGATTTGTATATATATTACTAATGTACACTTATGTGCATTAGTAATATAAATTAATGTCTTTTAGTAATGTACACTGTTGTATTTTTCAAATATAAATTAGTACATTTGTAATTCAAATAAAAATGATGGTACTTTTTTCTGAAATCGAATTGGCCTATAATGCTCAACATGAGTCCTTATTAGCAAATAATATGGGGATGATAGAAAGGTATTTGCATAACAAACCCGGTCTAACAGGGCATATTGATATTATTACGGGCATAAGGCGCTGCGGCAAGAGCACTTACATGCACCAACTTTCTACTTCGATAAAGGGTGATCTTTCTTTTTTTACATTTGAAGATTCACGTGTATTTGGTTTCGATGCAGGTGACTTTCCTAAATTGCTTCAGGTAATGGGAACCAATAAAAGTGCTTATTTTTTTGACGAGATACAGAACGTCGAAGGTTGGGAGGTCTTTATACGAAATCTGCACGATCAAGGGAAAAAGGTTTTTATAACCGGTTCGAATGCATCGCTTCTCAGCTTCGAGTTAGGTACCCGTCTTACCGGCAGGCACCTCCGTTTTGAGCTTTTCCCATTCTCTTACAAGGAGTTCCTTAATTTTTTCAATATTACACCTTCCGCTTTAACATTTCAGCATTTTTTGGAAAAAGGTGGGTTTCCTGAATATTTGAAATTTGGATCTATTGAAACATTGCAGCAATTATTCAGAGACATTCTTTATCGGGATATCGCCGTTCGATACGGAGTTAGGAATGTTAAGACGTTAATAGATATAGCTTTATTTTTAATATCCAATGTCGGAAAGGATTACACACTTAACAAGCTAAAAAACAGCTTTAACCTGGGATCGGCCAATTCGGTAAGCGAGTATGTCAGCTGGTTCGAAGATAGTTATCTTATTTTCTCAGTACCTCAATTTAGTTGGTCGGCAAAAAGTATGGCAATAAATCCCAAAAAGGTTTATACGATTGACACTGGTTTTGCTATGGCCAATTCATTAAGCTATACGAACGATCGCGGGCGATTGCTAGAAAATGCTGTTTTTTTGGAATTTAAACGCAATGGTCTTATAATTAATTACTTCAGGAAGAAGCATGAATGTGATTTTGTTGTTTTCAAATCGAAACAAATTGAAGGAGCTTATCAGGTTTGTTCTGAATTGAACCTGGATAACAAAAGCCGTGAGATAGACGGGTTAATAGAAGCGCTGGAATTTTTCGACCTGCAATCCGGAACAATTCTCACCCTGGATCAGGAGGATAATTTCAATATTTCCGGAAAAGAAATTAAAGTATTTCCGGTTTGGAAATGGTTGCTACCATAATATTATAATAGAATGAAGACTATACTCGAAACTGATCAGGATTTTATTTGCGACATTCAGGCGCCATGTTTTCAAATGCTCATGCCTGAAGAAGTTGTGCTTGTGAGGGGAAGTAAAACACAGGTACTGTTCCGTAAAGGCGATAATCTGACCAAACAAGGGGCTTTTGCATCGTATGTATTATTTATAATCAGTGGTTTAGCCAAACAATACATTGAGGGGGACAATTCAAGAAATTATAACTTAAGGATTATCAAGCCTGGCGAATTTGTTGGACTTTCAGCCGTATTCACAAAAAGCACGTTTAACTATTCCTCTGTTGCGATCACCGATTGCCAGGTATTCCTGGTCGAAAAGGATGCCATCGCGAAGGTCATAAAACAAAACGGTTTGTTTGGTTTTACAATGATAACAAGGTACTTCGAACAGAATGCAAACCTTTTCGATACGCTGCGAACTGTTATCTATAAACAAATGAACGGGCGCATTGCAGAAACATTGTTATATATTGATGGATTTAAGAATGAGAATCCATCTGTTTTTCAATTACTCTCGCGTAAAGACATTGCAGACTTTGCCGGGATTTCGACTGAGAGTGCTGTGAAATTATTGAAGAGCTTTGAGAAAGACGGACTGATTGAATTGAATGAGAAAGATATTCAGGTTGTTAACCACAATGGATTGCTCGAAGTAAGCAAGAAAGGATAAATTTAGTTAACTTATTGAAACTGGCATATTGACCGATAGTGAAATCATACGGCAAATAGTCCAAGGTGACAGGAATCTGTACCGGAAACTCGTAGAGCAATACCAGCCGATAGTATTTCGCACCTGCATCGGATTTTTGCATCATAAGGATGATGCAGACGATCTTACGCAGGATGTTTTCATTCAGGCCTATCAAACGCTATCAGCTTTTAAGGGCGATGCCTCCTTTTCGACATGGATTTACCGAATTGCCGTAAATGCTTCACTTAATAAAATACGAAAGTCATCAAGAAACCAGTTTCTGCAGCGACTTGAAACGGTGTTCGGAGGCGAAAAAAACAAAGAATATTCCTTTCCGATTTCTGATAATGAGAACCCTGAAAATATTTTAATCCTAAATGAATACAAGGAATGGGTGCAGAAGGCGCTAAATAGTCTGCCCGAAAATCAGCGCACAGCAATCGTACTTAGTAAATATGATGATTTACCCCAGAAAGAAATTGCAGAGATCATGAATACAACTGAAGGAGCCGTTGAAGCGCTGATACAAAGGGCAAAAGCGAATCTTCGTGAAAAATTATCATCGCTAAAGAAAAAAAGTAAAAAATAACCGTAGGAAAAATAGAAGTTTTGTTTCTAACCATTAAAGTCAATTAAAATGAACTGTCAATTATGCCAAAAAGAGTTAGATGCTTACCAGGAGGGCACATTGCCCGAAGGTATCCGGATACAGGTCGAAACCCACCTGGGAGAATGTAAGGCTTGTGCTGAAAGTTTTCAACTTGTAAGTCTTGCGAACAAAGTAATCGACGCAGAAAAGGAACTTAAATCGAACCCATTTCTTGTGACACGGATTATGTCGGGTATCGAAGAACTGGAACAGAATCGCGAAAGTCACCAACGTATCCCTGGCTATCAACGCATTTTAAGACCTGCATTGATAAGTGTTTCGATTGCAGCAGCTATATTTATTGGAGTTTTGGTTGGCAATATTTATTTACCAACACAATCGATCAATAAACTGCCTGTTGAAATGACATACATGAACGATGCGGCTCTTGAATCAGTAGACTTGTTTTCTCAATTATAATTTTTAAAGATGAAAACAGAAAACAAATATTCGCTGATGATTTGGGCAATTGTGATACTTGCAGTTTTGAACATCTCGACGCTCATGACTATTTTATATCACAAGTATCAATCGGATAGGACAGAACTCGTTTCCACATCAGATCCGAAAGAATTAGAAACTGATTCAGAGAAATTTAGTGGGCGCTACTTTCGCGACCAGTTGGACCTTAGCAATGAACAATTAGAAAAATTCAAGAAGATGAATCCTGTTTTCAGGCCAAAAGCAAGGTATATTACAATTGAATTAGCCGAAAGACGGAAACAAATGCTGGTTGAAATGTCTGCAGCAAACAGTGATACTACAAAGTTAAATGCTTTGTCCGATTCAATCGGTGAACTGCATAGCGACTTAAAGAAGATCACTTACAAGTATTATCTGGAAATCAAAGGCATTTGCAACCATGAACAGCAAAGAAAACTCGAACAATTGTTCGGTGAAATGTTTACAAACGATTCGCAGCTTGGAAACCCGGGCAATGGTGGACCAAGAGGTGGAGGACAAGGCAGACGACGGTTTAATAATTGATTGACTATTAATTATTTTAATTTTTAAAGACATGAAGACAAAACTTTTTTTAACAGGATTAGCCTTAATGGCAGTAACTGTATTTGCAAATGGCCAGGAGCCGGTTGCAAAGCAAGGACAGGGAAATGGTCAGCGCAATGGTCAGTGTTGTGGCAGGTGCAATGGAACAGGTAGAGGCGCTGCCTTTGTGGATAAAAACAACGACGGAGTTTGTGATAACAACCAAAACGGCAATGCAAATGCAGCCGTCAAAAGCGGAAAAGGTAATGGGATCTGCGATGGTACTGGTAAAGGACAAGGGCAGGGCAGGGGAAAAGGCAGGAACTTTGTTGATGCCAATAAAAACGGGATCTGCGACACTTACGAAGCCCAAAAGAAATAGTTCTACCTTTCTTTTAATGTACATTTTAAGTACAGATTCATAGAATCAATAATATTTTATTGCATTAAATAACAGTGGTTTAGACAATTTATAAATCGCTGAATGCAATACCTATGTTCAATTTTACAATAATTAAAACAAAAAAGAATGAAAATAATCGTTAAAACAATCGTTTTAAGCAGTTTTATGGCTGCTTCGTTACTATTTATTTCTTGTCAGAAAGACATGAATAGCGCTAACAATGTACAGTATGCAAGCCTTCTAAGTGTTTCAGGTGATGGTACAACCTCAATGATTACGGCCAATGTGAAATCCGCCTTCGTTGAAACATCTGCGTTATTTGAAAGTGAATTAGCCTCCTTACTAAAAATGAAAGAAGAGGAAAAACTGGCACGCGATGTTTATTCGGTTCTTTATCAGAAATGGGGAAGTCAGATTTTCTCAAATATAACAGCAGCAGAGAGTAATCACCTGAATGCGATCATTCTACTTCTGACTAACTATGGTGCAACCGACACTTCATTGGGTGAGGCAGGTGTATTTACCGATAGCGAGGTTCAGAGGTTGTATAATGAATTGATTGCCAATGCCACATTGTCAATTGAAGCGGCCTACAAAACGGGGGCATTAATTGAAGAGATGGATATTAAAGACCTTAATGCTGCGCTTAGCGGTACCACAAATGAAAATATCATCATGGTATTCGACAACCTGCTCAAAGGATCAAGAAATCATCTAAGGGCATTTAATCTTCAGCTAACAACACTCGGAGTAGTGTATTCTCCTGTCTTTATCAACCAGGCAGATTATGATCTGATCGTAAATTCTTCGATGGAAAAAGGAAAACAGTACCGAATGAATGGCCAGGGAAATGGTCAGGGAAAAGGTCAAAAAGGACAAGGGAATCGGGGTAACGGAAGTTGCAGTAATTAAATGATTCCGAATAAAAGTTAGTTACAGCACCCTTCGAGCGGTCGAAGACCCTCGAAGGGTGCTGTTCTAAAATGTAACTGTTTTGTCAGCCCAAACAACCATATTTACGCAATCAACCATTGTTGAAACCGGGCAAGCTTCGGTGCTGTCCAACTGACGTGATTTCAAACAAGTGCCACAGGCAAGTATTTCACCGCCAGCCTTCACGAAATTTTTAAGTTGTACATCAACATTGAATTTTTCATGAGTTAAGTCCTCGCATTCAACAGCTTCTCCCATTAAAAACACTTTTACTTCGTGACCCTGCTTTTTAGCAGTCACAGCGAAGCGAAAGGCATTCCATGCTTTTTCGTACTCTTTAGTTTCGAGAATAATTCCGATTTTCATAAGCTTGTTTGTTAAAAAGTTGTTACGACTTTGTTTTTACGGATCAGTTCTTACAGATCGGCGAGGGAAGAAAACTTGCAAACTTGTGGTTCATTATTATTCCGGCTTCGCAAACAAGTTCCGCAACCCAAAATTGTACCACCATTCTCCAAAAATTTATCAGCTTGCTCTTTAACATCCTTATCCGTTTTTACCAGGTTGTCAAGTTCAACACCTTTGCCAAGAAGGAAAATGCTCACCGTGTCGCCCTGATTTTTGGAATAATTTGCCAGACGTAAGGCATTCCAAACAGTTTCGGTGTCGTTTGAATAAATCACCATCCCTATTGATGTAGGGGAACCCGTCTTCTGTGCGGGAGATTTGGCATAAGTTCCGTAAGAAATACATGCCATGAACGCAAGTAGAATAAAACTTTTTTTCATTGATTTTTGATTTAACCTGATTTATAGTAAGCGTTTATTGATAGCATTGATAAGCACATTGATGGCAAAATCAATTTCTTCATCCGTAGAATTTTTGCCGGTTGAAATCCGCACTGTTGAGGCTGCCGTCATGAAATCGAGGTTCATTGCCTGAAGGACTGAGGAAATAGTTGTCTCGCCCGAATGACAGGCTGAACCGGTGGAAATCAATACGTCACTGCTGATGAAAGAGGCCAGTTCCTGTGCATTAACGTTTTCGAAGGCCACACTTAACGTATTAGGCAGGCAATTATCCAGGTTGCTGTTGATGTGAACTTTATTACCAAGCCGGGCAACCAGACCATCAAGCAGCCTGTCGCGTGAAACCAGCATATTGTGCTGATTCTGTTTGAAATCCCGTAGCGCCACTTCGCAAGCTTTCCCAAGCCCGACGGTGTGAATGACATTTTCTGTTCCGGGACGGATGCCTTTTTCCTGTCCGGCGCCATGCATCAGGTTTTCGATCAGTGTTCCCTTCCGGATGTAAAGTGCACCGATCCCTTTGGGTGCATACAGTTTGTGTCCGGCAATCGTTAGCAGGTCAACCCCAAGTTTATTGACATTCGTTTCAATTTTACCAACTGATTGTGAAGCATCGGTATGAAAAACAATCTTCTTTTCCCTGGCAATCAACCCTATTTCATCAATCGGCTGTATTGTTCCGACTTCATTGTTGGCGTGCATAATGGTAATCAGGATTGTATCTTGCCGAATGGCGTCTTTCACTTGTCCCGGATCAACCCGTCCATATTGATCGACCGGAAGATAAGTGATTTCGAAACCCTGTGAACCCAGGTATTTACAAACCTCGGTAACTGCGGGATGTTCGATGGCGGAGGTGATAATGTGCCGTCCTTGATCGCTGTATGCAAAGGCAATTCCTTTAATGGCAAGATTGTTCGATTCGGTGGCACAACTGGTAAAATAGATTTCTTCCGGCATGCAGTTGATCAATTCTGCAACCTGCCCCCTTGCTTTTTCAATGGCCTCTTTATTGTTTCTCCCGATAGAATAGGAGCTTGAAGGATTTCCGTAAAACAATTCAATATATGGAATCATTTCTTTTACAACCTCCGGATCAACCGGGGTGGTGGCGTTATAGTCGAGATAAACCGGATGTTTCATTTTGTCCTGCTATTGATTATTATTTTGTTTCGCAATGATCACAACTACATTCTTTACCACTTGCTTTTTCAAAAGCTTCTTTCCCTTCGGTAATTGAAAAATATATCAAACCGGCTGTTCCAATAACATCAGCATAAGCAAATCCACTATATTCATAGATCAGGCTTGAAACCAGTAAAACGATCGACAT
>Ga0209512_1003910_pt1 | contig 13546 bp, 9 predicted proteins | sample frozenSSSSmetaG_FD_184142 | JGI IMG/M metagenome (GOLD analysis project Ga0209512, IMG submission 184142) | Glacier valley bacterial and archeal communities from Borup Fiord, Nunavut, Canada, to study Microbial Dark Matter (Phase II) -... | ecosystem: Environmental > Aquatic > Freshwater > Ice >... | reverse complement strand
TGGTATGCCGCTGATGATACGCCCCAGTTAAAATCATCTCCAAAATCCGATCTTGTAAAATTCATAATGGAATCAAGTAGCTATATAGGCTAATATCTTTTTTAAGGTTAGTTTTTTAAAGGTGCCTACTGAAGTAATTTTCATGGGTGGTTGAATAGACAAAGTTTGCGCGGTAACCCGTCCATGCAGGTTTATGATAGTTGCTATAACCTGGCTTGTAATATCAGGATAGTCCACAGCTACAAACGAATCCAGTTTTAGCCATGCTTTTATCTTATCACAATGTTTAAGCTTTAAGCTTTTTAATACAGGCACTCCCATCGACAGTAACGCGGAGGCATTACAATACTGCTCGTACTGTTTTCTCATAGGTATGACCAATAACTTTTTTTGCAGGAACATTGCTTCAGCAGGTGTTTCAAATCCGGCTCCGCATATTACGCCTGCGGCACCTGCCATGCTGTTGATAAAAGCTTCGTTGGTTACCGGCTCAACGGAAATATTTTTTTCTTTAAAAGAAGTTTTGTTATGTCTTGAAAATACCTGCCACTGCGTGTCTTTGCATTCTCTTAAAACTTTAATGATTCTCTTATCATTATAAGCTGGCAGGTACACGGTGTAATGACCTTTATTAGTAGGTTGCAAATCCCTTATCTCGCGGCGGATCACCGGGGTGTAGATATTTGTATCGTAGTCTTTAAAATGAAACCCGTAATGCTCCGTTGCAGGTGCATAGTATTTAAGAATCGCTTTGCCTGCAAGGTCTGTATGTTTTGGCTGAGGCGCGTGCTTGTTTAATACAGCGCCCTGGTGACTTAAAGCAACACATTGCTTGTTGTTGATATAACAGGCCCATGCTGATACAGGTTCAAAATCATTAATAATCAAATCATAACTTTCTATCGGTATACTATTGATCTCAGATAACAACCTGCGGATATTACTCTTCTTATATGTCTTCATAAGGTCTACCCCACCCTTTGTGCCAAAAGTAAAACCCAGTCCTTTAAACTTGTACCTTACGGGATAAGGAAGGTTGATATCAGCCTGCTCTCCACTTACCAGTAAATCAAGGTCCCCATATTTTTGTAATAGCGGTATAATATCTCTCGCCCGGCTGAGATGCCCATTCCCGGTACCCTGGATAGCATACAGTATTTTCATGTTCTCATTAAATTAAATTCCTGTAAGAGTTTGGCAAATAACTGGTTGTTGCTAAGTTCTGTATCTTCTTTCTTTTCCGCGGTTGTATCAGGGTAGGATATGTCTTCGGCAAAGCGGTAGATACGCCATTCCCCATCGGTATATTCCAGCGCACTTAGGTTCTCTATCCAGTCGCCGGAGTTTAAATAGGTGATAGTGCCTTTAGCGGTAGTAATTTGTTTTATTTCCGGATGATGTATGTGACCACAAACAACATAATCGTACTGATTCATGATACCTATGTCGGCGCTTGTCTGTTCAAAATTATTTATAAACTTCACTGCCGACTTAACGCTGTTCTTAATTTTTTTGGAGAGTGATAATTTTCCTTTATTAAAAACTTTTTCAGAGATGAAGTTGGCTACGCTATTGATTAATATTAACAGGTTGTAACCAACGGCACCGAGTTTGGCCATCCACTTTGAATGTTGCATGGTGACATCAAAAATATCTCCATGAAATATCCAGGCTTTTTTATTGTCTGGCAACTCCAGTACAAGTTTATTTACGATGCTGAAACAATTGATTTTAAAGCCAGCGAACCTGCGAAGCATTTCATCATGATTGCCTGGGATATAATATGTTTTCTTTCCTTTGCCGATCCAGTCCAATAGCTGGCGTATAACTTTCATGTGGCTCCTGGGCCAGTAACGTTTGCTGAATTGCCAGATGTCGATGATATCGCCATTCAGTACAATGACCTTAGGTTTTATACTTTTTAGATATACAAGCAGCTCCCTGGCTCTGCAGCCATAGGTACCGAGGTGAATATCTGAAAGGATCAGAATATCCACTTTACGTTTTTTTACACTCATGATTGAACTTTATGGTCTCCGAGTGGCAAGTAAAGATCTTTTAAAAAGAAAAGGAGGATTTTTGAAAGAAGGTTAACACGTAGTTTGCTGATTTTTTTCATAGATAAGGGTTTGTTGAAATCATTACCGATCTCAAAAGGATATTTTAATTCGATCACATAAAGTTCACTCCTCAATGTGATTAAATTCTTACCTTATCATTACAAATTTGTTAAATGAGCCAGCTATCTGCGTGGTTGCTTACATTTAATTTTAGATCAGGTCAGCATACTCAGTCATACTTTAATTTAAAACTTTTGAAATCATGAAATCTGCACTTATCATTTTTAACGGTTTAAAATTTCCTTACTACGTTGTGGAATATGCCCTGGCTCAAATTAAACAACAAAACGCATCCCTGCATAACTTGTTTTTAAAAGCAACAAAAGAAATCTCTGAGAACTATGGCTTTCCCAGTGACCTGCAGGTGGCGGAAGAGATAACCAATAGAGAAGACGCCCAAAAAGATGACATGAATATTATCAATGACCATATAAAACTTGTGACTGACATGGCCAGATCCGAAGGCGTTGCCTGCACCAACAAAATAATAACAGACTGCTCGCTCCATGAAGTACTGAAATTACTTAACAGTTTTGACAGCGTATATATAGATGCAGGCTTTGACAGTGAAAGCACTTCGATGCTTGCTAATAATAAATTTAAATTATCCGAACTTATAGCGCGCGCAACTGTGCCGGTTATAGTAGTAGCTGAAGATAGAAGTGTTAGTTAATTTAGAATGTTGTCAATAATCGATTGACTATTAAACTTTCAGCAATCAGAGAAAAATAATCAAATAAGGATTTTCCTGATAGCTCGCAGCTGTTAGCTGACGGCTGATAGCAATATTACTACCTCATTTTATTAATACAGGGTTAGCCCTTATGTATTTGTTACCCTGGAAACTTATAACATAATCAGACTTAAAATGCGTGCTTTTCAAATAATAATCAGTTGTTATAATTTGTGCGCCGGACTTGCAAGCTGCTTCAAAAGATGACCTGTCATTATCACGGGCTTCTCTGGTATCCGAATCAGCACGCGTACGCACGATATATCCTTTGTTCACCATTGATATTATAGAGTCATTTTTTGCATTGTTAAGAATCATGAAGGCGGCTTCGGGTGATCCCAGTTTGCTGTTAGTAAATAAAACACGTTTACTCAAAGAGGGGTGACCTGTTACATACGTCACGATTTTTTCTCCTGTCTCATCTAATATAAAAACAAACTTACCTTTTACATTTTTTATCAATGGCCAATTATGATGGAGCACTGCATCTTCCAGTGTTGAAAATTTTCCTCTCACCATATCGGGTGTAATTAAATGCTGAAGTCCAAGAACAGCAATTATTTCCTGGTCCAGTGAATCATAAGTGGAAGCGGTAAATTTTTGGGGCGCTGTAAATCCTTGTCTTCCTAATCCTTCTTCTTTGGCATTCATCGTTATAATAACCGGGTAATGATCAGGGTGTTTTTCCGACCAGTCTTTTAATTCCTTTAAGCACATCTTAAATGTTAAGCAGCTGCTTCTAAAATCTATGTCGGGGATATGAAAGACTTTGAAGCCGGCTTCTTTCATTACATAGGCAGTATCGAAAGATGGCTGCCCCTTCACAATCGCAAGACCCAGCGGGTGGCTGTATTTGCCACCGGTGGGATCAGCATAAACATCTATTTCAAGATTGAGCAATCCCATATCCAACTGCTGGGATAACGGTATATGATCATAATCGATTTTGCTCATAGAAGCGGAGTCTCTCTTACTTAAAAATGAGAAGAGCGCCGGATCAATCGCTTGTTTATAACTGTTATGCGAACCGATTAACTGGATCTCGTTAAGCCTTAACTTCTCAAAATCATTGTCTGCGTTTAAAAGAAGTTTAAGAACAAGTAAATAAGCCAACATATATTTCATACGCGCTACATATTTAAATTTGCAGGCTCAATATTTTGAGCCATTGTGAGTTTTGAAGATGACTTAAATAATTTTTCAATAAGTTACAATCTGGTGTCTCGTCAATCATCAGATGTCTTTAAATATCTGCTATCAGTATTTCAGTATTTTAATATTTCATAGACTTTCCTCCCCATAGCTGACGGCTGACGGCTGAAAGCTGATAGCTGATAGCTGATAGCTGATAGCAAATACATCAATGGTAACCAAACATCATTTTCAATACCCTGGGTTTTGAACCAGGTTCTTATTAAGTTTTAATTCCGTGGAAGGGATAGGATACAATCTTCTTGTAATATCTGTATTCATTTTTAACACATCATTTGGCAAAGGATATTCTTTTTCAAACTGGCCAAAGCGGATGAGATCGTTTCTGCGCCAGGCTTCCCAGGAAAATTCACGGGCACGTTCATCAAGCAGTCCTGCTAAATTTACTCCTGAAGCTAAAGGCGCTCCTGCTCTGGCGCGTATCCTGTTGATAAGAATATCCGGCGATTGTGCTTCTCCGTTAATAATAGTCGGAGCTGCCCCGCGAAGGATCGCTTCCGCCTTCATAAGCATAACATCAGCCAGCCGAAAAACCGGCACATCATTGCCATTTAACCGGGTGGCCTGGATGATATTGATATCAGGATAATATTTCATCGAACGCACACCCTCTGATTGCGAAGCGATCGTGTTTCCAAGATCCATTGGCTTCGGTGGCACCAGTACCAGGTTAGGTGTAATTTCAACCTGCGTTGTAGTGCCCGGATAAAAAACAGGCTTGGTGCTATCAGGCATCTTATTGGCATCGGGTGCAAATTGTTTACCGGAAAGCCAGGTAGTGTTGCGGATATCACCCTTCAGGTTAAAGCGGTTATAAAATTCAGGTGTTGTACTCATGGCTATGCTCAGTCCTACGTTGAAACCATAAGCCTGCACCAGGTAATAAAAGAAACCAAACCGTGTAAACTGGTTACCGGGTATCTGCTGATCATAAGGTATGGCAAATATTGTTTCATTAATTTGCGGACCATTGTTCGGGGCAAAAATATCCGTGTATTTTGCATCGAGGCTATAATTATTTTTAGATAAAATACTGTCCGCCATAGTAACAACTTCATTGAAGCGCGGCTTGCCAAAGTATATATCCGAGTTGAGGTACATTTTTTCGAGCAGTGCGAAAACCATTGCTTTTGTAGGCCTGCCATAGTACAAAGGATTGTTAGGAGTAAGCTTAACCGGCAGTTGTTGTACGATGGCTTTAAGCTCATTTTCAATGAAGTCAAACACTTTTGCCCGGGGTTGAGTAGCGGGCAATACTGCCACAGGAAAGGTATCTATGATAGGAACGTTTCCATAAAGATCCATCATAAAAAAATAATACAATGCGCGCATTGCCCTGATCTCGGCAATGGTTGAAATCTTGCCTGCCGCGCTTGCCGCTGATGCGTTTGTAAGATTGATCAGGCGGTTACAATTATTTATACCGCCAAATCCCCATTGCCATATACCGATTACATTAGGATGGTCGAAAGTCCAGGTATGATAATGCAGCTGCCTGTATTGACCGCCATCGTCAAAGTTGCCATCTCTTGCAGGTAATATAGCTTCATCAGTTGACAGCTCCTGCATGCGCCAGTAAGGCACAGCATAGTTTGACGAGAGGTTTGAATACATTGTTCCCAGCAGCGCCGAGTAATCCGCATCTGTAACGGGAAAGTTGGTAGCAACATATTGCGAATCAACTTTTACATCCAGCTTTGTGCAGGAAGCCGCCACTATCATCGTTGTTATCAAACACAGTAATAAGATTTTATTTTTCATGTCAGTGATCTTTATAAATTAAAAGGATGCATTTACACCAAGGATGAAGGTGCGTGTTTTAGGATAAAAATTATTATTATCTATTCCCGGTGTTAACCCGCCAATATTAATTTCAGGGTCAATGCCTTTGTATTTTGTTATTACAAAAACATTGCTTGCGGTGAGGTATAACCGGATCGTTTTAACAGACTTCGTAACAGCTTTAAGGGTATAACCTAACGTAGCATTATCCAGCCTGAGATATGAGCCGCTTTCAAGGAAACGGTCCGATACCAGGTAACCGTTTATGTCTTTAAAAGATTCTCCCAATGTATACCTCGGTATATTTTGAATTTTTGAATCTGTAGGATTGTTTAGAGATGCTAAGGTAACATTCAAAATCTTATTACCCGTTACACCGCGGAATAAAAAATTTAGGTTGAAACTTTTATAACTTAAACTGTTGTTCCAGCCATACACCAGGCTTGGCTGAGCATTGCCATAAATGCGCGCATCCGTAGTAAGCGGTTGTGTTGCGGTAGTTGATCCGTCTGCTTTTTGATAAGTACTTACACCGTTAGCATCTTTTCCTAAATAATGCCACAAGTAAAAAGTACCTAACGGATCACCGGGCTGTACTACCTGGCTATAGTTGCCTGACTGTCCTTTACCACCCACCTGTGCGGTAGGTATAGAAGGTAAAGTAAACTGGTCGTTTGATAAAGTTTCCACAACATTTTTGTTATGAGCGATATTGACGGAAGAGTTCCAGGTAAAGTTTTTAGTTTTAACAGGTACCGCGTTTAAAACAAATTCAACACCTGTATTTTTTATCCTTCCAACATTAGCTGTGTAGATGGGTAAAAAATATTGCGTAGTAGAAACAGGGTATTGATCATAGATAAGATCGGAAGTTTTTTTGATATAGTAATCGACAGAGCCACTTAACCTGTCTTTAAATAAACCAAAATCCAAACCAATATTAACGGTAGAGGTACTCTCCCATTTTAGATCCGGGTTATTACTTCTTACTGGTCCGATAGCATTGGTGATATTACCATTGAACAAAAATTTATTATTTCCCTGGGGCGTGCCATATACTAACAGGGACGAGAAAGCATCAAAGCCTAAACTGTTACCCGATACACCATAACCGGCTCTTAATTTCAGATCACTAAAAGCCGTTGCATGCTGCATAAATTTTTCGCTGGTAATTTTCCACCCTGCCGACACAGCAGGAAAATAACCCCAGCGATTGTTTACACCGAATGCCGATGAACCATCATTTCGTAAGGACGCTTGTAATAAATATTTCGAATTGTACTGGTATTGAACACGGCCGTAATAAGATATTAATCTTAACGTGGAGATTGGATTGTTATCGAAAGCTATCTGGGCTACTGATGATGGATTGGATAAGAATAGATTGTTATACGTTAGGTTATCATTAGAGAAACGCTGACTCTGCACACCGAAGCCGTCGTTGTTACGATTTTGCTGGTATGAGTAACCAGCTAACAATTTTATGCTATGATCACCAAACAACCGGTCATAATTAAAATAGGATTCTATTACATCATTTTTATTTAAGAAGGAACTTCTGTGTGCTACACCGCCCAGGTTAACAGCGAGGCCTGATGCGCTGTTCAGGTAACTGTTATATTCGTTCTGATCTTTTTGCAGGGAGGCGGAGAAAGTATATTTCAATCCTTTAAAAATATCAACCTGGGCGATACCGTTAATGAGGATGATATTATCTGCAATCTTTATGGAGTTGTTATCTATTAAAGAAAGCGGATTCAGTGGCCCGCTACCGGTTCTGGTAAAATTTTCTTTATAGGTACCATCTGTATTAAACGGACTAACCGTTGGAAGATAGAAGAGCATTCCTGGCAATATAGTTGACTGGAATACATCTGAAATAGTTGAATTGCTGTTAGTAATCGACAATCCTAATTTCAACCTGTCATCAAAGAAGCGTTGATTGATATATCCCTTAAAAATGGTTCGTTGCAACTCGCTGTTCTTTAAAATACCTTCCGATTTAAGGTAGTTGAAACTTACGCCATAATCTGAAGTTGCCGTTGCGCCACCGTACGAAATGTTATGATTCTGAGATGTGCCTTTTCTTTCAACCAGGTTCTGCCAGTCGGTATTTGAACCGTCGTCATTAGCCGGACTTATCAGGGTCTGTCCATTGTCTTTAAGGTATTTGCGAAGTTCATCACCACTAAGCATATCAATCTTTTTTGATACGGTTTCTATTCCTGCATAACCGCTGTAAGACAACCTGGTCTGACCGATTTTTGCTTTTCTTGTAGTAATGATGATGACCCCGTTTGCAGCCCTTGAACCATATATAGCAGTGGAAGCGGCATCTTTCAACACGTCGATGCTTTCAATATCTGCAGGAGCGAGCAGATCGATAGAAGCGCCTGGCACACCATCTATTACATAAAAAGGTTGCTGCGCGCCACCAACCCTTAATGTAGACGGGCCTCTTAAAATTACTGCCGGTTGCTGATTCGGATCGCCGCTTTTTGTAACATTTAAACCGGCTACCTTGCCTTGTAAAAGTTCCGCCGGTGTAGTGATAACACCCTGGTTGAAATCTTCTGACTTGATAGAAGTGATGGAACCCGTTACATCGCGTTTACTGGAAGTGCCATAACCGATTACTACAATATCTTTCAACTGCCTTGCCTCGGTAGACAGTGTGATATTTAGGGTAGCACTTTTACCAGCAGTAATCTCCCTGGCACTATAGCCAACGGAACTGAAACTAATCAGGTCATTAGCACCGCTAACCTCGATGGAAAAATTACCTTCCGCATTTGTCAGGGTATTTTTGCCGGAGCTTTTAGCACTAACAGATACACCCTGAAGCGGTGATTTATTTTCATCAGTAACTTTACCCCTGACTGTTTTCACCTCCTGTTGAAATGCAAACGAAGTGGCTGAACAGAATAAGATAATACTGCATATTATTATCAACCTGAAATAGAAATGCCTGTAGCCGCACAACCTTAAACCGACTTTGTAAATACGCTCCATAAAATAGTTTTATTTAATCGTGAATTATTGAACAAGTGATGCTGATATTGCCAGGACTGAATTTTCCGCAAAGAAAATGTATTAATGAAATTCAAATAAATATCTGCTGATTAGTAATAATTAGTTAATGTTCGTGTATGTGGTGTTGTGTCAACGATGAAATGATTTTAGATTGCTATCAGCTATCAGCCATCAGCTATCAACCATCAGCTATCAGAAGACTACGTGAAGCAGGCTCCCCTTCATTTTTCCAAGAGGGGATGTTGCGGAAAGGTGCGAAACACCTGACGCAACGACGGTGCCTGCCACACTATTACTAGTCACTAACTTGCATACCATGCACTGCTACACAACCAAGGTAATCAGTCACAGCGTATAACCACCCCCCGTTCATAAACGTGCTTCGCATCGTTTTCGAACGCCCCCTCCCAAAAAAAGACGGGAACATATTTCACGCATTCCAATATCTCAATTAAGGTTGATGTAAAAACGAAAGGAGTCAGCATTCACCAATTAAGTTAATTCTTTTAGTCTGTTAATTATAATTCGGGCAACATTATTATATTAATTGAACAATTTAATATTGAATGTAATTCATTTTATAATGTCACAATTAAATACTGATAGTTACCAGAATCAGTTTGCATTAAGAAGCTCTAACCCTGCGGACTTTAACCCGATGTTTACCTTACTGATCTCTGTGTTTCTTATTTTTATCCAGGAGTTCCAGGTCTTCGTAAAAGCTTGCTGTGCTTCATTAAAAGCGCTTAAAACCTGGGTGGTTGGTGGCATGTCTGTCTCTTCCAGGATGTCGAACAAACCTGAGAAGCTTTGTTCGAGTCTCTTAAAGCCGGCTTGCGGGTTGCCATCACTTGTGTTTTCGAGGGCTGCCAGCTTTTGATCGAGTGCTTTAAGAGGGGCTGCAACAGTATCCTTAGTGGTAGCCGTTAGTGTTTTTATTTGCAGTCTCAATCTGTTAGTTTCCAGCAAAGCCTGCATAATCTGGCGGCGGTTGTTGTAACAGCGTAAGGAAATATCATGTTGTTGTTGAAGAGACAGCAGCGACGTTTTTATGCGCGGATCCATTTTAACCGTAATCGTTTGCGTGTAGGTCTCTCCGTTAGCCTTTAATTTTACCTGGTAGATTCCTGGTGCTGCCCATGGGGAAGTGGACTTGGGAGCGGTGTTCGCGTATGTTGCAGCAATAGGATATGAAGGAGGAAGGTTCAGCGGCTGGTGGTGAAGATCCCATATGAACCTGTGTGCCCCCTGTTCACCGGAAAGTACCTGTTGAGGACGGACCCAGTATAAGGGAATATTTACATCCGGAATGGTGTACAGCGTATCGTTGCTGCTAAAGTGACGCACAACATTTCCTTTCGAATCGAAAATATCAATTGTTGCTTCACCGGAAATTTTTTTGGCAAGATAGTAATCCAGTATCGCGCCATCAGGAGGATTTTCTCCACCGGGTTCTTCAGGTGGCATCGGGGTATCAGTGTTCATATTCCACCTCACCCTATAAGTTAAAGGCGGTGCAAATAAAACGACAGGTTTTAAAATTACAGCGGCAGACAACTGTCGCAACGTTTTAATATTGTCAAGTATCCAGAACGAACGTCCATGAGTAGCCGCTATAAGGTCGTCGTCTTTGATTACAATATCGCGGATAGAAGTAGCGGGCATGTTTAAGCGCAGTGCCTGCCAGTGATCTCCATCATCGAAGGATACATACACAGCTGTTTCAGAGCCGGCGAATAACAAGCCCTTTTTAAACGGGTCTTCCCTGACGGCGTTTACCGGGTCATTGGGTAAGCCTGTTACAATTTCTTTCCAGCTGGTACCGCCGTCATGGGTACGGTAGATATGCGGATGCATATCATCAAGCCTTATCCTGTTTACGGCCGCATAAGCGGTGAGGTCATCAAAATGTCCCGCTTCAAGCAGCGAGATTTTACTCCAGGCAGTGATAGCCGCAGGAGTTATATTTTTCCAGGATTTTCCGCTATTTCTTGTCAGCTGAATCAGGCCGTCATCTGTGCCTGCCCATATTGTGCCAGTGTCTTTAAAAGAAGGGGCGATGGTATAGATAACGCCACGGCGCGGCATGTTCTTCATCTCTTCCGTCCGGAATATACCTACGTTTCCAGGGACTTCCCACGATGGCCTGGAAAGATCAGGACTGATAGTACGCCAGGAATTGCCGCCATCGCGGGTTTTAAATAATATATTGCCCGCAAAATAAAGCGCCTTGGGATCTACTGGTGAAAACAATACAGGCGCTGTCCGCAAAAAACGAACTTTACCGGAACGCAAGGCTTCCGGCGCAACATTCTGAACCTGCCCGGTGCGCTTATCGAATTTTGTAATCTTACCACCGTAAATAATATTCGCATCAAGTGGATCAGCGGCTATATAACCATATTCTTCCGCTCCCACCGGGTGCCAGTCGCGCAATGTGATTTCCCCATCATTCCCCCTGCTGGAGATGCCTACCGAACCACTCTCCTGCTGCCCGCCATAAACGTTGTAAGGAAATGCATTGTCAGTGCTTACATGATAAAATTGCGCCGTAGGCTGGTTGTACCAGGAACTCCAGGTAACCCCACCGTTGACAGTGATGATAGCGCCCTGGTCACTTGCGAGCAGAATAATGTTACGATCGTTGGGGTTGATCCACAGCCGGTGATAATCATCTCCACCCGGCGCTCCTTTGAATGCCTGCCAGGTTACACCACCATCCACCGATTTCCAGGTAACTACATTGGCGCTGTACACTATGTCCGCGTTTACTGGATCTGATTTCACTTCCGCAAAATCGCTGCCTCTTCCCCAGGGTCGTTTGTCGTTACTCATCAGTTTCCATGATTCGCCTGCATCATCGCTTCTGTACATCCCGCCGCCTTTTGTGGCATCAACGGTCGCGTATAAACGCTGTGGATTGGAAGGGGCGATACAGAAACCAATTCTTCCCAGTTCATCGTCAACAGATGGCAATCCCCTGGTAAGTTTTTTCCAGGTAGATCCACCATCGGTTGATTTAAATAAGCCGCTCTCAGGTCCCTGCCAGGCGCCGTTTTCCCACGGACCCTGTCTGCTTGCCCATAGATCAGCATAGACATTATTTGTATTCACCGGATCTATGGCAACCTGGATGGCTCCGGTGTTTTCATCTTTATACAAAACCTTTTCCCATGTTTTACCGCCATCAGTAGTACGGTAAATACCACGCTCGGTATTCGGTCCGTAAGGATGCCCCAGCACTGCGGCGAAGACACGGTTCTCATCCTTCGGATCGATAGCAAGGCTACCGATCTGCAGACCGTTTTCCAGTCCCTGGTGCTGCCAGCTTTTTCCACCGTCGGAAGATTTATACATCCCGTTACCGACCGACAGATCAGGACGCTGAAGCCCTTCACCACTGGCAACATAAAGCACTTGTGGATTGGAAGGAGCCACTACTACATCACCTATGGAACCTGTAGGCTGGTCATCGAAAATTGGTAACCAGGTTCTGCCATAATCAGTGGTCTTCCAAACGCCACCATTGTTTACGCCAATATAAAAAACATTGGGTTGCTGCGGAACGCCCACCGCACCAACAGTTCTGCCGCCACGGTGCGGACCTATCATCCGCCATTTCATTCCCCCGGTATATGCAGGATCAAATGGTTGTGCCGAAACCACTATAATATTGCAACAACAGACAAGGCAGATTATAATACGGAAGGTAAAAGGAAGGGTTTTTAACATGCATCAATATTTAGATAAGTATTACAATACAGAAGAGATTTGAAATTAATACAATATTAAATGCATCGCGCGGGAATGAGGAAATGATTTTTAAGACTCGCCGTTTGTAGAAATGTGCTGGCAGAAATAAGCCTTAAAGAAAAAATAACAACACGTTTTGCCATCTGCTGTTAGATAAAAACGATGGGTTTAAAATTTGAAAAGCTTGGCGAAACAAGCGCTGCTGACAGCTGATCGCCATAATGTTCAGGCAGATTCATAACTCTTTACCCGTTATAATAAAATGTCGCAGGTATTTAAAAGATAAAACAAATCCTGCAGAAGAAGCGAATGAGATTAGCATGTCCATAAACAGAAGGTCGATGCCTTCTTTACTTAACGAATTTGTTATTACTCCCGACATGACTGCCAATACAATGAACAAAGTTTTTCTGATATAACGGGCTTTTTTGAAGTAGTATATGCAGGCTATAAAAAAGCCTGATACTATCGGAAGTAATTCAATAATGGCGTGCATAAAAATTCCTTTAAAATATTATTATATAATTATAACCCGGCACAAAAGCATTGTGCATAAGTTTTCGTGTTAGCAGTTAGTAAGAGACTTCAATTAAATTTTTCTTTGCCATGGTCTTTAAATTCTCCGGCAGAAATGGCCCTGCTCCCATCAGTAACACTGTCAGGTTTATTTGTTAAGGATATAACATTTTGGATAAAATTGTCTCCTTGAAACTTCGCCGTACCGGCATCGATGGCTTCCATAGCAACCGTGACCGGAGACGAATTATTCCGGGAAGATGACAAGCTATTACCATCAGGCCTGGAAAAATTGTCATTGAACGCTCCGGCACTAATGCCATTTGTCCCGCTGCTATTTTCAGCCAAGGAAACTTCCTGATCCGGATTCTTGTTTGGTGCAATCTGCAATTCAGGT
>Ga0209512_1003904_pt1 | contig 13558 bp, 12 predicted proteins | sample frozenSSSSmetaG_FD_184142 | JGI IMG/M metagenome (GOLD analysis project Ga0209512, IMG submission 184142) | Glacier valley bacterial and archeal communities from Borup Fiord, Nunavut, Canada, to study Microbial Dark Matter (Phase II) -... | ecosystem: Environmental > Aquatic > Freshwater > Ice >... | reverse complement strand
CGGCGGCTTGCTGCTCCGGGGTTACGGCGGTGGTGGCACTATCCGCGCTATGGGAGTGACCGGGCGTTGTGCCCACCGTTGGTTGAGTTGAACTATGGTTATGACCAGCATCAGCCACTGGGTTTGTACCTGCGCCACTGGCGGTACCATCGGCTTCATGGTGATGGTCGCCCGTCAGGCCGCTTCCACTGGCACTGGCGATGGCAAAGCTGCCAATGGCTAAAACTATTAAACCCGCGATAGTCGCGACATAGCCGATTTTTTTCATTTTAGATATTTGCTTTGTTTCTTTGGCTTTACCAACGAGAAAAAACAATATTCCAAGCACGATTACGGCAATCCCACCCGCAAACAATAGGTGTCCGGGGTTAACCAGGGTGAAAATACCCTCCTTTTCGGCTAATTCCGGGTCAAGGCTGTGTAAAACCCCATCCCAGCCCAAACCGACCAGTAACATACTTGTGCCAGCCAAAGTTATCCAGGGAGCGTAACCCAACAACCGGGCCGAAAGCGATTTGGTGGGCTGAATTGGCCCCATGGTCACTGTATTGTTGATTTGATTTACATTTTGCATTTTGTACTTCCTTTCAAAATTCTAGTTTTATTTTTAACGGACAATTGCGACTATTAGGCCGATTACCAGCAGCCCAACCAGAACGATAATACCCAGCTTTAGCACTATGACCGATATGAGTAACAAGGGTAGAAGCAATAAACCCATCCCCCAGCCAAACCTGCGCCTTACAAAGGGGCGGCGATAACCAAAACCACGATACGGTGCAGAAAACCTTCCTCGGCGAAACATAACAATTCTTACCTTTCTCGGTTAATATTTACAAGTTAAACTTACAACTGCCACCTCTTTATTACTTTGGGCGGCTATGATAAGCTTAGAACAGGTGGCACCAGACTCTTACGAGGATTTGTAAAGAAAACGCAAGTAAGCCCCTTTAACAGGAGATTTGTGTAACAATGTCCAGGAAAGTTTTGATTATCGAGGATGACCGCAAAATTACTAACTACCTCAGTATGTATTGTGAGGCTGAGGGTTGGGAAACACTGATTGTGCGGGACGGTTTGCAGGGTTGGCAGATGTTCAACCGGGAAAAGCCCGATTTTATCTTGCTAGACCTGATGTTGCCGGGGATGGATGGGATGGAAATCTGTCGGCGGGTGCGGGCAATATCCGCCGTACCAATCATTATGATTACCGCCCGAAGTGAGGAAATTGACCGTCTTTTGGGGCTTGAGGTGGGAGCCGACGATTATATTGTAAAACCCTTCAGCCCCCGCGAGGTGGTGGCTCGGATGCGGGCGATTATGCGGCGGGTGGAAGGTACCTTGCAAGCGGCAGTAAACCAACCAGCCGTTCAGATAGGCCGACTTTCTCTTGACCCTGCCGCCCGCGAAGTGCGTTACCTGGGACAGGTAGTAGGTGATTTGACCGCTAAAGAATTTGAATTATTAACGGTTTTAATCCGCCAGCCGGGGCGGGTCTACAGCAAAAGCGAACTGGAAGAAGCTCTCTACGATGTGGATTCGTTGGTGGGCAGTCGGGCAATTGCCGCCCATGTTTCAAACTTGCGGGCGAAACTCCAAAAGTCGGGTGCGCCTGACCTAATCGAGACAGTTCACGGGATTGGATATAAGATTAGGAAAGAATAAAAGAGTAAGAATATGAGGAATTGTTCCCCTTCCCTAATTCAGGGAAGGGAGCTAGGGGGTTAGGTCAACTAACAACCAAGAACCAAGAACCAACAACTAAGAACAGGATTTATCTATGGCTATTTCTACCCCAACATTTAAGCAAAAACAAACCAGCTTGCCGGAACAGCCACCCAAGTTCAAGCAAGGCTTTTTTTCATCCCTGAGTAATCGGATTCTGGTAGCGATGGTGGTAGTAGCTTTTTTAAGCGCGATATTCAGCGGGGTTTTGTACCAAAAACGCGCCAACGACCTTGCCAACGTGAATCTTGAACAGGGTCGCAAAACTTTCCTGACGCGCCTGGATAATTCGCGGCTGCCAGAGGCGGTCAAACTACGGGTGACGGAGGCTTTGGAACTTAATAAACCGATAGATACGGTTGGTAGCCAGTTAGTCGAAAATTCGTTGGAGCAAGCGGCCCGGATAGTGGCATTGGTGGCCTGTGCCGCCTCGGTGTTGGCCTTTATAGTGGGCTGGATTTTGACCCGGCGGATTGTTAAACCATTAGAGAAACTACGGTTAGGTAGCCAGATGGTGGCGGCGGGTAATTTCAAGCAGCGTGTACCTGTAACGGGCGATGACGAAATCGGGCAGGTGGCTTACAGTTTTAACCTCATGACCGAGCAACTTCAACAGGTCGAGAAAAGACGCAGCGAGTTGCTGGCGGATGTTGCCCACGAGTTAAAAACACCACTGGCCTCCATTCAGGGCCATATCGAAGCCTTGCGCGATAATTTGCCCCGTGCTAAGGCTGATCCCCAGGCGATTTATGATATTGTGCTGGAAGATGTCTCAGAGTTAGACCGCATGGTTGGCTCATTACGAACCTGGCTTAACGCGCAAGGCTTGCTAGAAAAGCTGGAAATTAAGCCACAACCCTTAGCCGAAGAATTACCTGCTATTTTGGAGCGTTTCAAGCCCAGAGCCGAGGAAGCCCAGGTGCAACTTGAACTTCAGCTAGACCCCCAGGCTCAAGAGGTTTTGGCTGACCATAACGCCCTGCGCCACATCTTGAGCAATCTGGTGGATAATGCCTTGCGCTATACCCCCAAAGGTGGCAAAATCAGGCTGATGGGCTGGCTGGGCGAAGGTAACAACAAAGTGGCAAATCGGGTGACACTGGCGGTGTCTGATACTGGCTGTGGCATCGCTTCCGAACACTGGCCGCATCTGTTTGAACGATTTTACCGGGTGGATAAAAGCCGTAGTCGTGACACGGGCGGCACTGGTCTGGGTCTCTCGCTGGTCAAGGATTTGGTAGAGGCGCAGGGTGGGCGGGTTTGGCTCTATAGTCAGGTGGGGCAGGGAACTACGTTCTTTATCTCGCTCCCCAGTAATTCGTAGGGCTAGACCAAAGTGTCTATCCAAATCGCTGGGTCTACCAAAAAAATTTATTCGCCTGGATAAACAGGAGAGGCAGAATATAAAATTCCTGGGCTCTTGGGGGTTGGGCGGTTTAATTATTTATAATCATGCCCCAATTAACTCGCAAGCCCTGGCACAGGTAGCTTCCAGAGTAGTATGGACGGGTATCCCAAATTTAGGTAAGACAATCCGATAATAGGTATCGCCAACCACCCCTGGCTCAATCCCCACCGCCACAGGGCGGGTAACAGAGTCAGCCCCAAAGCGCATGCCGAACCACCAACCTAGCTCGAAGCGAGTAGTGATGGACTGCGCTTCTTTCGGCAACCAGAACAGCACTACATCGGCAGCTAACAGATAGCGGTGCTCCCACTCCACCTGAGCCTCATAGCGACTCAAATAATCCGGGTGGTCGGGTGGCGCAAAACCATCGCGACGACGGGGGTTGAAACAGGTCGCGAAAGTTAAATCCAGCAGTTTTATAGCCTCAGTTTGCCAATCCGCCGCCCCGGTTATTGCCCCCGCCAGAAAAATGCTCGGCTTCTCAAAAGTTTCAGGCTGTTCCGGGGAAGTGTAGGTTATCATTTTTAGCCAAACAAACCCTTTTTCTTTTTTGGTTGGTCGTCGGTCTTGCGCCAGATTCGCAGGGGTAGCTGGGAACTGCGCGACAAATCTAGCAAATCGCCCCGCAACAAAGCCTGATTATGCCCGGTTTGGATATAGCGTAGCCAGCTTCGGGCGTTTGGCCCTTCCTCTCCAGCGGGACAAAGAGTGAAATCCCAATACTCCATCGGGTAGCCGGGACGGGCGTTAACAAAGTTCAGGCTACCATCACGCAGCAACAACCGACCAGGGGAGCGATAGGCAAACATTGTCCAATCGCCCAAACCCCACTGGTTCAAGTCGCAAGGCCACTCGGTAGCCGCGCTATCCGCCAGATAAGCATCCTTCTGTTGCAACAAATGCTTGATTAAATCCCAATCCTTAACCTCACGGGCGATAAAAGCGCGGGCATATTGGGCCGTGTCCGCCTCAACTACCAGATAATCAAGGTCGCCCGTCAAACCGTATATCAAAAATGTAAAATCACCCGAAGCATCGTTGATAGCCGCATCCGCTACCGCCGTCACTACCGCGTTAGCACTGAAACTATCCATCTTAAAGAAAACTGGGTCGTTAACATCGGCCTCTACCGAGTCCCCCAACCTGACCGGGCCACCTAGAATCTGAATGGCAATCGCCGCCTCGTTTACGCCATCCCGGTCAGTATAACTGCCATAATTATTGTAATTTGGATAAGGGTTGCCACCGGGCGGGTTATTGCCATAGGGGTTATTGGGGTTACTCACGGGCCACCTCCTCTAAATAGTTGTCGGTAACATGCGATTGTAAGGATACGATCTTGCGTACCCCATAAGCATCAAGTTAAGGCAAAGCGCGAAGGGTCAAAATAACGCTGAAAGCCCCTTGGCGTATGTTCAGGCATACCATATCATTTAGTCCATTGTCAAGCTCTTACTGAAACCATTTTAATGCCTTCACACGAAACTAACGAAAAAAATATTCTTCTGGGATTACAAAGTAAAAAGGGCGGTTCGCGAACCACCCCTACGAAATTCCCCCATAACGGGCGGGTTGGAAACCACGCCCTTACCAGGATTCCCTCATTATTCGGCACTCGTTACTCGTTACTTTCTTTCCCGTCCCCCAACCCCCGACCCCTATCCCCCGTTTTTAGACCGTGCCGAAAATCACCAGAATTAGCGTATCCCCCACCTGTAACTTCTTCTCAAGGTCGGGGTCGCCGAGATTTTTAAGTCCTGCGGCATCCACCGGGCCAATCGTCTCCACAATAACCAAATCCTTATTATTACTCTTGATAAACCCGGTAGCCTGCACCTTTAGCGAACTGGTAGTCTGGTTTTGCGTACCGTTAGGAACCGGGCTATAACCAGCTCCCTTAAGCTTCTGGGCATAAAAATCCTGAATTTTGGCGGGGGCATCTTTGGTAGTAAAGGCCAGATATTTGGCATCCTTCACCCGATTCTGAAGACTGCCCGCAAACTGAGTACGAAACTGAGTGCTAAGCTCAAGCGCGGTTGCGCCAGTATAGGCCGGAACCGGGCCAGTCGTACCGGGTTGAAGCTCGGCGGCAACGGCAGGAGTGACAAATTTTACCTTTAGCTGACCCGTGCAAGCCGTATCAGGACTACGGAGCGGGTTCAGCAAGAAAGCCTGCGCCACCTTCAGCGAACAATCCGAGGCCAGCACTGCCCCGTGCCCCAGCCCGGGAAACTCCACAAAATAGCTTCGGCCCAACGCTTTGGCGGTATCCTGCCCATTGCTGGGCGGAGTAATCGGGTCAAACTCCCCGGCGGTAATCAGCGTTGGCAAACTACTTTTGACCAGCTCATTCTCCACCGGGTTAGCTTTTTTGGCGGGCCAGTTCTGGCAAACCCCAAAAACACTTAAAGTTTCGGGCAACATCACCCGGCTCAGTTCCGGCAACACCGCTTTGGCGTTAGTTTCGGCCTTGTCGGTCTTGGCAAAAGGATAATCCTCGCCACACTCCACCGAATAATACATTCCGTAGCTGGTGGTTCTATCAAACAAAATATAGCTCAGGAGACTTTGCCAGAGGTCGTTATTACCACTCTGCACCTGACTAATCAGGCTCGGCAGGGCCGGAATAACCTGACTGGAATAAAGTAGTTGGGCGATAGTGTTAGTCAACAAATCGCCATTCGCCGCCACATCGTAGACCTTATCCGAATTAATATCCTTAACCTTGAGGGTCAGAGGGGTAGTATTAAGTTGGGCTACCGCTTTGGAAAAGGTATCCTTGAGGTTTGGAAAAGCCTTGTTGCAAGTTTCGTCAGCCCCACAGCTATCAAACAGCTTGTTAAAAGCCCGGTCAAAGTTAACAATATTGTCGGTGGGGTCGGCCTGGGGCGGGTAAGTCGAGTCCAGAATAACGCTGCGGACGGTCTGGGGATAGTCGCGCATCACCGTCAGAGCCAGCCGCGTGCCATAGGAAACGCCATAAATGTTCATCCGACCATAGTTCAGAGCCACCCGCAAGTCGTTAACATCCCCGGCACTCTCGGCACTGGTGTAGGCCGCCAGATTTATCCCTTGCTTGGTCAGGCGGTCTTGACAGGCGGCGGCTTCGCTATTACTGCGGGCGGTTGCTTCTTCGGCGGTTTCGATTTTGTTCAGATTATTATAAAAGCCTTCTTCCATTTCGGTGCAAAAAAGGTTAGGTTGAGCGTAAAGGGTGCCGCGCTGGTCAAGGAAAACCAGGTCGTAATTTTGTAGCAAGGCTTGATACTGTTTCCCGGCAAAGATATTAATCAGGACTTCGACTGTGCCACCCGGCCCGCCCTGCAAAACTACCAGGGCCTCAGCGTTGGTTTTGCTGCTTTTCATGATGCCCACCGGGAGTTTGAGGGTTTTACCTTCGGGCTTGCTATGTTCCTCTGGCACGGTCAGGAAGCCACATTTCAGGTTTCCGGCATCCACCACGCTCTTATCCAGTTTTTGGAAGGGGCAACTGGCCGTTTCATATTTCGCTACAATTTTGGGGGTAGCGGTGGCGGCGGGGGTGGCAGTCGCAGCGGCGGTGGGGGCGGGCGCGGTAGTGGGGGTGGAGGTTTGGAGGGGCGGGATGGCGGCACTATCGTCCTCCCCACAGGCCGCTAATATCAGACTTAATAGCACCAACCAAACCACACTCAAGCCAAAAACCGATAATTTCCTGTTACGCATTAAAATACCCACTCCTGTTAGCCTAATATAAAAGATTTCCTGAAAATATCCTTATAAAATATCTCTATTCATAACTTACACCCGCTATCTTACAACTGGATTAATTTCCGTCTCCCATTTGTTTGCCCAACCTTACAGCCCTGTAAGATAGGGATTGTCGGTTGTCAGTTGTCGGTCGTCGGAAAATATTCACAAGGATAGACAGGATGAATAGGATGTTAGAAATTCGGAAATCGAAAATCGGACAACCCAGTAGGAGCAGGCTCTGTCCTGCGATGATTTATCGGACGACGGAGCGTCCTCCTACGAATTCGTTCCCAATACCGGGCGGTTCGCGAACCACCCCTACGAATTTCCCAACCCCCGTTAACACTTCGGTGGGGCGGCATCGCTAATTTTGAAGGAATAGAACAGGATAGCCTGGACGCGGTTGTCCACCTTAACCCCCGGCTCGACGGTCTTGAACTGGACACGGTTAGGGCCGGGTTGCAGAGTCAGTTTGATTTGGAGCTTGGCGCGTTGCGGGCTGACCGAAAGCTCCTGCACCAACTTATACTCCTTACTTTCGGGGTTGGGCTGTTGCAAGAGTTGGAGGAGGCGGGGCTGCTGCCAGCTTTCAGCCTCGGTATCCAGCAGCACACTCAGGGGCTGACTGGTGGGATTGAAGAAATTAACCTCGGCATTACCGTCCATCCAGCGATAAACCTCACCCATATCGTTAATCAGCCGCTCGTTCCAGCCGCCCAACCGCCCCGGCAAGACCGCCTTTGTCCCGCAAGCTTTGGTCGCGCCCGGTAAATCCGCCACCTGCCAGATAAGCAGGTCATCATCCTCAAAGTTGGGGGGCGTATCTTTGAACACCGAGCGGATATACTCAAGCTGACCCTGCTTGTAAACCGCGCTCACGTTATAGGCCCGCAGATTTTTATGATAAATGACATAGCGCAAATTATAATAATTTAGCACGGCGGCGGTGTTATCGAGGGTCGCCGGGTCGAAAATATCACGAGGGCGGGTGGAGGGGTAGTTACTCCGCAGCTCCTTGACACCGGGGGTCAGGGCAAAGGGATAGGCCAACTGTCGGGCGGTGTAACCTCCTACCATCGGCTTTTTGTAGAAAGTCTGGTTGAACATAGCCAGTGAGTCCGCCGCGTCTGGCAAATCTATCACCGCAAAATTATACCGACTGGCTTGAATTTGTTGGAAGAACTTGGAAGGCGCGGCATTATCCAGCGTGCGGGGCAAGGGCTGCAAAAATTCCAGGAAAATTAGCCCCGCCGCGATTATCGGCACAAACCCGGCAAAGCGTACTATGCGTTTATTTTCCTGCAACCGGGTCACCCCAAAGGCCACCAGCACCGCCAGCATTAGCACCACCACAATTATCGCTACTAAAGGGATACTGGCAATATCGCCAAAGGGCAAGGCATATAGCAAGCGGTTAGGAGTGGGCAAACCGTTCTCAGCATCGGCGGTGGTCGCCAGCACTTTATCCTTGACCACAAATTTCAGGGTTGGGCCTAGCGAAAGCTCGACAAAGAGCAGAGCCGCCAGCCCCCACAGCCAGACCCGCCGAAAATTGGTTATCAGACCAAATAACCCTAATGCCAGCACTACAAAGCCCAAAAATAGCCCCTGATAATCCGAATCAGCCCGCGCCCCGAACAGACCCCAGACCGCCGATGAACCCGGCTTGATAAAATCGGTCAGGGCGGCGGAGTTATACCACAAATCAAAGAGGGGTTGCTTACCAATATTTTGCTCGCCACCCACAGAATTCGCCGTCCGCAGGATTATCGGCGACAGCAGAAGCCCCGCCCCTACCAGCGTGCCAACCCCCCGCAACAGCGTCCCCCGCCACTCCTTGAGCTGCTGATAAAGCTGGTATAAGAACATCAGCCCACCCAGCATCAGGCCATAATAGGCGTAATACCAGCTTGTCAGCGACATTGCCACGAAACAGACGATTGTGCCCAGCGCGTTCCAACGCCAGTTCTCGCCGCGCAGGGTTTTGAGGTAGCATAATATATAGAAGGCGAACCAGAAAGTCGGCAGCAAATCCAGTTGCCCCAGATTCTGCCACAAGCCCACCAACGGGCAGAAACCATAGATAACCCCCGCCACAAAAGCCGCCCAATAGTTACCCGTCAGATAGCCCGCCAACAAATAGGCGGCATAGGCCGAAATCGCCAAGGACAAAATGATAAACAGGTTAAAGGTGGCGACCAGCCCGAAAACCAGTTGGAAGGGTATTGAGATTACCCCGGTGGCGACGTTAAGCGCGTCCAGCAGCAAATCCACCCGTTGGGGATAATAGATGTAGTCGGTGTAAAACGGCAGTTCATGCAAGTCCCACAGGCTGAATTTGACCCACCAGGTGTGCCACAACTGTTGCCAGACATCCCCACTGGCGGTGCGAATCACTCTGTCCGAGAGGTTCAGAACCAAAGGCCAGGTGAAAAGCATCGCTCCCAACAGGTAGATAGTTAGGGGCAGGAGGTGTTTTTGAAGTAACGAGTAACGAGTAACGAGTAACGGGTCGGATTTTGGTTTTTTGGTGAATAGTGAAGTCATTATTTTTTTGGCACATAGATAAATTTCGGAATGGTTTTCAACCCGGTAACAGGCACAAATACATTATCACTTAGCAGGATTGATTCTTCCAAAATATAATTTTGTTCAATATCTTTCTGAAACATAGCGGTATCAAAGGGGGCAATAGAGCCGTTTGTATCTAGAATAATTGCCCCAAATTTCTTGTTTTTGATAGCCTGCCTGATACCGTTAATCAAGTAGGTTTTAATCTCTCCATTATTGCCCCTTAGAATATCGCCTATCGCCATTCCGTCGGCGTAACTATCTTTTTTTGCCAGAATAGGAAAATAAGAATGATAAGGAATAAAAACGCTACCTTTAATTTGGGCTAATTTAGCGTTGAGTTGTTGTCCGGCGGCTAAATCCTGTGAGGTGGGTAGTTGGGCCATAGGGTTATAAACTAGACAGGCAAATTGGATAAAACAGGCAAGATAGACATAGCTGCCAACTAACTTCGCTTTGTCTTGGGCTATGGCCTGGATAAATTTCAGGAGCATGTCCAAAGCTAGTGCAAAAAGGATTGCTAGAATGGCAAAAGCTGGTAACAATACATTATCATAACCCCCAGAATGCAAGCGGGATAGCCAGGAGCCCCCTATCATACCAACAGTCGTCAGGATATAAAAAAGGTCTGGCTTTTTTTGTGAGCCTATAAACTGGTAGGATATATAAAATATAGACAGGGCAAACGCAATCGGCAGGGGCGCAATCAGGTCTTTGAGCCAGAAATAAACCAGCATATCTTTCAGTAGCGCATGTTCTTTAGGCACATCAAAAACGTAATACAAGTACCATCCATCCGATAGCAAACTGAAAACCAGCGTGCTTATTCCGATTAAAATTACTACAGGCACAACCAACCAGATAGAACGTCGCCAATTCCGAGTAATAGTATACCCGATTAAGGGTATTGCTATAATAATAGCGGTTTGTTTGGTGAGAAAGGCCAGCGCAAGGAATAGTCCGGCAGTTAGATAGCCAATTCTGGTGGAGTTAAAGCGGATTAAATAGATTGCGACCAGCAGCAAAAAGAGGAGTAGCGAATCTTCTTTGGCAACGTCAAACCAAGCTCCCCCGATGCGGTAGGTTGCGGCAACTAAAGCGGCGGAAAGTATCCCATAAAACCAGTTGGTAGTTTCTTGCTTAACGATACGATAGATTATAAAAAAGCTGCCAACCGAGGCCAAAAGAGATACCAAGCGCAAGGGCATTAGCCCCACCCCCAAAACGATTGCCACCAAACTCGAAAGATAAAAATAAAGGGGAGTATATATTAGCGATACGTATTCAACCGACGGTTTGGCGTACAGATTTTGCCCGGATGTTAACCGCCGTACTTGCTGTAATGCTCCACTTTCGGTAACGTCCAGCTCAAAGGGATATTGGATACGGAAAAAGGCCAGGATAAGGTAGAGGATAATAAACAACACAGCACTTACTAGCAGAACATATTTGAAAATTGTATTTATTTTAGTTAAAGTTTTTAGGTTCATTCATAATATTGTAGTGATTTTTGGTACTTTACCGGATGTAGGCAAGGCAAACCGCTGTGCCTACCCTGAATTAACGACCAGTGAGATATTACCAAGTTTTGTTTCGGTTGAGGAGGATTTTTAATTCTACACTGTAATAACCCTCAACTCCAAGACCAATATTATCAAAGAATCTTGCTTTTCGACGTTCTTCCTCTAAATATTCTAAATCGTCTTCGTCAATATTTTCAGCTTCTACCTTTTCGGGTATTCCTGAGCGTCCTAAGCTAAGTTCGAGGGCAGTGAAAACATAACTATAGCCCTGTTCTGGCAACTCTTTGTCGTAGGGAGTCTCTGCCGAAATTAGGGCTATTACTTTCTCAGCTTCGATGTTAAATAAATCAATTCCTTTGTAAACGACATCTACACCATTGTCACTAAAAACCCCAATAAAATTTACAATAAAGGTTTCAGTAGAATAACCAACCTTGAAACAACCGTTAAAGTGGAAAGAACTTACATCCTCTTCCCCAACTGCTTTTCCTCTGGGAAGAATACGGGAGGGAGTTGTGCCCATTGCCGCATATACTTCCCGGTGGGTCATTCCAAAGCGGATAGGGCCTATTCCTATTTTTGGGATTAATTCATAAGAAACCATTTGCATCTCGCTATTCATTGCATTAGCGGCAGACCAACCCCTCACCCTAGCCCTCTCTCCTGAGTACAAGGGAGAGGGAATGAATCGCCCCGCATTTCCTCGACCCCCAACCCCTGTCCCCCTTCCGTCATCCTCCCCGGCGGAGACGGGTCGCCAGGGTCTTGTAAAAATAGGTTTTGGATTGCAAGCGGGCGAAATAGGCCGAATGGGGACTGTGGGTAATATTCAGCACATCCTTATCCTCGATTGAGAAATCGGGCTGCCCGTCAATCGTTACTGATGCGCCCTTGCGCGTGCCGACATAAAGGGTGATAGTCGAATCGCGGGGAACCACCAAATGGCCCAGGTGACTGAGGTGCGGGGCAATCGCCGCTAGCACAATCGCCCGCATCGAAGGGTCTAGCACCGGGCCACCCGTCGCCAGATTATAGGCGGTTGAGCCAGTGGCGGTGCTAACTATCAGCCCATCCCCGATGTAAGTCGTCACATACTCATCATCAACCTTTAGCTGGACATCAATCACGCCCGAAAGGTAGGCCCGCCCCACCACAATATCATTTAACGCCTGATAATTACCGATTTTCTCACCATGCCGCAAAAGCTCGGCTTGCAACATCGCCCGTTCTTCCACCCAATGCTCGCCGCGCAGGAAGGCTGGGATTTTCTCCAATGCCTCAGCAGGGGAGATTTCCGCCAGAAAGCCGAACCGCCCAAAATCTACCCCGATAATCGGCACACGATGCACTGATGCCACATTTCCGACATGCAAAATCGTGCCGTCACCGCCCAGCACAAAAACCAGCTCGCAATCCGCCACAATCCGGGCAAACTCGCCACTATCGGGTACAATCCCGCGCCAAACCTTGACTCCTTCGCGGGTTAAAAGCTTTTCAACCTCGTCCAACAATTCTTGCGCCGCAGGAGGGGGGGAAGGGCGCGTCACAATTGCGATTTGTTTCACAATATAAGCTCCTCAAACAAGTTATTAATCAGCGATAGGCTATCGGCACGGTTGGTTGGTTCAGCTACCGCCCGTAAGTTAGCGAGAAACTCGGTGTTACCTTCTGTGCCCAGAATCGGCGAACGAATCAGGCCAAGCAGAGCAAAATGATTAGCGTGCCACCATTCTACCAAATCTTCCAGCACGGCGCGATGCACTTTAATATCTTTGATTATACCACCCTTCCCCAGACGTTCGCGCCCCGCCTCAAATTGGGGTTTAACCAGAGTGATAATCGGCGCACCCGGCACAACCAGCTTCCGCACGGCAGGCAATACCAGCTTTAGCGAGATAAAACTGACATCAATCACCGCAATATCAGCCAGAGCCGCCCCCGCCCCCGGCTCAACTTCGGGTAGACTTTCGGAGTAGCGCACATTGGTTTTGTCCAGCACAAACACCCGCGCATCTTGCCGCAAACTCCAGGCCAGTTGGCTATGGCCCACGTCCAGGGCAATCACCCGCCGCGCCCCCCGTTGCAACAGACAGTCAGTAAAGCCGCCAGTGCTGGCCCCTACGTCCAGCCCTAATTTCCCGGTAGGGTCAATGCCAAATTCGTCCAGGGCATGTTCCAGCTTTAGTCCGCCGCGCCCGACGTATTTCATTCCCGCTCCGGCCTTGAGGGTCAGGGTTTGAGCCTCCACCTCACCGATACTGCTGCCGGCCTTGTCCACCCGCCGCGTGCCGACCAACACGTCCCCCGCCAGAATCAAAGCCTGAGCCTTCTCGCGGGTTTCGGCCAGACCGCGCTCCACCAGCCAGACATCAATCCGTTTCTTCTCGCTGGCCTTATTCGGTTTTATGGTTTTGGTCGGTTTTGCCATGGGTAAACCTAACCCCCTTCCCGACACAGGAAGGGGGAACAATTCGTAGGGGCGGGGTCTCCCCGCCCGTTATTGCGCCACCCCTTTAGTCATTCGGCTGTAAACACCAAAAATCTTGCTATTATCGGCAAGACCCTTCACAGGTTCAGGGTGACAGGGTTGGGTGGATTG
>Ga0209512_1003902_pt1 | contig 13561 bp, 14 predicted proteins | sample frozenSSSSmetaG_FD_184142 | JGI IMG/M metagenome (GOLD analysis project Ga0209512, IMG submission 184142) | Glacier valley bacterial and archeal communities from Borup Fiord, Nunavut, Canada, to study Microbial Dark Matter (Phase II) -... | ecosystem: Environmental > Aquatic > Freshwater > Ice >... | reverse complement strand
TACTTTGTTTCCGCCGATGCCTGCGCCAACAAGTTCATACTGACCTTTCGCGGTATTATCAAGCGCCTCTTTCATCTTAGTGATAAAACCCGTAGCACCAACACCAGCCTGTGTTATAGAGTCACCGAAAAAAACAATGCGTTTAGTTTTTTGGAAGGTCATGGAAAGCAGCGTTAGTAATAAAAAACATCCTAGTAAAACCGGTAGTACTTTTTTCATATAGTGTTGTTTAAATTTTTTATTTGCTAGCAGTCAGCTTTCAGCGGTATTTGGGGAAGCATAACCTTCGTTCTAAACCTGTTCCTCCCTTTTTAAAAAACATTAGCTCACTCTTGTTCACACTTTTTTCTCGTCACGTTCTCTATCATAATTTCTTTATCCGGCGGAGCATCATACATCATGCAAACTACACAATCATTTACCTTAAGCGTGTCCCTGATAATAAAATACATTTCTTCTCCTTTTGACCATTTGCCTATTTTACAACTATTTTTAATATTCACTACGTTATTATAAATACCATGGCCACCAACATCTCTCCATCCATAAGATCCTATACTGTCTTTATTCATCACCTGCACTATGAAGCTGGCGCAGCTTATGCGCAGCACTTTCGCCCTGATACATTTATCTTCCTTCTTCGTACATATAAAAGCAAAAAAAGGCAAAACAAATAATATCAGCCAATTTTTTTTGTTCACCATCATTTTTAAAATAGTATTTTATTGGTTTCGATTTGATAAGCCGATCCTTTTAAAACGGGTTACATTCATCTGCTACACAACCATCAGGCTACACCCGCGGATGTCACTGTTATCCATTCTTCCAAGCACCTCAAAGCAGCCACCGGCATGCAGCTTACCTACATCATCGGTGGCAATAAATGCGCAGGAATCTATGTTAGCCAGGTCGATAACATTTATTACCCCGCTGCTGTTTGAAGTATACGATTCAGCATATACTTTTAACGGATCATCTTCTTCCCGCAATAATACTTTCATCCAGGGCGGACAATAAAAAATGCCATTGCCTTTAGAATAGGCCTGCGATAACAATTCCGTCATGCCATACTCTGAATGTATTTCGGTGACACCCAATCGCTCTTTTAAAAAATCATGCACCTGTTGCCGGGTCAGTTCTTCCCTTCTCCCCTTCATACCACCGGTCTCCATAATAGTGGTATGCCTCAACGAAAGCTGGTATTTTTCCGCAAAATCAAGCAGTCCGAATGTAACGCCTATAAGAATAATCTTTTGTCCTTTCTTTTCCAACTCAGGTAAAACGGAATACAATTTTTCATGCTCATCCAGGTAGAACCCACTTTCAGGATGACCACTCGCCCTGATCAGTTCATCAACCATCATTATCAATGAGGAATTTCTTCGCTCAAGATAAGAAGGAAGCAAACCTATAATGCAATATTCATCCGGACTGCCATAGAAAAGTTCGAATGTTTTCATAAAACTTTTCCTGTACCAGGAGATGCTGTTTACCAAATGGCGGCTTTGTATATTTTGTGTGGAACCACTGCTTTCGAAAATTACTTCGGGTAAAAAATTTCCGGTCTGTACGGAATGAGACTTGAAAAAACTTACCGGGAGAAATGGAATAGCTATCATAGTATCTACTTCATCTACATTGATTTGTAACGCATCGGTAAAGTTACGATACACTTCATTGTTGAAATATTGATAACGGAATACACCCAATGCCTGTGATTTGAATGTTGCTTCGTTTATTGAGAAAATTTTATGAGTCAATTTATACCTCCTGTTAGGATAATACCGTTGTATCTGTTAAATTTGATAATAATTGTTTTTATATGAAAATGAAAATTGTGATTGCTTCTATTACCGCGATCGTAATAATAGCTTGCAGTAAAGGTAATTATCAAACCAAACCCACTCTGAAAATAAAAAGCCTCAATGGAAACGTCATTCCGCCGGGAGGCGACTTAAATATTTCCATAGAGTATACCGATAAAGAAGGAGACCTCAGCCAGGACACATTGTTTTCTATCAGAAAACGTTTAAACCGTCGCCCTATCCCTAATAATAACTCCAGCCCTGATTCTTTAGGAAACATCATTCCAAAGTTTCCCGAAAAAGTTAAGGGTGAATTCGACGTGGCCTTCAAGTATGCTTACCTTCATCAAAGTGATGTTGAAAATGATACCATCATTTTCAAATTTATTGCAAAAGACCGTGGAGGACATACAAGTGACACAGTTGCCACAGAAAAAATTGTAATATTAAAACCTTAGCTTTATTTACTTCTCCTTAAGGGTTAATATCTTTACTACCTGATTTTATGCGGATTATTGTTTATCCATAGAATCAGCATGAAAAATTATGCTGATCCGCGCTTTTAATTTTTTTATTTTCAGTAGTATTTATATTGCATTATGCGCAATGCTGATGGTTACCCAAACCAATAAACTGCTGCACCTCGATTACAATTTTCGCCAGTATCTTTTGTTTGTTTTTTTCTCAACCCTCTGCAGTTATAATTTCCATTGGTACCTTACTCCGCTTACGCCTGCAGAAGAACTCAGGGTGCGATGGACCCAGCAGCATAAAATTTTACACCTGCTTTTTTTTACAGCCGGACTCATTGGCTCCTGTATTTATTTCTTTTATTTTACCGGTTATTTTTTATGGATGAGTATTTCCGTGTTGCTGACTTTTCTTTATTCGGCGCCTAAATTACCTTTCAGGCCCTTTTATTTATTAAGAAAGATCGCTATCGGAAAAACCATCTTCCTTTCATTCGTATGGATGTATGTTACTACTTTTCTCCCCATCATATTCTCAGGAAAAAAATGGCAGGCTAACGATATCCTATTTTGCATCAGCCGCTTCTTCCTCATCTATTCAATATGCATAATATTCGATTACCGCGATCGGGAGAATGATAAACAGGAAGGCATACGGAGCCTTATAACTTACCTGGATAACTCAGGTGTGAAGAAACTTTTTAATAGCAGCCTGTTAATTTTTGGGATAAGCATTTTCTCTTTACACTTTACGGGTGTTACTTTACCGGTGACCCTGTTATTACTTGTACCCGGCGTTATAACCCTTTCTCTTTATAATTTCGCTACCAGGAATTTTTCCGACTATCTATATTATTTTATTTTAGACGGATTGATGATGTTATCGGCATTATTCACCGCGTTCATTTCAATTTAATTATTTTTGAAAATTAAAGTTTAATTATGGCAAAACAGTTCAAACCTATAAAAAAAACGGCATCACCAACACCAGGGCCAGTTCTTACAAAAGAATCATCACGGTTTTTAAAAGACTATATCAACAATGCCTCCCCGGTTGGTTTTGAAAGCGCCGGACAGAAACTGTGGCTCAACTATTTAAAACCATACATTGACAGCAGCTTTACCGATCCTTACGGGACGGCAGTGGGTGTTATCAATCCGACTCATCCTTTTAAAGTTGTTATTGAAGCACATGCTGATGAAATCAGCTGGTTTGTAAATTACATTACCCCGGAAGGATTGATTTATATGAAAAGAAATGGCGGCGTGGATCACCAGACTGCACCAAGTTCGAGAGTGTTTATCCATGGTAAGAAAGGACTTGTAAAAGCTGTGTTCGGCTGGCCTGCAATACATACCCGCTTAGGAAATCCTGATAACAAGGAACAACAGCCCAAAGTTGATAACCTGTTCCTTGATTGCGGAGCAAGAAGTAAAAAAGAAGCAGAGGATCTGGGTGTTCACATTGGCGCGGTAGTTACCTACCAGGATGGCTTTGATGAACTGGCAAATGATTATTATGTAGGTCGCGCTTTTGATAACCGCGTTGGTGGCTTTATGATCGCCGAAGTAGCAAGACTGTTGAAGCAAAATAAAAAGAAAATTCCTTACGGTTTGTACATTGTAAATGCTGTGCAGGAAGAAGTGGGATTAAGAGGGGCCGAAATGATTGCCAGGAGAATAAAACCCAACATTGCCATTATTACAGATGTAACGCATGACACTACTACTCCCATGATCAACAAGATCATTGAAGGGGATGTGTCCTGTGGCAAAGGTCCGAGCCTTGCTTACGGCCCGGCAGTACACAATAAGTTGCTTGACTTTGTGCAGGAAGTAGCAGCAAAGAATAACATTCCTATACAGATGAGGACCGTTAGCCGAAGCACCGGAACAGATACTGATGCATTCGCGTATGCACATGAGGGATGTCCTTCAGTGCTGGTATCTATTCCTTTGCGGTATATGCACACTACTGTTGAGGTGTTGCATAAGAGTGATATCGAAAATACGATCAGGTTGATTTATGAATGTGTGCTGGGTCTAAATCCGGGAACGAACCTCAGTTATTTTTAGTTTTCTTTTATAACATAACGTTTGAACATTTTCAGTACGTTTGTTTAAATAATAGAAGCGACATGATAAAGAACGACTGGCAAAAAGCGGAGATCGCTGAGATCTACAACAGTCCGCTGTTAGAACTTATATTTAAGGCGGCAACCGTCCACCGCGATTACCATGCCACTGCGGAAGTGCAGGTTTGCACTTTGCTTTCAATAAAAACCGGGGGATGCCCGGAAGACTGTGCTTATTGTCCGCAGGCGGCACGGTACAATACCGGTCTTGAAGTGCAGGCGCTGATGCAGAAAGAGGACGTACTGGCTTATGCGTTAAAAGCAAAAAATGCAGGCTCGACACGTTTCTGCATGGGAGCTGCCTGGCGCGAAGTACGCGATAACCGCGATTTTGACCGGGTGCTCGAAATGGTGCAGGGCGTTAACGAAATGGGAATGGAAGTTTGCTGCACCATGGGAATGCTCACCGAGACACAGGCAAAAAAATTATATGATGCGGGCCTTTATGCATACAACCATAACGTTGATACCTCCGCAGAACATTATAACGATGTCATCACAACCCGCACTTACCAGGACAGGTTACAAACACTCGGTAATGTAAGAAAAGCCGGTATCAGTGTTTGCAGCGGCGGCATCATCGGACTGGGAGAAACACATGAAGACAGGATCGGCATGCTGCAAACATTATCCACACTGCCGCAACACCCGGGAAGCGTCCCTATAAATGCTTTGGTAAGAGTAAAGGGCACACCCCTGCAGGATAATCCTAAAGTAGATATCTGGGATATGATAAGAATGATCGCCACTGCAAGAATTATCATGCCCGGGACGATGGTACGGTTAAGCGCAGGGAGATCAGAGATGACCATCGCCGAACAGGCTTTGTGCTTTATGGCAGGCGCAAACTCCATCTTTGCCGGTGACAAACTACTTACAACTCCCAATCCTACCTTCGATGAAGACAATGCGATGTTCCAATTATTAGGACTGACGCCAAGAAAAGCTTTTAAAGAAGACAAGATTTTTACAGAAACAATTGTCGAAAAATCTTATCAGCCTGTTCTGTCAACTATTTTATAAAGACGAAAATTCATTCAGCGCCATATTTAAACCGAACTGGTTGTAAGCCGTGTTGTTTTGATAATACGATCTTGCATACCTGATCTGAATTTTTTTAAACAGTACTCCAATGCCAAGGGAAAATCCGTTTAATCCGTTGGTAGAATTGTAGATGTCAAGTTCAGCGCGACGAAGATGATTATATGCCGCCGTGATCTCTATCTTATCCCCTACATAAAATTGGGTGGCGAATACAATGTGCCTGAAAATTTTGTCTAGCGTAATGCCTGCTTTGCCATTGGTGTTGAATCCATTAACGTTATTGAAACTGGTGTCGTTGTAGCGTATATCAAACTGGTGCAGGTGTTGCGCTGTAAGGGAAAATTGGATCGGAGCATTTTTTAGACGTTTGGTGATACCGGCCTGTAAGTCGAATGGCAGGTCGTCACCGGCGGTACCTTCATATTTTTTTAACTGCACTCCCATGTTTTTCATAAGTAGTGATACCTGTACCTGAGCAACGCTATCATAGTAAGCTACTCCAACATCCATTGCCAGTGCGTCTGACTGGTATAAGCCATAGTTGGAATGGATGTACTTTATTGTTGCGCCATAGTACCATCGTTCCAGGTATTGGCGCGATACCGAAACCCGCGCAACATAATCACCGGGTCTGAAAGTGCCAAGCATATTACCTGCAGCATCTGTCTGGGCGATGTTTCCATAATCCAGGTATTGAATCCCAGCCGAAAAATTTGTTTGCAGTTTTTCATCGGTATAGCCGATCATCGCCTGGTAAGTATTGATACCTGCATACATAGAATTGAATACAGTTGTTAGCTGCATGTGCATAGACGGTCGCAACAATGCCGGGTTATTAAATGACAGGCCGATATCGTTAGAGATATTTGATACGTTTACTCCTCCCAACCCTGAAAGCTGTGGTGAACCCGGTAGCTTGAGAAAATTATAGACTGCATTACCACCAATAGTCTGTGCATTGCTGAACTGTATAAAATTGAATAGTAGTATTGAAAAGAAAAATATTCTCATTCACGGATTTGAAGATATGGTTATTACCGTGACCAAAGTAAGATTCTGAAAAAATAAATCCCCCATAGAAATGGGGGATAATTTAACCCTTAAAACAACCAACATGAAAATCTTAACGATTCTCATTAATATAACATCACCTTTCCAGTATTTGTTTAAACTGGTTGTTAAAGGATTTATAAGTTAGTAAAGTTTATACCAGCGCCAGTTCCAGCACCTGCTGTAAATTTTTAACGTAGTGAAATTTTAAACCCTTGATAAAAGCCGGGTCAATGTCAAGAATATCTTTTTCATTTTGCCAGCACAGGATGATCTCTTTTAGTCCGGCACGCTTGGCAGCAAGAATTTTTTCTTTGATACCTCCTACTGGCAGTACCTGTCCCCTCAGTGTAATTTCACCTGTCATGGCAAGATATGACTTTACTTTGCGCCCGGTAAAAGCGGAAGCCAGCGATGTAAGCATTGTAACACCAGCGCTGGGACCGTCTTTGGGTACTGCACCTTCCGGAACATGAACATGGATATTCTTCTTTCCGAATATCGCCGGGTCTATGTCAATCTTTCGTGCATTTGCCTGCAGGTAGGTCAACGCCGTGCTGGCGCTCTCTTTCATAACCGTGCCAAGGTTACCGGTTAGCTGAAGGTCGCCCTTTCCTTCACTCAAAGCAGTTTCTATAAATAAAATATCGCCGCCGACATAAGTCCAGGCAAGACCTACCGCTACTCCGGCCATGGCGGCAGTTTTATAAATTTCATTGCTATGCCTCGACCTGCCTAATATCCTGGATACATCTTCTAAAGAAAGGGAGGGTTTTAGCTTTCCATTCATGGCGTAGGCTTTGGCCTGAGAGCGCATGATAGAAGCAAGCTGACGATCGAGTTCTCTGACTCCGCTTTCTCTTGTATATTCTTCAATGATTTTTTCAAGTACTTTATCGCTGATCTTAAAACCGATATCCTTTAAACCATGTGCTTCTCTTTGTTTTGGTAACAAATGCCTTTTTGCGATCTGCGTTTTTTCTTCGATAGCATAACCGCTCAGGTCTATGATTTCCAACCGGTCACGGAGAGCGGGTTGAATATTAGCGATATTGTTGGCGGTGGCTATAAACAAAACCTTGCTAAGATCGTATTCAAGTTCAAGATAATTATCATAAAAGGTATGGTTTTGCTCCGGGTCTAAAACTTCAAGGAGTGCGGATGACGGATCACCCCTGAAATCACTGCCTACTTTATCTATTTCATCCAGGATCATGACCGGATTGGAAGACTTTATTTTCCTGATAGACTGAACGATTCTCCCCGGCATCGCACCGATATAAGTTTTTCTATGTCCCCTTATCTCGCTTTCATCATGCAAGCCCCCTAAACTTAAGCGCACATATTTTCTGCCAATTGAATTGGCTATACTCCTGCCCAGCGAGGTTTTGCCGATACCGGGAGGACCTACAAAACAAAGAATCGGGCTCTTCATATCACCCTTCAGTTTCAGCACAGCCAGGTATTCCAGTATCCTCTCCTTTATTTTATCCATTCCATAATGATCGTTGTCAAGCACCTGTTTGGCTTTTTTCAAATCGTATTTGTCTTCGGTATAATCAAGCCAAGGCAGATCAAGCATCAGGTCAAGGTGGTTGTATACCACAGAATAATCCGGGGTGCTGGGGTGCATCCGCTCAAGCTTTTCCGTGCCTTTCTTAAACATTTCCTTTGCTGCGGCGGGCCATATTTTTCCTTCTGCTTTTTTCTGCATCTCCTTTACTTCCCGTTCATTGGTATCACCGCCCAGCTCATCTTTGATACTTTTTAGTTGTTGCTGCAGGAAATAATCGCGCTGCTGCTTATCGAGTTCGGTGCGTGTTTTATTTGTTACTTTATTTTTCAGCTCTGCGAACTGTAACTCGCGTTGCAGTAACTGCATCAATAGGTCGGCACGTAATTTAATATTATTCAGCTCCAGCAATTGCTGCTTATCAGCGAGGTCGGTGCTCAGGTTACTGCTTACAAAATGTATCAGGAAAGATGGGTTCTCGATATTTTTTAGAATAATAGATGCTTCGGAAGGAAGGTTAGGTGATAAACTAATGATCTGTGACGCCAGGTCTTTTATATTAGAAACATACGCTTCAAAATCCTGGTCTGTGGGCGCTTCTTCTTCGGGAAGGATCTCTACCGTCCCTTTGAAGAAAGGATCTTCTGCCGTTATTGATTTTACTTTAAAGCGCCGCTTGCCCTGAATGATGATGGTAGTGCCTCCATCCGGCATTTTAATAAGCTTGGCTATTTTTGCCACCGTGCCTACATCTTCCAGGTCGGTAATGGTAGGATCTTCCACGCTGCTGTCTTTTTGAGCTACTACGCCTACCAATTTGTCAGCCTTGTACGCTTCGGTAACAGCCTTGATGCTTTTATCTCTCCCAACTGTAATTGGCAAAACTACTCCCGGAAAAAGCACTGTGTTTCTTAAGGGTAAAATAGGTAATTCCGATGGTATGTCTATATCCTGACCATCATCGCCCTCATGTTCATTCAAAGGAATGATGGGCAGGAAATCCATATCGTCTTCAGGTTTGAAAAAAAAATTCGAGTGGTTCATGATAATTATTCAGTGACAAAATAACACCTGAAAAGGAAAGTTCCTATATTTTCAGGAGAATGCTAACAGGTCAAGATTAATGCCAGCATAATGTCACCGCCAAAGATAGTAGAAGTGGACGAGGTAACGGGCATGAGGTATGAGGTGTTCAGGTTTGGGGTAGTCAGGTGTGAGTTATTCAGGTGTGAGTTATAAAATTCAAAAGGGTGATACCATTATTTCTTCTCAAAAACAATATTATCGCCCTTTCGGATTTTCACGATATAAATTATTAAAATTAGATCTATAATAACCCTTCTCCGTTTTACTATCCATACCTCACCAACTCATACCTCACTCCTGTTCACAGTATCCTCATTCCTACGCTTAGTTGAAAACCCTTATTTTTCCATTTTTCATTGTTGTTGATATCGCCGATATCATTCAATCCGACAAAATACCTTCCGGAGACTTTGAAATTCGCAACATTTAATTGAACGCCTCCTACCATGCTGAAATCACCATTGCTGAAAGCACTCTTGCCATTGGTCCAGAGGTTTTCATTTTTATTTAATAGTACTCCGAATTGAGGGCCTGCCTGCAAGGTGAAAAACTTCACCGGTGAATAATTTAATAAAATTGGAATAGAAAGATAATTGAGTTTTACACCTTTAAAATTCTTTATATCATACAAATGCTTGAAGCTTGAATCGGACCTGGTGTTGTATTGATTGAATAAAACTTCTGGCTGAATCTGCCATTTTTCACCAAGCCGCAGCGCGCCAAAAGCTCCAAGACTGTAACCGTAATTAAATTTATCATTAAAAGATTTACCGTCAATTTTGATTACGTTAGCACCTGCCTTAAATCCTAACTGAAGGAACGGCGTTTTCTGTGCAATAACAAAAATAGTAACACAGAGGAAAGCGACAAACAATACAAGCATCTTCGATTTCATAATGAGGGTTTTAATTTTTAGAAATAGGTCCAAGTTATATGCCAGCAAAAAGTTGTGTTGTTAAAGTAAATCAAATTACGCCTTACTGCCAGACAATGTATTGTTAAGAATCGGTACATGGTGTATAGTTTAAAGTAGCATGTTTAAAATTCTCTTAAAGCAGTAAAGCAACAGAGGACAGATTTAATGTGAAGGATATATCTATAGAGCCTGTAATACTCTTAAGACCCAAGACACTGATTACAGATTAGCTGGCAGAATATAAACTACCTGAACTTTAAGTATTCACCGGCGTTTAGAAGTTTACGCCCATGGTAAGAGAGACAACGCTGTTGAAACGTTTGTCGGCCAGGTGAAGATAGTAGTCCATCATAACCTGCGGTAAAATATAAAAATTTCCCAATGAATAATCTATTTGAAATACAAAAGTGGACGATTGAAAATCAAGTCCGCGTACATCTGAAATATTCGAATTAGGAGGAAGGAGATTATTATTATTAAGAGTAGGACTGCTGAAAGAAGTGTTGAAACCAAAATTTTGAGTGCCTGCTGAAAGTAACATTACAGGCCTGAGTGTAAGCATGTCTTTTTTAAGCAGCACATCACTAAAAATAAAACTATGTCTTATAGAAAACAATGTTGAATAATCCCTGACGGACTCATCACGCTGAATTGTAATAACTTTCTTTCTGCTTAATTTTGGATTAGCACTTCGCTTTAAATAAATATTTACTTCTTTGTTCTCATATTCTGTTTTACTACCCCATCCATAACTCATAGCTATCCCAGGTTCAAGCCACCATTTCTTTATATTAAAAAAAGCATACACTTCATTTTTTATAGGTGTAGTATAAAACGATAGATTGTCTTTAGTATAGAATCTCGTGTAGCTTAATCCTGTAGAGAACTGATTTCTTTTGTTATAATGATAGGTAGGACTTACAGCATACTGGTAAGCACTCAACTTTGTATTTGCTTTTAGCATGTAACTTGTAAGCGTAATCCCTAATCCCGATTTATGAAAGTAACTGACTTCGGGTGAGAAGATGGCTTTATTTTTTATCTGGTAATCTAAAGCGATATTGTCTTTAAAGCTAAAAAAACCAGTGCCTAAACCTGCGCTTATATTAAAAAAGCTTTTTGGTTTTATCAATGAGTCGAGGTAGGCATCAAAATCTCTCATAAGAGAATCCATCACAGATGTGGTATCACCACCAGAAAACATTGCATCAAGCTTATTTTTTTGTGCATTGGTTGAACCGGAAGACAAGATACCTGCGCTTAATAATATCACCGTTATAAGAAGCTTCATGCAGTTTAATAGGTGTTTACATTATGATGTACCAGTAAACGTAGTTTTTAAAAATTAAGTTGTCTTGCAATAAAGATACTATCAATTATGAATACTTGCAATAAATTACCGAGGCTGTTAACAACCTGTTATCAGGATTATTTTTTCACGGTCGGTTTCTTATATTTATCTGTTATGCTAATTCGAACACGGTGATCTCAGGCAGGATACCTACTCTGCCGGGATAACCGATAAATCCGTATCCCCTGTTTACATATAATTTTTGTTTACCTTCCTCGTACAAGCCTGCCCATTGTTTATACATCAATTGCACCGGGCTCCATTTAAAACCGGGAATTTCTATGCCGAATTGCATTCCATGGGTATGCCCGGCAAGCATCAGGTCAATAGTTGGGTATGCAGTTCTTACCTGTGCATCCCAATGACTTGGATCATGGCTCATTAAAATTTTAAAAGGAATATTTTCTGTGCCAGGATAAGCCTTCTCCATCCTTCCATACTTTGGAAACCTGCCCTTAGCTCCCCAGTTTTCAATACCCAGCAAAGCAATCTTATCACCATTTCTTTCTAAAATTCTATGTTCATTCATCAGTAAATCCCAACCGAGCAATTTATGAACACCTTTCAATTGTTCCAGGTTATCCATCTTAGCTTCTTTAGTCTCCCACTGAACGTAGTCACCATAATCATGATTGCCAAGCGTTGAATACACACCTAACGGAGCGTTGATTTTTTTAAATACATCGAGGTACATTTCCATTTCAGTGGCACGATCGTTTACCAGGTCACCGGTAAATAAAATAAGGTCGGGCTTTTCGTTTAGTATTAATTGCACTCCCTTTTCCACGGCAATTTTATCGGTGAAGCTGCCTGAATGTATATCGCTTATCTGTATAACCTTCAGGCCTTTAAAAGCCGGCGGCAGATTTTCATAAGCAAGCTTTATGCGCTTAACCTGGTACTTGTATTTGTTGCTGAAGCCATAGATCAATGTCCCTAACAAAGATCCACCGACAGCGACACCTAACCAGCTTAGGAACACCGAGCGGGTAATGCCTTCCGCGCCATCTGAAATAGCTATTGCCGGGTTGCTGAACAATTTGCCTATCAACCACATCATGCCTCTTCTTATATCATCGATCAAAAAGAAAATAGAAGCAATTAATTTTGAAAAGAACAATCCCACTATTACTGCAAACAGGTAATTACGAACCGGTTTTGGCCAGTTGGAATAGTTTAAGTAAGGAAGTATCAGCATCAACAGCAAGGTTGATAAGGAGATTATCCAGTAGGCTGAGTATATAATAATTCGCAACCTGGGAGAAGCCGTCAGTGCCAGCATCCTTACTACCTGGAATATATAAATATCCATTAAGCCAAGGATCGCTGCTATGATCCAGATAATTCCTGTGTTGCGCATGTGTAAAAATTGTACTAGAATACTTATGCCTGTTGATGATATTATACAGGCTTCACTAAAAAACCTGGTGTTTAAAAAGCTATAAATTCATCCAGTTGAACGCTGATGGTGTTGAGTGTCCCTTTTTCTATAATCAGTCCTTCGTCATTCACCAGCTTGTGAACCATTGAAATCGGGAGTTTATTAGGATGCACAATCATTTTCAGATAATTAAGAATTCCTGTTAAATGATCCATTCCCCGGAGGTTTCCCGCCCGTCCTGTGGAAACGCCAACCAGGAGTGCTTTTTTACCCCACCAGTCTTTTTCTATATCCGATACGTCTAATAAAGATTTCAACACTCCGGGGATACTGCCGTTGTATTCAGGAGCTATGAAAATAAATTTAGTAGTAGGGATCAACAGTTCTTCCTCCAACTTCCTGATAGCGGCATTACGCTTACTTACATCGAGGTGTTCCAACGATACCAGTGCGGCTTCTATGCCTTTTTCAGCTAGTAATTGCTGGTATTGCGCTGCTATCTTGAAAGTATAACTTCCGGTTCTGTTAGTGCCTGAAATAATGGTGTGCATACTGTTATTAATTGCTGAAAATATTTCAGCGTCGTTTAATCAGCCTTAAAAATTTGGTTTGATATAAAAGTAACAAACGGAAATTACTAAAGTTTCACAATTTATGGCGAAGGCTTACTTTTGCTTTTTAACAACCAGGAGGGAGGCACAAAGAAAAACAAGCAACAACAATTTAAGTTGTCTGATTATAAAAGTTAGTACCACTATGGGTAAAACTAAATTTTGCCGTTATGCCGATTGGCGACAACTTTACTTGTAA
>Ga0209512_1003899_pt1 | contig 13568 bp, 16 predicted proteins | sample frozenSSSSmetaG_FD_184142 | JGI IMG/M metagenome (GOLD analysis project Ga0209512, IMG submission 184142) | Glacier valley bacterial and archeal communities from Borup Fiord, Nunavut, Canada, to study Microbial Dark Matter (Phase II) -... | ecosystem: Environmental > Aquatic > Freshwater > Ice >... | reverse complement strand
TTCCCAATTCCTCTGATTTAGCAAGGATTTCCAGCTTGTCTGCCAGACTCCATTTCTTGTACTTCATGTTTCAAATGTATTATTTGAAATTTAAAATAACACTCCGAACTTATTGGGGGCTAAAATACTACCCGCTGTTTTATTTTATTGATTATTATGTGCTTTCTTGATATTCGTTGTATATCAGATATTTATATGTTATCCGTTTTTTTGGTTATGTCACATTTTTACAAAGAATATGTGACATATTTGTATTTCATTATGTCACATATTTAATGACCACAGCAGAACATGTTAAAGCAATCACTGACCGCGCCTTATATGAACAGCTTGCAAATGCTGTTTTAAGACGCAAGTTTGGGCATTTGTCGAATCTGATTGTTGGCGGACTAAATGAAAAGGGGGAAACGGTAAAAGGCAAGCTGGATTCGTTCTGCTCAGTAGATGGGAATAAATTTTACATCGTGGAAAATACTACTGATGACTCTAATCTGGAACGTAAGTGGCTATATGATAAGACAACTTATACCGGAAGGAAGCCATTGAATGAAATAGGTAATGGTGACCTTCTCAAAGTAATTGAACGCGCCAAAGAGATCAGATTACAAATCCCTTCTGCAAAATTCACAGTTTATCTGACCACCAATCAATCGGTAGATGAAGAATTGTGGGAGAAAGTGATTAGCTGTGGCCACAACAATGATGTTTCTGTTGAATTGCTGGAATTGAGTGTGATCTCGTCCTTTCTTGATCATGATCCTCATGGCCAATATCTTCGTAAACAGTTCATGGGTATTGATCAGGAGCTGCTGCCGGTTGAAAAAGTACTGGAGATCTCACACGTTAACCTGAAACAGTATCAAGCGGAATCATTTATTGATCCGGGATTAATTGATAAAGAATGGCAGTTGCAGGAGTTGGTTGATCATTATTACAAAGAACAGGATTTGCTGACGCTGATTATTGCTGATTCAGGTATGGGCAAGAGCACATTATGTTATAGTTTATTAGATTACCTGATCAATTATCCCCAGTTTGGATTCCGGGTTAAGCCCGAATTGGTATTTCAAGCCAACAATGTTTTTCATTTGATTGAACTTTTCCTTCTGTCATATGACAACAAGTTGTTTGTTAATGATGACTTCAGAACATTCTTTAATGAGGATGAGTTGGTAATCATCGTGGATGACATCAACCATTGCATAAATAGAACAGACGTTCTGGATAAGCTCATCTCCTGGAGTATGGATATGAAAAAAGATCCAAGGGACATAGACTTTAGGATATTGTGCCCGATATGGCCAAAGTATTTTCAGCAGATAGAGAACCTAGAAAAAAAGAGGGCTGGGTTTAATTATTTTAAGTTGCCCGTACCGGATGACGGCATTGTTGAGACCTTTATAGCAAAGGACTTGCTGATAGTGTAACCCTGACAAAACCAGAAATCAAAGATCTTTATAACCGTACCGGTAATGATCCCCTGCTTATTGGCCTGAATCTGGAAATGATCAATAAATCGGGTCGGTATTCACTTAACCAGGGTACAACGGTGTTAAGGGACTTTGTATATGATAAACTAGGTTCAGCATCCGCAGGTTTAAATTATCCTAAATACAAGCAAAAAAATATCTTAAGTGCAATTGGGGAGGCAATGCTTAGAAATCGAAATATTGCTCCCCATTATCAGCTGTTCGAATTAAACCTTAAAAAATTGAAGTTTCAGAAAGTGAACTGAACGAACTGAAAAACCGGCTTGAGCTAAGTCGTTAGCCTGATCAGGTAGATTATGCCGAATGGAAATACGGAACTAAGCTTGACTACCTAAAAGAATTAGTAGATTATTGGAAAACAGGTTTTGATTGGCGCAACAAGAGGCTCAATTGAATAAACTCAAGCGACATCGGTGCGGGCATAGGAACAGAATTGGCACAGTCCATTCCTGATCGTATAATAGGTCTTCACCTTTCAGCTTCAAATCCATTTATATTCCAGCTGCCCGCTGATTTGTCAGAAACTGAATTATTATTTGTTGATAAGTCACGGCATTATGTGGTACAAGAAGGTGCGAATGGAATGGAACAGTCTACCAAACCACAAACATTAGCCTTTGGCCTTAATGATTCACCCGTTGGTTCGGCGGCATAGCTTCTAGAAAAATTTCGTTCTTGGAGTGACTGTAAAGGAAATTTAGAAAATCGGTTCACGAAGATGAATTTTTGACAAATGTTATGCTCTACTGGCTGACTCAGACCATCCACTCATCAATGCGTGTCTATTATGAATCTGCCCATCATTTTTCACCTAATTTGGATAAGAAGGTTGAGATACCAACCGCTATGTTTATGTTTACATACGATGTCGCCTTGGCTCCAAGAGAATGGGAAGAGAGAACCTACAATATTCAACGGTGGACAGAATATAATTTCGTTTGACTTGGAGGATGAAGATCGAATATTAAGAGTGGAAGGAGATTATTTTGAGACTATTAAAGTCTGCTCAATCATCGAACTTGAACATTTGACTTGCATCCACCTACCCTATTGATTTCAGCAGCTGGTCCCCTGATAACTGATAAACCTATTTCATCGAAAGCTAGATAATAGTTCAAGGATATATGTACTTTCGCTGGACCTGAATTATCAATTGATTAACCTGGTTTTGATTATTTTCATGGTAAAATCAATAATAATTGACCAAAATAGAACAGAATTCACATCCGTACTCAAACATTATTAGGTCTAATAGTGAGAATAGCTGACTATTAAACCCTGGCAATTGAAAAAGGCTATAATTTCGGCAGAATTAAGAATCCGTTAATATTTTGATGTTTACGACTATGCAATCGTAACGATAATTAAAAAATTGAATCTTATAAGCTGCTCTCGTTAAATTTATGCTATCATATTTTAATCAGGATAATGGTGAAAAACGTTTATGCCCAAAAAGGCCGCGCGCAAATTCCGCCTTTGAAGACGAAATAAGCCGCTGCGCAAGTCCTACAGTTACGGTTTCAAGTCGAGCTTTGTGAATATGACAAATGTTCCTTTGACGTTTTAAAACCGGCCTCTGTCCGGGCACAGGTTTCTTCCAATAATGGTATGGCTCTCACCATAAATCACCCGCCCGCATCGCTCGCACCTGCAATGCGTTGCCCCTATTGGGCAAACCAAATCTCCATACCTGTCACAGGCTAAAAAACCGTCCTTTTTTTCAAAGTTTTTACAGCTGCATACCCAGTAATCTAAATACTCATGATAAGTCATCTGGACAGGTTTCTGCGGAATAAAAAAATCTTTTCCATTCATGATTTTAGCTTTATGAGGTGACCCAATACAGGGTCACCATTTAATTAATCAGTTTAAGTCATTTGATCCAACTTTTGCAAATTCCAAACATAAATCAAAAGCAGATTGACTTCTGGACAATGCTGTTCCAGCCATGACTGATTTGAATTTTGTCTCATTGTCCTTATAAGATCTGACGTTCTGGAAATAACCTGTCACTGCGTTGTAGGCCCCGAAAACTGTTCCATTTGTACTGGTTTCCCGCTGGGTTGGGCTGCTTAACGCATACTGGTAAACATTGTCGATAATATTTTGGTACTGCGTAGATAGCTGTTCATCTTGCCCAGATTTAAGTTTTCCCAGAACCTCCCTGTTGGGCACCATAGCCAATTGAATCAGCCTTTTCAAGTTAGCATCAGAAATATGAACCCGGGACCATCGGTTATAAATTTCTTCCAGTTCTGTAGCTAAACTGTTGGACAATCCTAACATTTCATGCGCCTGTTTTAGTTTTATTAGTAGCTCTGGCTGTATGGCGGATCTTAATGCAATTGCTTTTGTGGCGCATAGCAGCATTTAAAGTATTTGCGCAAACTATTCTAACTGGTGTAAAGGCAATAGTGATGCTACCCGAACCATCATGGGAAGAGGTCAAAAATAGGTACTGTTCTATTAAATCATCACGGCCTACACGGATATAGTCCGGTAGTTTTGCTGTTATAAAGATGTTCTGACCACGGCAAAGGCATCCGGCGGTTTCATACCTGATTCCAGAACCTGCTCCAACGATATTGTCAAAAAATCCGAAGGCTGCTATATTTTGTACCACGTTATAATCCCTGCCTACCAAGCCCAAAACTTCATCAGTATCAGTACGCACAATAGTCTGGAACCAAAATGTTTGGTTCAAAATTGTTCATGTACTCATCTGTTTCTACATTTTTGAAAATGTCATGATTTTCAGTATTGCAGGTGAAAAGTGGGCGTTTCTCTACCTCGAAATTTAAGCCTGCAAATTGAATTGCCTCACTGCTGCTAGGATAGTGCTCAATGATCTGCCCAAGACCATGCCATGCTTTTTCTTTTACGCTCATGAAAGCGTGGTTACCTGTTGCTTTATTAAAATTGATATCGTGTGCCATAACATTTAGGATTAAAATTTAAGGTGCTGTTTTTAGTTTCTGTTTGCAGTAATTTCATTTTCCAGTACTATAGACGTTGAATTCTCCAATGCCAATAGGTTCTGGGACAAACCTTTTGGCTTCGCTTTTTTTAGAGTAAAATGTATGCCTCCCGAACCATTTGAGAGGCAAACAGAATTACAGGTTTAAAAAAATGTGCGCTTCTACTTCGGTTAATTTTTCAAGACACAGGCTGTTGATATTTTTCGATACCTGATCAATAATAAAAGGGTTTTTGGTCGTAAACACATTACCGTTGTCGTCTGTGATCCTAAGTTCGCAGCGCTGGAAATGGTTCAGGTTGGTTTCCTCGGCCTGGTCTAATTGCAAAATTTCAAAATCTTCTAATTTATCAATGGTCCCGATCAGCTTTTCACGCTGAATGGAAAACCTATTCAGTTCCTTAATTTTTTTCAGGGTCTGCACTAGATTTAAAGCAGGCAGCTGAAGGTCCGGCGCTGCTTTTATTTCTAAACTTTTGCATTCCAGGTTTGCTTCTTGGAAGGCCTGCGGCTTGGTATTCTGTTTTTCGTCCATATCCTTTTTCAATTCACGAACTGGATTTTTTGAAACATTTTTTTGTGTGTTGTCTGCAGCAACAACGCCGGCTACTTTAGCCTGTCCGTTTTCATTTACTTTAGTTTCCATGCTTAAAAATTTAATCTGTTTATCCTGCGTACTCCTTTTCGGCAGGAGCCATTTCTGGCTTTTTGTTAAGCACCCCTCGCCTGATTACAGCAGTAAGAACGGCAAGGCTTTTGGAAAAAAAATACTACCCGAAGCGAAGCGCAGGTGTGGAGATTATTTTTTCAACACCAGCGAAGCGAAGCGGAGCCGCCTTGTCCGGTTGCAACTGCGGATCAGAAATTTGCACCACAAACAGCCTAATCCTCCCCTTATTCAATATTTATCCAATCTTCATCTCAAAAAGAATTCAGTTGCTCAGTCTAAAAAGCCGATTTTAGGCCCTGCTTACTAAAGAGATATACGGTTTTGTACTTGACAGGTGCACTTGCGGAAAGCCGTAAAGCCAGCTCCATAGCTGCAATTATTGTACTGGACTTAGCCATACCCATCCCTTTAAATTTGCAGAGATCAGCTTCGGACATTGCGGCTAAATTTTGAAGACTATTACCGGCACTCTGCATAATCCGCCCAGCCAGTTCCAGAGCTGACTCTTCGGGCGAACCCGATCCAATAAGCATGGCAAGAAGTTCCGCATTGTCCAATTTTTCACTGCCTTGAGCCGCCATTTTTTCCCTCGGACGGGCATCAACCGGCATCGCTTTAATCGCTCTCTGATCCTTGATCTCCTCTTGCAAGTCTTTGATAGAAGTATAGCCTTTACCCTGGTAGGCTGCAGCACGAAAAAGGGAAGAAAATGCGGAGATAAATTCTTCAAATTCATCTTGTAATATGACAAACGACCAGCGTTTATAGTTGCCATCAGCCTGATGTTCGCTCCTGGTAAACTGCACATAGTTTCGGTTATTAACAGCCACTTTAAAATCCAGGAAATAATGGCGCTTGCCGGATGAGAACGATTCTGATGCTAAGATTTCTTTTTTCATAACCAAGGTAGTTAAACCAAAGTTGGGAGACTTATCACAAGACATTCGGTACAAAGTGAATTTACCCGATAAAGCCTTTACCTAATTCGATCCGGGAAACATTTACCCAATCTAATCGTTTATAGTTCAGCAACAGCCCTTTAGCGAAAATGAAAAATGCAAGCCCCGATAGCACCAATCCAGCAAACAACTGCCAATATTGCAACAAAACCTTGCATGGAAGAAGTGATCAACGTTTTTGTAACGACACTTGCAGAAACACGAGCAATAGGATCAAGCGTAAAGAAGACAAGATAGCGGACCATGAAAATACTCCTGCAATTTTTCAGGCCATAAGCCGCAATTACGAAATATTGAAATCCTGTAAACCAGTTAATCAGCCTGACTCTTTTATTTGGATCAAAGACTGTAGCGAGATCATTCAACAAGGATTTAATCCGAAATTCTTTACCAGCATCTTCAACGACCAAAAACAGACCTGGCATTGCATCTTTGAATATGGATTCGCGATAGACAAAAATTCAATAATTATTGGTTGTTTCCAAAGGCAGGCAGAAATCTAACTGTAAATCTCGGTCGTTTTAGGTGGAGACATTTAGCAAGGGATCCCCAAAAATTAGCTCCTTAATTCTTTCCAGAACCTGGTAAAAAAAACCAGAAACTATTCCCATTTCTAGCGTACTTTCAATACCAAATTTACCTTCCCTTTTTTTCAAGGCTTCCGGAGCCGATATACAATCAAATCATACGGAAACCTAAAAATGTTGACGACCAATTAAAGCCTTGGGCAGCTTCCCTAGTTCACCGCCGCCCCCTATAGACATCTGATAATTTGCCTTTGGTTTTCCGTTCCTGGCCAGAATTTAAAAATGGAAGAACGGTACTACTGTAGATTCAATATAATCCAGCTATTTCAAGTTAAATTACACCATACCGAACTGAGATATACTGAAGCTTTAATCTCTACAGGGGAAAATTTCGAAGTATTTAAAGTATGTTTTGCTAGCGCGATAAATTTTTGGTTTTACTAAAATAATGATGCGCTACTACAGCGATCTTTGAATGGGATAAAAATAGCTATTGGGTCCTCACCTGCGCAACGAGAGCGCATTTCCTCATAAGTACTTACCGTTATTTCTGGAATCAAAATAAATTAACGACGCCTGTGATCCTGGAATGAAGCGCAAATCCCGCAAGTTTTATGATCAGGTCTTTTAGATTTATTTATCTTCGCAGTGATGAGTTTACCACTACGGATTACATTTGAAGACAACGACTATACCTATACTGTTCTTACTAAATTAATTAATAGGGACACTAAAGAAATCAAAATTCTTTTGGGGGAAAGGGAATTGACACTCTTTAAAAATGAACAAAATGTTTGGGATGCGCGTGAGCGTACAATCGAGGATAAAAGTGATCTGATCAAAGCAATCGCCAGAAACGTCGCCTTAAGATATAGGCTTTAAGGTATCGAATAGGCACGTATACTCAGTTCCACACTAGATTGAGCTTTAGCGTACCTACAATATAACGTTCCGGCCTTACAATTGCCCTCTTTCCACATTCTCATATTGCTTATGTGAGCATAAGCAACTCTTCTATTTTCGCATTATTCCTGCAGATCAGAAATAATTTAAAAATAATTATTGCCATTAATCATCTGTAATACAGTCGTTTAACACCAGTGTATTTTTAACAATAAGTTAATATTTATTGATTATAAGCAAATTTTAAGTCTAAGTTTGCCGCACTAACTTATTAAAATATGAATCTGGATTTTCAAACGAAGTCCTGGCTGAGCGAGCTTGGCCTGGACGGGAATTTAGCGTTGTATCAACTCCCAGCCGAGGAATTGGTCGCTATGGCTTTAAAAAATGGAGAAGGCTGTCTAACAGACTCCGGGGCGCTGGCAATCGACACTGGTAAATTTACAGGCCGTTCTCCAAAAGACCGTTTCATTGTGGAAGACGCTTTGACCAAAGACACCGTCTTTTGGGGAGAAGTGAACCACAAGTTTGAAGCAGCAAAATTCAATTTGCTGCTGGGTAAAATGCTGACTCATTTGAAAGGAAAACCCTTCTATTTAAAAAAAGGTTATGCCTGCGCAAAGGTAGATTACCAGTTGCCCATCAACCTGATCAGCGAGAAAGCCTATTCGAGCCTATTCGCCCATCATTTGTTTTTACGCTACGCTCAGGATCCAGTCCCTAGATATGAGCAAAGCGACTGGACAGTAATTGCACTGCCCTCATTTCTTGCTGACCCAAAGCAGGACGGAACTAGAAGTGAAAATTTCAGCATTCTGAATTTTTCCAGGCGCATGATCCTGATTGGCGGCACCGGATATACCGGCGAGATTAAAAAAGGAATCTTTTCAGTATTAAATTTTTTACTACCACAGTACCACGAAGTGCTGCCAATGCACTGCTCCGCTAATGTTGGCAATAGCGGAGATACCGCGATATTTTTTGGTCTTTCTGGTACCGGCAAGACAACCCTTTCAGCAGACCCGAACCGAAGACTTGTAGGAGATGACGAACATGGCTGGGATGCCCATTCGGTATTTAATTTTGAAGGAGGCTGTTACGCCAAGGTCATCGATCTAAGTGCTGACAAAGAACCACAGATCTTTGGAGCAATCCGTGAATTTGCATTACTAGAAAACGTAGGATTTCATCCCGGATCAGATCAGGTAAATTATAGTGATAGCAGTAAAACAGAAAATACCAGGGTAGCCTATCCACTAGATTATATCACCGGAGCGCTACAGCCGTCAATCGCTGAAGCGCCAAAGAATATTTTCTTTCTAACCTGCGACGCTTTTGGGGTGCTCCCTCCTATCTCGCTACTGGATAGCAACCAGGCAAAGTTTCATTTTCTAACAGGCTATACCGCCAAGGTAGCCGGCACAGAGACCGGGGTAACCGAACCGCAACTGACCTTTTCAGCTTGCTTCGGCAAAGCATTTTTACCACTGCACCCACTCAGGTATGCAGAGCTGCTAGCGGCTAAACTTAAAACAAGTGGCGCAAAAGTCTGGCTGGTAAATACAGGCTGGACTGGCGGTGGTTACGGCTCCGGAACTCGTATGAAATTGACTCATACCCGGGCATTGATCTCCGCTGCCTTATCAGGTGAACTGGAACAGGTTGAATTCGTAAAGGAGAAAATCTTTAACCTATCCATTCCCCTATCTGCTGAGGGTGTTTCTCCGGAGATTTTAAATCCCAGAGACAATTGGAAAAATAAAGAATTGTATGACCTGAAAGCAGCTGAATTAAAATCGGCATTAGACCGAAACTTTAAACAATACAAAGATTATGTCAGGAATTAAAACGCTCGGACAGTTTATCATCGAAAATCAAAGCGATTTCCCTTATGCAAAAGGGGAACTGTCCCGGCTTCTACGGGACATTGGGATCGCGGCAAAGATCGTCAACAGAGAAGTAAATAAAGCCGGCCTGGCGGATATCCTGGGAAACAATGGGACAGTTAACATTCAGGGAGAAGGGCAGCAAAAGCTGGACGTCTTTGCCAACCAACAGTTCATATCAGCGCTTACCAGTGGCGGAGAGTGCTGCATCGTAGCTACCGAAGAGGAAGAAGACCTGGTTCCGATTGATTCCCCAGTTTCTAAAAACGCCAAATATATCGTGTGCATTGATCCCCTGGACGGCTCGAGTAACATTGACTGCAACGTAGCAGTGGGCACCATCTTTTCGATCTACCGCAGAAAATCTGTTGCCGGCCTGGCAACGATCGAAGATGTATTGCAAAAAGGAACTGAGCAGGTAGCCGCGGGGTAAGCGCTCGGCCATTCCCCTCTTCCTCCCGATACCTTGATTAGCTAGCTTTGTTTAAAGAAAACATAGCAAAATGAGAAAAACTAGCAAACTGCAACAAGAAATGTTTGGCCATTATCAAAGTTGGCAGCAAAGTGGTTTAAGCCAAATAGGCTTTTGCACCTTACATGGGATTACTTTTCACAAGTTCAATTACTGGGTTCGAAAGTTTGATTCTGGAGATACCAAAGGAAAAGCATCTTCAGTAGGTTTTCTATCGGTGGCAATCAAACAGCCAGCCGCCGATTGTAAAGTCGAGATTATCCGGTTGGATGGTACCCGAATTCAGTTTCACGGTGCTGTAGATGTCGGTTTTATCAAAAGCTTGCTGGATTAGTGCTCAGCCTGAATTCGGGTTACCGTTATTATATTTACCGGGGAACTACTGATTTCCGCTGTGGAATGGATAGTCTGAGTGGCATGGTCAGGAGAGAACTTTCCATTGATCCCACCGGTGGGGAGATCTTTATCTTTTTCAATCGTAAGCGTAATATGGTCAAACTCCTGCACTTTGAAGGTGATGGATTCGCTATCTATCACAAGCGATTGGAAATAGGAACTTATGAGCTTCCTGTTGCCACAGCCCATGCTAGTTCTGTAGAAATGAGCAGTGAAGATCTACTGCTGATCCTGCGCGGGATCAGCCTGAAAAGTATAAAACGACGTAAGCGTTTCAGCTTAAAAAAGACCACATAAAATGCACAAATATCTTGTCTGAATGGGCTTAAATGCGTATTTTTAGGTCATGATCGAACCTGTTTCAGAGACTGTTTTCAACCCCGGTGAGCTAATGAAAAAGCTCAATGAAGTGGTGGGCATCCTGAACCAGACTGCTCAGGAATCTGCAAAAAAAGACTTGATTATTGATCAGTATGCTGCAGAAAATATGCAGCTGAAACATGAGCTGTCCAAGTTAAAAATATTAGTGTTTGGTGCCAAAAGTGAGCGCTTCCAAGCCCCAGGCTCCGCCGATCAGATGCAGCTTTCTTTTGAAGCAGAATATACAAAGCCACTTACTGCTGAGCAGTTGACTGAGAAAATCAATTACACCCGGAAAAAGGCGGCCTTAAATGTAACTTCACACCCGGGCAGAACAGCTTTTCCTGCTTCGTTACCACGAGAAGAGAACATCCTTTTACCTGATAAAGATCTTACAGGATATCGGGAGGTTGGTCGGGAAGTCACCGAGGAACTGGAATATATACCGGGAAAACTATTTGTCAGGCAATATATCCGTCCAAAATTTGTACGCAAAAATACTGACGAATTTATCGTAGCATCCTTGCCATCCAGACCTATAGAAAAAGGTATTGCCGGGCCAGGCCTGCTGGCCCAGATTATCATTGATAAGTATGTGGATCACCTCCCAGTTTATCGCCAGGTAGAACGTTTCAAGCGCGACGGGATTACTTTAGCCGCTTCGACCATTTCGGGCTGGCTGACGACCTGTTGCACTTTGCTGGATCCTTTGTACCAGCGGCTAAAAAATGAAGTACTTAAAAGCAATTACCTTCAAGTAGATGAGTCTCCGATTAAGGTATTGGACAAAGATAAAAAAGGGAGCACACATAAAGGATTCTACTGGTTATACTATGCCCCATTGAATAAACAGGTCTTCTTTGATTACAGGCAGGGCCGTGGCAGAGAAGGCCCTGAAGAATGTCTGAAAAACTTTACCGGATATCTCCAGACTGACGGGTACCAGGTCTACGAAAACTTTGCAAAAAGGGATGGTATCACCCATATGGGGTGTATGGCCCATTCAAGACGTAAATTTTCAGAGGCCATAGACAATGATGGCCCAAGGGCTGAGTATGTGCTGGGAGAACTGCAGAAAGTGTATGCCATTGAACGCAAATTCCTGGATAAACAAGTTGATTCTGCACAATTACTGGCGGACAGAAAGGAAAAGGCTGCACCAATATTGGTAAAGCTAAAAGAATGGATGCTGGAAAATTATGTGCAGGTATTGCCTAAGAGTCCTATTGGAAAGGCCATAAAATACGCTTTATCACGTTGGGACCAATTGTGTGTCTATCTTATTGATGCTAATCTGCTCGTGGATAACAACCAAATTGAAAATGCAGTACGCCCCCTGGCAATCGGGAGAAAAAATTACCTCTTCGCCGGCTCTCATGAAGCAGCACAAAGAGCAGCAATGCTATATTCCTTTATGGGCACTTGCAAGAAAAATGGCGTTAATCCATTTGAATGGCTAAGGGATATCCTTATCAGAATACCTGAACATCATGCAAATAAATTGGATGAACTACTCCCTAAAAACTGGGTCAATAGCACAAAATAACCTGATTCGGGTACTTAGCCGATGGCTTACGCCGCGGGCTATGTTATTTACGGCTCCTCAACTATGTTGGTTTATAGGACAGGGCGTGGAGTAAATGGTTTTACCCTGGATCCTTCCATCGGAGAATTCTGCCTGTCACATCCGGAACTAAAAATTCCTCAAATTAGCTCCATTTACTCAGTCAATGAAGGGAACTACGTCCATTTTCCAATGGGCATCAAGAGGTACATCAAATACGCCCAGGTAGAAGACGCTGATACCAGAAGGCCCTACAGTTCCAGATACATCGGCTCCATGGTAGCTGATGTACACCGCAATCTAATCAAAGGCGGTATCTACCTTTATCCCACGACTGCTTCCAGTCCTAAAGGAAAACTTCGCCTGCTCTATGAATGTAACCCAATGGCTTTTATCGTGGAACAGGCCGGCGGGCGCGCTACAGATGGCTTCCAAAGAATTTTAGAAATCGTCCCATCCGAGTTGCACCAACGCTGCCCGGTCATGATGGGTTCTATTCAAATGGTGCTGATCGCTGAAGGTTTTATGGCTGAGTGTAAGGAAAGTGAGTAACCAATCTAAATAGTAGAACTTTTTTGATGCAATAGAATACGATTTAATGTCTTGTAAATTGGTTTTCATCAGGAATACAATATTGCAATAGCTGTTCGTTATTTACTTACTAATTAACCTGGTAATCACTAATCCACCTTATTCTAATAAATTGACCTAATAGCCGATTACTTTGGAATGTTAGTCAGCTTTCTAAATAACTTTATCAATTAGTTCTGATATCTTTTGCGTATCTAAGTGACCAGAATAGACTACCACTCCAGCTTTGTCTATTAATACTACTTGTGGGAATGAGCCAACACTATAGTTTTTGTTTACATCTGCGTTATTACCCCACAAGACTGGGTATCTCACATCATTTTTCTTGATAAATAAGTCGATTGCATTTCTACTGTCTTCCGTATTAATTCCAAGCATCTTAAACTTCATAGATTTATACCGGTTGTTTAAGGCATTTAGTTTAGAAACTGCTTCTATACAATAACCGCAGTTCTTTATCCAGAACTCAAGTAGAACTACATAGCCCTTATATTTGGATAAATTTTCTTTTACGGTGCTTTCATAATTTACTAGACTAAAATCAGGAGCAGCTTGACCTGCCTTTATAGCAGCTACCAACTGCTGCTGGTCAAGCTTGTACTCCTTAAGATAGCTTGAATAATACCATGAGCTTTCTGGGGGTTGTTGTAATCGGTAAATAATAATGCAGCATTTTTGGCAATTAAGAGTGCAGCAAAAACGGTAACAATAAGTGCAGCATTATTGGTAAGAATGCTACATCGAAAACGGTAACAATTCATACACAGTTATGC